>Ga0209490_10002313_pt1 | contig 18118 bp, 14 predicted proteins | sample MAT06_FD_187209 | JGI IMG/M metagenome (GOLD analysis project Ga0209490, IMG submission 187209) | Freshwater microbial communities from Lake Fryxell liftoff mats and glacier meltwater in Antarctica - MAT-06 (SPAdes) (version 2) | ecosystem: Environmental > Aquatic > Freshwater > Ice > Liftoff... | reverse complement strand
AATTCTTGGCGACCATAGCGCGTTGGCCCCACCCCTTCCCATCCCGAACAGGACCGTGAAACAGCGTTGCGCCGATGATAGTGCGGTATACCCGTGCGAAAGTAGGTCATCGCCAAGACCCTAACAAAACAAAACCCCTCCCAGCAACGCTGGCGAGGGGTTTTGTTTTTTATCGAGCCGATGTTTCAGCGATACACTTTGCACCTATGACAGATCTGTTCGATACACCACCCGAAGCAAGTCGATCGGGGACCGGCAATGCGCCGCTAGCCGAGCGCCTGCGACCGCGAGTGTTGGCGGACGTCATCGGACAGGAACACCTGACCGGCGAGGGTATGCCGCTGCGAATTGCGTTCGAATCGCGGACGCCCCACTCGATGATTCTGTGGGGGCCGCCAGGCGTGGGTAAAACGACGCTGGCACGACTGATGGCAACGGCCTTCGACGCGGACTTCGTTGCGCTCTCAGCGGTGCTGTCCGGCGTCAAAGAAATCCGCGAGTCGATCGAGCGAGCGCAGATGAATCGCACCAGTCTGGGGCGGCGCACAATCCTATTTGTAGACGAAGTGCACCGCTTCAACAAGAGCCAACAAGACGCGTTCTTGCCGCACGTCGAATCGGGGCTTGTCACCTTCGTCGGCGCGACAACGGAAAACCCCTCATTCGAGCTGAACAACGCATTGCTATCACGCGCATCGGTCTATGTACTGAAGCCTTTGGACCATGGCGCGCTGGGCGCGATGTTTGACCGCGCTTTGGGCGGTTGCGCGCTAGAGGCCGCGTTACACGGCAAACAACGTGAACTCGTGCGCGATCTTCTTGCGGATATGGCGGACGGCGACGGCAGACGACTGCTGAATCTGATCGAACAGCTTTCCACCGCCGTCACGGAAACTAACGCGAAGGTGATTGACGAGGGCTTTGTGAACCAGGTGCTCGCACGTGCGGCGCGCAAGTTCGACAAAGACGGCGACAATTTTTACGATCAAATCTCGGCGCTTCACAAGAGTGTGCGCGGTTCCGACCCTGATGCCTCGCTTTACTGGTTTTGCCGGATGCTCGACGGTGGCGCGGACGCACGCTATCTGGCCAGACGCATTATTCGCATGGCCGCCGAGGATATCGGACTTGCAGATCCGCGCGCCCTCGACATCACGCTTAACGCCGCCAACATCTACGAACGCTTGGGTTCCCCCGAAGGCGAACTCGCCCTCGCCGAGGCGGTCGTGTATCTCGCGATTGCGGCTAAATCAAACGCCGTCTACAAGGCCTATAACGAAGTGCGCGCCTTGATCGTCCACGACGAATCTCGCCCGGTGCCAATGCATCTCCGGAATGCACCTACTAAACTCATGAAGACGCTTGGTATGGGCAAGGATTACCGCTACGCCCACGATGAAGACGGTGCCTACGTGGCGGGGGAGAACTACCTGCCGGCTGGTCTCGAGGGGCGGCGATGGTACCAGCCGAGCGACCGCGGACTCGAAGCCAAGATTGCCGAGAAACTTGCGCAGCTACGCGAACTTGATAGAAAATCACGGTCATGAGTCGTCCTTTTAAATGCATTCGCAACAACCCTTCCAGCCGCTCCTCTCGCGCGTCCCCCGCACCGCGATCTCGGTAGCGCTCGTCCGCCAAGCCCAACATCGGGCGAGCGAGACCATCCGACAAAGTTTCAGCGACGTCATTCCTGCCTGATCGGGAACCCAAGTTTGATCAAGACTTGAAAGACGTTCATCAACGGATCTAAACAAGGAATCACCATGCTAGACATTCAACAACTACGCAAAGACTTACCTGACGTTATCGCTGGCCTGGCCCGCCGTGACGTGGATTTTCCGCGGTCAGCGTTCGAATTGCTGGAGGCAGAGCGGAAGCTCGTCCAGGCGCAGAGTGAAGAGCTACAAGCAAAGAAAAACACCATTTCTAGAGAGATCGGACTGGCGCGAGCGCAAGGCAAATCGCTGGCCGAGTCGCTCGCGCCGTACTTTGGCGTCGATGGCGATGGAAGAGAAAAAATGGATCGTGATCTCGCAGCGCTTAAGCAGCGATTGGACGAAGTCCAGACAAGTTTAATGTTGCTCTTGCGCACGATTCCCAACATTCCCCGCGCAGAAGTCCCCGAAGGAAAGAGCGCGGATGACAACGTCGAGGTTCGACGTTGGGGCACGATTCGAACATTCGACTTTGCGCCGAGAGACCACACCGATATCGGCGAGGCGCTCGGCGGTATCGATTTCGAAACCGCAACCAAACTCTCGGGTTCGCGGTTCTCGGTGTTGCGCGGACCAATCGCGCGATTGCACCGCGCGATCGCACAGTTCATGCTCAATACACACACCGGTGAGCACGGCTACACCGAAGTCTATGTGCCGTACATGGTCAGTGGCGACGCAGCCGATGGCGTATCAAGCCTCGCGAAATTCAAAGACGACCTGTTCAAAATCGAGGGACGCGACCTTTACTTGATTCCGACCGCCGAGTATCCGGTCACCAACTTCGTCCGCGACACGATCGTCGACGCCAAACAATTGCCGCTCAAGTTTGCGTGCCATTCGCCATGCTTTCGTTCGGAAGCAGGTAGCTATGGCAAAGACACGCGCGGCATGATTCGCCAACATCAATTCGACAAAGTGGAGCTCGTCCAGATCGTGGTCCCGGAGGCCTCAACTGGCGCGCACGAGCAATTGACCGCACACGCGGAAGCGATCTTGCAGGCGCTCGAATTACCTTACCGCACCATGTTGTTGTGTACCGGCGATATGGGATTCTCAGCGGCGAAAACTTACGACCTCGAAGTATGGTTGCCGGCACAGAATGCGTATCGCGAGATTTCCAGTTGCTCCAACTTTGAAGCGTTTCAGGCGCGCCGCATGATGGCGCGCTTTAAGAATGCAGCAGGAAAGACCGAGTTGCTGCACACGATCAATGGCTCGGGCTTGGCAGTCGGCCGCACTTTGGTTGCGATCTTGGAAAATTATCAGCAAGCTGACGGTAGCGTGGCGATCCCGACCGTGTTGCAGCCGTACATGGGCGGGACGACAAAGATTTCGCGCGCTTAATAATGGCCACCACTTTCGTCCTCGTGCGCCACGGCGAGACCGCGTGGAACCGCGCCGGGCGCATTCAAGGGCATACCGATAGTGCGCTAACGGATGCTGGCGTCGAGCAGGCGCAGGCGATCGGCAGGCAACTTGCGAAGGATCGGTTTGATCATCTGCTCGCCAGCGATCTCGGTCGGGCACACCACACCGCCTCGTTGATTGCGCCGCATGTCAACCAGACGATCACGCCGCACGTGGGGTTGCGCGAGCGGGGCTTTGGCATTGCCGAAGGAAAAACGTATGCCGAAATTGACCGCGACCATCCGGAAATGTTTTCGCGCATCCGCGAGATCGACCCTGACTACGCCGCGCCGGGCGGCGAGTCTCGTCGCCAGTTTCACACGCGTGTCGTGGCAACACTCGACTCCCTCGCGCTCCAGTATGCAGATCGTACGCTGCTGCTCGTTACCCATGGCGGCGTATTGGCGGCAATTTACCGCTGGCTCAATGATCTGCCAGTCGCGAGCCCGCATCAGATCGAAATTCCAAACGCTGCATACAACCGTATCAGTTGTACCGGCTCGCTGTGGCGAGTCGAAGTGTGGGCGGGCGCCGCGCACCTCACTGAACGGACCGATAACGATCTTACTTAGGTGTGTAAGCTTTGTATGAAAGTATCCAGCGGGCGGGCGTTTTCGGACACTTATGTCTGAAAAAGCCCGCCAATAAAGGAGTTTGCCAGTGCTGACCTGCCTATTCCGCTGGTCGGTCCGATTCACGACCGTTGCTGCCATGAAGCAGCGCTTCGCATGGATTATCCAATTTGACCTTCGATCAGTGCTAGCAGTTTGTTGAAATTGGTCATGCTAAATCAGCGTGAACGCATCGCGTGCTATTTCCCCCTTTTGCAAAGGGCGAAGTGGAACACCGAAATCACCTGCCAAACGGATATCGTGAATTTCAACAAACTGCTAAACCTACGCGGTCGATCGCGGGCGGCTGAACATGCACTTTTTTGCGCGCTTCGTCTTGAATATCCAGATGTTCACTCGTCGGTCGCGAAAAATCGCATGCAAAGTTGACTGAAATTCGACCCGCGCTCGAACGCGTCCCCGTGGAATATGCAGGCTAGCGTCGGTTGCGGCGCCGTTCATGCGCCTGTGCGGCCGCGTCTAATCCGGCATCGCCACCCAAATCGGCGTCGAATGGCTTCTCAAGACGTGTCAGGATATCCGTGTAGTTTCGGACGTTTTCGACAAACTGCACGGCTTCATCGCCACGGCAGTAGCCATGCTTGAGCGTCTCGTATATCTCCGGTTCCTTGAGCCTCGGGTAGGCCTTGCGCACGTCCAGCCAACTGTCGGCGTTTAAGCCCGAACGCGCGGTAAGGATGCGTGCATCCTCAAGGTGTCCGTAGCCTTGGTTGTAGGCAGCCAATGCCAGCCAGGTCCGATCCGGCTCCGGAATTCGGGGCGGGACGGTGTCGCGCAGCAGGGCGATGTAGCGGGCGCCACCCAGAATGGACTGCCGCGCGTCGAGGCGGTTCTGCACTTTCATGCGATCGGCCGTCTCTTCGGTCAACATCATTAAGCCGCGCACCCCCGTGGGAGATGTGGCGAGCGGATCCCAGTGCGACTCTTGGTAGCCAACCGCCGCGAGGAGCCGCCAATCGATGCCGCTTAACTGCTGTCCTTCCTGGAAGTGCGCGCGCAACTTGGGCAGATGAGACTGCATTTTTTCCAGCAGCGCTTCTGAGTCGATTGGCTGGATGCGGTTGACGTGGCCGTAATAACGATCCATCAACCGGTTCAAGGTACCGTTGGTGCGTATCTTTTCAAAAAATCTGACCACCGACTGTTGTAAGTCGTAGTCGGCGGCGTTGGAGAACGCCCAGGCGACCTTTGCCTCGCGCCCGACGTTGAAGGCGGCACTGAGGTCTGGGTGGAGGCGTCGCGCAACCGCAAAGGCATAGGTATCAATCAGGGCAAAGTCTGCCCGCTTTGCCTCAAGTGCCTTGAGTTGATCTTCGGCGCTGGCGTTGTGCGGCAATACCTCGATCGCCAGATTGGGCGATGCGCCGGTCAGATCCCTGGCGATGTCGTGGGCCGGTGTTTCGGCAATGACCGCGAGGCGCGCATTGCCGAGGTCTGCGGCGTTGCGTGGCCGTTTATCAGCGGTTCGGTACACAAGCTGGTATTGGACAGTTTTGTAGGTCGGCCCAAAAGCAAACTTCTGGCGTAACGCCGGCGTCGGCGAAATCCCCGCCGCCGCCAGATGCGCGCGGTTGGCCTGCAGCTGGTCGATCAGGCGCGCATAACTCGGCATCACGCGAAATCTGACGGTCACACCAAGTTCGTTGGCAAACAACGTGGCGAGATCGTGTTCGAAGCCGGTCTGCGATTCAACGTCGTCCGTTTTTGCACCCGCCACCGACTGCGTGGTGGTGGGGCCGCGCAATGTGAGTACCACCAGCTCTCCCGAGGCCCTCGGGGCGGCCAGCGGCGGCGCCAGCCAGTTAGGGGCATATTCGGTCCGACGCACCCCCAAACCTAGGAACACAAGGGCGGCCATCACCGCAATTGCAATAAAGATGGCAATGCGCGCTTTCATTGGTCGAGTTTATTGGCTTTTGCCGAGCTCTGCGCAATGCGATAATAGGTCGCAATGGCACCTCCGAACACCAATAAACGACGCGTCGTGGCAGTCGTTCCGGCTGCCGGCAGCGGCACCCGAATGGGGGATCCGCTGCCCAAGCAGTATCTCGACATCAACGGCCTGCCGATGATCGTGCACACCCTCACGGCGATGGCGGCGGTATCGCGTATCGAGCAGATTGTCGTCGTCATTGCGGCCAATGATGGCTATTGGGAGCAGACGGCCGCCCGCCATCTTGCGCCATTTGCCTCGCGTGTGGTCGCGCATCGTGTGGGTGGCGTGACCCGCGCCGAAAGCGTGCTTAACGGACTTCGTTGCGTCGAGTCGTTGTTCGCGCATCACGACTGGGTGCTGGTGCACGATGCCGCCCGCCCGTGCATACGCACCGAGTTGATTGAGCAGTTTCTCGACGAACTCGAAGACGAATCGGTTGGCGGGTTGCTAGCCTTGCCGGTCGCCGACACACTCAAACGCAGCAACAGTGATCAGCGGGTGGAAGCGACCGTCGCGCGTGAACATTTGTGGCGCGCCCAGACGCCGCAGATGTTTCGTTTTGACTTGTTGACACGCGCCCTTGGGGCGATGCCGGATGCGACTGACGAGGCGCAGGCGATCGAAGCGCTTGGCCACCAGCCGCGGCTGGTGATCGGCGAGAGTGCGAATCTCAAAGTAACCTATGCGACCGACATGAAGCTGGCGCAGATTCTGCTGATGGAAAGTGAGCGCGTGAAATGAGCAATGCCAACCGAACGCCGTTTCGTGTCGGGCACGGTTTTGACGTCCACCAGTTGGTCGCCGGCCGAAAGTGCGTGATTGGCGGCGTAGACATTGCGTTTGAGCGGGGCTTGCTCGGACACTCTGATGCCGACGTGTTGCTGCACGCGATTTGTGACGGACTGCTGGGTGCCGCCGCGTTGGGTGATATCGGCAGGCACTTTCCAGATAGCGACACGCGCTATCTGGGTATCGATAGCCGCAGCTTGTTGCGTCATGTGGTTGCCCTCATTCATGAGCGCGGATTTGCGATTGGCAATATTGATGCGACGATCATCGCTGAGGCACCGCGCATGGCACCACATATTGCCGCCATGGTCGCCAATATTGCCGCCGATTGCAAAGTCGAGGTCACGGCGGTGAACGTGAAGGCGACGACCACAGAAAAGCTCGGCTTTACGGGTCGCGGAGAGGGCATCGCAGCCGAGGCGGTATGCCTGATCATCACACATCCCTAAAATTGTGCCGGGCGACGATAGTGTTGGCGGCGGCACTGTTGTTGGGCGGTTGCGCGAGTGCGCCACCCATCGCGCCGTGGTCAGCTCGCGCGGGAGCCGACGAACTTCAAAAGCCCGGCCCGTCGCCAGTGCGCGACGAGGTGCTGAGTGAATCGATCAAGATCGGCGGCGATGATTGCCGCGGCGTCGTGGAACGTTATCAGCCGGCCGTTGCACGGCTACAGCCGTCAATACCGCTCATCTTTGCGCACGGCTTCTTGCGTGATGTGGCCAACCACCGCGACTTTGCACGCCACCTCGCGAGCTGGGGCGTGAGCGTGTATCTGGTCGGTCATTGCAGCAGCGGCTGGTCAAAAAGTCGTGCCGATATTGCAGGCGGCGGTGCGGGTTTGCTCGCGGCAATGATGCGACAGGTCGCTGACGCGAGCGGCGCACAGCGGGTTGTTTACGGCGGCTTTTCCGCCGGCGGGCGCGCCTCGCGCATGGCCGCATTTGCGGACACGCGAACAGTTGGCTGGCTCGGGCTCGATCCGGTCGACCAAATCGCTGCTGGCGGGCCGCCGGTGTCGTTTCCAATGTATGCGTTGTTCGCACCGGCGCAAGGATGTAATGCGCAGCAACTGGGCCGCACGCTCACCCGATCTTCGGCCGCAGGCAAGGCGTTCGAGGTCAGCGGCACCACGCATTGCCATTTCGAAGCGCCTACCGATATTCTGTGCCGTGCCGCTTGTGGCGAGCCCGGTACTGCGGCGCAGAACAATATGCTGCGGCAACGTATATTGGCGCTGGCAACGGCATTCGTGCGTTGGCGCGCCGAGCTGGATGGAGACCAAGCCGCATTGGTTTGGCAGGCCTATGACGGCGTATTCAAAGAGCTCGTCTTGCAGCCGTGATGCGCGCCGCGCTATTGCTTGACCTGCGCGAGTACCTCGCTGGTCCACGCGAGGCGCTCGATGAGCGTGCGTAGAAACACGCGGTTGAAGCGCAACTGGCAGCCGTCTGATAGCTGTTCGAGTTGCACGTCCTGAATCTTCAGTAGTTGTACTTCTGAAACCGCCGTGATCGAGGCGGTTCGCTTTGACTTGTTGCCCGATAGATAAGCCATTTCACCGAAGCAATCGCCGTCCTTCAGGACATTCAGTAATTTGCCGTCTTTCACCACCTTGACCTGCCCGGTGACGATGATAAAAAAGGCGTGGCCGAGGTCGCCCTCCAGCAGCAGACTCTGTTCGCGCGCGTGGTTTTCCCACATCGCGCCGCGCAGCACTTCCCACAATTCTGAATCGCGGAAGTCCTTGAAGAATTCGAGCTTTCGCAGCGAGTTGAATTTCTCGGCAGATGAAATCTCAAACGAGTATTTTTCCAGTTGCGGAAAGGTGTCGGCGAGGTCGCGCGCCATCGCATACCAGGCCGGGTAGCGCTTGGCCGGGTCTTTGGCCATCGCCGTTTCGACGATGTGAACGATGTCTTCCGGCAGATCAGGGCGGATGGCACGGATCGGCGTCGGCTCCTCGTTGAGGATCTTGTTGATCATCGATACCGTATTGGCAGCCTGAAACGGCAGGCGGCCGGTAAGCAACTCGTACATGGTGACACCCAACGAGTAGATATCGGTCTGTACCGACGGCGGCTCTTCATTGATTTGCTCGGGTGCCATGTAGGCCGGCGAGCCGACAAAACCGTCGATCTGGGTGTGCGTCGCCTGCGAAATCTGGGCGGTGCCAAAGTCTGAAATCTTGATCTCATCTCGATCAGAAAGCAGGATGTTGGCGGCCTTGATGTCGCGATGAATCACGCCATTTTGAAACGCGTAATCGAGTGCCCGACAGGCCTTGAAAATGACCAACACCGCCTGGCGTACCGGCAGCAGGTTTGTTTCGTTGCAGAATTTTTTCAGGCTGCCACCGCCGACGTATTCCATGACGATGTATTGCTGTTCCCCTTCGACGACGGCGTCGTAGACCGTTACGATGTTGGGATGCGATAGTTTGCCCATCATCGCCGCCTCATTGAGAAACAGCTTCTCAAATCGGCGCGCTTCCTCCGGTCCGGCCGACTCGTCCTTGACCTGTACCTTGATGGCGACCTTGCGGTTGTTGAAGGTGTCTTCGGCCAGATAGACGACGGCAGTCGCCCCGCGACCGAGCTCGCCCATCAATTCGTACTTACCGATCCGTTGTGGTCGGCCAATGTTCATTAAAAATCCCTTGCGCGCTATCCTGCGGATAGTCGTTGTTTTGGTCGGGTGGCTCGACGCTTATATTGCCGGATGGATATCCGCATGCATCGCGCCCGTCAGAGTCGTGACAGCCTCGCGGGAGTTTAGCTGATTAAACATCACGCTCAAATAAGGCCGTGGCTGATTCGAGCTCGATTTTGCAGCTGTTTACCAGCCGCACAGTCCCGAACGCGTTAGCGATCGGCTACCAGGCCGACCGCTGCGCGCTTAGTACGTTGCCGGCAGCAGCGTCGAAGTCGGCGGCAGTGACGCCTGCCAGTGCGACGCGGGTCGCAACGCCGATTTTGAGATAGTTTCGGAACATTGATCGGTCGTAAGCCGGATCGTAGTGCGCGTCGAGCAACTCGCCCACCAAGCTGTCCCACGCCTGATCAGCGACCAGCTGATGCCAGCCATCGATCCGCTCGGTGCTATGCAGCGCCCGCAGGCAGTTGATCTTGAACGACAGCAGGGCGGGGTCGTTAATCAAATGCACGTATTCGGCAGTCAACAATGGAACTCGCAGCGCTCGCGGCGTCAGCAGGTCGATGCATTCACCTTGCCACATCTGCGCCAAGAGCGCGTCAGGGACACGCAAGACGCCGATTTTCTTGCTCTCGGCTTCGACAAACACGGGGCGGTCAGGGGCGAATCCGGACAGCTTGGCCCAAATCGACGATTCGAACATCTTCTGGCTAGGTTGTGGCCGGTCGGGCAGGTCGCCAAGCACGGAACCCTTATGCGCGGCCAGGCCCTCCAGATCGAGCACTTGGGCCCCGCGCGCCGACAGGGCATCGAGTAAACGGCTTTTGCCTGATCCGGTCCGTCCGCAAACCGCCACAAACGCCAGTGGCAAGGGCAGCTGATCGAGGTCACGCACCACTTGGGCGCGCCAGCGCTTGTAGCCGCCCTCGAGTTGCATTGCGTCCCAGCCGATTTGGCGAAGAATATGGGTGAATGCTGCGGACCGCGAGCCGCCGCGCCAACAATAGACCAGCGGTCGCCAGTGTTTTGGTTTGTCGGCGAACGCGTTTTCCAAGTGGCGGGCAATGTTGCGCGCCACCAGCGCGCCACCGACCTTCTTGGCGTCGAAACTCGAGGTTTGCTTGAATAGCGTGCCGACCCGAATTCGCTCGGCGTCGTCGAGCACCGGGTACGAGAGTGCGCCCGGCAGTCGGTCAAGCAGCCATTCGGCCGGGCTGCGCGCGTCGATAATGCTGCTGTAGCCCTGCAAATCAACCAACGACAGCGGTAGCCGTACCGCGCCCGGCTTGGCGGGGAAGCGCCCCGCAGGAGACTCAATCAGATCGCCATCCACGCTATCGCTCATCGGGATGCGGCTTGCGGTTTGGGCAGCGCCTGTTCGACGACGGGCAGCACGTTCTGCAACACGCGCGGCTGGGTAGCGGCGATCGGATGCAATCGATCAGGCTGAAAGTTGTCGAGATTTTCGGCGATGCCGTCCAACAGGAAAGGCACCAGCAGCAACTTGCGTTCCGCCGCCAGCTGCGTGTAGAGATTCTTGAAGTCGTTGGTGTATTGGATACCGTAATTGGGCGGTATTTGAATGCCTACCAGAACGGTTTTTGCGCCTAGCCGTCGGATCTGGTCGAGTATGAGTTCAAGATTTTGCCGCGTTTGCGCCACCGGAAGTCCACGCAGTCCGTCATTCGCCCCAAGCGCCAGCACCACAACCGACGGTTTGTGGCGCTCGAGATCAGCTTTGATACGGCGCACGCCACCGCTGGTGGTCTCACCTGAAACGCTCGCATTCACGACTGCCATGCCACGTGGCGCGAGCCGTGCCGCCATCAACGCCACCCAACCTTGTTCGGCGCGTAGTCCGTAGGCGGCCGACAAACTGTCGCCGAATACCATCACCGTCGGACGTGCGGGCTGGACCGCCAGCGCGCGGACGGGGAACGCAATGGCCGCCACTAGTGTCACAACGACCAGCATTAACGTCCGTGTTGCGACGGGAAAACGTGCCGGTGCCGGAAAATCTGCCACAACTGCTATTTGTTTCAAGAAATCATCCTTCGGTCAAGTCACACTATCAAAATGGGGCGTTCGCCCCAATAATCAAATATCAACCACTTTTCAGCTTATTCATGAACGCATCAACTTCGGTTTCAAGTGTGGCACCTATTGCCGAGTTCAACGCACCGGGCGCGTCTTCCGAAATACCCCCCGCGAAGCCAGCCGGCAGCCACCAGCAGCATGTTTCGTCGCAAAGCGCCCCATCCGCCACCGACGAAATCATCCGCGTGAGCAACATCTCCAAACGTGTCACCACGACGGATGGTGTACTGACCATCGTCAATAACGCCAATTTTACTGTGCTGCGTGGTGAGGCCGTCGCCGTCGTCGGCGCTTCCGGCTCGGGCAAGTCCACGTTGCTCGGTCTCATGGCCGGACTGGATACGCCGAGTGAGGGCGATATCGCCATCAACGGCGAGTCGCTGTTCGATCTCGATGAAGACGGTCGCGCCAAGCTGCGAGGGCGTTTGGTGGGTTTTGTGTTTCAGTCGTTTCAGCTGCTGCCGTCGCTGTCGGCGCTGGAAAATGTGATGTTGCCGCTTGAACTGGCCGGGGTCGCCGATGCGCGGCAGCGAGCGCTGGCAATTCTCGAGCGGGTCGGACTCAAAGATCGCGTAAAGCATTATCCGAAGCAGTTGTCGGGTGGCGAGCAGCAACGGGTGGCGATTGCGCGCGCTTTCGTCGCCGAGCCAAAGCTGCTGTTTGCCGATGAGCCTACCGGCAATCTGGACGCCAAGACCGGTCGCGCGATGGTTGACTTGCTGTTTGAGCTCAACCGGGAGCGCGGCACGACGCTTATTCTCGTCACGCACGATATTGGACTCGCCGCGCGGTGCGGCCGACGCTTGACGATCGATGCGGGCGTGGTCACCGATGAAGACCATCGCGGTGACATGGCGATGTAGTTCGCCTAAAACTCCTTTATCGACGGGTGTTTCCAGCTGTTTTTGCTTCGAAGTGCCCGCCGTTGCTTGTGTTTTCTATTTTTAACGTCGCTTTGTGTACTCCAACCTTTGCGCTTGCCAACCCATTGCGCTTGACGCGCTGTCTGAATCGCCACCATGCAGAAACTCTCACTTGCCCTGAAGCTGCTTCGCCGTAACGCACACGCAGGCGAGGCGCAGGTGTTGATTGTTGCCTTGCTGATTGCCGTGGCCAGCGTCACCACCGTGTCGTTCTTCGCCGACCGTGTTGAATCTGCACTCAATCGCCAAGCCAATGAGTTGATTGCCGCAGACGCGGTCATCAAAGCCGACAAGCCGATTGATGCGCGCTTCATCGAAGAGGCGGCGCGACTAAAGCTGACCAGCGCACAAACGCTCAACTTTCCCAGTATGGTGTCGGGTGATGCGGCACTCGGACAGGGTGTCAATCTGGCCGATATCAAGGCCGTCAGCGAGAGTTTTCCGCTGCGCGGCAAACTGCGTATCGCCGACGCGTCCGGACAGCCAGATCGTGAAGCCGACGGCGTCCCGGCGGTCGGTACCGTGTGGGTCCCGGAGGTTTTGCTGGCGCGCATCAATGTCGCGCTGGGCGATCGGCTCAACGTTGGCGCGGCCGAGTTCATCATCGCAAAGATACTCACCAAAGAACCCGACAGCGTGCTCGACTATTTCGGCATCGCGCCGCGCGTAATGTTAAACATGAAGGACGTCGCGGCGACACAACTGATTCAGGTCGGCAGCCGAGTCAATTACACGTTTCTGGTGGCCGGTGAGCGCGTCGCTGTAGACCAATTTGCGGCGGCCTTCAAGGGCAAATTGAAGCGCGGCGAGCGACTTGAAACGGTGCGTGATGCCCGTTCTGAAGTCCGCGTCGCACTGGAACGTGCGCAGCGTTTTCTCGGGCTTGCCGCGTTGCTATCGGTGATTCTCGCCTCGGTTGCGGTGGCGCTCGCCGCCAGACGTTTTTCGCAGCGACAACTCGACAGCGCCGCGATGATGCGTTGCCTCGGTGCCAGCCAGGCCGATATCTTCGCGCTCAATTTCTGGCAGTTCATGATATTGGGCATTAGTGCCTGTGTTGCCGGCACGTTAGCCGGCTTTATCGCGCAAACCGGATTAGCGGCGATGCTGACAGGATTCTTCACCGTCAGCCTGCCTGCGCCAACCGTCGTGCCGGCCCTACAAGGGCTGGCGATCGGCATGGTGCTGTTGCTGGGCTTCACACTGCCACCCTTGTTGGCGCTGCGCAAGGTGCCGACATTGCGCGTGCTGCGCCGCGACCTCGACCCGTTTGACGGCGCGGCGACGTTCGCCTACCTGCTCGGTTTTGCCACTTTGGCCGGACTGATCATCTGGCGGTCGGGCGATATCAAACTTGGCAGCATCGCCGTGGGCGGCTTTGTCATCGCGCTCGGTGTCGCCGCGCTGGCCGGATGGATACTGATTCAATTTGCCGCCGGGTTGCGCGGCGCGACCACCGGCTCGTGGCGATACGGCATTGCCAACATGAAACGCCGCTCGGGTGCCAGCCTCGTACAAATCATGGCGCTCGGGCTGGGCATCATGGCAATGCTGTTGTTGACGCTGGTACGCACCGATCTGATTTCGCGCTGGCAGGGGTCGGTCGGCGGTGATATGCCGAATCGCTTTGTCATCAATATTCAAACCGATCAACTCGACAACGTGCGCGCCTATTTCGCCGAGCGAAACATGCCGACGCCGGATCTGTACCCGATGATTCGCGGGCGCTTGATTTCGGTGTCAGATATTCCCGTTGCCAAGCGCGGCTACACCGACGAGCGCGCGCGGCGGACTTCTGAGCGCGAGTTCAACTTGTCGTGGACCGACAAAATGCAGGCCGATAACAAGATCGTGGCCGGCAGGTTTTGGTCAGCAGACGATAAGGAGCCACAGTTTTCGGTCGAGGAAGGTATCGCCAAGGCGCTCAACATTAAAGTGGGCGATACGCTGACCTACGATGTTGCCGGCTCGCGCTTTAGCGCGAAGGTCACCAGCTTGCGCAAGGTCGAGTGGGATTCTTTCAAAGCGAATTTCTTTGTCATCGCCAACCGCGGCCTGCTCGATAGCTATCCCGCCAGCTACATCACCAGCTTCCATCTGGCACCGGGCAATGAGGCCGTGGTGAATGGCTTGATCCGGCAGTTTCCGAACCTGTCGGTACTCGACCTGACCGCGATCATGAATCAAGTGCGGGTCATCACCGATCAGGTCGCCAACGCAGTTTCGTTCGTGTTTTTGTTTGCGCTTGCTGCCGGCGTGGTGGTGCTGTACGCGGCGATCGCGACGACACAGGACGAACGCGTGTTCGATGCGGCCGTCATGCGCACCCTTGGCGCCAGTCGGCGCCAGATGGTGGTGCTGCAGTTGGCGGAGTTTCTTGCGATTGGATTGTTGGCGGGCCTGATTGCCAGCATCGGTGCGATGTCGCTGGCAGCCGTACTTTCCGACCGGGTGCTGAACGTGCCGTACGTGATCAATTGGTGGATACCGGTGATCGGCGTTCTCGGTGGTGGACTCGGTATTGCGGTGGCAGGGCTGCTGGGGACGCGCAAGGCGGTTGACTCGCCACCGCTGGCGACGATTCGCGCACTCGCTTAATCGCGCCCGCCCTCAGGACTAAGACTTGCCGGGGACATATCTCCGGCAGTCGTAATCGCGCGCGAGGCGAAAATTACCGGGATCAGTCCGACCAACACGATGGCCAGTGCGGCCGCCGATGCTTCTGCCAATCGCTCATCCTTGGCCAGCGTGTAGGTCCGAACGGCGAGCGTATCGAAATTGAAGGGACGCATGACGAGCGTTGCCGGCAGTTCCTTCATCACGTCGACGAACACGAGAAGCCCCGCCGTGATGAGTGTTGAACGCAGTAGCGGAACGTGGATCAGCCGCACCACCTCCCGATTGCTCGCGCCGAGCGAGCGCGCGGCGTTATCCATGCTCGGTGTGATTTTCGCGAAACCGGCTTCGCAGGTTTGCAGGCTGATGGCCAGGAATCGAATCAGATAGGCGTAAATCAGGACCGACACGCCGCCGGTGAGAATCAAGCCCACGTCGCGTCCCGCCAGGGCGCTGAGAAGATCGGCCAGTCGGTGGTCAAGCAGCGAGACCGGCAGCAGTACGCCGACAGCGATCACGGTGCCGGGAATGGCGTACCCCAAACCGACCGCCCGGTTGGCGAAACGCATGGCCAGACTTGGTGCGCGGCGATTTGCGTAGGCCAGCATCAAGCCGACGGCAACCGCGATCGCGGCGGTAAGTGTGGCCAGCGAGAAGCTATTCCACGCCAGCCGAAAAAACTCGTCAAGCCGGTTGAACGCAAGCGCACCGGCTGTCATACCGTCAATACCTGACTGCGGCTCGGATATCGCGAGTCGGCCGAGCAATACGAGCGGTAGCAAAAAGCCCACCGTCACCGGAATCATGCAGCCGACGAATGCGCCGAGGGCCGCCGTGCCGGAAATTGGCGTGCGGCTGGCTGGTCGTGCGCGGTTGTCGGCAAAGCGCGCGCGACGACGCGCCCATTGCTCCAACAGCAGCACCATGGCGACAAACAGCAGCAGGATGGCGGCGAGTTTTCCGGCGGCGACGCGGTCACTTTGCGCGAACCAAGCGGAGAAAATGCCGGTAGTGAAGGTATTGATACCGAAGTACGACACCGTGCCGTAGTCGGCCAGCGTTTCCATCATGACCAGCGCGACCCCGGCCGCAATGGCCGGGCGTGCCAGCGGCAGTGTCACGCGAAACAGCATCGACAGCCGGCTATAGCCGAAACTCCGGCCGACCTCGGACAACGACGTCGAGCGCTCGAGCAGTGCGACTCTCACCAACAGATACACGTAGGGATACAACGCGCAGGCGAGCACCGCTGCGGCGCCACCGAGTGAGCGGATATCGAAAAACCAGTAGTCGCTCTTGCTCTGCCAGCCGAACAACTCACGCAGCCCGGTCTGCACCGGCCCGGCGTATTGAAGCAAGTCGGTATAGGCGTAAGCCATGACGTAGGCCGGCATCGCCAGTGGCAATACCAATAGCCATTCGAAGGTTTTCCTCCCGCGCCAATCATACTTGGCGGTCAGCCACGCGGCGCCGGTGCCAAGCAGCGCAGCGCCAATACCGACGAGAATCAGCAGCCAGAGCGAGTTGCTGACCAAGTCAGGGAGGGTCGTTGCGCGGATGTGTTTCCAAGCTCCGCTATCGTCCTGCAGAGCACTGGAGAGGACCGCGACGAGTGGTATGAGGAGCGCGATGGCGACCAACCCGGCGAGCAGCAGCAACCGCGGCCGTCCATAGGGGTAGCTGGGCAGGTCGGTGTTTGCGTTGGTGGCGGCTTCCGGTTGCATACTCATGCCGAAGTTTAACAAGAATGATTCTCGTTAGCATCCTGTGCGTTAGCGCAAGGTCATCCTGCGGCGCTTGACCACCGTCGTGGCTGAACTTTTCCAAACAGACGCGGCCTGGACAACCGTTGCTAAGCTTCAAAGCTTGGCCAACATAGCAATTTCAAAGGGGAGTAGTTCGTCCGCACCCGAATTCGGGGTGCTGGATTGTTCGCATCGTCAATACGAGGCCGGCCGGCCTCCGGTGCGATCAGCGCTTGGGTTTTTTCAAGCGCGAGCAAGACCTTGGCACGTCGTACCGGACGATGCAATGGCTCCCGCTTCTACCGGGTTGTCGAGCGTGTCTAGTGCGCCGTGAAGTCGTCGTTTGCGCGCACCCAATCCAAAGGAAGACATCATGTGTGAAACCATCGGCAAGGCCTGGATGTGAACAGGCTTTGCAATATTTGTGGTACTGGCACTGGCCATTGATCTTGTGATGCTCGACAAGAAAACGGGCCAGAAGGTCAGTGTGAAGGAGGCGCTGAATTGGTCGTTACTGTGGATCGGCCTTTCGTTTGTGTTCGCCGGACTGCTGTGGTTCTACCTCGACGGTAGCTACAATCGGGAACTGGCAAACCTCAAAACCACCGAGTTCTTGACAGGCTACCTGATCGAGAAATCGCTTTCAGTCGACAATATCTTTGTCTTCCTGATGATCTTTACCTTCTTTGCGGTGCCACCCGCGCTACAGCGGCGTGCGCTGGTGATCGGTGTCATCGGTGCCATTGTGCTGCGCGTGGTCATGATTCTGATCGGCGCGTGGTTGGTCGCCAAATTTCACTGGATCTTGTATGTCTTCGGTGCCTTTCTGCTCATCACCGGCATCAAGATGCTCGTTTTTGCGGACGCCAAGGCGGACCTCAACCAGAATCCGCTGGTGAAATTTATCCGCAAGCACTTCAAGTTGACCGATGAATACGATGGTGAGAAATTTTCTGTCATAAAGAATGGCTTCAAGGTCTACACGCCGATGTTCGTGGTAGTGATGATGACCGCCGTCACCGATGTCGTGTTCGCGGTCGACTCCATTCCGGCGATATTTGCCATTACAGATGACCCCTTCATCGTCATGACGTCAAACATTTTCGCCGTCCTCGGTCTGCGTGCGTTGTACTTTCTGCTGGCCGGTCTGGCCAGCCGCTTTCACCTGCTGTCCTATGCTCTGGCGCTGGTGCTGGTGTTCGTCGGCACGAAAATGCTCATCGTTGACTGGTTCAAGATTCCCGTATTTGTCTCGTTGGGTGTGGTCGCCACGATTCTGGTTACGGCAATCCTGGCGAGCTGGTTTTCGCGGCCCAAGGACAAGACGGCTGCCTGATCCCATAACGCCTGATCGACGGCGGAAATGCCGACCGCGGTGCGCAGGGCTGCGTCACCGCCGTCGGTGTTTGGGCAAGTCGCTAGCGCGGGCGCGCTGTTCCAAGGTATTCGGCCAGTCCGGTTGGCCGCCCCGCAGCGACGCAATAAGTGCTGGTTTTTCAATCATTTGCAATAAGGCAATGATTCGTTGTTTTTGGCCTATAGTTTTAGTAGACTTACGCGTTTTCGAAAAAAGGGTGCCTGCAACCGGGCCAGCGCAAAAAGC
>Ga0209490_10002311_pt1 | contig 18127 bp, 16 predicted proteins | sample MAT06_FD_187209 | JGI IMG/M metagenome (GOLD analysis project Ga0209490, IMG submission 187209) | Freshwater microbial communities from Lake Fryxell liftoff mats and glacier meltwater in Antarctica - MAT-06 (SPAdes) (version 2) | ecosystem: Environmental > Aquatic > Freshwater > Ice > Liftoff... | reverse complement strand
CATCATGGGAAGCGGACGTTAGCGGAAGCCACTACTTTTATTGAGGAGATAAAGTCCAAAAGATTGATTCGTAAGACTTTATGCCACTCTAAAAAAGCTGTTTTTCACGATGCTCATGCCGATTTACTCACTCAAGTCATGAATTATACCCGGACTAATGATGCTTTAAAAGTCCTAATCAACCCAAGGTACTGCGCGACTACTGTATGGAGACATTATAATTGACAATCAAATTGTTGTGCAAACCCTTAGAACTAAATAGCCCATTTTCAGGCGTGGTTGAAGCCAATATTCGGCTAATAAGATAAAAATAAGCACTGAAAATGGCTTCCCAAAATGCAACTTGTCGAAGATCAATTCAATTCTTCCATACCGTAGTCGTTCAGCACCCAAAACACCAATTCTCATTTTTAAATGCTATTCTCATGAAAAGAAAAATATTCTTAGCCTTAGCGGCTATTTTTGTACTGATCCAGTTTATTCGTCCTGAAAAAAATACTTCCGACGAACAATTGTACCATATTTCAAAAAAATATGACGTACCAGCCGATGTATCAGCCATTGTAGAGGTGGCCTGCAACGATTGCCACAGCAACAAAACAACCTATCCCTGGTATGCCGAAGTACAGCCGGTAGCCTGGTGGTTGGCCAACCACGTAAAAGAGGGCAAAAGAGAACTCAATTTTTCTCAATTCATTACCCGAAAAGTGGCCGTTCAGAACCATAAATTCGAAGAAATCATAGAAATGGTGAAAGAAAAAAATATGCCCTTACCTTCATACACCCGATTCGGCCTGCACCGAGGTGCCAACCTGACGGATGCACAGCGCACTATCCTGACGGATTGGGCTACCATGCAAATGGACTCTTTGAAAGCGCAATACCCGGCGGACAGCCTGATTTTGCGCCGCTCGCCGCCACCGCAGGGTAAGTAAAAGAGTCGGGCACTCGTCAGCCGGCAACTCAACTCAACTCAACTCAACGCAGCAACAACTCAACAGCCGCTAAATCTTATGTCCAATCGCAGAAAATTTATCCAACAAATCGGTATAGGTACGGCCGCGCTTGCCGCTAGTGCCGCTATCTTCCCCAACATCATCCTGAAAAAGAAAAAAGACCAGCTTGGCGTGGCACTCATGGGGTTGGGCTATTACAGCACCGACCTTTTGGCTCCTGCCCTGCAACTGACCAAACATTGCAAACTGACGGGTATCATCACCGGGTCGGAGGAGAAAGCAACTGCCTGGCAACGACAGCATCACCTCGCCGACAAAAATATTTATCATTACGATAACTTTGATACCATCGCCAACAACCCGGATATTGACGTGGTGTATGTGGTATTACCGCCGTTCCTGCACAAAGATTTCACCCTGCGCGCTGCCGCAGCGGGCAAACACGTGTGGTGCGAAAAACCCATGGCCATGACCGAGCAGGAGTGCCGCCTGATGATAGAAGGTTGCAAAAAAAACAAGGTGCAACTGACCATCGGCTACCGGATGCAACACGAACCCAACACACAGGAAATCATCCGGTATGGCAGGGAAAAAACCTTTGGGCAGGTAAAATTTGTGACCGCCTCTGCCGGATTCCGGGCTGGCTGGCAAAAATGGAGCGACCACTGGAAAATGGAGCGCAGTAAAGGCGGCGGAGCCATGTTCGACATGGGCGTTTATTCCCTCAATGCTGCCCGCTACGCCGTTGGAGAAGAGCCTGTTGCCGTAATGGCCCAGGAAAAAACGTCTGACCCGGAACGTTTTTCAAAAGCAGACGAAACCACCCTGTTTCAATTAGAATTTCCTGGCGGTGCACTCGCCAATTGCATGACATCTTTCGGTATGAACATCAATACACTCGAAGTGACAACCCAAAATGGCTGGTACCGGCTACAACCCTTTCAGGCTTATAATCAGGTAAAAGGGAGCAATAGCAAAGGGGGGATCATTGATCATTTTATTCAAAACCAGCAAACAAAGCAAATGGATGACAACGCACTGGCTATCCTCAACAACACCCTCGTCCTCGTGCCCGGTGAAGAAGGATTGCGGGATATCCGCGTGGTAGAAGCCATTCAAAAATCAGCAAGAGAAGGTATTCGGGTCGTGATTTAACGGCAACCCAAGTAACTGACTCACCGCAAAGGCCATTTGCACCACTCCCATCATCCGCCCGCGCACCTGCACCTCAAAAAGATCGGTGATAATGGCAAAACAGACGGAATCAATAACCCCGCCAAAAATGCCCGTGACGACGCGTGCGAAGAGCAAAAAAGGATAAGTGGTGGCAATGCCGCACAAAAATGTGCCAAATATGAACCCGGTAAAGAAAAACAACAAGAGTTTTTTCCGGTCAAACTGGTCCGCAAACCCCGCCGCCAGCAACCCCGAAGCCCCCGCGCTCAGGGCATACGCAGACACCACCAATCCAAACTGCGCTGGCGTAATTTGGAGCCTCGGCATCAGTTGCGCGCCCAGCGGCGAAAGAATCATAAAATCGAGAATCACAGCAAACTGTAACAGCGCCAAAATCGCGATGATAAAAACCTGATAGGAGTTAAATAACTTTTCTTTCGCCTGCATGGAGTGCGTTGAATTGTTTGAATCAATGACCTGAAATTTCCCGGTCATTGCCCCAAAATTGAAATCCAAACAGGTTTCAATTCGTTTAGGAACCAATCTCCCGGACAGTGATATTTCTAAAATAAACTTTATTTCCGTGATCCTGCAAGGCAATACGCCCCTTTTTGGCTCGGCCATAGTCGGGGTAATCCTTCCATTTCCCGGTGGTTTTATCTTTCATCCACTGGTCGTTCCAGGCTTGGAAAGCGATAATTTTCTCCCCGTTGAGCCAGTGTTCCACCGCGCCTTTGTCAAACACGATTTTACTGCTGTTCCATGCGCCCACGGGCAGCACCTTTTTCTTGTTATTGGGCAAATTCATGGCATAATCGGCACCGGTTTTTTGCCATTCTTCCAATTTTGACGGAAACCCGATGTCGTCAATCATTTGATATTCGGGGCCGGTTTCATAAGGAGCTTTGTATTTTGGCCCCTCCGTTACGTGGTACATCACGCCGCTGTTGCCGCCGGGTGTCATTTTCCATTCCCAGCTGAGTTCAAAATTTTCATACTCGGCATCCGTGACGATGTCGCCACCGTGTGCATCGGCTGCGGTGCCAAGGCACACGAGGTTCCCGTTTTCTATCGTCCAGCTCTTGACCGCGCCCGATTGATTGAAATTATGCCAGCCTTTGAAGGTTTTACCGTCAAAAAGACTGATTGTTTTGCCGGTTGCGTTTTGGCTGCCTTGTGTGGTGTGGCAGGCGGCAAGCGCCAAAAAGGACAACAAAATGCTTGTTTTTATAAATAAGTATTTCATTAATATTATTTTTTGATCAATTGCATGGATTCAGGATTCCAGCGAATGGCCGTATCCTGGTTGTAGCTGTCGTTGCACAGCAGCGCGGGGGCGGCGGCGCGATAACCAAAAGTAGCATCTTCCACAACTTTACCTTTTGTTCTGATAGCGTTTAAAAAATTGGCAAAATGGTCGTAAGGCCCGCCTAAATAATCTTTTTCGGCGGCAAAAGTAAATTCCTGGGGTGGCAAAATCCGTTTCCGATCCGAAACAGGCGTGCCTGCTTTCCGCATTTGTTCTGCCATAAAAGGATCGTCGGTGGAGGCTTCTTTGTTGCGTTTAACCGTCACACTGTCCCAAGTGATGTCCATCGAACCCTGGCTGCCCACCAATTTCAGGTAGGTAGTACCGCTGGTGCCATCAATAAAATTGCAGCGCAGCGAGAGGTTGAAGGCCGGGTGCGCCGCGCTTTGCGGATAGTCGAAGGTGCCGAGCAGGACATCGGGTACTTCGCGCCCGTCTTTCCAGTAGCGCAAACCACCGGCGGCATAAATTTTATTGGGGCCAAAAGAATTGGTAATAAAATGTAGGCTGGAAAAGAGGTGCACAAATAAATCGCCCGACATACCCGTGCCATAATCCATGTAATTGCGCCAACGGAAAAACCGTGTTGCATCGAAAGGACGTTTGTTGGTATTGCTGACAAACGTCTCCCAGTCCACGTTTTTTGGGGAAGCATCGGCGGGTATGGCGTATTGCCAAGCCCCTTCCGGCGAGTGTCGCGCCCAAAAACCCTCGGCATAATTCAATTCGCCAATGGCACCGTCTTTTAGCAGTTGGCGGGCTTTTTCATTGCCTAAGGAAGAAACGCCCTGGCTGCCGACCTGAAAAACCATACCCGATTGCTGTTGCGCTTTGATGACCGCAGGCCCTTCTGTAATGTCGTGTACCATCGGTTTTTCGCAATATACGTGTTTACCTGCCCGCATGGCATCTATCGAAATTTGTTGGTGCCAATGGTCGGGGGTGGCAACAATCACCGCATCCACATCGGGGCGGCTGAGAATTTCTTTGTACATCCGCGTGGTAAAAAGATCGGCACCCCACTTGGCTTTTGCCTGCTCTAAGCGCCCGTCGTAGAGATCGCAGACGGCCACTAATTTCGCGCCGGGTACTTTTAGGGCGGTGAGGGTATCCTGAGTGCCCATACCGCCGGCACCGATCAGGGCAATGTTGATTTGGTCATTTGGGCTGAATCGTTGCCGTAGCAGAGATTCAAAAATGGCGGGGTGATTTTCTGCGGAAAAGGCAGGGGAACCGACCGCCATGGCTGCGGTAGCGGTAGCCAATTTTCTTAAAAAATTCCTTCTGGAAGCGCCTGAGTTGTCTTGCATGGAAAAAAGAATGATAAAGAACGAGTAAAGAATAACTTACTATTTCCTAAGCGTGAAATAGGAGGCGCAATGATACAGGAATTCTAATACTCCATTACAATTTTGCGGCTAAAAAATTCCAAAATAAATAACGTGGAAATAATTTTTAAAACCTGCCTCCGTATTTACCATTCCTCATTACGCGTTCCTTAAGTGGGTATATTGAAATAAACGCGGTTATAAATTTATGCGAAATTCACACAATCAAATAGTTGTGGAACTCATAATTAATAACTCATAACTACACAATTCATTCCCGTGCCACTAATCTCCCCGCAACACATCTGCCGGATTGATGCGCAACGTCTGCCAGATTTTCAATCCTATAGTCGAAAAAGCAACAAATACCAGCCCTACGGTGCTGTAAATCAAGGCACCAGGTTGCACCCCTATATTGATTTTAAAAATACTATCCATCAATGTTTTGGACAAAAACCACCCGCCGGCGCAACCCACTATGATGGCCAGAACAAAAAGCAGGATATAGTTTTTGTTCAACATCCACGTCACGTGGCCTGCCGAAGCACCCATGACCCTGCGGACGGCTATCTCGCGCAACCGGCGCAGCACATGGAGCGATACGAGCGAGAACAAGCCGATAATGGTTAATAAAATGGCGATGCCGGCAAATACCAACATGGAATATGCCACGTTGTCAGAGGCTTCTATGGCATCGCGGAGCATTTCGTTTTGGTAGCCCACGTTGAAGGGCGTACAAGGGAATAACTGCTTCCACTGGCGTTTTATGTCGGCCATGATCTGGGGTTGTTGCCCGACGGTGGCAGTTTTGATCAAGCAACGCCGATAATCGCGCACGGGTACGGGCAGCAAGGCCGCTGGTCGGATGGGGCTAAAAGGATTGTTCGTCATAAAATCGGACACCACACCGGAGATGCGGTGCGTTCGACTGCCGAACAGGATGGTTTCCCCGATGACCGGGCGGTTTCCGGCAATTTCGCGTACAAATGTTTGGTTGACGACCAATTCCGGCGAAACAGCGGTATCTCCGGCCGGCACGGGCCACGCACCTTCGGCTAAGCGCATACCCATGATGTCCGCAAAACTGTTGCCCACCTGATACAGGGCGCAATCAGCGGGTTCGCCCTGCCATTTAAAATCCATGTTGGTATAGCTAAAGCCGGGCAGGTGTACAGAGCCGCCGGTAGCCACTACGCCCGGTATGTCTCGCACTGCGTCATCGAAGCGTTTGAAATCGGTGGCAGCGGGCAGCCAAGCCTGTAGTATTGGCTAGTATTGGAAGCCGATGTCGGCAGTGCGGTTATATTCAGCGTTGCGGGCAAAGCTCAGCCCCACCACGACCGTTACCAACGAAATGGACACCTGCAAACCCATCATGATCTGGCTAAAAACACTGCGTCCGCCGAATAAAGCGCCACCCCGAAAAATACTCGTCGGGCGGAAAGAAGAAAGGTACAACGCCGGATAGCCACCCGCTAAAAGGGTGGTTAACAGCGCAACACTAATAATGTAGATCAGCAGGTTCGGGTCGGTATAATCTACCCGCAGGTCGGTGAATTTCCAGGTAGCATTGAACCAATCGCAAATCGGATACGCGAGTGTCATGCCCAATACCATACCCAAAGCCACCACCATGAATGCTTCCCCCAACAGTTGGCGCATGAGCTGTCCGCGGGTGCCACCCATTACTTTTCGTACACCTATTTCGCGCAGGCGACGATTGCAGACTGCTATGGTCATATTGGCAAAATTGAGTGCAGCCGTCAGCAGTAGCAGCACCGACATGGTGGCATTGCCCCAAACCGCTGCGGGTGGCACCCCCGGCCAAAGGTTATTCCAACGCAGATAACGGGAGGTGGATGCCAGTTCGCGCAAAGGCTCTAAGTAATAAGCCTTAACTTTCCATTCTGGATTAGCCGTATTTTGCGGAGCAACGAAGGCTTGCAGCCCGGAAGTCACGGCGCCTGTTTCCGCTATATTTTTCAGTTTTAGAAATACTGCATCCATGGAATAATGCCAATCGGTATAATCCGCCTTTTTATTGCCATCCAAATAGTTGTCTAAATGGGTCAAAAAGTGGAAACGCAAGCTGGAGTTTAGGGGGATATTTTTGATCACGCCACTCACCGTTAGCGGCAGTTTATGATCGGTGTCTGCGTAAAACAGGAGGGTTTGACCCACCGGATTTTCTTTGCCGAAGTATTTAAGGGCAGTTTCTTCATCTAATACTACTTTGCTTCGGTCGCTGAGTTGTGTGCTGCCCGCCACTACTTCAAAATCGAAGAATTGGAAAAAATTATCGTCGGCAAAGGATATGCCGTCATTAAACACTGCGTCGTCGCGCTTGACCACCGTGTTACGGGAATCGTAGCGGCATTGGGCCTCCACACCCGTCAATTGCGCCACGGCTGCCGGGCCGAGGGGGGCCGGGCAAATACCATAACGGTCGGCGGTTGATCCTTTTATCGTCTCTACCCTTACGATGCGGTCAGCGTCGCGGTGCCAATGGTCGTAGGTGTTGGCAAATTGATAATTGAGGTAGCATAAAACACAAAAGCCTAAGGCAAAACCTAATCCCAGTACGTTGATGATCAGGTAGCGCCGGTTGCGTTGAAGGTGGCGCAGGGCGAGTTTGAAGTAGTTAGTAAGCATTTATTATTGGTGATTGGTCACTGGGGATTAGTAAGGAACAGTGTCAGCATAAAGTATTAAACTTAGGTAGATTAATTTTGCTCAAATAACGATCTTTTTGTGCTAAGTAGGTAAATAAAAATAATCGTAGTTTTGAATTTCATTAATTACCTTATTATCGAGGGTTTGTGCGACTGTGGACTGTGGACTATTGACTGTGGACTCCTTAATAGTGGGGCTATTTAAACAAAAAGATGGGCAATTTGAGTGAAAAGGAATCAGATAAGATGGATACTTTATTTTGACACCGTTCCTTAACAGGAATTGGTCAATTACTGTTCCATTTAATTAATTAATTGGTTATGAAACAATTGCAAAAAAACAATCAAAAAAGATGTCCGAATTCGGACATGTAGCTAATAACCACGCAAGCACTGCCAGACTAATGGATTGCGCATTAATTGATGCACCCTCTTCAGGTCATCGGAAACATCAAAGATGTTACACTACTACACAACAAAAAATGATCAAGTTTAATATATTGATGATCAAGTTAACAGTGTACGCTTGGCATTTTCTTCCGGGTTAAAACCCCTAATCGTTTTTGTTTTCGGGGTTGTGTAAAGAGTAATTATTAAAAAAATTATTTATACTTTTTCCGAATATTAATTTGATCAATCGTCATTATTGTCGATAAAAATTTTATCAACGCCGAAAAATAAGCACAAAACCATATTTTATTTGGTTGATATTTTTGGAAAATTATGGACTACACTCTTTACACAACCCTTTGAGAAAAAACGAAATTTGAAGACGCAAGTACAGCAGTAGTGATCGGTTTATAAGTAGTTCACAGTCAATAGTTCGTATTTTTCTGTAAATGAATTAGTTGATGGTACCTGCATTGATTTTTTTGCAAAAAAAATCAATGCAGGTACCATCAACTAATTCATTCCCGTGCCACTCAATTAATTCATTCCCGTGCCACTCAATTAATTCATTCCCGTGCCACTCAATTAATTCATTCCCGTGCCACTCAATTAATTCATTCCCGTGCCACTCAACTAATTCATTCCCGTGCCACCAATCCTTCCAAAATCGGTATACACGTTAAACCTCGCACTGCTGAGAAAACCCACGAGGGTCATGCCCGAAGATTCCGCCATTTCCACCGCCAGATCAGTTGGGGCGCCAACGGCAGCCAATAGCGGAATGCCGGCCATGGCGGTTTTTTGCACCAATTCAAATGCGGCGCGCCCGCTGACCATCATGATACTGTTGCGCAAAGGAAATTCCATGCCCGATCGAAGTGCCGCACCCAATACTTTATCCACGGCGTTGTGTCGTCCCACATCTTCGCGGAGCAAGAGCAATTGCCCGGCTGAATCAAATAAACCAGCAGCATGTACGCTGCCAGTGGCTTCAAACTGGGTTTGAGCTGCCCGCAATTTTTCCGGGAGAGCATACAGCAGCGAAGGTGTAAGGGTAGGGTAGCCGTGTTGGGCAAAATAACAGGTAATGGTGTGGATAGCTTCCAACGCCGCTTTACCGCAAATGCCGCAGCTGGATGCTGCAAATACGTGGCGACTCAGGCGCTGCTCCTCAAAAATGACGGCAGGATGCAAACTGACGAGCAGTTGGTTTTCTGCCGTAAAACGCAGCTGCATAATAGATTCAACCGTAGCGATGATGCCTTCGGTGAGTAAAAAACCAGCAACTAAATCCTCATCATGCCCGGGCGTGCGCATGGCAACGGCCAATGCCAGCGTACGGCGTTGATCGCCTTTGCCATACTGCAGGTGTATCTCCAAAGGCATTTCTTCTGCAATCGCGTCCTCGCGTTCCGTCCATTCCGTATCGGCAGGCAACGCAGACGCGGTAGCAGTAGCAAAAAATTTGACTTTTTTTTTCATAAATATATGAACATCAAAACGATTTGTTTTTTCTATCGGAATATTGTAAGTATGATGCAGGATGAAATTTCACAACTTGCTCATAATCAAGTAATAAGAAAGCATAAAAACCACGTTTATTGCTGCTCTGGTACTTAGTAGCGTCAATGATACAGGAATTCTAATACTCCATTACAATTTTGCGGCTAAAAAAATTATAGAATAAGCAGGTGATGGGAAATAATTTTAAAAAACTACCCCAGTGTCGCTCCTGCCAAAAGTTAAAATTTCGTTAAAAAATCACTTTAGTATTCCTGTTAATATGTTTGTATTATATTTGACCCTGTTTTAGCGCTAAAATTTTAAACACATTTTTTACCATTTAAATATTTTACCGTGACTAATATTATTTCTGTAATTATGCATTATATTCGTTTTTTGTTCTCTAAAACTGCGTTTATATGGATAAAAATTCTGAAAATATTGCAATTTTCTCCATACGTACTACATCAGAAAACTCGACTTATCTTTCTGATGATGATTCTGGGTGGTTTTTTTAATGAAGTACAACGACTACTGCTAACAATACAACCACTTACCAACTTCGGGTAGCGCAAGGGACGGCTGCTGCCGGGCTTTACGCACAACCCAATAACTGGTTGGCACAGCGCCGCCTCTACCAACGTTTTTCAGCAACAGGGGTACCTGCTAATCAACTAATGTTTTCCACTTTTGTGGCTGAAAGCCAGCAAAATGGTCTGGCAGCGTATGCCGAAATGCAGGACGCGCTCAAAAATAGCCTGGCGATTAGTGCGGCTGATATGGATTTATTGGAAACTTATACCCGGGATATAGATAAAAAATCAGAAAAAATAACCACTTTAAACGGACAATTGACGGAATGGCCCCTATCAGTTTCGGACAGCCTCCAAAAAGAAGGACAACGGCAACTATACGCAGATTCTTTATCCACCATATTGAACCTGTATGAAACAAAGTGGAGCACCATCCTGACAGCCCGTATGAATGGAGTGGCTAACTTATTAGGTCAAAACAATGCGCTGAGTGGCACCGCCATTTATCAAATCAATGAAAAAACGGTCAATGATATTTTTATACAGTCCATTTTAAATGGTCATCCATCGCTTACCGCTACCCAGCGGAGTGTATTGGAAGCCATTGCGATACAATGCCCCTTATCCGGTGGTGAAGCCGTGTTGCGCGCTCGCGCTATTATGGTCGCTCTGGGTTCCCTTCCGATGGCTTATGATGATGAGAAAATTTGTTTTGCGCAGCAGCGGCCCGGAGTAGAAGATCGGGGTAATCATACAAATCATCCGACGGGGGTTTGGGTATATCCCAACCCTGCCCATGATTTGCTGAATATAGCCTGGTATGACAGCGGGGAAACAGCCCCAAAACTGGAGGTATTCGACGCTTATGGAAGGGCAGTCAGGTCTGTTAACCTTGCAGGAAATGCGGGAAGTACTCAGTTAGATATCAGTCAACTTCCAGCAGGCATTTATGTCTATCACGTATATCTGTCAGGCGCCGCGTCCTTTTCCAATAAATTAACCATTCAGCACTAACCATTTCCCTTGGGCCGCTGTGTGTAGCATGGACTATGCACAGCGGCTATATATTATTAATGTGCCATGAAATACTTATCCATAGTGCTTTACTTTTTCGCCATGATTGGTTATTTTGATGTATATGCTCAAAAACATGACTATATTTGGATAATCGGAGGTAATAATACTCCAACGACGACGACTCATGGGGGGGCGACTATTGATTTTAACTACAATCCACGGAAGGTATATTATAATTATCGAAAAATAAATATGTACCTGTGCAACGCGAGTATTTGCGATAGTCTTGGTAGATTAGTAGCGTATTCAAACGGTTGTGATATTGGCGGGCCTGACGATGACCTATTAGAAAATGGGAAAGACATTAATCAAGGTGATTTACATACCCTTTTCTGCGATGAACGGGATGATGGCTACGCAGCAGGTTTTCAAAGTGCGTTAATGTTACCTTGCCCGGATTCATCTAACAAATTTTATTATTTTTATAAGCATTCCGTTCCAGTTAAAAATTCAAATGGAAACTATATTGATATTTATAACAACGAATTTCGTTACGCCACCATACAAAAACGAGTAGCGCCGTTAAAAAATGCGGTTCTGCAAAAAGATGTAAAATTGCTACAGGATTCGCTGGCCTACGGCCTAATGGCAGCAGTAAAACACAGCAATGGGAAAGATTGGTGGATCGTAGTACCCCGCCGTTGGGGTAATACTTTTTATGTTTTAAAATTATCATCCGAAGGTATCACGGATACATTGGTACAGACCATCGGCCTTCGGCGTAACCCGGAAGGAGAAGGTTTCGGTCAATTAGTCTTCGCTCCCGATGGAACCAAATTGTATTGTGCCAATACATACGATCCCATCTTAGTGTATGATTTTGATCGCAGTACAGGGCGATTTACCGGGTTTAATTCCATTCCTTTTACCTACGGAGAAGGGCTGGAAGGAGAAATTGGGTGTGCTGTTTCGCCCAATGGACGTTATCTCTATCTCGGGGCGAGGCTCAATCTTTGGCAGTTGGATTTACAGGCACCAGATATCAGCGCATCTCAAACGCTGGTATGCAAATGAGTACAGCAGAATGTTTCTGTAATACCAACCATTTTTACGCAGTTGCAATTAGCGCCTGACTGCAAAATATATGGATTAGGAGGGGGAGATACCCGATTCTATCACATTATTCATCACCCCGACAATCCTGGTACGAATTGTAATGTAGAACTCAATGGATTGAAATTAACCACGCCGTCCGGCGCTTCTATCCCCTCTTTCCCCAACTACCGCCTCGGCCCGCTCGAAAACCCAGGTCTGCCGTGTTCGCCCGTTGTCAGCACCAGTACGGTAGTTGCCTCGCCACTTCCGGTGGTATCGGTATTTCCCAATCCGGCACGGGAATACGTAAAAATCACGGTAAACCAACCCGACTCCGGTACCCTACACTGGATTTTATCAGACTTGTATGGTCGCCCGGTGCGCACCGCCGTGTTGCATCCGCAGGAAAACGACTGGCAGCAGGTGGCGTTGAGTGGTCTTTCCGAGGGAGTGTATTTTTGGGCAGCACGAGCAGCGGGAGGTGTTTTGGTGAGGAGCGGAAAATTGATGATTGCCAAGGAGTAGGTAATAATCCGAGGTCATACTATCAGGAAATAACCGTTTGGGTATATCCCAATCCGGTAAATGACCAAATAACAGTAACGTAGTATGGAGGAAACGACGCTGAAAAACAGGTGATGCTTTAGGCCATATCGTTTATGCTGCAACCTTTTTGTGATCAACAGGTGCTTTACTTATTTCGGCAACGGAATTGTCCGGCGGATTTTATACTTATCGGGTGACGGATTCAACAGGATTCTCGAATACCGAAAGAATCATTGCTCAGCGCTAATTTTCCACCTTTTCTGTACATTACGGCTGCGTAGTCGTGGTGTACAGAATTTTATTGTTTCAAATGCGAATCCATTTTGTAGCTTTTTTGGGCTTGCTCCTTGTTTTCAGCCTTTGCATAAAAATCACCCAAGGCTGCGCGGTAAAGGTAGTTTTTACCCAATTTTGTAATTTGGAGCAATGCCCCGATACCCTTTTGAGGGCTTTCCGCAAACCCCAAAGCAATGGCGCGTTGGAGGGCGATAATCGGGGCCGGGTTTAATTTCAACAATAAGTCATAGCAATAAAAAGTGGACTGCCTTACCCCACCGCCACCACCCAAAAATCAGCTGGCTGCAAATATTGATTGGCCAATGCCTGTAAGCGCTGGGCATCAATGGTGCGGATCGTATGAATCAGGGTATCGAAACACGTCCAGGGAATATCATCTAAAATATAACTGCGCACCACATCGGCCGTATTGAGCGGACCGTCTAATCCATTGAGCAGCATGCCCAACAGGTAATTGCGCACCATGGAGAGTTCTTCTGCCGGAACGGGCTGCTCGCGCAATTTTTTCATTTCTGCAAAAATAGCGCGCAGGGCAGCCGCCGATTTTTCCGGGCTGACTTCGGTGGCAATATAAAAACACCCATCGTACAGCATGGTGTCGAGGGTAGAATATATATTATAAGTGTAGCCTTTTTTTTCCCGAATATTGGTCATCAGGCGGGAACCAAAATAGCCGCCCAGTATGGTATTGAGTACAAAAAGCCCTTCGGCATCGGGATGTAAGCGATTGAATGCTTTGCGGCCAATTTTTAGGGCTGATTGCAGGGATTCCGGGCGTTTTATTTTTATTTTTTCAGGTTTTGAGGTGGGTACTGTTGATTGAAAATCGGATACAGGACCGGTGCGCTGATCTTGCCCGAAGTATTGATTGAGCAAGCGCAGCATTTCATCATCCACCCGTCCGCAAGCGATCAGGCGGCAGTTAGAAGGGGTGTGCCAGGTATTAAAATGCCGGATCAGGTCATCGCGTTCCAATGCCTGATAATCTTCTACAACCGAATTATAACCATAAGGATGGCCTTTTCCGAAAATGTGTTCCGTCACTTCCCGATAAGCCAGCACCTCCACTTTTTCTAATTCCACCTGAAGTGCCTGGATATTGGTGCGTTTGAAGGTATCCAATTCTGTTTCCGGGAAAACGGGTTCCTGCAAGATTTCGGCAAACAACGGCAGCAGCGTTGTGCCGTGTTTTTTCAGGCAAGACAGCGAAAAAATGGATTGATCTAAGCCGGAAGGTGCCGAAAAAGCCCCCCCATAATAGTCAATCGTTTCAGCAATCTCGGCACTGGTATGGCGGGTGGTGCCGTCTCTCAACAGGCGGCTGGTAGCAAGAGCTGCCTGTTTTTTGTGCTCTTCCGGGCGGCCAACCCGGTAGGCAACATCTACCCGCAGTATTTCCTGCCCGGGGAAATCCAATACCCAAAGGGGGATACCATTATCTAAAGGCAACAACCTGGGCCGGGGCAGGCTCAGGTTGCTGATTTCATGAACAATTGGGGCACTCGAACGATTCAGCATAAGTAATTATTAGTCTTTTTTAGGAGGCGCTTTTTTCACCGGACACCCAATGGCTCTGGTAAAATCCGTTTTGGGTTTTTCGCCACGCAACATAGAATCTACGGCATTTTGAACCCAATAATTTTTGATAGAACGCAGGCTTTCCGGGTTGTCGTCAATGGCCCCGATATAGCGAACTATAAAATTGGAATCCAGCACAAACACGTGCGGAGTGCGGGTAGCCCCAAATTGCGGATAAACCTCCTGATCTTCATCAAACAGGTAATTGAACGGGTATTTTTTTTCAACAGCACGCTTTTGCATCTCCTGATAGCTGTCATCCGGAACAATCAAGGGGCTGTTCGGATTGATGGCCACCACCGGAAATCCTTTGGGTTCGTACTTTTGATGTAATTCAATGATGCGCTGCTCGTAAATCTGCGCGTAAGGGCAGTGATTGCACGTAAATACTACGATCAACCCTTTCGCATTTTTGTAATCGGTCAGCGAAACCATTTTACCATTTGTGTTTTTGAGCGAAAAATTTGCGGCTTTATCACCGACGATGTAACCGCTGGGAGCAGTAGCACCCATTGAAAGCAGCAGCATTGCCACTAAGGCAACCGAGAGGGGGAAATGCTTCATGGACTGTTAAAAATTTAATATAGTGATCAGACGTAAGCGGTGTAGCCAAATTAGTCAACGGGCAGAAAAAAGTGGATGCTCATGCAGGCATTAGATCATGCAGGCATTAGATCATGCACGTAACTATTTTTGCTCAAACTAATTTTACCTTCCCGCCTAATTAATAATAAATCAACGGAATTAATTGTTTATTCATCCTCTCAATGAAGGTAGCTTCGGATTAAAACATGGCTCCTCCCGTAACCATATCCAAAATTATTCGGATTAAAAATTAAATTTTCGGGTTTAAAGTGGTGTCAAATAAGGCATCAAATGTACCAATGAGTACCAATACCAATATACCGGTTGGATAACCCGTCTAATTGTATGATTTAAAAAAACAGGGTTCTTTGAAAGACTTCTAATGGGTACCAGAATTGGATTATCTTCCGGTAGCGGCAGAGGCGGCATCGAGTCCTTTAAGAAAGGGCTTCATAAAAGCCTCCAAGTCAGTAAAATCTTTAAAACGCCCCTGATGAAAATTGTGTTTATCGCCGCGTACAATAAAAGTAGCGGGTATCGCGCCATCCCAATCTTCATTGACTTTTGGAATCCAGGTGTTGGCATCCTGATCGGCAAACAAAATGACCTCTGATTGAAGTTTTGTTGTTTCTAAAAAGGGCAGGAATCGTTTTTGCAACTGACTTTTAAAGTCCAAACTAACTAATAAGACCTTTACATTCTTTTCGGCATAGCGTTCATTGAGCTGTTCAAATATTGGCAACTCTTCCACACAGGGTTTGCACCAGGTCGCCCAAAACTTGATCACTAACGTGAAGTTTTCGGATTTCTTGATGCGATCCTCCAATTGAGGCATACTGTCGTAGATGGTGTACAGAGGGGGTGGAGGCGCTTGTTGCGCCGAAACCTCAATGCCCAAAAACAGGCCGAGCACGAGTGGTAAAAAGTAATGCCGATACGGGAACATAGCGCGGAAATATATATTATTAAAAAAAACAACGCAAGAAACGGAGTTTTTTTGAATTTGCAAGCTATTTAACATTTTATACGTCGAAAAAAATAATATTTTAACTTTTGAACGAAAAAATGCTGCTCGAAATACGTGTTTCGGGCAGCATTTTTATTCAATCAAAATATTATTTTTAAAAACAATCAAAATATTAATAATATTCTGTTGTTAAGCCATCTCTAATTCCGGGTTTACGATGGAAGTATCCACCAGGATTCTACCACAATGCTCGCAGGCAATTACTTTTTTGTGCAATCCGATTTCCAATTTTATTTGCGGCGGTACATTGTTAAAACATCCGCCACAAGAGTTGCGTTCTACCGTTACCACAGCCAACCCATTTCGGTAAGTCCGGCGGGTTTTGTCATAGGCATTCATCAGGCGATCTTCAATCCCGCTACGGGCTTTTTCCGTTTTGGCGCGCAGTTTGCTTTCTTCCTGTTCCGTTCTTTCTATGATGCCCTGAAGTTCTACTTTTTTAGCATCCAGCTCTTTTTTCTTAGCATCAAAACGGGCTTCTGCCACCGTGATGGAGTCGCGCTTGCCATCCAGCGTGCTTTTAGCTTCTCTTACTTTTTTTTCAGAAAGTTGAATGTCTAATTTAGCCAGTTCAATTTCTTTTTGCAGCGCCTCGTACTCGCGGTTGTTTTTCACCTCCTCCATTTGCTTTTGATAGCGCTTGATGTTGGCATCCGCTTCTTTTGCGGTAGCCTGCATCTTGGCAATCTCCTGCTCGTTTTCTTTCAGATTTACTTTTAATTTTTTGATACGGGTCTCCAATCCCGCCAATTCATCTTCCAAATCCGCTACTTCCATGGGAAGTTCGCCTTTCAGAATTTGGAGCTCATCAATCTGGGAATCAATTTGCTGGAGATTCCAAAGTTTGTGTAATTTTTCCGCTACAGTAATTTCTACGGCCATTCTATGCTGATAGTTTTTGAATGATGAATGATAAATGATAAACGTTGAATTTTTTATTTGTCTAAATCCTACGAATTAATCTATTATCTAAAAAATGCAACTGTTTGAAAAACAGTGGTTTATGTAGTTTTGCTACAAATAACGCACCGGATTGGTCAGGGTTTCTGCCAAATGGAGCGCAAAGGTAGGATATTTTTCGGAAATAATTCCAAATAACAGCTCATTTGTAAATTGTTCACTTTCATAATGGCCAATATCCGCAATTAATATTTTGCCATCAGCATCAAAAAATTCATGATACTTAAAATCAGCGCTGACAAACACATCGGCTCCGGCCCGCAATACCTCCGGCACCAAAAAACTTCCGGCACCACCGCAAACCGCTACCCGCTTAACCGACCGACCCAATAACTCGGTATGCCGTATACCACCGCACCCAAACCTCTCCTTCAGTAATTGAAGAAAATAGCCCTCCGGCACGGCTTCCCGCAACTCCCCGATAAGGCCCGCTCCCACCTCCGGCAAACCCGGCTTGGGCAATAAAATACGGGTATTAATTAACCCTATCTTTTCTGCTATTTTTGCGTTCACCCCCCGATACAGCACATTGTCCAAATTAGTATGAATAGCATAGATGGCCATTTCATTTCGAATGGCTTTTATGATGGTGCGCTCTACATAATTGGTGCCATTGATCCGCTTTAAGCCCTTAAACACAATAGGGTGGTGCGCCACAATAAGGTTGCAACCTTTCCTGATGGCTTCTTTTACCACTGCCTCCGTAGAATCCAGCGTAAAGAGTATTCCCGTACACACCTGATCGGGATGCCCGACAATAAGACCCGCATTGTCATAGGATTCTTGCAAATGCAGCGGCGCAATTGCCTCTAAAAGGGCGATAAAATCCTGAATACGTTGCATTGTTTGTTTGTTTGTTTTAGTGTTTTATCTCTGATGTCTGAAGTCTTGTGTCTGATGTCTTGCGTCTTGTGTCTGATGTGTTGCGTCTTGTGTCTGGTGCTGCGTTCCGCAACATCGTCGGGCGAGAACGACCCCACGTACAGTACGCTCTACGGTCTTTTGTGTACTTTTGTCACTTTTGTGTTTCAAAAAAACCGCTCTACGGGTCTTCTGTGCTGTGTTCCGCAATATCGTCGGGCGAGGACGACCCCACGTACAGTACACTCTACGGTCTTTTGTGTACTTTTGTCACTTTTGTGTTTCAAAAAAATA
>Ga0209490_10002309_pt1 | contig 18132 bp, 15 predicted proteins | sample MAT06_FD_187209 | JGI IMG/M metagenome (GOLD analysis project Ga0209490, IMG submission 187209) | Freshwater microbial communities from Lake Fryxell liftoff mats and glacier meltwater in Antarctica - MAT-06 (SPAdes) (version 2) | ecosystem: Environmental > Aquatic > Freshwater > Ice > Liftoff... | reverse complement strand
CCCCAGTCATCGGCGTTCTCGGTGCCGTAGTAACCCTGGATGATCTTGGTGGTCAATTGCCAGAAGAACGACTTGTTCGCCCAGTATTTTGTTCGTTTGTCAACTACCCCTTCTCCCACCACCGCAACTCCGTTCCATCCACTGTCTTGTAGTCCACGCCAAGCGCCTTGAAGTACTTCTTCGCCAATTTGATCTTGCGCTTCTCGTGGCTCCACTGGAGCTTGTCCGTATCCACATTACCTTTCGTTTCACGCACCAATTCCATCGTCACCTCACTATCCGCTTGCTTGCGGATGATGCCCCAATCCGGGTTGTAGTTGCCGATGATCTTGGGCATCTCGATCTGGAAGCCTGAGGGGAACTTCAGGTAGCACTTCATGCGCTCGTCGGGGTCGTTGTTCAGGCCGTTCTTCACGAAGCGCGTTTCCACGTCGCTGTCCACTTGCACCAGGTCGTAGAGCGATGCCTTGGAGCCTTCCACCAGTTCCTTCTGTGGGTATTTCTTCTCGGCCGGAAAGAGCTTCTCGAGGTCGATCTCGGTCTTGCCTTGGGTGATGTGGTACTCCAAGCGCTCGGCGATGTGGTCGGCGAGCAGCTCACGGATGGTGCGGATGAAGAGCCCGCTGAAGCCTTCGGGGTTGCGGAACACTTTGGTCTTCTGCACGGCATCCAGCTGCTGGAAGATGCTCAGCACCGTGCGGCGGGTCAGCTTGGTCTCGTGGGCACAGCGGTCCACGAGGTTGAAGACCGGATGGTCCTCTTGTGCCTCCATGCGCCGGGCCGGTGCGCTGCGCACTTGGGGTTGCGCGTTGAACGATTGCTCTTGGCCAACATGCATGGTGCCCTTGTCGCCGAAGACCACGTGGCCTTCCTTGCCTGAGCCCACCACCTCCACCAGCTTGTATCCTTTCAGGCGTTCATCCTTCAGCTTGCGTGCAAGGTCATCGCCGACTTTGTGCCACGCCGTGGTGCTGCTTTCATCGCCTTCGGTATTCGAGGTGGTGATGTCGAGACGCGCCAAGCCTACGCGTACTTCCAGCAAGGTGATGCGCACCGTGCTGATGACGATGCGGCCACTTGTTACCACCAAGTGCGGTTCCGGGAACTGCACAGAGTTGAGCTTGTTCACACACGCCGTGACCAGCCCGGCCGGGTCCACGAGGATCTCGTACTCGGCTTTGCGCACCAACTTCTCCCAGAAGGCTTTGAAGTCCTTGCTCGTGTAGAGTTTGTTGTTGCGCTTGGCGGACTTCTTGTTCGCGTTGCTCGGCATTGGCGGCTTCGTCTGCCCGGCCTCGTCGTACTCGGCTTGCAGCTTGTTCGCGAAGGCTTCGTAGCTCTCGTTGGCCACCACGGTCAGCACGTTCACATGGTCGGTGTGTACGCGGTTGCCGCCTTGGTCCACGCACAGGCGCAAGCCGCGGCCGATCTCCTGACGCTTCTTGTTCTCGCTCGTGGTCTGGTTCAGCGTGCAGATCTGGAACACGTTGGGGTTGTCCCATCCTTCCTTCAAGGCGCTGTGGGCGAAAATGAAACTCACCTTCTCATCGAAGCTCAGCAGCTTCTCCTTGGCTTGCATGATCAGGTGGTACGCCTCCTTCTCGAGGTCCTTCATCGCCTTGGTCTTCTCCGCATCTTCCACGGCAGTGTCCACGTATTCCTCTTGCGTTGTTCGCGTCGCTTTCTTCTTGGCGAAGTAGCCCGCGCGCACTTCCTCCGCTTTCCAGCCTTTGAAGAAGTTGTGGTCTTTCTTCAGCTTGTCAAAGGCCGCATCGAAAAGTTCGCGGATCAGGCCGTCGGGTGCGGTGTAATTGGCCACGCGGTCGATGAAGAAGAGCGAGAGCACCTTCACGTTCATCCCCTGCTCGTTCAGCTCGCGTTGTTTCTGGAAGTGGTGCTTGATCGTTTCCTCGATCTGCGTGCGGAACACGTCGCGCTTGCTGGTGGCCGCCATGCCTTCGCCAACATGCAGCTCGGTGCCGTTGCTGAAGATCACGAGGTTCTTCGTCTTGTCCACCACGTCGATCACCACGTCGCGGTAGGCCGGATTCCTAGTCTTGTCGAAGAGGCTTTCGCCTTTCTTCAAGGCGATGCGCTCGCGGCGTGGTTCGCCGTGCAGGAAGGTGACGAAGTCACCTTCCACCGCAAGTCCGTAGCCTTTGCGACTACTGCTCACGAAGGAGAGCCGCAACTGGTCGTCGTTGTAGTTGTCCTGCTCGGTAACGCCCAGCACTTCGATCTTCTTCACCAGCCCTTGCTGGAAGGCCTCCAGCGGACCGAGGCGGTAGAAGAGGTTGCTCGCGTTGCGGCCCGGCGTGGCGCTGTAGTTGAGCGCGAAGAGCGGCCGCAGGGTGCGCAGTGCTTGGCGGGCGCGCGTGCTCTGGTAGTTCTGGCTCTCGTCCAGGATCAGCACCGGGCGCACGGCTTGGATGTATTGGTAGGGCAGCCACTCGCCGGGCAGCTTCTCGGTGGGTTTGTACACGTTGTTGCTTGCCTTGTTGAAGCTGTCCACCGTCATCAGCAGCACCACAGTCTGGTCGCTGGTGGCGAAGTCGCGCAACTGGCTGATCTGCCCGCTCTCGTACTCGATCACGCGCGGCACCTCATTACTGTACAAGCCTTTGAAGTGCTCCTTGGTATTCTTCACACTACTCTTCACCCCTTCGTAGATGGCCACGCTCGGCACCACGATGATGAACTTGCGCAGCTGGTACTTCGCGCGCAACTCTTGGATGGTGCGCAGGTACACGTAGGTCTTGCCCGTGCCCGTCTCCATCTCCACGGTGAAGCAGGGGAAGCTGTGCGCGTCCATCTTCACGTCCTCCAGCATCGGGCCGTCGTCCAGGTCAACGCTCATCACTTCGCCTAGGCCGTTGGCCACGCGCACGTTGTTCAGGTTGGCCAGCAACCAATCGTCGCTCAGCTCGGCGTGCATCGGGAAGTTGGCCACCACGTCGTCGAAACCGAGGCGCGTGTCCTTCACCTTCTGGCGGTAGGCCGCCGCATCGTATGGGCGCAACTCCTCAAAAAGCTGCACCGTGCTCTCGATGGCGCGCAGCTGGTGCGGCTGGCTGGCATCGAATTGGAAGCGGATGGGCTTGCTCATGCCACCGCTTTCGGGATGGTGAGCATCAGTTCATCATCACCCAAGAGGCGATACACGGCGGGGCGCCCGGCAAGTTGCTCCGTGCGCTTCATGATGATCCCCGCACCTTCGCCGCGCCGGTCCATGTAGGTGCTACGCGTCGTATTGCCACGCAAGCGATCGTCCACAGGCACCTTGCTCAGCAAGCTGGCGATGGTGTCGTTGCGGGAAACTTGGCGGTATTCGATCGAATCGAGGTCCAGGGTGTTCACAAGCGCACCCGGTACGTAGAGTTCCAAGCGGTCCGCGAACATCCTCAAGCGCACTTTGGAGCCTTGGATTGAATAGTCGCGATGGACCACTGCGTTCACCAAGGCCTCGAAGATGACAGCGGTGTCATACTCCGGTTTGTCGGTTCTGCCCGCATCCTTGGTGGCCGCCACTTTGGAGTTGCGCCGAACGAACTGCGAGGCAGCAACGATCTGGTGGTCCAATGGGCCGGTGATATCTTCTGCGTCCAGCTGGTACACACCCCCTTCAACAGCGGGATCCACTTCTGTTCCGGCGTAGGCTACGGCTTGTATGAACGCTCCTTTGTGCCACTCCTGCGGGGCCTTCGAGCACAAGAGGATGCCTGAAAGCGTCGGATGCCAGCCTCCCTCTTCATCCTGCCCAGCGATCCCCAGCTTGCGCATGAAAGCCTCACGGGCGGTATCCGACCGGTCGGTACGAAATCGTTCCACCAGGTCCTTGTCCAGGTCGGTCAAGCGCGCCTCGTGTAGCAGCGTTTCGTCGAAGCGGATGATGCGGGCTTGGGAGCGTTGCATCTGCATGCGCAGCTTCAGGTCCGGGCTCATCCGGCGTTTGCTGCTGCCCACCCGCGTGTACGTGCCACCGGGGCTGTCGTGCAGGAACAAGCTACGCGTGATCTCCACCTGCAGGATGGCCTTTCTCAGCCCCGAAGCGTCGGGCAGTTCGCGCCGGAAGATGTCCACGGTCTCCAGGGCGGGCCGCAACTTGTCCACGCAGATCTCTTTGATCGTGCGCTCCACTGCTTCCAACTTATCCAGCGGAATGCCCAACACCCCTTTGGTCTTGTCGTCCACACCCAGGACCAGTAAGCCGCCGCGCGTGTTCGCGAACGAAGCGATCTGATCCGCCAGGTCATTCGGGTCGGGTCCCATCACGCGATCGCCGCTCAACCGGATCTCCTTCCATTCGATCCCGCTATCCTCCCCCAGCCGGATCTTCTCCAGCAGCTCCAGGTCCGTGTATCTCATTGTTGCCGATCCCATTGGTCCTCTTGGTAATACTTCAACAAAGGTCGCTTTAGCAACTCAGATCGTCTTGATCATCCCCATATCGCTCAACCGCAACTTGCTCTGGTCGCCTCTGGTCGTGTTCAGCAAGTCGAAGTAAGCCCCGACCGCTAACATGGCCGACGTGCTCTCGATGGCGCGCAGCTGGTGTGGCTGGCTCGCGTCGAACTGGAAGCGGATGGGTTTGCTCATGCCTTGTTGACCTGCTTCACGATTCCGGACATCATCTCTTCAAATATCGGCTTGTAGCTGACGTGCTTTGTTGAAGCAGGTGCCTGGAGCCCAGGGTAAGCCAATGTCCAAAGTTTGAGCCCAAAGCATGCCGCGCACCAGAGGATCTCATCAGGTGTTTCGGAATCCATGATTTCCAAAATGCGCTCAAAGCGCTCGTCCGTAGGAGGATGCAATCGACTACCCTTGAGTTCGTTGTCTATCAACATCATTACGGTCATTGCAGCGACGATCCCGAACTGGTTGGTAATGTCTTGTGCATCGTTCAATCCCATGCCCTTTTTGATCCAACTCGCCGCGAAAGCATCAGCTTCGAACTCGCGTTCTTTGGTCACGTCCGCCGGTACGATTCGATCAACGTGCTTAAGAGACTTGTGGCCAAGCTCGTGCGCAAGAATGAATGCCACAGCAGCGCAGCACACCCCGTTAGCTCGCTCGATGTGTTCGTAGTCCTCTCTCCGAACCTCCTCTGGGTTCGGCATCATATAGAGGTGATGCGGTTTGAAGCCCTTGCGGAGTTCTAATCCACGACTGAACACCAAATAAGCCTTTTGAATGAACGGGTCTTCTGTATTCAGCACGCCGCTCTCATCTCCTTCCGAAAATGGCTTCGCGTAGCCTTCCTTATAGAGCACGTAAAGCGCATACGACGTGCACCAGAGAAGTTGAAGAAATGGTTCGTGAACCTCGATTTTGTTACCCACCACTTCGTCGTCATCATTGTACACCGGGTAGATGCGCGCGAGCTTCTCGAACTTGTGATGAGCGATCGAATAGTCTATTCCTGCTTGAAGCCCTTGCTGTTGGATGAGGTCCTCCATCTCCCACAGCAACTCCGTGTTGATGTCCTCGAACCACTTGAGCATATTCCCTTGAAGGACACGCACAGGCATTGAACCTTGATGCCCGTCAGGATTGTAGTAGTCGCAGAATATGGACCATCCGGCCAGGGGAGGGATTGCCGACTTACTACTCGTGTTAACGCGTGCCATGAAATCCTCAAATCGTTTTGATCATCCCCTTATCGCTCAACCGCAACTTGCTCTGGTCATCGATCGCCGTGTCCAGGCAGATGAAGGTGTCTCCCTCACCCAGCACAAGCGCGGCGATCGTATCGGCGTGGATCTTCTTGTCCAGGCAGACGAAGAGCGCGTGCTGGTGCCACTCGTGGTGGATGCGTTGCACCACGTTCTTCCCTGCCCCGGCCTTTGAGCCGGGGTTGAAGTCCACTACCTCCACGCGGCTATCGAGCGGGAAGCCTTCCAACAACATCACTTCGGTGGTGAGACCCTCCACCGACCAACCTTCGCGCAGCGGGGTCTCTTGTGCGGCGAAGAGGTCTTCCAGCGCCTTGGCATCCGTGCCGTGGTAGTCCTTCCAAGCGCGGTAGTTGCTGTGTGCCAATGAAAAACTCTTGAAACCGCAGCTGCTCTTGTTCCTCTTGAACGCCCGCCTCAATCTCTCTTGGCTAATGTCAGCGATGGTCTTGAACCGCTCCTTTCGCGCCGGATGGCTTTCATCGAGTACCTCCGGCCATTGGACCAAGACGAACTTCCTGTTCCCTCCATCCGAATCATTCAGTTCTTGAATGGCTTGTCCTGTTGTACCAGAGCCTGCATAGAAGTCAACGTACAGGCCCTCCTTATCATTAAGCCAGGTGCAGAGCCGTTTGATAAGAGCCGTTGGCTTGGGGAAGTCAAAGTACTCTGCGAGGCCAAGATTGCGCAGGTCAATGGTGCCTTGGTCGTTCGTGATGTCGTCCACAAAGTCACGAGGCCTAATCCCATCTTCGAGTCGTTCGTGCAGATAGTACTTCGTGTAGACATTCCACTTTGACGAAGAACCATCCGGAGTTAGTAGAGGGCTCTTCTTGGTTTGCTTAAAGACGAGCAACTCCTTCTTCTGTAAGTAGGACTCAAAGCTCCAACGCCACACTTTGTCTGTGTTCGATTCCGGTACGACGTGTGAGGCATCCGCAACTCGTTCCGGGAACACACTTCCCGGAGGAATAGCGAACGATCCGTCAGGACATTCAACCCAGTATCGCTGATTAGGCCTTGAATCAAGTGCTGCTTGATAAAGGCCAACCACCGCGAACTGCCCCCTAGTATCTGTTCCATCAAACCTTGATGCGTAGTCTTCATCTACCTCATCCATGAAGGGTGGGAGTTGTGCCGAGATGCGAGCGAAAGTGACTACGTAGTCCTTCGACGGCGCAACGTGAGTGCCTTTGTTGGAAGTCTTCTTCGCAACGCGTGCAACGGATGCAACGAAATTCTCTTCACCAAAGACTTCATTCATCAGCGCTCGCAAATGATGCACCTCGTTGTCATCAATGCTCACGAAGATTGCGCCATCATCGCGCAGTAGTTGCCTAGCGACACGCAAGCGTGGATACATCATGCTCAGCCACTTGCTGTGGAAGCGGCCATCCGCTCTTGGGTTCGTCGTTAACGCGCTGCCCTCCTCATCCACTTGCCCCGTGCGGCGCAAGTACTCCTCCAACGGCTCGGTGAAGTCGTCCTCGTACACGAAGTCGTTGCCGGTGTTGTACGGCGGGTCGATGTAGATCATTTTCACCTTGCCCCGGTAGCTCTTCTGCAGCAGCTTCAGCACCTCCAGGTTCTCGCCTTCGATGAAGATGTTGCGCGTGCTGTCCTCGTGTACACCATCGCCGGGCTTGGGCACCAGCGCACCGGTGCTGGGCAGGCCCGCCATGCGGCGGGCATCGCGCTTGCCGGGCCAGTTCAGGCCGAAGTGCTCGGCCTCTGCGCCTTCATCGTCCACATGTTCGCCCAAGGCTTCCTTGAGCACCTCCCAGTGTACTTTGCCATCGGCAAAGGCTTCGGGCGCCACGCGCTTGAGCTCGGCGAGTTTTTCGTCGGTGAAGGTGAAGGCGGGGTGGAGGCGGGTGTGGGACATGATGGGAGCACGTGCGGGCGATGTGGCTGCAAAATACTGCTGCAAAGCTCGGCCTTGGTCGCCTTTGGTCATATTGACATGTCTTGCTTGTCTTCAGCGGCAGTTCACGTGGAGATGGAAAGACTTGGATCATTAATAGTTGCTTCATGAAACCACCGGTAGGATTTGCATATTTCGGCGATCTGTGTTAGTCTTGAACTGCACCAACTAACAATCCTTCACCATGCCTTATTGTAAGCGATGCAATACCGCTTTGATCAAGTGTTCCGAATGTGGCGGAAGTGGCAAGCGTGATACAGCTGGAACCAAGTGTGTTCATTGCGCCGGCACTGGACTAAAGTGCCATATGCATGGCGCAAGCCATGGGAATTGAGCTATTCGTCATGGTTGAAGGACAACAAGCAAACAGAACTCAGGTCACATGAGCGAAGAAAAGGTCTTCTATCACAACACAAGCAATAATATAACTGTCACGGACCGCAAGGTGCTCTTCGGTCGGGTGGCACTTCCCATGGACAGTATTCGGATATTCCAACCAACCAACGCGAACAGTGTAGGGGATTATGCGCTCTCCTTAGTCTTTGCACTGATCGCGCTGTGGCTCATCTCGTTCATGAAATGGTGGACGATCGGCATTGGTTTGGTCCTGCTGCTTCATCCATTCACGACGGCCCGACAAGCAAGTCGTAAGGAGTTTCTCATCGGAATGCAGGACGGTAGCATACCGGACATCAGCCCCAAGATGTTGGACGGTGCCGAAGTTGATAAAGTGTGCCAAGCATACCGCCAAGCTCACGTGAAGTTCGAGACGGATACTGACCCCAGAAAGGGCTTGAACTTGGGCGCGTTAGTAGTGCCACCCACCCAGGACAACTGAACACTCATATTTACCTGATCTTACATGGGAACCATACCCCTTACAGTTAGTAAGCAAGAGGCTTGTATCGGATGTGCGGTGCTGGCGGAACATTGTGCGCGTGAAGGGTTAGAAGGCGACAAGATCAACGAAGCCGTGGTCGCCCTACGGAGCTGTGGCATATTCGATGAATGGAGCGGTGATCAGATCGCGGATACTTGGCTTCGACTGAAGGATGAGGTAATTGGTGAGGACTTCGCTGCGTTTGTTGAGGCGGTCGTCTCACAAGTGGACCAAACCACAAAGGCGCGCATCATAAAGGTCTGTTTTGATCTGGTAGCCCTTAACCCTATGTTGGATGCGAAGGAACATTTTCTGTTGAAGTATTTGACCAAAAGCTTTGGAATGCCTTCAACCGTGCTGCACTCTTTGTGGAAGCAGACCGCTGCATTGCAGGAGTATGAGCCTTACATCAATGAGCTTCTGGGTATCACCATGGACGTACCCAAGCGATGGCTCCTTTCGGAAGACTTTGGGAGCATGCATGTTCTGCGGATCCGCAGTCCTCGCACGAATACACTGGACCAGTTCGCGGAGAGTATCTCACTGGCATTTGACGAAGAAGCCAAAGTATTGGATCTGAATGAATTCTACATACAGGGGGTAGAAGATTGGATGGACATCTGTAAGGACTTTGTTCTAGTGAAAGAAGGTGAATTCAAGACTCCTGAACAAGGGATCCGATCCCGATGGATGCTTTTCACAGGAACCGCACCCAAATGGAAAACACCACTTACGGTGAAATTCTTTTCCTTTGTCTCAGAAAAGCATACCCTACGATACACCCTCATGTGTCGTGCGATGCATGAAGCATACCACGATCATGACGATGTGTTCGACCACGTAGCAAGATCGTTGGTCATTAAGAGGAATTGATCTAGCGTTAGAAGCAGGAAGGCTGGTTAGCGCTATTGGACTAGTGATCTTTCCAAGGCCCTCTTTAGCGCTGTTTTCTGATATTCTCCCGGTTGGCCTGCCAAACTTCCTTGTACAACTTCTGATCTGCGATCTGTTGTGGCGTGTAATTATTCAACCACCCGCCACCAATGAAGTTGTGCGGTGGATCAAAGTGATCGTTGGCTGAATCCTTCATCGCCTTCTGGATGATCTTCTCTTTGTCCATATTGAAACTGTTTTTATGTAGAGTTCGGTCGTTGGATAGGTTAAGCCATGGTGTATTGGGATTGAGTTGCATAAAATTGGAACGTGTAACTTCTTTGTGGCTCCTACACATCTATCCATTGGCAAAGGCCTCGTACACCACGCGCTTTGAGCTCGGCGAGTTTTTCGTCGGTGAAGGTGAAGGCGGGGTAAAGGCGGGGGTGGAGGCGGGGGTGGGCCATGAGAGAAGATCAGAGAACCAGTAACACGATCGCTTCGCTTTGCTCGCGAGGGTGGAGGCGGGTGTGGGACATGGGGGCGTAAAGTGGGGCCGAAGATCGGGAACAATGAGAATGGTGCTGGTTGCCTCGGTCTAGTGGAAACATAAATGACCTCCGCAGGAGCGAGCCATGTCGTCGTGCAGCCACTCATTGATAGGCAAATCGCCGATCACTTCGGCTCACAATGGCACACCCAATCATCCCCAACTTTCTCCCAAACCTCCTTTTCATCATCCAAGCAATTACATCCGCTTGTCAAGTTGATCCCTATCACTTTGATCGCCGGGTCGAAACCTTGCTCTACAAGAAGTGCTTTGACCTTCTTGAGCAACTGCGCATGTTTCAAGGTAGATATACTCTTGGGCACTTTGGGCTTCTTTGCCATGGTTTTCTAATTTAGGATGTGGATGGTGGTAGAGTCTTGATGGAGCCCGGTAGATCCAGAGGAGATGGCTTTGATGAGCAATGGGCCGGCATAGCTCGTATCTGGCATGATACTGAACACAAATCGACACTTCCCTTCAGCGTTGCTGTGGTCCTCAACAATTCGGAATGTACCTCTTGATGTCATACTCGGATCAAGAACTTGCATGGTGACAACATGGTCCAATGAGACGATCCCGGTCTCTGCTGTCAACCGCGCGGTCAATTCCATTTCGCTTGCCGGGTCATTTGTCATTACCAGCGAGGGTACGGTAAGGCTAATGCCCGTAGGCGGGTTATCGATAGAGCTGATTGCGGTTTCCACCTCATATCCGACCAAGGAGGCTTTGATATTGATCGTTCCTGAAGAAAGCCCATTGCGCAATTTGGTCGTGGCCGCGATGCGCACTTCTCCATCAACTTCCATTGCTTTGGTCTTTACTGTAGCCGAAGTGGTTCCATTATCGAGGAAGACCCCCTTGTCGGTTTGGAAGGTCACTTCGATACCTTGCTGACCATCTTCCGGCAGGAACACGATGATCGTACTCTGGGCCTCATTATTGGCTAAGAGAATACCCGGGGTTGTTCGCAGCTCGGTAATGACCTCCGAAAAATCCAGTGCTAAAGGATCGTACTCGGCTTGCTTGTAACAGCTTATTAGGATCACACTGATCGCTAATCCGAGAATGTGTTGGGATGTTTTCATCATTTGAAGAGGCTTACAAAATCATTCATGTACGAGGCAAGGTCGATGTCCACGGACAGACCGAGATACGGTAACGCGCTAAGTGTTCGCCCGCTCAACGCGGGGTTCGGTTCCTTGGCATAGAACCAAAGTGCACCACCGGTGACACGGAGCGCACCGGCAAATCGCCATCCGACACCGGTCATCAAGGAGGCTTTGGAAAAGAGATCATCTCGTTGGCCTTCCTCAGCAAGTTTGGTTGCCGTGTACCCGACCGAGAATGATAGATGGTGCAATGAATACCACGTCTTGTTTGGATAGCCACACCACGGGATGCTCTTCTTCGTTTTGCGCAGATTAAACTGTGCCCCGAAGTATGGTGTTAATCTGAATTGACCCTTCATCGGTCCATAGACGACCAATCCAAAGTCCGGCGTGGTTTGAAATGCACTGCGCGTTTTGAAGTCATAAACCGAAGTGCTTCCTCCAACCTCTTTAAGGTCACTGAAGTTTGGGCCCATGTTCTTGCTGACGCGATCCCTAACGTCTTTGATGCTGTCCAGCTTAGCCGTAATGAGATCGACTTTCTTCAGGTGCTGGAGCAGCACACTATCTGCTGGAGAAAATGAAAGGATGCTCATTGCGGTCTGGTAAGCAAGCATTCGATTCAAGCTCGAGGAGAGTCCCTTATTCGCTTCTGTGCGGCCTAAGATGGAGCTGATCTTGCTTGGTCCCGTGAGCGACCTCTCAGCACGGAAAAATTGTTCCAAGGAGGCTAGATCCAAGGCACGCAATGCTTGTATCTCCTTAATGAGGTTGCAATCCACTAGGCAGGCTTCCGTACTTTTCAACGTGTCCCTTAGGGCATACTTCAACAATGCATCAAGCCTATCGTTCAATTTCAGTTGTTCGATTGTTCCTGAAAGACGAGCGATGCGTGCTTCGATCGAATCACTCAACACGATATCAGGCCCAACGTCATTAGCTATTTTATCCAGTTTGGTTGGATCGGGCATGCTGAATGGGATTCCCAAACGTGCTTGCTCATTGTCCCTTAGTTTCAATGCTTGGGCCATCGCCTTCCCTTTGTTCCCACTGTGCCAATCACGTATGATGGAATAACCTTCCCCGCGTGTGTTCATGAGAATGATCGCCAGGTCTTTGTTAGGTGGGACCCGATCCTGGACTTCGACGAAGGCGATCAACAGATATTTCCTCCCGTTCTCCTTTGTCCATGTCAACCTTGATTCTGGAATGGCTGGCAGCGTCCATGCACCATGGCATTTGTCGCGTTTTGATCGGAGGACACTCGCCGAATCTCGAGCAAGGCTCCTTTTCTGCTTGATGTCTTGGATGGTGTCTAGAAGTACAAGTGAGCTGTCTTGGTCTTTTGTCTTTACCAACAGGGATTGAGCGGCCTTTATTCGGGTAGCGCTCTCACTGACCCTTCCATCTATCGCCTGTATTTGCCTATTATACTCTATGCACTTTGTGGTCGTAGAATCGCCCCTTTCCACTTCTCGGCGGATCTGCATCAACCCGGATCGTCTCTTCCTAATCAATTTCTCGACAATGAAACTAGGTGTCTCATCCACACGGATCTTGAGGAAGAAAGCTTCATCAAATGGGATTGTGCTATTGGCCATTCCGGTTATTGAATCCACTTCGATGATCGGGACCTTTCGATCCATCACGTTCTTGTCTTGTGCAATCGCAGACTGAATTAAGTAACAATGCATGAATAGCCATACAAGTAGAAATCGCCCTCCGGTGTGAACAATGCGCAAAGCATACCTCTTCATGTGGCGTGCAGGTGTAAGGTCATTCATGGGTCATTTGTGATAAGGGTTCATTCTTGTTTAATTGTAGCCTCCTCCAAGTTGCCATCCAGCCAGTTATTCTGGTCGCCCTCGGGCGCTGGATCGTTGAAGTACTTCGCCCCACCGATGCCTTCCTTGGGGCTGCGCTTGCGCGCATAGGCTCGGTAGCTGCTACAGCTGAAGCGGGCATCGCAGTTGCGGCAGGCGCGGTTGGCGAAGCGGTGCCTTCCACCGCTCTCCAGTTCGGCTTCGGTGCGTGGCGCAAAGTGCTTGCCTTCGATCTCGTCCACGACATTTCCGAAGGCTTCGATGGTCTCCTGTAGCCGGTCCTGACTGAACTCCATTTCGATGAGCGGCTCCCAATGTTCCAGCTCCCATTGGATCGCAGGCAGGTCCATGCGCAAGAGGGCATCCTTCAGCGCCTTGGGGTATTGTGTGGCAATGATGGCTGTGTGGTCCAGCGGCTGCTGGTGCAGGTTCTGCCAGATGTGGGCATACACGTTGAGCTGCTCCTCGTACCGTTCGGGGTTGGCACGCACGGCATCAGGGTCGTGCGTCTTGATGTCGTACAGCCAGGTCTCATCTCCCTCGCGCACAATGTCCACCACACCTTCGATGGTGAAGCGGCGGTTCTGCGGACTCTTCTGTTCGGGCAAGGCAAGGCGCACCTCGGTGCGCGTAACGTTCTCGGCCACGTGCCGCAACTTGCGGTAGTAGAGCATGGCCTGGTTGAGGGCCTCGCGCTTCAGGTCCGTGGAGAGCACTTGTCCGCTCTCCATGCGGAGCAGTTCGTAGTTGCGCTCGAAGTACTCTTCGATGCGCGCCTCCACAGGGTCACGCTGGGGCTTTTTCGCGGCCATGGCGTTGGGCTATTAGAAGTTGGTGGAGGTCTTCAATAGTGCGATGCACCAGTTGCCCGAACATGCGCGTGGTAGTCCGGCTCGGCACGAAGTCGTACTTCTGGAACACCATGTATTGTCGCGGGCAATTGAGGTAGCCAAGGTAGTCGCCGGTAAAGGAATACGCGCGACCGAGCGGCGCTTGCTCTTCCTCGCTTTCGGGCATACTCTGCAGGTCGAAATCGTGCAACTTCGGCAAGTTCATTTCGCGGATGCACTTCAGCGGGTCGTACACCTGCCCTCGGTTCTTTTCCACAAGTACGAGGAGGTCCTTGGCGCGGCTCAGTGCCACATAGAAGAGGCGCATGGCATCGAAGTCGCCCATCTTGTCCAGTGGTTCGCCGTCCTTGTTCAGCATGCTGCGTACCGCGTGTTCCAGCGGCGAAGCTTTCCACGCGCGTTTGGCGAGGTTGCCGAGGACGACCACCTTGAATTCCAACCCCTTGCTCTGGTGGATGGTGAGGAAGGGCACGCGGCCTTTCGGGAAAGGGTCGTCATCGTTCTCGTATTCGCTTTCGCCCAAGCGCCAGAGCGCATAGCAGAACGAACCGAAGAAGGCACCGGCGAACTTGTCGTCCTCCAAGTAGCCCGCGCTGATGAGTTGCGCGTACTCCTCTTGGAAGCGCGCGAGGTATTGGCTGATGAGCGAGAGGTTGCAGATGGGTCCTTCGTCCTCACCGTTCTCTGCCAACTGGAACCACCCACGCATCGGCTCGAAGCCGCAGAGTTGGTAGAAGAGGTCGAGCAAGTTCCAGTCCACCGTAGTGGCGCGTGTGACGGCGTATTGCAAGGCAAGCGGCTGGCCGCTCTCGATGCGTTTCTGCGCGAGCGTAGTGAAGTGCTTGCTCCCCAAACTTCGCTTGGCTCGATCACTGAGGCCAGTGGCTTTGGCGAGCGTAGCGACGCGCTCCAAGGTGGCATCGGTACCCGGCTCCCACTTGTTGCGGGCCATCACTTTGCGCAAGGCAATAAGGTCGTCCTTCACGCCTTGCACATTGCCGCGTTTGTCCGCGATGAAGGCACGCAACATCGGGTCGGCCTCCATGGCTTCCTTGGCCTCGGCCCGGCAATTGCTGATCCAACTCCGGAACTGTTGGTAGCTCGGGTTGTTCCATTCCGGCTCGTGCGGCACACCGATGACATGGCTGATGAGTCCGAGCAGCATGCGGGCCTCTTCCACTTCCAAGAAGCGACCGGCGCGGGGAGCATACACGGGGATCTTCAACTTCTCCAGCGCTTCCTTGAAATCGCGTACCGATGCATTGGGATTGCCCATGAACGGCTTCACGCTCGGGAAGAGCACGGCCACTTCGCTGTAGTCGTTGATCTTGCCCGCCTCCTTCAGGTCGTGGATGAAAGTGGCGATCTCGCCGTACACCTCCGGTCCGGAGCGTTTCTCGGTGACCACCACCGATGGCAACTTGTCTTTGCGGTGCGCGGTGATGTTCTTCTCCTGCACGCGGAAGTGCCCGCTGCCATCCGGTTTACGCCAGTCGTACTGTTCGATGAAGTGGTTGTAGAGGTCCACCACACGCTGGCGGCTGCGGTAGTTGATGTTGAGGTCGATGCGCTTCGGCTCAGTGCCAAGTCGGGTCACACATCGCTCCGGGAACTCCACGAGGTTCTCCACGGTGGCACCTCGAAAGCGGTAGAGCGCCTGGTCATCATCGCCCACCACGGTGATGTTCTTGCTGCCTTGCGCCAGGTGGAAGAAGAGGTCTTCCTGGATCGCGTTGGTGTCCTGGTACTCATCCACGATCACGTGGTCGAAGAGGCTGCCGCTTTGGGGATTTGCGCGCAACACAGCAAGTGCCTCCTGTTGTAGCAGTGAGAGGTCCACCTTGCGCACTTCATCCGTGTTCAAGTGTTGCAAGTATGTCTCGAACAAACGACGCATGCGCTGCCAATCCTCATCGCATTCCACAGCGACGTGGGGCAGGATGCTCTCTTCAGTGAAGCGGTTGAAGGCCTTGATCGCGTTGAGCACCGCGTAGTGCTTGCTCCCGTTGTCGCGTTCGTCCACAAGTTGGTTCAGGAAGCGCTGGAGCTGCTGCGAGGCGGGGTTCTCTTCTTCATCCTCGTAGCCGCTTGCCGTCACCAAGGCAGGCCACGCCTTGCGCGTGACGAGGAAGTACTGCGCTAGTTCATCGAGCAACATCACAGGGCTCGGTCGCTCCGTTCCATGGAAGAAGCGCCGGTCGGTGATCATCTGCCGGCAGATGCTGTGTACCGTGCCGATGGCCATGCCACTGATGTCGTAGTGCTGTCCGGTCCTGCTCGTGGCGATGGCCAAGAGGTAGCGCAAGCCTTCCTTCAACTGGTGCGCGGCCTTCTCGGTGAAGGTGCTCAGGAAGATGCGCTCCGGTGGAACGCCTTTGCAGACGAGGAGGTTGACGGTGCGCCAGAGGAGTACGCGGGTTTTTCCGGAGCCGGGGCCTGCGGTGAGGAAGAGGGGTCCATCAGAGTGCTCGATGGCGGCGCGTTGACTTTCGTTCGGCTTGAAGGAGTTCAGGCCGAAGAGGTCTTCTATGGAAAGGGGGGCGCCCATGGGATGCTGGCTCATTCAGTGCGAAGCAGTTCAGTGCCCGGCCGTTGTTGGTCGCTTAGGCAACAGCCCACCTTATCGCTGGCGAGCACCATCGCATCGTTGCGTTCACGGGCCACCTGTTCATTCTCCTTGTTGGTCTTCCACAAGAGAAGCTCGTTCAATTCCGCCGCCGCGCTAACGTTCGCTGTCGCGAGGTTCTTGCTGTCGTGGAACTGCGCCAAATCCCGTTCATCGCGGTACTTCACGAGGGCATCAATGAGTTCTTGGTTGTCGCTCATGGCGTGGCGGTGTAGAGTTGTTCAGCCATGGCATACTCCTCATCAAAGGGCAGTTGCAACCCGGCCAGCATCTCCGGTATCGCCAACTTCCAGCTCACATAGTAGTACGCCAAGAGGTGGTACCCGCTAAAGGTCTTACCGGGCACCTTGTGCAGCTTGTAGCCTTGCTTCTCGGGGTGTATGCCTTGCGTACCGAGCAGGGCGATCTCCGTGGCTGCTTCCTTGATGGTGCTTAGCGGTTGCCCTTTGAAATGGGTGAGCGCATCCACCATGAACATGACCACGGCCATGTTGGTGCCTACGGCGGCTTGCCCTTGCTGGAAGGTGTTCATTTCCCGGTCGCGTTCCGGGTCGTTGGTGTGTTGGTCCAGGGGGTCGTCCTCGATGCGGCCCAATTGGTCGGCGAGGCTGGTGGCCGCTCCGGTTCGTTTAGCGTGGTAGCCCTCTTCCTTCACCAAGGCAAAGTAGGGGGTGAGGTTCAGGTCCGCAGCCCAGTGGCGCACCAGTTCATACTCTTCGGCGGGTTCGCGGTCGTCCCGGTACTCCTTGAATTCGGCATAGAGGCGTTGGGCCTGTTGCTTCTCCGGGCCAGTGGCCTTGAAGGCATCGAGGCGGTCTACGCCATACAGTTCGTGGTAGAGCGTGGCGAGGGTGAGGTTGTACACCTTGCTCTTGCTGAGGATGTCCGCAGGGGCCAGTTCGATGATGCGCTTGTCCGTGGTGGCGTGTATGCCTTCTTCCAGAAACGTCGCGATGGAGAGGAACTGGTAGGGCCGCATGTCGGCCTGCTCGCGGTGCATGTCGTATTCGATAAAGAGGTCCACCGGGGCATTGAAGACCTGGAGGTTCATACCATCGAAGAGGCTGCGCAGGAAACGGTCCGCGCTCTCTGGGGCGATGCCCTGTGCGATCAAGCGGGTGCGGTCCTTGGCGCGCGCGGCCAGGAAGGCATCGCGGTGGCGGGGCCCAGCGGTGAACAGTTCGTTCAGGCCCGCCGCGCGCGCCTCCATGATGTAGCGCAAGTGGTAGAGTTCGTGTACCTCCAGATGCTCCACGCACGGATGCTCCGGTTTGTAGCGCACCACGTGTTCGTCCCGGCCGTAGGTCTCGGCCACTTCCAACTTGGCGGCGGTGCCAATGCTCGCGTCCGGGATGCTGCGCACGGGTACACCCCCCGCCTTGTGCAGGTGGGCACACAACTGCTGCACGACGGCATTCCCTTGGTGCAGCGCTACCAGTTCCGTAGCTACCTGCTGGGCCAATGCCAGACTCTGCCGGTACAATTCGTCCCGCTTCGTGTTGTGGCGCAAGGCCTCGGTGGCCTCGAAGAAGGCAGCGGGTAGGTCGCCTTTCTTTTCACGGACGATGGCGAGGCCGTGGCGGGCATTGGGGTAGTTGGGCGCAATGGCCAGGGCCTTCTTGAACCAGGTCTCGGCCACGGCCCAGTTGCCTTGGTTCAGGAACTGGGCGGCGATGTTGTTCGCGGCAAAATGATCATCGGGCTTGGCGGCCAAGGCAGCTTCGTAGTACCGCATCGCGGTATCCATGTCGGTGCGGTGCTGTGCCTGCAAGTTGCCCATCATGGTAAGGGCATGCGTGGTGGACGGGTCCCACCGCAGGGCAT
>Ga0209490_10002307_pt1 | contig 18134 bp, 8 predicted proteins | sample MAT06_FD_187209 | JGI IMG/M metagenome (GOLD analysis project Ga0209490, IMG submission 187209) | Freshwater microbial communities from Lake Fryxell liftoff mats and glacier meltwater in Antarctica - MAT-06 (SPAdes) (version 2) | ecosystem: Environmental > Aquatic > Freshwater > Ice > Liftoff... | reverse complement strand
AGCGATTTCGAAAAGATTCCTGAAATGTATGAGACAGCATGAGCGATGTTTTCTGCCCTGAAAAAAATCCAGGCGAATACGATTAGACTGAACGTAAGAAGCATGCCGGCCAATTCGCGCAGACTAGGAAAATTCTTCCCCTCCGCCACCACATGCAGATTGTTCCGGTTGCGATTGGTGATTAATAGGGGAAGAAAGTAGAGTGCATTGAGTGCCCCCCAAGCAATGAAGGTCCAGTTGGCCCCATGCCAGAATCCGCTTACAATAAAGATGATAAACGTATTCCGGATTTTTTTCCAAATACCCCCTTGGCTTCCGCCCAGAGGGATGTAGAGATAATCCCTGAACCAGGTGGAGAGAGAGATGTGCCATCGCCGCCAGAATTCTGCAATATCACGCGAGAAATAGGGATAGTTGAAATTGCGCATGAGATCAAAGCCAAACAATCGTGAGGTGCCGATAGCAATATCTGAGTAACCTGAGAAGTCGCAATAAATCTGAAATGTGAAAAAAAGTGCACCCATCACTAGCGTGCTTCCTGACTGGTCTTCAGAACTATTAAAAATAAGATTCGCATACACCGCGCAATTGTCGGCGATGACCATTTTCTTGAACAAGCCCCACAGAATTTGGCGCATTCCATCCACTGCCTTCGAATGGTCGAATACACGCTTGGTATAGAACTGGGGAAGCAGATGAGTTGCCCTTTCAATCGGTCCGGCCACGAGTTGAGGGAAGAAGCTCACAAACGCCGAGAATTCAATAAAGTCCTTGGTGGGCTGTAGCTTCCTACGGTACACATCAATGGCATAGCTCATTGTTTGAAACGTATAGAAGCTAATCCCGACAGGAAGAATGATGTGCAGTGAATTGACTTGAATATCCGCACCAAAGAAGGAGAATGCGGAGATAAAATTGTCAACAAAGAAATTGTAGTATTTGAAAAATCCAAGTAGCCCCAGATTGGTGGCCAGACTTATTCCGAGAAGAAGTGTGCGTTTTTGAGCATCATCGGTTTTTGACAATGCTCTTCCTGCACCGAAATCAATCAATGAAGAGAGAAGAAGCAACGACAGAAAGCGCCAATCCCACCACCCATAAAACAGATAGCTTGAAAGGACAATCAGAAGGTTTTGAAGACGAAGGTTCTTGTGAAAAACAAACCAATACAGAAAGAATAGTGTAGGAAGGAAAATTGCAAAGTCAATGGAATTGAAGAGCATTCTATTGGGTGCAATTAGTCACAGATGATCGTCATACTTGCTTTTCAGGCATGGGCCCACGAAGATGAATAACCAGCCCATTCAGGAAATTGCGCAACAATTGATCGCCGCAATCCTTGTAGTTGGGGTGATCCGGATTGCGAAAGATGGCACCAAGTTCTGATGCACTAATTTCAAAATCCACAAGTTTGAGAATCGCTATAATATCCGTGTCCCTGAGCTTAAGGGCTACACGAAGTTTTTTCATAATATCATTGTTACTCATCGACCGGGATTATTGGTGCAAATTACGTGGAATCGGTGCGAGAATCCTTCCGCCGTGATTGCGCAGTTCTAACTGAACTTATACTTTGCCGATTCAATTTAAAAAAAAGCCGCGCATTTCGTTTCGAAATGCGCGGCTTAAATGCCTGGTGAAAGGATTGTCTTATTGCTTGATACCCAGGAGGTCGAGCATGAATACGTATTCTAGAGCCACCTCTTTCAACGCTTCAAATCGGCCTGATTTGCCCCCGTGACCAGCATCCATGTTGCAGCGGAACAGCAGCACATTGGAATCGGTCTTCTTATCTCGCAGCTTAGCCACATATTTAGCCGGCTCCCAATATTGAACCTGACTATCCCAGTAGCCTGTAAGCACAAGAATGTTAGGATAATTCTTCGCATCAATGTTGTCGATAGGAGAGTAACTCTTCATATAATCATAGTACTCTTTGTTCTTCGGATTTCCCCACTCATCAAACTCAAAAGTGGTGAGTGGAATACTCTCGTCTAACATCGTAGTGACCACATCCACAAAGGGAACGGAAGAAACTATTCCCTTGAATTGATCGGGTGCCATATTGGCAACCGCACCCATTAGCAATCCGCCCGCGCTGCCTCCCATAGCGAAGAGCTTATCAGCGCTGGTGTATTTTTCTGCACAAAGGAATTTTGCGCAATCAATAAAGTCGGTGAAGGTGTTTTTCTTCTTCAGCAATTTTCCGTCTTCATACCACTGCCGTCCCATCTCTTGCCCACCGCGAATATGTGCAATCGCGAATCCAAAACCGCGATCGAGTAATGAAAGACGACTTGAACTGAATGTAGCATCCATGCTATACCCATAGCTGCCGTATGCGTACAACAACACTGGCGCCTGACCATTTTTCTCAAATCCCTTTTTGTACACAATTGAAATGGGCACTTTAGTGCCGTCTGTGGCAGTTGCATACAACCGTTCACTTACATAGTTGGCCGCATCATATCCACCGACTACTTCCTGCTGCTTCAAAAGCTTGCGCTCTTTCGTAGTCATGTCATAATCATACGTGCTCGAAGGCGTGGTGAGCGATGAATAGCTATAGCGAAGAATGGTGGTGTTGTAATCTGGATTGGCTCCCACACCAGCCGCATAAGCGGGGTCCTGAAACTCCATGTAGTGCTCGCTTTTGTCGCCCCAGCGGATCATTCGGAGCTGAGTCAATCCTTCTTTGCGCTCTTCTACCACGAGATAGTCGCGGAATATTTCAATTCCTTCCAGCAACACATCGGCGCGATGTGCAATGACTTCTTTCCAATTCTCTTTGGTTGTTTTATTCACCGGACATTCCATCAAACGGAAATTCTTTGCGTCCAGATTGGTGGCGATATAAAATTTATCACCGTAGTGATCAATGCCATATTCCAAATTGCGCTCACGTGGTTGAATGATTCGAAATTCTCCACCCGGATTATTGGCTTCGCAAACACGGTATTCGTTGCTCAATGTTTGGTTGCTTCCAATCACAACGTAACGATCGCTCTTTGTCTTGTACACGAAACATGAAAACTCTTCATCCGTCTCTTCGAAAACGAGCACATCGTCTTGTTGAGGAGTGCCCAGAGTATGACGCCAGATCTGATTATCACGAAGAGTAACAGAATCTTTCTTGGCATAAAAAACCGTTTTGTTATCGGCAGCCCAAGTGCCTGAACCACTTGTGCCTTCGAGCACATCGCTCATCGACTCTCCGGTGGAAAGATTTTTGAAAAATACAGTATAGATGCGACGGCTAACCTCATCGATTCCATAGCACATCATGGTGTTGTCTTCGCTTACGGAATATCCGCCAAGGGCCCAGTAATCTTTTCCCTTGGCCATTGCCGGACCATCAATAAGCACTTCTTCCTTGCCTGTTTCCAGCGATTCCTTTTTGCGACTGTAGTAAGGATAATCTTGTCCCTGCTCATACCGCACATAATACCAGAAGCCACGATTTTTTACCGGAACGCTCTGGTCAGTTTCCTTGATCCGCCCTTTCATTTCTTCAAACAACTTGGTCTGGAAGGAGTCGGTATGGGCCATGACAGCCTTGCCGTAATCGTTCTCCGCATTGAGGTAGTTCAGTACCTGTTGGGTTTGGGAATCAGGTGTGGCAGCATTTTTCTGGTCATCCGATAGGCGCATCCAGTAATAGTTGTCGATACGGGTGTCGCCGTGCTCTTTGAGTTCGTAAGGCACCTTAAGTGCAGCAGGGGGTTGAGGCATAGTGGTGGGTTGGGGAGTTTCTTTGCAGGAAGCGAAAATAACTGCTGCAAGGGGAACGAGTTTTAGCAATTTGTTCATGATGGAGGACGGATTTCGGGCGAAATGTACGACTCCTCGTGATCGGTCCTCCACCTTCTGTCCGAGGCTTTTACCGCATATCCAAGCAGACCCCGACAGCCATCGACCAGCCTATCTATTCTCTGTTTACCTTCGCTCTCGATATTTTTAACCATGGCCGATACTATTCAGACATTCACCAATGCTTCCTCTCAGGAAGTTTCTGCCCGTGTTAAGGCTGCAAGTGCTTTCCGCAATTGCCCCATTCCAGATGATGAAGTACTTGCAAATTCATCCATTTTTTTGAAGCGGCAGGACCTCACCAAGATGCTCTTCTTCGATGAATTGTATCGTAATCATATCCTTCCCGTGCACGGTGTCATCCTCGAATTGGGAGTTCGTTGGGGAAGGAATATGGTGCTCTGGAACAACCTTCGTGGAATCTATGAGCCTTTTAACCACCACCGCAAAATTGTAGGTTTCGATACGTTTGAAGGCTTCCCCAGTGTACATGCCAACGATGGTTCACACTCCATTGTGAAGGTGGGCGGCTTGAATGTGTCGGAAGGCTATGAGGACTATTTGGGCAACTTGCTCGATTACCATGAAAGTGAATGTCCGCTATCACACATACCCAAAAACCGACTGATTAAAGGGGATGCGGTTGTTGAATTGGACAAATACCTTAAGGAACATCCGGAAACGATTGTGGCTATGGTATGGTTCGACTTCGATATTTACGAGCCTACCAAGAAATGCCTTGAACTCTTGAAGCCTTATCTCACCAGAGGCACTGTGCTGGGCTTTGATGAATTGTGCGACCCCACATTCCCAGGTGAAACAATCGCGCTTCGTGAGGTGCTAGGATTGCCCAATGTGCGTGTGCAACGCAATCGTTTCAGCGGCGCTCAGTCTTACGTGATCGTAGAATAAAGACTCACGTTTCGCGCTCAGATCATCCGATGCTGAATCAACGCTTCTGCGATGATCAAATCCTCGGGTGTGGTTATTTTAATATTCTCTCGATTGCCTTCTACCAGTTGGATATCATGTCCTGCCGCTTCCACTACTGAAGCGTCGTCGGTGAACTCCGGACGATAGTCTTGATGAAATGCATGACGAATCACGGACAATCGAAAGCATTGCGGCGTTTGAACCATTCTGAATACCGAACGATTTAATGCGACGCTCACAGAACCGGTGACCTGACGCAGAGATTCGTGCACCGTCACTACGGGAATTGCCGCGCCACTGATCGAAGCGGCTTCGTAGCAATTGCGTAAAGTGTGCTGACTCACTAGCGGACGAACGGCATCATGAATGCCAACTACTCCATCTGAATCAGCAATGGTATCAAGTCCGGCCATTACCGAATGAAAACGTTCCTGTCCGCCGGGGACAACCGTATGTTGAATTCCGAGGTCAAGCGTTTCGCGGAGATCATTCCAATAGTTCACGAAGGCGTGGTGCATCACCACTACGATATTAATGCGCGAATCGAACTGCTGAAAAAGTCGAAGCGTGTGGGCCAGTACCGGCTTGCCTTGCAACTCAAGAAATTGCTTCGGCAAATGCTGCTGCATTCGGGTGCCTGTGCCTCCGGCTACTATGATCGCGTGATTCATCTTTACTTCTTCTGTTCAAAGGTAGCAGACTATTCGCTGCCGCTATTTGTCATGAGCCATCATGGCCTCGTGATACCTTTTCAAGGCCTCGTCCAATGCACCGGAACGCTTAAGAATGGACTCTACAAACTCGCGGAATGCTCCATCGCCTCCTTTGAGCTGCGTAGTGAATTGGGCATGACATGAAACGTAGTCTGGAGCATTCGCCGGACTGCACGAGATACCCGCCGCCTGAAGCAGCGGAATGTCGTTGATGTCGTCGCCGATATAGGCGGTTTCACTGAGCGAAATATTTAATTCCGTGCACAGGTTGGTCGCGACATGAAGTTTGTTGCGCACGCCCTGAAAGACATAATCTACTTTGAGTTTATTCGCTCGGTTTTCTACAATTGAAGTTTTTTCTCCGGTTAGAATGGCGACTGGAATTCCGAGCAAGCGAAGGAACAAAACACCCGCGCCATCTGCCGTGTTGAATTTCTTCCATTCATTCCCCGTTTGATCGTAATACATGCCGCCATCCGTCCATACCCCATCAATGTCGGTCATCACAAGTTTGGGAAGGATGATACTCATGATTGAAGCATTGTGGGATAAATCACTTCATCCGCGGGAATATCTGCAGTGGCCTTTTTTCCAATGACCGCATCGCGGTCGCGCCATTTGAATCCATCGCCAGGCGAGAGCATGTGCACGTCGACTTCTGTGATGACTTCTCCTTTCAAAATGGATCTACTTGTAGCTATGGAGCGCTCTAATTTTTGTCGCGCAGAGTCAGTGTCTTTTTCGATAAAAATATCCTCCACACCGCCCCACATTTCCATCAACCGGATGTCTCGAATCATGCGATTCATTCCATCAGGGCCGAGTGAACCGGCCTGATCGGTTCCTTTCATACGACGATCAATGGTGATGTGCTTTTCTACAATGCGCGCGCCCATCGCTACGGCCGCTATTGGCGCGGCGATGCCGATAGTGTGATCGCTAAAGCCAATAGTGTACTGCGGATAATTTTTCTGCAGATACGTGATCGTATTGAGGTTCACATTTTGAGGTTTGGTAGGATACTCCGATACGCAGTGAAGTATACTGATCTGATCGTGGTAGCGGGTGATGGTGTCAAGCGCCTCATCAAGTTCTTGCTTGCCAGCCATACCTGTAGATAGAATGATCGGTATTTTAGTTTCGGCCAGCGCAGCCAGTAAAGGCAAATTGGTGAGGTCGCGGCTCGCTACTTTCAAGCGGTCAGGGGTGAAATGGCGAAGCATTGTCAGACAGCCTCGGGCACAAAGCGTTTCCACGAAATCCATTCCGTAGGCCTTTGCATGCTTGTACACTTCGAAGTGTTCTTCGTCAGTAAGCTCAAGCACTTCACGATGCTCTCCGTATGTTTTTCCGAACGAGTTCGGAGTGTCGTACGGCCGAGTCATCTGCGACTGGCTGAGCTCTTCTTTCAGGTCACGCTTGGTTAGCTTGACCGCGTTCATGCCTTTGAGGTGAAGATCGAACAACTCGTTTTCGATCACGCGGGCCGCCATTTCGACCAGTAGTTTGGCAAGGTCTACGGATCCATTGTGGTTCTGGCCTATCTCTCCGATAATATACGTTTCGTTCATGGGAAAAGGGAGCAACCTAAAGGGCAGATACCCTGCGGGAAGCGGTTGTAAAGATAGACAGGCTACCGATTTGACAAGGTCTCTGCCGTTGTACACCACATTTTTGGCTAAATTGGAGGCGTGAAGATTGGATGTGCCGCCGATTACCGTAGCTCTCTGCGTTGGGGATTGCGACTGCTTTTCTTGCTTCTTCCATTGGCCGTGCACAGCCAAACAGGCAATGAATGGATTGAGTGGAATCAGCAATACTGGAAAATGCCTATCGCTGAAGATGGTCTGTATCGCATTTCCTACGAAACTCTTCAGGAATCAGGATTCCCTGTGTCAGGAAGCAATCCCCAACTCATTCAACTCTTCTCTCGGGAGAAACAATTACGGGTAAACGTGGCCGGAGAATCCGATGGTTCATTTGACCCCGGCGATTACATCGAGTTTTATGGGTTAAAAAATTCAGGATGGTTGGATAGTCTCACCTATTCTTCCTCCAACGCTATTTCGAATCCCTATTTCAGCTTGTTCAACGACACGTCAATGGTGTTTATCACGCTGGGAAATTCACCGGGACTGCGCACGCCTGTGGAGCAGTACACCGACTTTTCAGGGTTCACACCATCATCCTATGCATGGTTTCAGCCTTATCGGGAGTACCACGACGAATACCTGCAGGGGCGTTTGGATCCAAACGGTATTGGCCTTCCTTCTTACGGTGCGGCGGAGGGTTGGATGAGTCAACGATTTTCAGTATCCTATTCTTTTCAAACAGATCTTCCCACACCGAATGCTTATTCGGCTCCTGATGCGCCGCCCACTTTGGTGCGTGCACTTTCAGCCGGCGCTTCTCTGGCCAATATTTCGCCCAACCACCACTTGCAAGTAGGATGGGGCAATTCATTCAACGTGGCCATTGATACGATTTATTACGGCTATCAACGCAACGATCTCCAGTTTATCATTCCACCCAATCAGTTGGGATCTTCTTTCACCCGAATCACACATCGGGGAGTGGATGACCTCGGAGCTGCCGTGGACAATCACGCTGTGGCATGGGTGAGTCTCCGCTATCCGCATACCTGGCAGTTGAACGACTATGTAGAAGGTGATCTCATTGCCGTTGAGGATGAGGATGGCGATGGATGGATCTATATCGAAGCCACTAATCTTTCAATTGTCGATCCGCGATTTTTTATCTCCGGAAATGGGTTTTACCGCGAAGTCGTTCCTGTGAATGAAGGAAATGTGTGGAAGTGTTTGCTGCCGGTGTCTGACCTTTCGGGCAATGCGCGCATTCGTATTCTTTCCGCGAGTTCGTTTGGCACCGTAAGCGAACTATCACGCGTTACGAACACAGGATTTTTCACGGATTATCTCACTACTGAGCTTGATTCAGCTTTCGTGATCATTACGCACCCTTCTTTGTGGAATGCAGCTACATCCTACGCTGCGTATCGTCAGCAAAATGGAATGGAGGTATTGCTCGCGAATGTGGAAGAGCTGTACCTGCAGTATGGCGGCGGCATTCCGAAGCATCCTCTGGCGATTTCCCGTTTTTGTAAAGACATGATCGATGCCTGGCCTGAAGACCCCGGACATTTATTTTTTATTGGAAAGAGCATTCATGAGATGACGATTTCTGCGAATCAAGGGGCTCGTCTCAACCCGGAAATCTATGCGCGAAATTTAGTTCCCACTTGGGGCTGGCCGCCGAGTGATGCGATGTTCACAGCCCGCCTGAACGCGCCGCTTTACCACAGTGCTATTCCAACGGGGAGGCTCTCCGCGGAAACACCACAGGAGGTAATGGAGTATTTGAGCAAGGTGATTCAATTGGAATCACAACCGCCAGCACGATGGCAAAAGAATATCCTTCATTTTGGAGGCGGAGGAAATGCGTTTGAACAGAATCTTTTTAAGGGATATCTAGAGAACTATAAGAACATCGCGCAAGACACCTCTTACGCTGCACGAGTTTATACGTTTCTTAAAAACACAACTGATCCGATTCAGATGAATTTATCGGACTCCATTCAAATTCTATTGAATGAAGGTGCGGCAGTGATGACGTTTTTCGGACATGCAAGTTCAACCGGGTTTGATCAAAATCTGGATGCGCCACAAAATTATTCCAACCAGGGAAAATATCCTTTGCTTATCGGAAACTCGTGCTACACAGGGAATATTCACTTGTCGGAAGCACAAAGCACGAGCGAGCAATTTGTGTTGGTTCCGGATCGCGGAGTGATCGGCTTTCTAGCGAAAGGCGACCTCGGGATTCCGCTCTATCTTGATCTCTATACCAATCAGTTTTACCGGAATCTCTTTCAAGACAATTATGGAAAAACCATCGGGCAGTGCATGCGCGAATCGGTGCTCGACTTTCAACAGGTAGGTGATTTTTATCGGGAAAATGTGGCACTGACTTTCGGGCTGCACGGGGATCCTTCAGTACGACTATATCCTCGTCCGCTTCCGGATTATGATGTGAAGCTATCCGATATTCGCTTCAATCCCTCCCGGATCACGGCGCAAGTCGATTCGTTTCGCGTGAAAGTAGAGGTTTTCAATTTGGGTAAAGCAATCGATCAGCCCGTGGGAGTGGAGTTGATTCGCCATTATCCGGATGGAACGGATTCCTCCTACGTCCAATCTATCGAGCATATTTTCAACCGGGACAGCGTAGTGTTCACTTTGCCAATCGATCCGTTGAGGGGAGTCGGACAAAACACCTTCGACGTGTTCGTGGATTATCCTTCGAGCCTCGTGGATGAGATGGACAATGTGGGCAACAATGTGGTGATGGGTGTGCCTTTGTTTATCTCTTCCGGCGATCTTATTCCTGTGTATCCGTTTGAGTTTGCGGTGGTCCCGGTAAATCAGATCACGTTGAAAGCAAGTACGGGCTACGTATTGGAGGCTGAACGCAACTATGTGATTCAGATCGACACCACAGATACATTCAATTCGCCTTGGATGTCGGAGCATCAGGTTATTCAGTCGGGTGGTGTTGTAGAATGGAACTTACCCTTATCGTTGTTGGATAGTACGGTTTACTTCTGGCGGTGTTCGGCGGATAGTACAGATGTTGAAAATGGATTTCGCTGGAGAGAGTCTTCCTTTCAATTCATCGATGGAATTTCAGGATGGGGACAAGACCATTTCTTTCAATTTGAAGAGGATGCCCGCGCCGGATTGGAGTACGACCGTACCTCACGCGGCTGGAGTTTTTCACCTCTCGAAGCCCAGCTCCGATGCGAAGTGTACGGCGACCCTTCTACCACCTTCGAAGCATTAGGAACACGTTTTTTACTCGACCTTGATGTGCAGGATTACTCAGGGCCGGGAAGCACTCCGGCGGTTGTTGTTGCGGTGATGGACTCCACCACCCTTCAACCGTGGGAAAGCAATTTCAACGGAAGTCATCCCGGAAATGATTTTGGTAATTCAATGGTTGGGGCCAATGCCCGAAATCGATCCGAGAAGTATTTTATTTTCGAACAGAATGATCCCGCGCAGCTCGCGGGTTTGACAGATATGCTCAACAATCGGATTCCAGACGGCCACTACGTACTGCTCTATACGTGGCGTTATGCTACCTATGATTCGTGGACCGATTTAGCTCCGGAATTATTCGATGCGATGACATCATTAGGCTCACAGAATATTGGTCAGGGTTTAGATTCAGTGCCGTTTATTTATTTTATAAAAAAGGGATTTCCCGATACGCGACAGGAGGTTACCGGGGTTTTGCCAGAATCGGATATAACGCTGGAAGCCCCGCTAATCGGCAGTTCAGACCAAGGTGTACTCCGATCGCCACTCATTGGCGCTTCTACCTTTTGGGCACAGGTAAATTGGGATTTTGATTCTCAAGAGGCAAATGGAGAGGATGAGGTGGAAGTGAAGATAATTGGAGTAGGTCAGGCCGGAAATGAAGTCGTGTTGAATACCTATCCCGAAATTCCAGGCGAGGTCAATGATGTTTCGGTATTCGCGGACCCTACCATCTTTCCACACCTCCGACTCGAAGCCCGATTAGCCGATCCACTCAACGCCACACCTAACCAAATTGATCGCTGGCATGTGGTCTATGATCCTGTTCCCGAGTGCGCGCTGGATCCTGTATCGGGATATTATTTGTCCAGCACAACTCCCGTGGAAGGCGAAGACATGAGTATGGCGATGGCCATTCGGAATATTTCACCCCGAAATATGGATAGCTTACTGGTGAGGTATTGGATTGAAGACGCTGATCGAGTGATGCATCCTATCGTTTATGCCCGACAGGCACCGCTGAATTCGGGTGCGATTCTACTGGATACAATTTCTTTTTCGACCACAGGATTGTCCGGCTCCAATACGTTATTTATGGAAGTGAATCCACCGTCTACAGCAGTAGGCGGCTATGATCAGCCCGAGCAGTATCATTTCAACAACATCGCTCAAATCCCGTTTGAAGTGAGCGGTGATCGCACCAATCCAATGCTGGATGTCACCTTCGATGGCATGCATATTTTGAACCGCGACATTGTTTCGGCTGAGCCGGATATCGTAGTTCTTTTGGACGATGAGAACGAATTCTTATTGCTCAACGAAGCGGCGGACACGGCGCTTTTCAGACTGTTTATCACTGAACCTGGATTGCCTTCACGACCCATTTATTTTTCTCAACCTGAGGTCACTTGGTTGCCGGCTGACAGCGAACGAAACCGCAGTCGCATTGAATTTCATCCGCGGTTTATGAGGGATGGAGTTCACACTTTAATTGTACAAGCACAGGATAAATCAGGCAACGCATCGGGTCGAAGTGACTACAAAATCGATTTTGAAGTAATAGGTCGCCCCACGATTACGGAAGTGCTCAATTATCCCAATCCATTTTCTACTAGCACTCGGTTTGTTTTTACTCTCACCGGAAGTGAAGTGCCCGATCAGATGAAAATTCAGATTATGACGATTGGTGGTCGGGTGGTCCGCGAAATCACCCAAGACGAGTTAGGTTTGATGCGTATCGGTCGCAATTTGACGGATTACAGTTGGAACGGAACAGACGAATTCGGCGACCCCTTGGCCAACGGGGTATACCTCTATCGGGTGGTAGCCCGACTAAATGGTCAGGATCTGGAAGTTCGTTCATCGGGAGCCAGTTCATTCATTACCAAAGGATTTGGGAAGATGTATCTGATGAGATAGTAAGGGTTTAGGGCTCAAGTGTCCTTCGTACAATAAGCTATTGCTTTCCTTTGGCTAGATGGTGGTTTCTTCGTAAATTCACGCCCTCTACGCCATAAACAGATCTATTTTTCCAAACAACACACGCAGCAATGAGATCATTTTACGCGATTCTCCTCACGGGGATGTGCATTTTCAGCCTTAAGACACAGGCAGCATGGGACATTTACAAGTCCGGAATTTCGGTGAACGCAGCATTTCATGATTGTCAGTGGGCCAGTGTTGCTCCTGATTTTCAGGGCGCTTATTTCGGTCGATTTATCACCGGTGGTTCTCTTCCTTTGAATTTTGGTGAAGTGCTTACCTTTAAAAATGGTGCGTCTGACGTCTGCTCGGCAACCATGTTTTACCGTGTTTACCGGACGTGCGACTCAGCACCTGGATTCACTTCACTTAGCCTCCCGTTCTGTTGCAATTTTGGCGGAACGGATTGTAGTGGGGGCGCTTGCGGACCAGATGTGAACAACGCTGGTGACCAAAAGTGGTTTGCCAATTCCGGTGGAGTGAACCTACTCACGGGACTTTCGCTTCCAGGCACCTACGTGATTGAAGTTTATTTTAATATCACAGGAAGTGACAGCGGCGGCTGCGCTCAAACAAAATTCTCTAGCAACGGCGGAAACAACTTCCGCGCCTATTTCGAGCTCAACAATAACGACAGTTTTGCAGATGGTCAGTTTAGCTCGAGCCCGACCTGGACTGGCGATAACGCGAACTTCACTGTGGCGACAAAAAGCGACGCTGCAGGCCTGATTGGCACTGAACTGAACAATAGCTATGCGCTTCGTCTGAATGCACCACTTTCAAACGGAAGCGAATACCTCAGCACGGTAATCACTACATGGAATTCTCAGCAGGAGTGGTTTTTCTGGACCGGCCGCCGCAATCAGGCCGCCACTGTTCTGGATCAAACAATCGTTTGGTTATATGCCAATGAATCTACTCTGGAATCAGGCACCGTAGACGGTTACCGCCTTGTAATTGGTGATGATGTAGGCAATGATGAGATTCGTCTCCAAAGCGTTACAAACGGCACTGGAACAGATATTTTCGTGACCACAGCTTCTATCCCAAATGGCATCGTTGATTGGGGTGTGACCTTCCGCGTCACACGCAGCACCGCTGGTCGCTGGACCATACGCACAAGCACGCTTCCTACCATCACAGGCTCAGGAGCTACTGCGCTAAGCTGTCCGGAGGTGCTTTCTACCGTGCTTCAATTGAATTCAATTAACGGTCAGACTTACGCCGACAATACAGATGCAACGCCTTCCGGAACAGGATACATCGGTGTGGTGGCTGCGCACGGCAGTTCTGCAAATGCCGCAGCCGGTCAGGAATTTGACAACTTCCGCTTGCTGGCACTTGGTCCAGACACATCCATCAACTACACTGCAGCTTCGGCCACGATCAACGAAAATCTTGGTGGTGGTACGTATGTCCTTACGATTGCAATCAATAACCCCTCAGCAACCGTGGCCACCACGGCGGACGTGGTGCTCACCAGCGGCAGCGCGGCTAGGGTGAATGGGTACACCACTCAAACGATCACTTTCCCTGCAGGCAGCAGCAGCACTCAGACAGTAGTGCTCACTATTACAGACAACAATGTCTGCGATGGCACGGCCAATCTCACTTTTTCACTGCAGAATATTGCCGGGGGAACCAATGCGTTTGCGGGCAGTCCAGCGGCTTTCGCCCTTAGCATCGTTGATGACAACACAGGTTACGACACCATTCTCTCTGACAATTTTGAAGATGGTAACATTACCGGCTGGACACCAGTCGTGTTCTCGGGATCATCCGGAACCTGGACAGCGAGCACAGCTTCACCAATCACCGGTGCTTACAGCATTCGTCACACCAACTCTGGTGCGGCAGGTGCAACATACGTGCATACCGATGTAGATGATGCCGTTCTTCCGGGAGTTGAAACGACTTGGAGATTTAATCTGAGGACGTTTGTTCTCGAGCCATCACCCGCGAATAAGTGGCAAGTGTTTCTCGCAGCAAGCGAAAGCAATCTGTGGGGCAGTTCAGTGGATGGCTATGCGTTAGGCATTGATCCACTTTTGTCTGGTGATCCAGACATTCTCACGCTTTGGAGAGTAGACAATGGGGTGATGACATCGGCAATCGTTACAGCAGACATCGCTGATGTAATCTATGATTGGGGAATTGCTCAGGACATCGTAGGATTTGAAATCGTTCGCAGTGCTTCAGGCACTTGGACACTTCGCGTAGATGCTAACGGCGGCTTTGATGCGCTTTCAATCATCGGCACAGGTTCTGAAACGACTTACAATGATATGGGCTTCTTCGGAGCTCGTTTCATTCACACTGCATCCAATGGAGGTAAGCTCGCAATGGACGACATTACAATTACCCAAACGGGTTGCCGTGAGTTGTATTACAGCCGTTCATCAGGCAATTTCTCTGCAGGCATTTGGTCTACTCAACCTTCAGGGTTGCCGAATCCTGGAGTAATTGAATCTGGAAGATGGACACGCCTTATCATTCAGAATACCCACACAGTGGCACTCAACATCAACGCAGTGTGTGATGATTTCAGCATCAACTCAGGCGCAGTTGTTACGGGTGGAACTTCTACCCTGAAAGTGTTTGGCGACTGGCTCAATGCCGGCACGTTCACTGCGAACACTGGCACCATCGTCCTGAAAGGGGATGAGTCGCCCGGACAAAATGTGCTCGGTGCTTCTACCACTCGTTTTCACAACCTGACCATTGATAACAGCTTCGGTACGGTGAATTTGCTTTCAGCCACTGAAGCTGCTGGTGTAGTGAGTCCAGAAGAAGGAACGCTTCAAACGGGAGGCAACCTTACGCTTATTTCAAATGTGAGCGGATCTGGCTCTATCGGTCGAATTCTTACAGGAGCATCCGTATCTGGCAACGTTACACTCCAGCGATACATACCTACCGGTACTTCTGGCTGGGTATTCCTTGGCAGCCCGATTGTGGGTCAGACCATTAACGGCGCTTGGAACGATGATCTCGTTACTACAGGATTCGCAGGATCTGATTTTCCGCCTCCAGGCTATACGTTCAACAACATTCAGCGCTACGATGAATCGCAGCCAGGTGGTCGCAATGTAGGCTGGGTGCCTGCCACCAACGTTACCAATGCACTGTCCACCACTTTCGGGTACAACGTTTACATGACGTCAGCCGCCCAAAACGTGGATGTGACTGGCTCCATTCAATCTGGAAACTTAGGTGTAGCCGTGCCATTCACTAACAATGCCAATGCAGCCGATGGATGGAACCTGATGATGAACGTTTATCCATCTGAAGTAGACTGGTACGCATTGGAAGGAAATAGCAATGACTTCGCTACCTATTACGTGTATGACTCTGCCCTGCCAGGCTACCGCACGCATAACGCGAACAGTCAGGTGGGCTCTGCGAGCCGTTACATTCCGCACAGCCAATCTTTCTTCGTTCGAGCTACCACCTTCGGTCAAACATTGAATTTCCAGGAGTCGCAGAAAACAGCTACCAACGCCGCATTTGAGCGCAGCGCGGAAGATTCAAAATTCATCAGTTTCCGCCTCGAACGCGCTGGTCTTGCTGACGAAGCAATCGTAACGTTTGTAGAGGGTGCAACGGACGCATTCGAATTCACCTATGATGCGGAGAAATGGGAGAGTCTTTCTACAACCTCACCAGAAATGGCGCTTGTGTCTTCTGATGACACTTTGCTCACCATTGATGCACGCCCTGTCCTTACTTCAGGAGTTAGCATTCCAGTTCACATGGATCTTCCAGCAGCAGGGACATACAGCTTCCTCATTCAGGAAGTTCAGAACCTCGATGCCGGTGTATGCATGATGATCGAAGACTTGTTCACTGGTCAAACCATCACTGCGGAAGCAGGAAGCCAGATTTCCATTACCATCACTGAACCGTTCAATGGCAATCGCTTAATGATCCACTTCACCGCAGCGGCACAGATTTCACCGATCGATGCCACTTGCTTTGGATTGAACAACGGACAAGTGCTGATGACTTCAGCCGCAGGTACATGGAATTTTACGCTGCTTGATGGCGCCGGAATTCCTGCGGGATCTGGTTCTTCACTGGAGAGCATCGACAACCTTGCTGCGGGTGCGTACTCACTTGAATTGACCAATTCAGACGCTACTTGCGGCGCAGCTTCGTTTGACTTTACAATTGCAGAGCCTGTCGCTGTTACAGCGTGGTCTGGCTCTGTGAAAGACGATTGCAACGCGATGGGCAATGGCTCCATTGAGTTTGGAGTAAATGGGATTGATACATACTCGTATACCCTTACCAATACATCGAACGTGATTGTTTCTCAGGGAACTACGAGCGACTTCGCATTGGCTATGGAGAACCTTTCAGCGGATGTGTACACGATCATTGTAGAGTCTACATGTGGCACTCTTACCCGGACTGAAGATCTTCGCGATCCACAGTCGGTTAGTGCGGCTATCATCACCTCATCGCCGTCTATTGATATCACAGAAGGCTCCACCGGATTGATCACGTTTGAAGCGAGTGCGTCTAACGCAGATAGCTTCGAATGGACGATGAACAATGCAGTGATCGGATCCAATCAGATCATTTCACATCCATTCACGTCAGCCGGAACCTACACTGTAAACCTCACCGCATCCAATGCAAGTTGCTCAGCTACTTCTGCGGTGAATGTGGTGGTAAATCAAGTGGTGAATGTGGCTGAGGCAGTTGTGGCTGCGCCAGTAACAATGATCCAAGCCAACGGAGGCATTCAGCTTGCATTCTCTGGTGTCAACAGCCGCAAGGCCGACATCAGACTGATCAATGCACTTGGACAGATCGTAGTAAATGAGCGTGCTACTCCGCGCGACGGACAGCAGGTGTTCATTTCACTCGAAGAGTTGAGCGCTGGAGCCTACACTGTGCAAGTCATTGCCGATGGCAAGGACCTCTTCAGCCGTCAGATCGTGAAATAAAGCATTCAACAGAATACTAAAAAGCCCCGTCAGAAATGACGGGGCTTTTTTGTTGAAATGCGGATTGCGCGTGCTGCCTGTTTACAACCGTTCGTTCAAACTCCGAATGCTCGGGATTTCCGGAACTCCTCCGCGTGGACGCATATCATAAAAGCAAACTGATGATCTAAGAAACCTTCCCTCTCCTTTGGAGAAGGGCCGAGGGTGAGGATTTTTGATGAATGTGACCCAAGGAACACGAGAGGAGCACGGTCAACTTCGCTTCAAACTCCGGGGGTTCGAGGTTTGCATAATTGCGCGCGAAGTTTTTTGAAACATTTTACAGAAACATTTAAAAGTTTCTGTAAAATGTTTCAAATGTGGGTTGTCTCGGTTCAAGCGTCCCTTTGAAGGAAATAGCCGCAGCTCCAAAAGAATTTAGTTGGGCGGGGTCCAAGTTGTCAGTGTATTTGACGGAAAGCAACATGGATCGGCCGCTCTAATCAGAAATTCGTGACACAAAAAAAACTTCCTGAATCAGGAGGATTTTTGTCCTTTAGAAAATGTAAATGCTGATTGTCCTCTGACCATTTCGATTTTCGGCAACTTTGTCCGTTCGCATATTGGATGGCTTTCGCAGTGGTGGTATGCTCGTTTGCTTGGGCTTGACTTTGAAAGAATGAACAATCGCGCTTCGTGAAACGGAGTTGCACAGGAGCCCGTGTGAAAGACAGCATGCACGGGTCTTTAGAGCGGTGTGTTGGGATGAGTAAAAGACAGGCGAAATAGCATCCGCTTTCCATTCACAGGAACACAAATCGTGTGCATTTCTGCCAAGAAAATTTACATCGTCGCTTCATAGAAATCTACAGCACGTGAGCAATTCATGTTCTTTCCAAGAAATCCGCCCCGCTGGGGCTCAT
>Ga0209490_10002305_pt1 | contig 18137 bp, 18 predicted proteins | sample MAT06_FD_187209 | JGI IMG/M metagenome (GOLD analysis project Ga0209490, IMG submission 187209) | Freshwater microbial communities from Lake Fryxell liftoff mats and glacier meltwater in Antarctica - MAT-06 (SPAdes) (version 2) | ecosystem: Environmental > Aquatic > Freshwater > Ice > Liftoff... | reverse complement strand
AAATTTTTGGATTGGTGCAACAGCAAAATATATTCAATCTAATTACGGAATGTTCCGATCAAATGCATTGGCAATGGATATTGGGTTATTGTATTTTAATAAAGAACATGAGATTCAAGCTAGCTTATTAGTTAAAAATTTGGGAACACAATTGGCTACTTATAATAATGACGGGAGAAAAGAAGAACTTCCTTTTGATGTGCAAGCAGGCATTAGCAAAAAGTTAAAAAAAGCACCGTTGCAATTTTCTTTAACAGCACATAATTTACAAAGGCTTAATATTTATTATAATGATACAACATTTAGTGCTTCGGAGGGAGGTGCTAATGCAGAAGGTCTTCAGAAAGTTTTTGCACACTTGGTTCTTTCTACTCAAGTATATTTATCTGAAAATATAGAACTTAATTTCGGTTATAATTTTTTGCGTAGGCAAGATTTAAATGTTAGTGGAACTACTAGTGGCTTAAATGGATTTACATTGGGCACAGGAATATTAATTAAAAAATTGCAAATTAGATATGGTACTGGATTTTACCAACGCAATATGTTTCACCAGATTTCGCTGAATTTTAATATCAATGGAAATGCATTGTCTTCGAGCCCAATAAATTAAATATCGAATGTAATTCCTTGTGCTAGTGGTAAATTTGTTCCCCAGTTGATTGTATTTGTTTGTCTTCGCATATATGCTTTCCAAGCGTCACTTCCACTTTCTCTTCCACCACCTGTTTCTTTTTCTCCGCCAAATGCACCTCCAATTTCTGCACCACTTGTTCCAATATTTACATTTGCAATTCCACAATCGCTTCCGCCTGCAGATAAGAATTGTTCTGCTTCACGCATATTTAATGTCATAATTGAAGAGGAGAGACCCTGTGGTACATTGTTCTGCATTTCAATAGCTTCCTCCAAAGTTTTGTACTTCATTACATAAAGAATAGGTGCAAACGTTTCATGTTGAACTATTGCAAGATCATTGGTTACAGCTGCAATACAAGGTTTAACGTAGCAACCGCTTTCAAATCCTTTGCCATCAATTACTCCACCTTCAACTATAAATGTTCCACCTTGTTCTTTGCAATTGTTGATTGATTGTAGGTACATATTCACAGCGTCTTTATCAATAAGTGGACCAACATGGTTATTTGTATCTAATGGATTACCAATTCTTAGTTGTTGGTATGCTTTTACTAGTTTAGCAGTAAATGAATCATAAATTAATTCATGAATTATTAATCTTCTAGTAGTTGTACAACGTTGACCAGCAGTTCCTACTGCGCCAAATATTGCGCCAATTAACGACATATCAAGATCTGCGTTTTGAGAAATAATGATTGCATTATTTCCACCAAGTTCCAAAATACTTTTACCGAGCCTTGCAGCAACTGTAGCGCTTAATGCTTTTCCCATTCTGGTAGAACCTGTAGCCGAAACTAATGGAATGCGTGAATCATTACTCATCCATTCACCTACTTCTCTTGCTCCTTGCACTAAACAATTTACGCCTTCGGGAATATTATTTTTTGCAAATACTTCAGCCACAATTTTCTGTATAGCAATACCACACAAAGGAGTTTTTTCACTTGGCTTCCAAATAGTTGTGTTGCCACAAACCCATGCCAATGCTGCGTTCCAGCTCCATACTGCCACAGGAAAATTAAATGCAGAAATGATGCTTACAACACCTAAAGGATGCCATTGTTCATACATTCTATGTAAAGGTCTTTCACTGTGCATGGTTAATCCGTATAGTTGTCGTGATAATCCAACTGCAAAATCACAGATATCAATCATTTCTTGTACTTCACCATATCCTTCTTGTAAACTTTTGCCCATTTCATAACTTACTAATTTACCTAACGGTTCTTTATATAATCGCAAAGCTTCACCAACTTGGCGAACTATTTCTCCTCTTTTAGGTGCTGGCCATTTTTGCCATTCTTTAGCAGCTAGTAAAGATTGTTGAATTACTTTTTCATAAGCAGCTTTATCTGTAGCAATTGTAGATCCTATTAATTTACCATCAACAGGGGAGAAAGATTCAATAGTGTTTCCATTGCTTTCAATCCATACTGTACCAGTTGAAACTCCTTTGTTATTCAGGTTAATACCTAAGTGTGCTAAAAATTCCATGTGCTTAAATTAAGGCACAAAGGTAAGGGTTGTTTGAATCTTGTATAGAATAAGAGAAAGAAAATTAGCTCAGTTTAGAAACTGCTAATAACTGATCATATACGTTGCTATAACTACTACCTATTGGTATCTCTTTGCCTGCTATAAAAATTTTAGTTTTACTAAACTTTTCAATTTTTCTGATTGGAACAATGTAAGAACGGTGTACTCTTAAGAAATCGCGACTAGGCAATTTTTCGGAAATACTTTTTAAAGTCATTAAAGTAAGTACAGGGGAAGGTTTAATATAAAGTTTTATATAGTCATCAAGTGCTTCAATTAATTCAATATCTTTTAAATTAATTTTTAAGATTTCATAATTCACTTTTATAAAAATCGAGTTTAATTGTAATTCTTGGGAACTTAAAAAATCCAAATATTCTTTGGTTTTATAACAAGCTTTTAAAAAACGATCGTATTCAAATGGCTTCAATAAATAATCTAGTGCATCAACAGAAAAGCCTTCCACCGCATAATCCTTGTAGGCAGTTGTAAAAACTACCACTGGTTTTTCTGCTAAATTTTTATAAAACTGTAATCCATTGATATCTGGCATTTGAATATCTAGGAATAATACGTCTATCTTATTATTAATTAAATAATCTTTAGCCTCATCTGTATTGGTAAATACTTTTTCTAGTGTTAGAAATGAAATTCTATTACAATATTCTTGTATTACCTGCAATGCTAATGGTTCGTCATCTATTGCAATACATTTAATCATAATAATGTGTTTATATCTAGTTTTACTAAGTAGTAGCCATTTTGTACAGAAGCTGTTAATTGATGTTTATCGGGATATAATAATGCTAATCTACGTTTTACATTATTAATTCCGATTCCTGTATTTTCCATCAAATTATTCTCAGATTGAACTATAAAATTAGTAGAAGTAAAATGAATATTAGCCCCCTCTGATTTTACATGAATAATAATGCTACTTTTTTCTTTTGTGCTGATGCCGTATTTGAAAGCATTTTCAACAAATGGGATGAATATAAGTGGTGCAATTAATAGTTCGCCAGTATTTCCTTCGATTGTAAAATCGACAGTTACTTTTTCTGTAAGTCGAACTTGCTGTAGATCGATATAGTTATGTAAAAAATCTATTTCGTTTTGTAATGGAACTAAATTTTGTTCTGTTTCAGATAAGATATACCTCATTATGGATGAAAGTTTCATTACAGCAGGCGCAGTTTTTTCGCTTCTTACAATGGCAAGGGAATAAATATTATTTAGTGTATTAAAAAAGAAATGGGGGTTTATTTGAGACTTTAAGAAAGATAGTTCTGTATTAAGTTTTTCATTTTCTGTTTCTTTCCTATGTTGTTCTGTTTCTAACCATCTGCGTACAATAGTTATACAGGTTCCAATGGTCATTACTAATAAAAAAATAGCAGTATTAAAATAATCGTTTCCGCTTCTTCGCCTCGACCTCATGTATCTTTGACGGTTACTGTTAAGCGAATTCGTAACTTCATTTGTTGGATTTACTATTTCTGGTGGTACTATTAGATTGGCAATTTGCCTTGGTATGAATAAGAAAAAAAGCAGGCAACCAATTATAGACAAAACATATAACAACCATTTTTCTTTAACCAATAATTTTGGAATTAGTAACTGCGTATTAAGATAGTAGAAAAAAACCAAGAAAATATTACTACAAATAATAATAGCCAACATTTGGTTACTCATATTAAATTCTCTCAAACCAGGAAAGAATACAAGGTAGGGTAATGCAAAAAAGCATATCCATGCAGCAATATTTGCAATGATCGGTAATAGCTTTTTTTTATGAGTAATTGTTTGCAATGGTTGTTATTAGAATACAATATAGTTAAATGTAAATAAGCTCTTGATTGTTACTTGTTAATTCGGATGAATATGCTTTAACCATCGGTGAAAGCAACTATCAGCCCTTAATTATGCTCGCATTTTTAGCTTCTAATTCATAGTAAAGATGTTGAATTAAACCATCGGCTAGTCCAATTTTAGGCACATAAATTTCATCTGCTTCAGCACAACGCATTACATTTATGTAAATCTGAAGGGCAGGAACAATTACATCGGCCCTATCACTACGTAGCTTATATATATTTATTCTGTCTTCCAAAGAAAAACTAGAAATCTCTTTATAATAGTCTTTCAATAAATCTATTGTTAACGGCTTTCCATCTTTTTTCTTACTTAGAGAGAACACTTTATTAATATTTCCACCAGTACCAATTGCAATAATCTTTTTATGGCCTTTTGTTTTTGTTTTAATAAAATCTTTTAATTCATTCCATTTAGAATCATCAACCATATCTTTTAAAATTCTAATTGTTCCAATGTTGAATGATTTTTTAAAAGTTAGTTTGCCATCAGTAAAAAAAGTTAGTTCTGTACTACCACCACCAACATCAATATACAAATAGCTATTATTAATATCCATGTTTTCCGCAACATGATTCTCGTAAATAATAGAAGCTTCTATATCGCCACTAATTATTTCTATTTCTAAGCCTGTTTCTAATTTTACTTTTCTAATGATGTCTTCGCTATTAGAAGCGTCTCTCATTGCACTAGTTGCACATGTAATAACATGCTTAACTCCGTAAGCATTTATTAAATGACTATATGCTTTCATAGTTTGAAGAATCATTCCTCTTTTTTCTTTAGAAATTTCTCCTTTCTCAAACACATCAAATCCTAATCGGAGGGGAACCCTTACTAAATTTAGTTTATTAAATTGAGGCTTGCTTTCTTTATCAAGAGTGATTTCTGCAATCAATAATCTCGCTGCGTTACTACCAATATCAATTGCTGCTAACCTCACTAGTTGAATTATTTTTCTTGAAAAGATAATGATACGTTTCTATTTGAGAGCGTACTTGCTTTTTACCAACGGAAGGTACATAGTTGTTGGCTAATTCGCTGTCGAGTATTCTGGCTTTTACATTGTCTCTTAATTGAATGTGGATAATATCTATCAATTCGCGCTTAATAATAGGATCAAGCACTGGAATTGCTGCTTCTACGCGATGGTTAAGATTACGAACCATCCAATCTGCACTTGATATATACACTTTTTCATTTCCTGAATTATGAAAAATCATTACTCGGGCGTGTTCTAGGTATTCATCTACTATACTAATGGCTTTAATAGGTGTTTTAAATTTTTTCAAATCAATTATCGGGCAAAAAATACCTCTTACAATCATTTTAATTTCAACACCTGCTGTTGCAGCTGTATAAAATTTATCTATAAGTAATTCGTCGCTCAACGAATTAACTTTCAAAATAATACTGGCTGGTTTACCTGATTTTGCATGTTTAATTTCTTTATCAATTAATGCTACAATTTCATTACGCATATTGGTTGGGCAAATCATTAAAGTTTTGCAGAGTTGTAACTTTCGGATACCTAACTTCCAGTTTTCGAGATAGCTAAAAACCTTATTTATATCTGCCATTACAAATCGATTGGATGTTAGCAAGCAATGATCACCATATACACGCGATGTTTTTTCATTTAAATTTCCAGTGCTTACAAATCCATATTGAATTGTTTTATTTCCTTTCCTTTTTTTGATTATACATAATTTAGCATGTATTTTCATTTTAGGTACACCCAATAAAACCTTTACGCCTTCTTCCTCTAATATTTTTTTCCACTCTAAATTAGCTTCTTCATCAAATCGTGCTTTTAACTCAAGCATTACAACAACTGCTTTTCCATTTCGAGATGCATTGATTAATGCATTGATTATTTTAGAATTATCAGCTAACCTGTATGCAGTAATTTTTATGGAATTAACATCGGGGTCCATTGCGGCTTCTCTCAATAAATCTATCAAAGGATCAAAAGAATGGTATGGGAAATGTAAGATTACATCTTTTTTAAGAATGATATCAGTTACTCGTTGTGCGCTTTGTAATAATTTTGGTTTAAAGGCTGCTCTTCTAATATTTTTACTTTCAAAAACGTCTGGAAAATCCATGAAATGCCTAAAATTATGAATTCTTCCTCCTGGTATAATATTGCTTTTTCTGCTTAAACTCAACCTCCTTATTAGGTATTCTAATAATCCTGCATCCATTTCTTTATCATACACAAAACGAACAGGTTTTCCTTTACGCCTATTTTTAACACCTTTCTCAATCTTTTCTGCAAAAGATGTGCTTATATCATTATCTAAATTGATTTCAGCATCCTTGGTAACTTTAAAAATATGAGACTCAAAATTTTCATATCCAAAATACGAAAAAATAATAGGGAGGTTAAAACGAATTACATCTTCTAATAAAATGATTTGTTTTTCATTATTTTTTGATGGAAGTAATATAAATCTTCCAACCGCTTTTGCTGGTATTTCAATCAGTGCATATTTTTGATGATATGCCGAATTTTTCTTTCGCATAACTACTCCAAGGTAAATGCTTTTATCTCTTAAGTAAGGCAGCTCTGGAAGGCTCTCTATCATTAATGGAATAATGTTTGAACGGACTTCTTCATCAAAGATTTTTTTTACAAATATTTGTTGCTCTTTGCTCAGTTGCTTTTCAGTTACTATACTAATTTTTTCCTTTTTAAGTTCTTTAACAATTCCCTCCCATATGCGATTAAATTCGTTTTGCTGGCTAAGAACAATTGTTTGTATTTGATCTAGAATTTGTTGGGGTTGTTCCTCCATATGCATGTCGAGTTTCTTTCTTTTTTCAGAGAATTCAATCATACGTTTAAGAGCAGCTACCCGTACCCTAAAAAACTCATCTAAGTTATTAGAAAATATGCCAAGGAATCGGATCCGTTCTTTTAATGGTACCGATGGGTCATTAGCTTCTTGTAGCACACGCGCATTAAAACAAAGCCAACTTATATCTCGTTGAATTAGATGCTTTTTTACCATGATTCAAATATACTAGATGTAATAAAATATTATATGTTAAGAATTTGGATTTACCTACGAATTTTAAGAATAAGAAGATTTAATCAATTGAATTATTCCTGTTGTAGAAAAGCCTTCAACTATAGGATTAATAACCACTCTGCCTCCATTGGCAATCACTTCTTTTGAACCTACTATTTGTTCAATAGTGTAATCGCCTCCTTTTACGATTACATCTGGTAGTAATGCTATAATTAATTCGAGAGGGGTATCCTCATTAAAAATTATTACCGCATCAACAATGGCTAAATTACTTAATAAAAGTGATCTACTTTTTTCGTTATTGATGGGCCGTTCAGGTCCTTTTATTTTTTTTACACTTGAATCGCTGTTTACTCCAATTATTAAAAAATCGGCTTCTTTAGCTGCTTCTGTTAAAGAAAATATATGTCCTTCGTGTAATATATCGAAGCAGCCATTTGTAAATGCAATTGTTTTATTGGTAACTCTCCAACTGGCAACTTGTTTTTGAAGTTCTTGTAATGAAAATATCTTTTTACTTATTGCATCTACTAATTTCATTCTATTCTTTTTTTATTATACCATGGTAAAAGGCCTAAACATAAAAATCCTATGATTAAAACAATTAAAAACTGTGCAAACCATTGTAAAGTTCCATTCGCAAATCCGATTTCAAATGAAACGCCATTTTTTTCTAAAACTTTAGCTAAGAAAAAAGCATATGCTCCAATTCCTCCAGGGGTAATAATCATTCCAATACTAGCAAAAGCCAATGCTGATATAGCTGTTGGCAGTCCTAAATGTGCAGATCCTGAAGTGGCTAATAGTCCAACCCAAGTACCAACAATATATAATAGCCAAATTGAAATACTATAAACTATAAACCGCTTTTTTTGCTGTAGATTTTTAATACTAGATAAACCTTCCCAAATTCCACGAATTATTTTCTTAATTGCTACTATAATACTAAGGTGATTAAAGTATTGAAAAAGTTTTTTAAGAATGAATATTGATGCTCCAACAACTAATATAACAATTGCCATTTTTGTGAAAGAAAATTGTCCAGATTTACCTGTTAAAAGTTCCTTTGCTTGTTCAACTGCAAATTCGCCAATCAAATCGTATTGTAAAATAAAAGCGAGTAGAAATACAATGCCTAAAAAAATAACATCAAAAGCTCTTTCTATTAATATTGTACCAATTAATTTATCGGCAGGTATTTTTTCGTAGCGTGCAAGAATGGTGCATTTTAATACTTCACCTAAACGTGGAATAGCTAGATTGGCTAAATATCCAATCATTACTGCAAAGAATACATTTGGTAAACGTGGTTCATATCCCATTGGTTTCATTAGAATTTTCCAACGCATTGATCTCAAAACATGGCTTCCAGAAAGAATAAATAATACGGGCAACATGAGCCAATAATTGGCAGTTTTTAAGGAATTTTTAAACTCCTCCCATTTATCAGTAGGTATTTGCTGTAAGCTCCACCAAACTAAAAATAGCCCGATACCCAAAAAGAGAAGGTATTGTAATACTGATAACCATTTAATTTTCATGTTTAATTGCTTAATTCCTTTTGTGGTTAAGCATTATTTATGTGTTCAACAAATTTAAGCTGTAAATGCTTAGTTACAGCAAAATTTACAAAAAATTATTTATAACATACTGATAATCAGTTTGTAACAACCTATTTCTTGTACTTCGCTCAATTTTTTGTAACTTCGCCCACTTATTTTGAGTAATGGTTGTATAAAATAGTGTGTTAATGTTAACAAAGAAAAGGATTTTATTCATTGCCACAGAAATGTCTCCATATTTGGAGTTAACGGAATTTGCGGAGATTATCAACAAATTGGCCATTAAAAGCAATGATAGTGGACTTGAAGTGAGGTGCATCATGCCCCGTTTTGGTGTTATTAATGAACGTAGACATCGTTTGCACGAAGTAGTTCGTTTATCTGGAATTAATGTTTCTGTAGACAACGACGATTATCCACTACAAATTAAAGTTGCCTCTTTACCTAATGCCCGTTTACAAGTTTATTTTTTAGAAAATGAAGATTTTTTTAAGCGTAAACAAATTTTTCACGACGAGAATGAAACTTGGTTTCCAGATAATGATTTAAGAACTGTTTTCTTTTGTAAAGGCGCACTTGAAACCGTTAAGAAATTTGGATGGCCTCCAGATATAATTCATTGCAGTGGTTGGATGAGTAGTTTAATACCAGCTTTTATCAAAACTGCCTATAAAAAAGAACCTGTTTTTGGTAATACTAAAGTAATCTTTACAATTGGTCAAAATACCTTCAAAGAAAAATTAGGCCCTAATTTTTTGAAACAAGCTATTATAAATGCGAATATTAAAGATAAAGATTTAATACCCTTTAAAGAACTAGACAATACCGCTATGTTCAGAGGCGGAGCTAATTATGCTGATGCTATTACTTTTGGTTCCGATATCATTGAAAAGAAGTTAGTTGATGAATTTTCAAAATTAAAAGGTAAAAAAGTAGTTCCTTTTAAAGGATGGGATTCTGATTTAACAGAGTATTTAGAATTGTACAACGACCTTGCGGGCAAGTAATTTTTAGCACATGCATTCAACCACTACTTTGCGAAGTATCGCTATCTTATTGGTATCATTCTTATTTGTTATAACATCTTGTACTAGGATTACTAATACCGAAATAGGAAATGGATTAATTCCTGCAGTAGATGGGGTTAATACTTTTGATACTACTATGCAAGTAATTACGGATAGTTTTGAAGAAACCGATACTACACGTGTTTATAAGCAAGACACACATGTCTTAGGAACAATTTTTAATGACCCTATGTTTGGACGAACATCAGCATCATTAAATTTTGAGCTGTTTCCTCAATTTTTCCCTTACTCTATTCCGGGTACAAAAGACAGCTTGAGAGCAGATTCTGCAGTGCTTATTCTAAGCTATAATTCATTTTATGGAGATTCTACTCAGCCATTGCGTATTAGTGTTGATGAAATTAGTAGAACATCTGCACTTGATCCCTTTAAAGTTTACCCTTCTAACTTTCCTGCTATTTATCCAATTAACTCTGCAGGTAGTTTAGGTACTACTACAACACTTGATATTCGTCGTATTGGTGATTCTGTAATTAATAGATATGAGGTTTCTAGAAATCAAATTCGTCTTCGATTGAGAAGTGATGTTGCAACTAGATTTATAAGAAACTATGATTCTACAAATGCTTATCGAAATGATACATTGTATAGAACTTTTTTTGCAGGATTTAGTGTTAGGATAGAATCTGCTAATCCGGCAAATGCGTTACTTTTTATAAATATGCTCGATACCAATACCAAACTAGCTTTATACTATAATTCTAGTACAACTGGTGCTACAACAAGGGATACCAATGTAGTTTATTTTAGATTTAATCCGTTTATGAGTGGTGATGCCAACTATATTACCAGAAATAGGACGGGTAGTGAAGTAGCTGGTAGGCTTACAACTACTTCAAAACCAGATTCATTAGTTTATGTTCAAGCTTCACCAGGTACTTATGTTAGAATTAGAATACCTAATCTTGATAAATTAAATAATAGGATTATACACAAAGCCGAGTTAATAACAGAGCAGGTACCTAATGATGCAAATTTAACGACCATTGATAAATTTATGGCACCGCCTCGTTTGTTATTATTGAGTATATATGATTCCTCAAGATCAATAAAAAGAAATATTCCAAGCGATTATCAAATTGGGCAAAGCGGCCCTAATACTGGCACTTTCGGAGGCTTTTTATTTTATAAAACTGTACCTGGGTATGATAGGCTTGCTGGTTATAACTTTGAATTAACTCGTTACTTACAAGGAATTGTAACTAGAAAGGACACTTCATTTATTATGAGGTTAACTGCTCCAACTAATGATTCTCTCAGGTATAGTCCGGCATACCCTAATAACTTTTTTTCTCAAGTTTATTATTTAAACCCATCTTTTGGAAATCTAGTAGGAAACGGAAGAGTAAGACTTGGCGGTGGTAGTCATACCCGATTTAGAATGCGCCTAAGAATTGTTTATTCCAAATTATAGTAATAAGCTTGTTTACAATATATTTGTAATCTTAATTAAAATCAAACCATAAAAAATGTCTTATTTATTTACTTCTGAGAGTGTTTCTGAAGGGCATCCAGACAAGATAGCCGATCAGATTTCTGATGCATTAATTGATAATTTCTTAGCATTCGACCCACAGTCGAAAGTTGCTTGCGAAACATTGGTAACAACTGGCCAAGTTGTTTTAGCTGGTGAAGTAAAGTCAAAAGCATACTTAGATGTACAAGAAATTGCTCGTGGCGTGATCCGCAAAATTGGATATACCAAGAGTGAATATATGTTTGAAGCTAATAGCTGCGGAATTTTATCGGCTATACATGAGCAAAGTGCAGATATCAATCAAGGAGTAGATCGTAAGAAAAAAGAAGAGCAAGGTGCTGGTGACCAAGGAATGATGTTTGGTTATGCGAGCAATGAAACTGACGATTATATGCCATTGGCATTGGATTTGGCACATAAAATATTAATTGAACTAGCTGCTCTTAGAAGAGAGAACAAAGCCATCAAATATTTACGTCCAGATGCTAAGAGCCAAGTTACTTTAGAGTACGATGATAACAATCGTCCAGTTAGAATAGATGCAATTGTTGTATCTACTCAACACGATGATTTTGATTCAGAAGCTAAGATGTTGGCTAAAATTAAGGCCGATATTATCAATATCCTTATTCCAAGAGTTAAAGCGAAATATAAAAAATATGCGAAGTTGTTTAACAACAACATTAAGTACCATATTAACCCAACTGGTAAGTTCGTAATTGGAGGTCCACATGGTGATACAGGCTTAACAGGTAGAAAAATTATTGTAGATACATATGGTGGAAAAGGTGCACACGGTGGTGGTGCTTTTAGTGGAAAAGATCCAAGTAAGGTTGATCGTTCTGCAGCATATGCTACACGGCATATTGCCAAAAACCTTGTTGCTGCTGGTATTGCTGACGAAATTTTGGTTCAGGTATCTTATGCCATAGGTGTTGCTCAACCAACATCTATCAATGTAAATACTTATGGTACTGCAAAAGTAGATAAGACTGATGGTCAGATTGCTAAAATGGTGGAGGGTATTTTTGATATGCGCCCTTACTTTATTGAGCAGCGTTTGAAGTTGCGTAACCCTATTTATAGCGAAACTGCGGCCTACGGACATATGGGTCGTAAAAACGAAGTAGTAAATAAAACCTTCAAAACTCCAGACGGGAAAGAGAAAAAGCTGAAAGTAGAGTTATTTACATGGGAAAAGTTAGATTATGTAGCCAAAGTTAAAAAAGCCTTTGGTTTAAAATAATTCATTTAAATTAAATGACAACCTCTGTACTTTTTGTGCAGAGGTTTTTTTATTTTCAGGGTATGAATAAGAAACTAATCATAATTGCAATTTCTTGTTTTTGCTTAATTGTATTATTAAGAATTCAAGGTGCAGCCTTAATAACTGCACAAACTCCTAGTGGGATTCTAGACTTAGAATTTGCCAATTCTCCCGTAAAGCTATTTGATGCTTTAGCAGCTTGGGACAGTTCAGTTGTAAAACAAAATATATGGATCGACTTTTTATTTATCCCAACCTATGTTTTATTACTTTCATTATTATCGTCAATATTTAGCTATAGATGGATTTATGTTTTTTTTAGTAAAGGTGGTGCAATTTTGGCTAGAGCAGCATTTTTAGCAGGGTTTTTAGACATTGCAGAAAACCTATTAATGTTACAGAGTATTGCCGGAAATTACACACCTAGTTCTCTTTGGCTTACATATTATTGTGCTAGTATAAAATTTTCGATCGTAATTTGTATACTTTTATACATAGTGATCTCACTTCCGGTTTTATTTAAAAAAAACAATAGCAATGGATCATAATCCTTGGAAAATTATTGACGAAAAAACAGTGTATAATAATGCTTGGATTAATCTAACAGAGTATAATGTAATTAATCCTGGAGGAGGCAAGGGGATTTACGGAAAAGTACATTTTAAAAATATTGCTGTTGGAGTTATAGTGCTTGATGAAGAATTAAATACCTATTTAGTTGGTCAATATAGATTTACGTTGAACGCCTATAGTTGGGAAATACCGGAAGGTGGTAGTCCAATTAATACAGACCCTTTAGAAAGTGCAAAGAGAGAATTGATGGAAGAAACAGGTTTGGTGGCAACTGATTGGAAGCCATTTTTTACAATGCATTTATCTAATTCTGTAAGTGATGAAAAAGGAATTGTTTATTTGGCAAGAGGTTTGCGTCAAGAAAAACCTGAACCTGAAGAAACTGAGCTATTGATTGTTAAAAAAATTCCATTTACTGAAGCAGTAGAAATGGTGGATAATGGACAAATTACAGATTCTATGAGTGTAGCAGCTATATATAAAGTTCAACTCTTATTGGCTCAAGGAAAATTGAAGTAATACATTTGCAGATGGCATTAAAACAAAGTTCAATGATTATTGGAAGGCAACCCTTGGTTGAAGCCCTTCAATCTGGCAAGGCAATTGATAAAATATTATTGCAAAAAAATGCTACTGGAGAAGTATTGCATTCTATCAGAACATTGGCTCGGGAACATAATATTCCTATTCAATTGGTTCCTGTAGAAAAGCTCAATGGTTTATCAAGAGCTAATCATCAAGGGGTAATTGCTATTGCAGCATTGGTGCAATACCTCGATCTTCAACAGGTTATAGATCATGTTGTATCTGAAGGAACAACTCCTTTATTTCTTTTGCTAGATGGCATTACAGATGTTAGAAATATTGGTGCAATTGCCAGAACCGCTGTTTGTTGTGGAGCTCAAGCAATAATCATTCCAGATAAAGGCGTAGGTGCTTTAAATGAAGAAGCAATGAAAAGTAGTGCAGGTGCTTTAGAAAAAATACATATATGCAGGGTAAATAGTTTGAATAAAGCAGTAGATACTTTGCATTTAAATGGTATTGCAGTTTTTACAAGTGAAATGCGTGCTGAAAAAAATGTTTATGATGTTGATTTCAGCGACCCTTGTTGTGTAATTATGGGTGATGAGGGAAGAGGTGTTCAACCACATTTAGCAAAAGCTGCTGATATCTTTTTTAAGATTCCAATGGCCGCAAAGTTCGACTCTCTCAATGTTTCTGTAGCAACCGCAATGATTTTGTATGAAGCAATGAAACAACGAATGAATGTAAAGGGTGTTAAATGAATTTAAATACTACAGATTCTAAATTAATTAAATTAGTAGAATGCCCTCGCGACGCAATGCAAGGGTGGACTAAATTTATTCCGACAGAACAGAAAATTCAATATTTAAATGAACTGCTAAAAGTTGGATTTGATGTGTTAGATTGCGGAAGCTTTGTTTCTCCTAAAGCAATTCCACAAATGGCAGATACTGCTAAAGTGATTGGTAGTTTATCGTTCAATAATTCAATAACTCAGTTGTTAGTTATTGTTGCTAATGCGCGCGGTGCTGAGGAAGCTGTAGCATTCGAGCAAATTCATTCATTGGGATTTCCTTTTTCATTATCACCAACTTTTCAGCTTCGTAATACCAATAGCAGTATGGAAGAGAGTTTTGAAAGAGTAGAAGCCATAAAAGAACTTTGTATTAAAAGTAAAAAGCAATTAGTTATTTATTTAAGTATGGGATTTGGTAATCCCTATGGCGATAATTACAATGAAGATATTTTGCTTTTTTGGGCAGAGAAAATGGCTCAACTAGATATTAGTGTGCTTTCACTTGCCGATACAGTAGGAATTGCAATACCATCTAAAATAGAATGGGCAGTCAAAATTTTACAGGATCAATATCCATTAATTGAGATTGGAGTTCATTTGCATGCCTCTACAAACGACTGGGAGGCTAAATTAGAAGCTGCTTACTTAAGTGGGTGTATAAGATTCGACGGCGCTTTAAGGGGAATAGGAGGTTGCCCAATGGCGCAGGATGACCTAGTGGGTAATATGGATTCAGAATTAATGATTCCATATTTTAAATCAAAAGGGGTGTTATCTTCATTGAATATGGAAGCGCTTTCATCTTGCAGTAAAATGGCTGCTCAAATTTTTCATTGATCGGATATGAAGTTTCACTACGAATTTGCAATTAAAAAATTACAACCACCCATTACTCACCATCATTCTATGATGATGATTGGATCTTGTTTTACCGAAAATATGGGGAACCTACTTAGGGCTTTTAAGTTCAATATTATGGACAATCCCAATGGGATTTTGTTTAATCCAATTAGTGTAACCGAAGCAGTTCAACAATATATAAACAATAAAAAATTTTTTAATGAAGATCTTTTTTGTTTAAATGAATCTTGGCATAGCTGGAAGCACCATAGCAAGTTTTCTGGAATTACTGCTGAAGAAGCAGTTGAAAAAATTAACCAATCTACTTTTAAGGCTAATGACTTTCTTAAAAAAGCAGATTATTTATTAATCACATTGGGTTCTGCATGGGTATATGAATTAAGCAATGATGCCGAAGGGACTACTAATATTGGTGTTGCAGCAAATAACCATAAAGCACCTGCAAGTTGGTTTTCTAAAAGATTGTTATCTGCAAATGAAACTATAGAGGTACTCCAAAAAATGTTAGCAGCATTAAAAATATTTAATCCTCACTTAAATATTATTTTTACGATTAGTCCTGTAAGGCATTTGCGAGAAGGAGTAATAGAAAACAATAGGAGTAAAGCAGTTTTAATTCAAGCTGTACACGATATTATAAAACAATCAGAACAGTACTATTATTTTCCGTCTTATGAATTAATGATTGATGATTTAAGGGATTATCGTTTTTATGCGGAGGATTTAGTGCATCCTAATTACCATGCAACTCAATATATATGGGAAAAATTTGTTGAATCATGTATTGAAGAGAATGCCCAGCAATTATTAAAAAGTATTCAAGAAATTAATATTGCTTATCAGCACAAGCCTTTTAATGCTTCAACAGTTGCTCATCAAAAATTCTTAATGAAGTACGCATCACTTGTAAAACAATTAAAGGAAAAACATCCTGAATTAGATTTACAAAGCGAACTCAATTATTTTTTAACTGGAACTAAGTAATTATTCTTTATTCAGAATTTGACTTAATGGAATTAGCTTACATAGCTTTTCTAATTCTTTTTGTTGTAGGTAATTGCTTAAATAATATTTATGCATTAACCCGGTTAATATTAAAATAGTTTTATCGCTATTGGCATTTAACTCTCTTGTAATTTGAGCACACATTTTTTTGTTTCGCACCTCCCAAAATAAAACATCTGCATTAAACCAATTGCTATATGGTTGAAGCTCTATATACTTTTCTGTTATTTTTTTAATAAATGTCTTCTCCATTTCAAACACTTTTTTTGCAGTATCATTTAATGATTCTCTATTCATTGTAATTAGATTACTATCTAATCTTTGTATTAAAGATGTATTTAACAAATTATAATCATTAAATTGAATACTATCTGTACTAGTAAATTTGTTATCGTTAAATAGTTTAGTCATACTAGAACTATGCGATTCCTCCATTGCATATTTATAACTAACATACTTACTTCTATTAGGAATATAAATGTCATAAGAAGCTAAGCATACTTCTTTTACTTTCTCTTTATATTTTCTAGCGGCTCTATATTCTATGGGGTTTTTCCAAATACCTAAAAATTCGGCTGTTTTAGCGCCCCATACTTTTTGGATATTGCAATCTGCTACAGTTGTAGAATCAAATTCTAATAAAATAATATCCGGTTTGATTTTACTAATTAATTGATAAAGATTTTTTGAAGTTAGTTGTTTACTCCCATTGTGTTTAGACCCTACAATAATCACTCGATTTGGAGTAGGTTGCGCTGTTGAGTATTTAATAAATTGGCAACTAAAACAGATTAAATAAAAATATAACTTAAAATAATGTTTGTACGCCATTTGCAATTTTAAATTCATGTTGTAAAAGCCATTTTTTTCTCCACATTCCACCAGAATATCCAACCAACGACTTATCGCTTCCTATTACTCTATGGCAAGGAACTAGTAGCATAATTTTATTTTTCCCATTGGTTGAAGCCGCAGCTCTAATTACTTTTGGATCTCCTAATCGCTTAGCAAGATCCATATAGCTAATAGTTTTGCTATAGCTAATTTCCATCAATTCGCTCCAAACCCTTTTTTGAAATTCAGTCCCATCTTGATGTACTGGAATGTGAAATTTATTTCTTTTGCCATGAAAATATTCTATCAATTCTTCCGTACATTGATGCATTAACTCTGTAATTCCTGGTTCGCCATATGTAAGTTGATCTTTATTGTCTACAAAGCTCAACTCACCAATATATTGTTCTGTTCCTCCGATTTTAATTAAGCCAATCGGACTTTCATAGTAAGTATAGTGTAATTCACTCATAGTGGAAGATGCTTCAGCGGTATATAAATATAGCAAACAAAATATTATTCAACCAATTTTGTCGCCGTTATTCACTTTTTTATCGGGCCTTAATAAAACAACCTGATTTTGTTCATCATAAACCCCGAGTACCAAGCACTCACTAAAAAAGTTGGCTATTTGTTTTGGAGGAAAGTTTACTACTGCAATAATTTGTAAACCTACTAACTCATCTATTGCATAATGATGCGTTATTTGTGCGGAAGATTTTTTTATGCCTAGTGGGCCAAAGTCTATTGTTAATTGATATGCAGGCTGTCTAGCTTTTATAAAAACAGCAGCCTTCATTATTGTTCCTATACGGATATCTATTTTTTCGAAATCAGACCAACTGATCATAAGTCGAGTAATTCTACTATTTCCATTAGCTCCAACTTTTTATACAATTTTGAGGGTGTATCGAAGCACTTGGCTATTTCTTGTATAAGAATTTGAATAACTCTTTTGTGCGGAAGGGGCTTAAAATAACCTGCATTCAATGGTGCATTTAATTTGGCAAGATAGTTCTCTATGTCTTTATGTGAATATGCTTGACCGTTTGTAGCATCAA
>Ga0209490_10002303_pt1 | contig 18141 bp, 12 predicted proteins | sample MAT06_FD_187209 | JGI IMG/M metagenome (GOLD analysis project Ga0209490, IMG submission 187209) | Freshwater microbial communities from Lake Fryxell liftoff mats and glacier meltwater in Antarctica - MAT-06 (SPAdes) (version 2) | ecosystem: Environmental > Aquatic > Freshwater > Ice > Liftoff... | reverse complement strand
GCGGTGGCTTCGGCAATGCCGCTTCGATGCGCTTCGCGCTGGAACATCAGAACCCGCTGCTGGCCGCACCGGTGCTGGCCGGCAGCAGCGGCGTCTACCCGGCGCAGGCGTTTTCCTTGATGCAAGGTGAGAACCCCGACGTGCTGCTGTGGGCCCTGAAGCCGCACGACGACGGCATCGCGCACGGCCTGGTGGCGCGGTGGTGGAACCTGACCGAAGCGCCTGCCGCCACGCGCGTGCGGCTGACCGGGGCACTGGCCGGCGCGGTGGCGGCAACGCATGTCGAGACCGATGTCGAAGGCCGCGCTGCAATGCCTTTGTCGGCTGACGGCAGCCTGGAAGTGCGCTTCACGCGTCAGCAACTGCGCACGGTGCGGCTGCTGCCCCTGGCGCCGAGTGCACCAGCAGCGCGGGCCGGTGCAGCCAGCGGCCGCTGAACCGTGGCGCCGTGCTGATCAGAGACGCCAAAGCCCGCGTGATGCCATCCGTTCAGCCGGGTGTCAGCCGCGGGCGTGCACGTGGTACTCGGTCATGCCGACGGAAGGCCAGCAGCAGCCTGGAATAAAGAGTTCGCGCAAGCACGGGGAATGACTCGCTGCGGTTCGGTCCGCAGGCGCTGAGGGGCAGCTGCCGACGCTGGCAGTGAAGGCCCGGTCCCGGCCCGTAGCGGCCAGGAGCGGCCGGTCATCCAGTGGTCAAGCAGCCGCTCGGATCAGCTGTGCGGGCCGAGGTGCGTGACCATGCGGTGCACGGCCTCGGTCAGCGCTGGCAAGTCTTTTTCTACGACGAGCCATGACGCCCCGAGGTCAACGCCCAGGTAGCCATGCACGATCACGTTGCGAAACCCGGCGAGGTCACGCCATGGGATTTGCTCCTCGGTGGCCTTGATCTCGCTCGACAATCGCTGGCTCGATTCGGCCAAGGTCTGGAGATTGCGTATCACTGCGTCTTGCACCAGACGCGAGGCGTCGAATCGGGAGCGTTCGGCGTTGGTGTACTCGAAGATCCGGTCCAGGCAGTCGGGCATGTGCGCCAGCAGAACCCGGTCCGCCTCGGGGCCTGGTTTCACAGCGGCACGGCGCTTGCCATCACACGATCGCGCAGCGCATGGTGCAAGCTTGCTTCAGTGACGACATCCACACGGCGGCCCAACAATTCCTGCGCATCCAGCAACAGGCCACCCAGGGCGAGGGCGCTGGTTCCCGGCGCCAGAGTCACCAGCAGATCAACGTCGCTGGCGTCGCTGCCATCGTCACGGCTCATCGAACCGAAGACCTGAACACCCGTGACACCGCGCCTGAGTGCCAGGGCCACCAGTTCGGCGCGGTGGGTTTCGATCAGCGGATGCATGGGCAACAGTGTAGTCAACCTGTGTTGTGCCGACAGGCACTCAGCGAGGAGCACGCAAGCAGAACGAACCGTCAAATCCGGCGAGGCGAGAACCAACGACACATCCGCGTGGCAGCACAAGAGTCGCCCCGACGATGGTGTTGACAGGCGTGGAGGCGCACGGCCTGGTGGCGCGGTGGTGGCACCGGACTAAAGCGGCTGCCGCCACGCGCGTGCGGCTGACCGGGGCACTGGCCGGCGCGGTGGCGGCAATGCATGTCGAGACCGATCTCGAAGGCCGCGCTGCAATGCCTTTGTCGGCTGACGGCAGCCTGGAAGTGCGCTTCACGCGTCAGCAACTGCGCACGGTGCGACTGCTGCCCTTGGCGCCGGGTGCATCAGCAGTATGGGCCGGTGCAGCGAGCGAAAAGCACGAGGAATCACCCGCTGTGATTCGGTTCGCAGGTCCTGAGGGGCAGCTGCCGGCGCTGGCAATGAAGGCCCGGTTCCGGCCACAAGCGGGTGCTGGTGAGAGGCGGCTGTGTGGCGTCTCGCCGGGGCCAGCCGCCGCGCCTGTCCCATAGCACAGCGCGGCGAAGCCACGGTCACCCGCGTCGCAAGTCTCTTGGGTGTTGGCTCAGTCCGAGAACAGCAGGTCGAACAGCACCTTTGCCCGGGGCGTGAGATTCCTCGGGTCGGGGCGAAGCACGCTGTCCTCGGGCACGAGCAGCTTGGCGTAGGCCGCCTGATACACGCGTTTGACCACACCAGGCGCCACCAGCTGGCGGTCATATCCCGGAAAGAAGCCCAGCAGCCGGTAGCCGGCACGTTCGAGGGCTTGCTGAAGGTAGGGGTGCTTCAGTGTGGCGAGCGTGTACAGGAATGCCGCGCCCATCTTTCGACTGATCGCCTCCATGCCTTTGTTGACCTGACTCATCAAACCAGTGCCGGCGTGCTGCGGCGCGATCACAACGACCCGGCCGAAAACTGCGAGCGAATCCGATTCGCGCTCAACGGACCAGATGCCCACCAGTTCGTCGCGGCACCAGATCGTCCACGCCTGGACATCCTTGTCGTCGGCGCCATCGAGGCAGACCCGCTGGTGATAGAACTCGCTGCGCAGGTACCCGCTGTTCGCGCCGAACGTGATGTCCGGGTACCAGGCGTGGAGCGCCGCAATCACCGCCTCAATGTGAGCGCTTTGCATCGGCTCCAGGCGGAAGTCCGGCGGCAATGGCACCAAAGCCACAAGCTCATCGTGAGGCAGCCACTTCATGACTGCCCTTCCGCGGCCGGCTGCGGAAACAGTGCGTTGAACAACGCCCTGGCCCGCGGCGTCAAGTTCTGCGGATCGGGACGAACCAGCTCGTCCTCTGGCACCAGAACCTTGCAATAGGTGCCTTCGAAAACGCGCTTGATGTCGCCCGGTGCGACCTCCTCGCAGTCGTAGCCGGCGGTGAAGCCGATCAGCTGCCACCCTGTGCTTTCGAGTGCGCGCTGCATGTGCGGGATCTTCAGCGTGGCCAGCCCGAACAGAAACTCGGCGCCCATGGCGCGCCCGGCCAGCTCGGCGAGAGGCATCACCCTGGAAGCCAGTTTCGCGTCGCGATGTGCGGGCGCGATGACGATCAAGCGGCCGTACAAGCTCAGCGTGTCGGGAATACGTTCCCACGACCACATGCCGACCAACTCATCCGCGCGCTTGAAGACGCCGACGAAGACATCCTTGCCTGTCTCGTCGTCCAGGCACACGCTGGCGGCGTAGAAGTCCTCGCGCAGGTAGCAACTGCCGCCGCCCACGGCAATGTCGGGGTGCCACTGCCTGATGTACTCGATCAGCGCGGGAACCTCCGCTCGCTTCAGCGCCGCGTAGCGATAGCCGTCGGGCAATGGAGCCAAGGCTGAGATTTGATCGATGGTCTGCCAGTCCAATGGACTCTCCTTCGTGCGCGTCGGTGACGGTCTGCGCAGTACGACCGACCGCCCTCGAGCGATAGAGACGATGCGGGTGATGGGAGGGCCTTGACCCACGGGGCAGATTGCTTCCCCATGACCACCGCCATCGAGTGCTGCGTCATCAGCGTCTACAACAGCCGCTCATCGTGACGGTGGGACGCTGCGCCGGCTCTCCTGCGCGCAAGCGCGTGATGCAGGTGGACAACGGGCCAATCTGCACTCATTGTGCGGCAAGCAGGAGCGCTTGTGCCGATGAACAAAGCGCGCAGGCGCAAGCGATGCGCTCGGACTCGTACAGCACCCGGGCGTCGATCTTCATCCAAAGCCAATGTCAGCTTCAGGGATCTCAATTCGCGCAGCTGGACTACCGCATCGGGTCGATAGCGCCAGTCCGAGCTTTTAAACAGCAGTCGTTTGGCCGGCACCGGAGACCAATTTCGTCGCCGCGGCTGAATGTCGGTCGATGTCAGCTTTCAAGCTATGGAGGTCGGCCGTCGCGAAAATCTTGTCCGACAGCCCTGGGTCGAAAAAGCAAGTCGCGGAACCACCGCAGCTAACGTTCACTGCGGTCGGTAACTTCGGTCGGCCCCGCCGCCTGCTGCAGGTTTGCCGCGCCTTGGAAGCGAGTCGACGGTGCTGAACCCTGGCGAACGTTTCGATGCCTGGCCCGCGCTGAAGTTGAAAGGCCCACTCGGCCGCGCCGGGGCGACTGGTCGTCACCAGCGCTGAGCTGTCACCGTGCTGGTGTCGTCTGTACCGCTGGCGACATCGCTACCGTATTGCCCGCTGCGGAACGGACCTCGAAGGGCAAGCCGCGCAGTTCGGTCACCAGATGACTGAATCCCACCAACGCGTGCAAGGTGCCGGGTTCGTTGACGCGCTGGCCACGCCCGTCAACCAGCTCCAGCACTGCGGGCGCGATGGCGATCTCCGCGCTGGCAGCGCCACCCGCCCCCGCGCCTTGCATTGGCTTGGGCGCCAAGCTGCCCAGCCAGTTCGGCTGGCGTCGTGGCATCGGCCAGCAGGCCGGCCCGCACGGCACTGTGCAGCGTCGTGTTCAGCCAGGGCCAGGGCAGCATCGGGCCCGCTGCAGCGCTGCTGTAGGCCGGATCGGCGGGCACGGGGCCCATGGGGATTTCGGCATGCATGTCAGGGCGAGCTGAGGTCGGCGCGATGTGGGAAAAGGCGGCCTGCGCGCCGTGCCGGATTCAGCAACAGCGGCTCGCCGTGCTCTCCCGCGGCCGGCACTTGCGGGCAGCGCAGCATCAGGTCGATGTTGACGACGACGATGCGCCTTGCGGTGCCGCTCAACATCGCTATGCCCGCACGTCGCCGCTCTCGCCGGAGACGGCAATCACGCCCGCATCTTCTGCAGGATGGCCATGCTGCGCCGCGCGCATTCGCTGATGGCCACGGGGTGGTAGTCGACGATGCCCGACTTCAAGGTGTCGTTGAAGCGCGCCGTCCAATGCGCCGGTAGTTTGGCTGCGCCGTTCATCGCGCCCAGGATCGATCCCACCGTGGCACCGTTGCAGTCGGTGTCGAAGCCGGCCATCACTGCGGCGGTGATGCCGCGGTGGTAGTCGCCACGGCTCAGCAGCAGGCTCGCCACGATCACCGCCAGGTTGTTGTTGGTGTGGATGGCCGAGTAGTGCCCCACCAGCGCGCAGATGCCGTCGAACACGATTTCATGCGCGTCCCAATCGTTGCCATGTTCGGCGCACAGCGCCACCACCTGCAGCATCTCGGCATGCACGCGCGAGGTGGCGGGGATCTCGCCCAGCCCGGCCGCGACGATCTGTTGCACGTCGTCGCTGGCAAAGGCGGCGGCGATCATCGCGGCGCAGGCCATGGCGCCATAGATGCCGTTCTTGGTGTGGCTCAGGCGCGCGTCGCGCCAGGCAAAGTCGGCTGCCAGCGCCGGGTCGCCGGGGGCTGCGTAAGCGTAGCTGTCGACGCGGATATGCGCGCCGATCCACTCGCGGTAAGGGTTCAGGTGGGTTGCCACCCAGCCCCAGTCCACCGTGTTGCCCGACACAGACCACTGCGTGCTCTCGTGCGTGTCGTAGCGCACGATGAGGTTGCGGTAGGCCTGCGTCTCTGCTGTGCACACGGCGGTGTAGGGCAGGTTCTGCAGCCACTTGTCGGCCACGTCTTCGGTTCCAAAGGCGACTCCCTTGTCGGCCATCACCAGTTGCCCCAGCACGGTGTAGCGGATGTCGTCGTCGCTCTCCATGTGGTTAATGTGTTCGCGCGTGGACTTCGGCGCGATCAGGCGCGTCATCTCGGGCGCGGCTGGCGAGTGCAGCGGGATGAAGTCGCGGATCGGCCACTCTGCCGGGTCGATGGCCGTCAGGTATCGCTTGATATCTCGCCAGGTGTGCTGGCGCGTGGCCGCAGGCGGGCATAGGCCGATCAGTTCCACCGGCTTGCCCAAGGCGCAGCCGCCGCAGCGGCCCAGCCAGGCGCCGTGCAGGCGGTCGAACAGCGCATCGTCCAGCGCCGGCGGCGTGAACTGCAGCGGCCCCTGGCGCAGCGCGCGGATCGTGTCCAGATCGTCGGGCTCGTCGAAGGCGAACGCGGGGTCCAGCGGCAGCGCCAGCAACTGCGCATGCAGTGCATGCAGGGCGTCGGCGTCGTGCGTGCCCTCGAAACCGCTGCGCAATGCGGCCACGGCGGCGGCGCTCTTGCCTTCTTCCAACGCTTGCTGAAACTCGCGGCTGACGAGTTCTTCGAGAGTGGTCCAACCAGCCATGAGATTCCTTTTTGTCTGCTTCAGCCGATGCTGCTGCTGCGGCCCACTGTCGGCTCTACAGTCGCGTTCCCGCCGCTGAACCGGGCACCGTCAGAATTCTCAACTAACGCGCGACAGTCGTCGAGCATGACCGTCCTTTCTTTCACCCACGCTTTATGTCCAATTGCCGAATCAGAAGCGCATTCGACGATCAGTTCAACACCGGGCGATTGCAACCGCTGCGGCTGACGCGCCGACGGTTCAGTGCGGCGGGGCTGGGAGCCTTGGCAGGCGCGGCGGGCTGTGCGGTGGGACCGTCGCGGACGATGGATCTGTACTTGCTGGCCGGCCAGTCCAACATGGCCGGGCGCGGCACCCTGGAAGCGCAGGACGGACAGGTCCATCCCCGCGTGTGGTCGCTCGACCGCAGCGGCCTGTGGGTGCCGGCCGTTGATCCGATTCACTTCGACAAACCCGGTGTCGTCGGCGTCGGCCCTGGGCGAAGTTTCGGCTTGGCGATGGCGGCCGCCCGGCAGCAAGCCACCGTGGGCCTCGTGCCTTGTGCAGTGGGCGGCACCTCGATCTCGCTGTGGGAGCCCGGCGCCTACTTCGCCGACACCGGCGCCCACCCTTACGACGATGCCTTGCGCCGCGTGCGGCTGGCGGCTCCCGCCGGCAACTGGCGTGGCGTGCTGTGGCACCAGGGCGAGAGCGATTGCAACGAGCGCGCCGCCCCGCTGTATGCCGCACGCCTGCAGCGACTGATCGGGCGCCTGCGCGCCGAACTGGGCAACGGGCAATTGCCGCCCATCCCATTCGTCATCGGCCAGATGGGTCGCTGGCCGGGCAGGCCATGGACGCCCTGGCACGAGACGGTCAACCGGGCACACCGCGACGCCGCCCGCACGCTGCCCGCGGTCGCCTTCGTTGTAGCAGATGACCTGGGTCACCGTGGCGACCACTTGCACTTCGATGCGGCGGCAGCCCGTGAACTGGGGCGCCGCTGCGCGCGAGCCATGCTCGCCTTGCAAGGAAGAGAAGCTGCCTGAGGCGCTTCATCGACGCTTCATCGGTGCCTACGGCATCGACGGCGGCGGCGGTGTCTGCTGCGCCCAGCGAGTCGGTGTCTCGCTCATCGAAAACTCCAGCGTTGTCGCTGCCTGCAATTCCGCATGCCTCAACCAAGAGCGCTGCAGCGCCTTGCCGTCGAGCTTGACGTCGGCGACATACAAACCTGGGCCGCTGCGGCTGATCTGCAGCGGCGCATGGCCGGGACGGCGCACGGTGACGCGATCGAAGCCGGGGCCATTGAGGTAGTAGACGTCCTGGCCGGCATTCGGGAACAAGCCCAGCTTGGCCCAGATGTAGTAGGACGACATCGCGCCGCTGTCATCGTCGCCGGGGTAGCCGGTGAGCGTGAAGCGCTCGCTGGTGATGCGCTTCAACCACTTGGCCGACAGGTCGGGCCGGCCGACGTAATGAAACAGCTGGGGCACCAGGAACGACGGTTCGTTGAACAGATCGATGAGGTTCTTCTCCAGCGCGTATTCCAGGCGTTTGACGAACATCTCATGGCCGCCCATCAGGTCCACCAGGCGCTGCACCTGGTGCGGCACGAAGTAGGAATAGGTCCAGACGTTGGACTCAAACAGGTACGGCTTCCACGAGCCCGTGTAGGCCTTCTTGTCGAAATCGACCCACTCGCCATCGGCCTTGCGCGCCATCATGAAGCCCTTGAAGCCGTCGTCCTGCGCGTCGGGGTTCCACAGGTTCACCCACTGGCGCGAGCGCTCTGCATAGCGTTTGGCATCCTCGCCGAGGCCCAGACTGGCGGCCACTTGCGCGGCGACAAAGTCGTTGTACGAATACTCGAGCGACATCGACGTCGACATGATGCCGGCCGGAATCCAGCCGGTGCTGCGGTAGGGCCCGGGGCCTTTTTTCGGGTCGTCGAAATTGGGCCCGGTGCGGCGCTGGTCTGCGTTGTGCTTCATGACGCCATAAGCGGCGGGCCAGTCGATGCCCGGCACCTGCTTGGCGTGGGCATCGGCAATGATCATGTCGACACCGTTGCCGCCTTGCTCCTTGAATGAATTGACGCCTGCGACGATGGTGTCGGGCACCGTGCCATCGACCCGTTGACGTTCGATGAACGATGCCACCGTGTCGCGCACCACGTCGGGCCGCACCAGGGCCAGCACCGGATAGAGCGTGCGCCAGGTGTCCCAGACGGCGTAGTGGTCGTCCCACATCGGAACGTCGGCGCGAAAGCGCGTGAATTCACCGGTGCGTTGGCGCGGCATCAGATGGGCGTGGTAGACGGCGCTGTAGAAGATGGTGCGCTGGGCTTCGGTGCCACCGGCGACGTCGAAGGCTGCCAGTGTGTCGCGCCAGCTCGCAGCGCCCGCGTCGCGCACGGCGTTGTAGTCCCAGCCCGGGATTTCCTTGGCCAGCAAGGCCTTGGCTCGCGCCGCGCTGTGGAACGAAACGGCAATCTTCATCTGCACGACATCACCGGCCTGGGTGGCGAAGCTGGCATAGGCGCCCATGTGCTGGCGTTCGCCTTTGCCGTCACTGATGAGGCTGCGTTCGCCGGCCTGGATCTGTTCGCCGCGCCAGGTGCCGTAGGCCCGCGGCGCACGGTCGAATTCGGCGTGGAAGTGCAGACGGTAGCGGCCGCTGAAGCCGCCGGTGTAGTCCCCGTGGCCCGACAGGCTGCGCCCGTCCTCGCTCAGCGTCAGCTGGGTGGCGATCGGCTTGGTGTGCTGGGGAAACATCATCTTGGCGATGTCGCCAGGGATGTTGTGCACCGAGTTCAACACGATGTGCGCCCGGTCGGTGGCCGGGAAGGTGAAGCGGTAGATCACCGCGCTGTGGGTGGGCGCGAACTGCACGCCGATGTTGTCGCGGGTCAGCCGCACCCGGTACTGGTGCGCTTCAGCCCGTTCGTCGGCCTTGGGCGAGTCCTGCTGCTCGGGCAGGGTGGCCAGAAGGCCGACCCGCGGCGAGATCAGGAAGTTGCCGTACTGGCCCCAGCCGGTGCCGCTGACATGGGTCTGGCTGAAGCCGCGGATCGGGCGATCCGGGTGGTAACCGTCGTAGCCGCCATCGACGGTGTCGGGGCTGGGGTGGACGGAGCCGAAGGGCAGGGCAGGGCCGATCACGGTAGAGCCCTCGCCGAGAACGCCGATGCGCGGGTCCACAAAGCGCAGCAGGTTGGGCGGCTCGGCGCCCGGGGTCTTCGGCTCGGGTGTGGCGCAGGCTGCGAGAAGCAAGGCCACGATCGGTGCAAGGGGGGTGCAGCGCATGAGGGTTCTCTTTGGGCGGGAAATCAGGGCGTTGTCGAGGGCGCTGTCGGCGCCATCGCGGGATGGGGCGGCGGCGGCTTGTCAGCGCCCGAGCGGGTGGGTTCAACTAACGCATGTTAGTCAGCCAAAGTTCAGCCGGCGCGGTCGAAGTAATGATTAGCACTTTCCATAGGTCATCCGCATCTGCGGATTGGCAACGGCTTCGCGGCCAGGCACCGCGCCTCAGCGCCGTGCCTTGCGCCAATCGTCCAGCCAGCGCCAGGTGGTGTCGGGGCTGGTGTGGGCTGGCGGCGGCGCATGTGCTGCAGTGCCCGCGGCCACCGGCTTGCCGCGCCAAGCTTCCGCCAGCGCCTTAAAGGCATGGCCAGCCGGCTTGATGCGGTTGTCGTGCCCGATCAGGCCGAGTGAGTATTCGAGCTCGTCGAAGCGGTAGCTGCGGTCCAGGTCATGGCTGCACCACCACGTGAACCAGGCCGCGCCGGCGGCCATGGCGCTTTCGCTGGACGCCTGCAGGAAGCTTGGCACGTTGGCGGCGGCTGTCCAGCTCTCCGACATGCCGAACTCCTGCACCCACACCGGCTTGGCAGGGTCGCCGGCATGCGCCTTTGCAAGCGCCGTCATCGCCGCCGATAGGTGCAGACAGCGCGCGTGCATCGCGTCGCCGCCGCTGCGCTCGATGGCGCCGGTGAACAGGGGCCAGCAGTGCAGCGCAACGATGTCCTGCCCGCGGGCCAGGTGCTGTGCCGAGAAGCTGCCGACATCGAACCAGGGCCCGTGGTCCATGCCGTTGACATGCACGCCGCCGGGCGCATGCGCGCGCGCTTGCGCCAGCATGTGGGCGCTCCAGCGGTCGCCGACGGCCGACGTGGGCGCGCGCCAGCAGCAGGCCAGTTCGTTGCCCAGATCCAGGCCCATGAAGTTGCCGTGGGCCGAGGCCACCGCGGCCACGCGCTGCAGATAGAGCTCCTGCGCGGCGCCGCTGGCCAGGATGTCGTAGAAGTTGTCGTCGCGCTGGAAGGGCGGCTTGTACGCATAGCCCGAGAGCCAGCCGACGAAGAGCGTGACGCAGACGTCCAGCCCGCGCGCGCCGGCCAGTGCCATCAGCGAATCCAGGCGTTGCAGGTGGGCGCTGCTGACAACCGTCGGATTGGGCTGGAACGACGGCCACATCAACATGATGCGGATGTGGTCTGCTCCGATCGCCGCCACGGCGTCGAGGTCGCGTGCGATGGCATCGCCATCGAAGTCGTTCCAGCAGTCCCACCAGGCGCGGGTCGGCACGTAGTTCACGCCGAAGCGGTGCTGCTGCACGCCGTAGCGCATGGCAGAGGCAACCGTCAAAGCCGCTGTTCGGAGACGGCGTCGAAGAGCGAGATGCGTGCCGTGTTGGGCAGCCAGTAAAGCGTCGAATCGGCCTCCGCGACAAGCCCTGGCTCGGCGATCACTCCCATGTCCAGCGTCGGCCCGGCGCCGTTGCCGACCGTGAGCCACAGCACCTGGCTGGCACCCATGGGCTCGACCAGTCGAACCCGCGCCGCAAGCGCGCCAGCAACGGGCTGGCGGTGCACGGCGATGTCTTCCGGGCGGATACCGATCACGACATCGCGCCCGACGGCAGGCGTGTCGCCAGCGAACCGGTATCCGGAGACATCGATCTCGAGCAGAGGGTGCACAAAACGCAGGCCGTCGCCGGCCGTGTTGGCTTCCAGCCGGCCGCGCGCGGTGTTCATCGCCGGCGCACCCAGGAAGCCGGCCACGTACAGGTTGGCGGGCTGCCCGTACACGACCGCCGGTGCGTCGATCTGCTGGATGGCGCCGGCCTTCATCACCGCGATGCGGCTGGCCAGCGTCATCGCCTCGACCTGGTCGTGGGTGACGTAGATCATCGTCGTGCCCAGCGTGGCGTGCAGCTCCTTCAACTCGCGACGCAGCGTGGCGCGCAGTTTGGCGTCCAGGTTGGACAGCGGTTCGTCGAACAGCAGCACCTGGGCCTGGCGCACCAAGGCACGGCCGATCGCCACGCGCTGGCGCTGGCCGCCCGACAGCTGCGCCGGCTTGCGCTGCAAGAGCTCCGTCAGGTGCAGCATGGTGGCCACGCGCTGCACGCGTTCAGCCACCTGTGCTTTCGGCATGCCCGCGATGCGCGGGCCGAAGGCCATGTTCTTCTCGACCGTCATGGTCGGGTACAGCGCGTAGGACTGGAACACCATGCCGATGCCGCGGTCCTTGGGGTCGGCCCACGTGACGTCGCTGCCGCCGATCGAGATGCAGCCTGCGGTGGGTTCGATGAAGCCCGCGATGCTGTGCAACAAGGTGCTCTTGCCGCAGCCCGATGGACCCAGCAAGACCAGGAACTCGCCGGACTGCACATGCAGGTTCAAGCGCTCGATGATGTTGACGTTGCCCAGGTGGATGCTGAGGTCGTCGATCTGAACGTCGGCCACGTTGTCAATCCTTCAGGTCTGTGCTGGCCAAGCAGCACGCGCAACGATTCCGCTGCGGGGCGGTAGCAACTTCCAGAGAGTCTGCTCCAAGGAGGCGGCCACGATGATCTCGCCAGCGCAACTGCTGTTGTCGGTGAGGGTGGACTTCATCGTCGCGAGAAGAGGCTGAGAGAAGCCGAAGAAATAAAAGCTTGCTAAGTAACGCGAGTTAGTAAACGATTATGGCAATCTCGCGCGGCACGGCACTCAGTGCTTACGCTAGTAGTTTGGCGCATCGCCCCTGCGCTTGCGCGACGGCGAACGTCCGGGCCGGCACTGCGTTGCGTGGTCGTCAGGGAAAGCCCGGACCTTTGCGGGCGACAGCGCCGACGCAGGATGACCTAAACTGTTTACACGCGTTAGTAAATTAACTACTAACATCACGGTTTGCACTTCAGCAAGCCTGACCGTTTGCCCCATCCGCATGGCCACCACTCCTCGCCGCCGCATCGCCCCTACCAGTGCCGAAGTTGCCGAACGGGCCGGCGTCTCTCGGACGACGGTGAGCTTCGTGCTCAACGATGTGCGCAGCATGAACATCAGCGAAGCCACGCGTCTGAAGGTGCTGGATGCCGCGCGTGAGCTCGGCTACGAGCCGCATGCCGGCGCACGCAGCCTGGCCGGGGGCATCACGGGCACGGTGGCGGTGCTGATCCCGCGTTCAGACCACCTGCACGTCGACGCCTTCCTGCCGCGGCTGCTGAGTGCGGTCAACGACCGCTGCCACGTCTATGGCTACAAGGTTTTGCTCGAAGCCGCGGATGACCTGGGCAAGGCGCCGGGAGCTTTCATGAACCTGGCGCGCGGCAAGCGGGTCGACGGACTGGTCATTGCCAATATGCGAGCGGCGGAGCGCCCTTTTGTCGAGATGCTGCACGCCGACGGCTTCCCGGTGGCGGTGCCCGGCAACGGAGTCGATGCCTTCCACACCCGCAGTGGCGGTTCGGACGACATCGTGCAGGCGCGCCTGGTGACCCAGCATCTGCTGGCGTTGGGCCACGAGCGCATCGCGCACGTGGCCTTCGCGGCACCCGAGTTCGAGGTCGTCGTATTGCGCCGTGCTGGGTATGAACAGGCGCTGACTGGCGCCGGCATCGAACCCGATCCAGCTCTGGTGGCCTATGCCGACATCAGCGCCCACAGTGGCTACGTGGCAGTGCGTGCGATGTTGGAGCGCCGGGCCAGCTTCACGGCGCTCTTTGCCGGCAACGACACCATCGCCTTCGGCGCAATACGGGCCTTGCACGAAGCGGGTCTGCGGGTGCCGCACGATGTGGCGGTGGTCGGCTACGACGACATTCCGTTGGCGCCGTTTGCCGTACCCGCGTTGACGACGATGCTGACCGATCCCATTGCACGCGGCCACGAAGCGGTGGACATGCTGCACGGCCAGATGACGGGTGTGCCCTACCGGCGCCAGACCAAGCCCTACCCGACGCGCCTGGTGGTGCGCGAGTCGTGCGGCGCGGCTGCGGCAGCCGCACGGGCGGCCATGGCGCCAGCGGCAGCGCCGGTGCCGCGATCGCGCAAGTCGGCGCCCTCGCCAACGGCCCTGGCCAGATCGAAAACCGCCGTCGAACACCCAGCCGCGCCTCGTCGTCGAAGCGTCGCGACCAAGGCCTAGCCATGCTGCAGGCGACCCGCGACCCACTCACAAGCAACCCGATGCACATCGTCCAGGAATTCCGCAATCGTGCGCTTTTGATGCGCTACTGGACCGACGCCGCGCGCAGCACGATGTCGCTGCAACTGCTGCCCTTGTCGCGCCTGGATGACGAAGTGGCGCATCGCAGCGATTACAGCGGCAGCGCCGAGCTCGAGGTGCTGCCTTGGGGTCGCGTGCACGAGCGCAACCCCTTCAAGCCCGAGCCTCTGGTGCACGCCAAGCTGGTCGGCGGCGAAAGCCCGCGCGGCTACTTGCACGGCAGTTCGATGAAGCACGCACCGGCGCTGCTCGCCTTGCATTGCGAGGGCCCGCACCTGCACGCCGACGACGGTCGGCAAACCGTACTAACGCGCTTCAGTCACCCTGACGGCTGGCAGCTCGAGCACCGCCTGTGGTGGTTCGACGACGAAGACGCGGTGCACGTCGCCAGCAGCTTCGTCAACAGCAGCGCGCGGGCGGTGCAGCTCGAGGCGTTGTCGAGCTTCTCGCTCGGTGGCATCACCCCTTTCCACCGTGCCGAGGCGCCCGATGCGCTGTTTCTGCACCGCTTCCGCACCAGCTGGGCCCAGGAAGCGCGCCCCGAGTGCCGCAGCCTGGAAGACATGCACCTGGAAACCGCCTGGGGCGGCGACGTGTTCGTCAACGAACGCTTCGGCAGCAACGGCAGCATGCCGACCAAGGACTTTTTCCCGTTCGTTGCGATCGAGGACCGGTCCGCCGGTGTCTTCTGGGGCGCGCAATTGGCGTGGGGCGGCTCCTGGCAAATGGAGGTGACTCGGCGGGATGACGCCGTTGGGATCTCTGGCGGGCAGGCTGACCGCGAGCGCGGGCACTGGCTGCGCAGCCTGCAGCCCGGCGAGCGCTTCGACGGACCCGAGGCCGTGCTGGCTTGCGTCTCGGGGTCCCTCGATCTGCTCTGCGATGCCCTCACACGCACTCAGGCGCGCGCGCTGCGCGACGGCTCGGCCATCGAGCAAGACCTGCCGATCGCCTTCAACGACTGGTGCGTGGCGTGGGGTCAGCCGTCGCAAGCCTTCACCGAGCGCCTGGTCGCCAGCCTGAAGGGCTTGCCGGTCACCTACCTCACGTTGGACGCCGGCTGGTTTCGCGCCGAAGGCGACCTGAACCGGTTGCACGGCGACTGGCAGGCGCCAGCCTCGCGGTTTCCTGGTGGATTGGCCGCCACCGCGGCGCTCATCCGCGACGCCGGTTTCGTGCCCGGGCTGTGGTTCGAGGTCGAGACCTGCGGTGCCGACTCGGACTTGTTTGGGCAGACCGACCACCTTCTGCGGCGCGACGGTGTGCCCCTGACCTGCAGCGGCCGCCGCTTTCTCGATCTGAACGACCCCTGGGTCGAGCGCTACCTGCAGCAACGCGTCATCGACACCCTGGCCGATGCCGGCTTCGGCTATCTGAAGATCGACTACAACGAAAGTCTAGGGATCGGTGTCGACCACGCTGACTCGCTAGGGGAGGGCTTGCGGCGCAACGTCCACGGCTGGTACGGTTTCCTGTCGAGGCTGAAGGCGCAGATGCCACAGTTGGTGGTGGAGAACTGCTCTTCTGGCGGGCACCGGCTTGAGCCGTCGCTGATGGCGCGCTGCGACATGGCGTCGTTCTCGGACGCCCACGAGACGACCAACATCCCGATGCTGGCCGCGCAGTTGCAGCGGCTGATCTTGCCGCGGCAGTCGCAGATCTGGGCCGTGTTGCACGCGGCGGACAGTGCCGATCGCCTGGTCTACAGCCTCAGCGCCACTTTTTACGGCCGTATGTGCATCTCGGGCGAGATCGAGCAGCTGAACGCTGCACAGAGGGACTGGCTGCAACGCGGCATGGCGTTCTACCAGGTGGTCGCCGGCATCATCAAGCACGGGCGGTCAGAGCTGCGGGACAGCGGCATCGGCAACCGCCGCCACAGCCGTGGCTGGCAGACGGTGCTGCGCCTGGCCGACGACGGCCGGCAGGCGCTGCTGGTGGCGCATGCCTTCGACATCGAGCAGCCGGTCGAGTGCACGACCCGCCTTCCTGATGGAACGTGGACGATTGCCAAGCACTTTCACACCGACGCCATGGTGCCAGCCATCGTCGATGGCGGTTTAAGTCTGCACATGCTTCGACCCCACTGCGGACTGGGTCTGCTGCTGCAGCGCACCTGATCCGCGCGGGCAAGGAGGCCACTTAGGGAAACTGCGGTGATGACGCGGCCAGCCATCGCAGGCTAAACTGGTGACTAACGCGAGTTAGTAATGCGCGAAGAACCATTCGGCCACACCTATTCCAAGCGGAGACAACATGGCACACCACACTTCAAGGCGCACCCTCATCAGCCTGGCGGCGGCAACCTCGTGCGCCCTGCTGGCCAGCCCAGTGGCTGCACAGCAGTCGCCTGGCGCATCGGCGCCTGCCGCAACTGCTGCATCCGCGCCGACTGCCGGCGCTGCGGATTCAGCGCAGGTCGTCGAGATCTCCGGCATCCGCGCCAGTCTGGGGCAGGCGGTCGAGTTGAAGCGCGAGGCCATCGGCGTGCGGGACTCGATCGTTGCCGAAGACATCGGCAAGTTTCCGGATGCCAACATCGCCGAGGCTTTGGGCAAGTTGCCCGGCGTCGAGGTCATCCGTGATCAGTCCAGCAACGAAGGGCAGTCGGTGCGGCTTCGGGGGCTGGGCGTCAACCAGACCCTGACCACGCTGAACGGCGCGGCCATTCGCACCACGTCCACCACCAAGATCGGGCTGGGGCTGCGCGAGTTCAGCTACGACCTGTTCCCGTCCGAACTGCTGGGCCGAGCGGACGTCTACAAGACGCCGATGGCCGAACTGCAGGAAGGCGGCATCGGCGGCGTGGTGGATCTGCAGACGCCGCGCCCCTTCAACCGCAAAGGTCTGGTCGGCCGCTACACCCTGTCGGCTGCCCAAAACTCCAACGACGGCAATACCAACCCCCGCGGAAGCCTGTTTCTCAGCAACACCTGGGGCAAGTTTGGCGCATTGGTGTCGGTCGGATTGTCCAAGGCTAACAACGGCAATGCCGGCTCGATGAACTCAACGGGCCAGTACGTGGCCACGGGGCTGAACTACGCGAACCAGAACCGTGTTCTCTGGAACACGACGACGCCCACGGGCGCAGGCGGATTGACGATCGCACAACTCGAAAGCGGGATGCTGCCGCGCCTGATTCGCATCTTTGGCCAGGAAAACTTGCGCGAGCGGGGTGGCATCAATACTTCTTTCCAGTACAAGGACGACCGCTGGAACGTGAGTCTGGACAGCCTGTACGCGAAGATGACCGACGACACGAAAGACTACTTTGTACACTGGTCGGTCAGCGACTCCACAGGTGCCGGTCGTGCGCTGATTCCCGTCGCGGTCTCGCTGGATGCCAACAACAACCTGCAAGGCCAGATTGGCAATATGGTTCAAAACACGTTCTCCAGAACGTACTTGAACGAATCGAAGTTTGGCTACAACGCGCTCAATGCCACTTACCAGGCCACCGACAAGCTCAGGCTCAAGGGCCAGTTGGCAGTAGCCAAGGACGACGCCTGGCGCAACACCACCCTCATTTCGGCCAATGGCGACACCAGCGCCGCGCTGCGGCAGACCCTGACGGTCAACTTCTCCGATCCGTTGCGGCCGCTGGTTTCATCGAACCGCAGCCTGCTCGACCGCACCAACCAGAACAACTTCAGCTATTCGGGCAGCTACGTCGAAGAGAAGGACGAGCAGAAAGTGGCCAGCATTGCCGCTGAGTATGACTGGGACCTTGGCGGGATCGAAGGGCGTCTGAAGAGCGGGCTGAGCCGGTCCGAGAGCAGCAAGGCGGTGCAGACGCTCAACGCCCCGAACGTGTTGAATAACTATCTCATCCCGGGCCTGAACAAGACCTACGCTGCAGCCACGGCGGCCGAACGCGCCGCCTTCATGCAGGGCATCATGACGCCCAACAACATTCCCGCACTGGCGCGCAACGCCGGCCAGGGCTACCCCACTGAGTTTCTCGTAGCCGACCGGGACTTCGTCTTGGGCACGCTGGGCGCTCTGGATGCCAACAAGGCGTCCCCGGTTCTTGCGCCCAGCAGCTACAAGAACACTGAAACGGTCAACGCCTTCTACGTCCAGACCGACCTGGAGACGCAACTGCTGAGCCGCAGGCTGCGCGCCAACCTGGGCGTGCGCGTGGCGCAAACCAGTGTTGACACGGACACCGTCCGTCAGGCCACCGCAGGCAACTGGGTGCCGGTTCGGCTAGAGGGCAGCTACACCGACACTTTGCCTTCTGTCAGTTTTGCCTATGACGTGCTGAAAAACGTCGTTTGGCGTGGTTCGTGGGGCAAGACGCTGACGCCGAACCGCGTGTCGGATATCTCTCAGGCGCTGCGTCTGGGCAATGCGTCGCAGTTTGTGGTGACGGCTGGCAACCCTGGCCTTGAACCCGAGCGGGCAACAGGCCGGGATACCGCTGTCGAGTGGTACCCCACCAAGACATCGGTGGTGGCGCTGGGTTACTTCGAGCGCCGTGTATCGGGATTCGGACAGAACGAAACGATCCAGGTCCCGTTCAACGAGCTGGGCTTGGACATCGCTTTGTGGCAGCCGGCGCAGCAGGCAGAGTTGCTGGCCAACCCGGCGCGGCCAATCGATGTCAGGCGACGGGTGAACAGC
>Ga0209490_10002301_pt1 | contig 18147 bp, 16 predicted proteins | sample MAT06_FD_187209 | JGI IMG/M metagenome (GOLD analysis project Ga0209490, IMG submission 187209) | Freshwater microbial communities from Lake Fryxell liftoff mats and glacier meltwater in Antarctica - MAT-06 (SPAdes) (version 2) | ecosystem: Environmental > Aquatic > Freshwater > Ice > Liftoff... | reverse complement strand
TAGACCCAAGCGCTCTTTGATGTCCGGAAAGATGCCACCCGACACCAAGGTTCCTGTGAAATTGAGGCCTTGGTTGGTGAAATTGTCCAAGCTATCGATCTGGAAGGGATCGCTACGGAAGTAGAACTTATCCCGCACGTACACACCTCGTTGGATGTTGCGCTTGTCGTAGAAAACGAAACTTTCCTTGCTGCTGTTGAACTTGGGGTATTCGGGGTATTTGCTCCGCATTTTCCCATCGTCCGCTTTCACTTGCTGTATCCCGCTCTTGTTGCTCGCCGCATCGATCTCCAGTGTGCCAGACACCTGCTCCAAGACGTTCTTCACGCGCACGAGGCTGTTCTCGCCTTGGTCGTTCTTCTCGAAACTATCCGCCATGAAACTCACCGAATCCACGTTGAGCAGATCGATCACGAAGGGCGCGTAATGGAAGTAGTACTCCTTGCCATAATATTGGAGTTTCCCAGCCTGCACACTCCCGCCAAAGGTGAAATCACGATCCTTCTTGACCGTGATCAGTTTGCCGCTGGGATAGATCTTGACATCCTGTGAATCGCTTACGATGATGCGAGCAACGCCGGTGATAGCAAGGTCGAAATTCAACAGGTTCAGGGTGGCATTCACGCTGTCGCTGTTGCTATTGATCTGCACTACATCATAGTCCTGCTTCCCAGCGCTGTTCAGGATGTGCTGCCGCAGGCGCGGTGTTGTTCGCACCCATTCGGTCTCGGGGTCGTAAGTGAGGTAGCCCTTGTTGGCCATGTCGATGATCAGGGGTATCACAGCATCCTTCTGCATCTTGCTGTACAAGGCGAATTCCTGGGCATAAAAGCGGCCATCGTTCTGCTTGCTGAAATCGTTCAACCGCACCAAGGGATGAATGGCATCTATACCCATCATGCCCAGATACCGCTTCTCTTTGAAGTAGTTGAAGCTCTCGAAGCTGGACCGCGTTTGCGTGCTTCCCTGCAAATTACCCATCTGCACCAAGGGGTCACCTTGCTTCCACGTGATGGTCTCGATGTACATGTCCAGCGCATGGTAGGTGTCGTAGAAGGGTGCCTTACCCAATCCTTCATCCTTTTTGATCAACGTAAGGTGCTTCTTGTTCTTCAGGAACCGCAAGCTCACGCTGGGGTGGTAGAGCGAATCCTTGTCGATCACCAACTTGACACCCACATCATCGCTGGTGATGCGCTCGGGATCGATACTGAACAGCAAACCGCTGGTGATGATGAAGGGGCGTTTGTCCCGATAGAAGGTGAGATAGGCTGGTTCCTCCTTGGTACCATACCCTTGCAATCGTGCGCCTTGCATGGTGAAACCACCTTCGAAGTCGATGCCCTCGGAGATGTCCCGGATCTTCATCCGGCGGTCGTAGCTCTCGAATCGTGGATAGGTGGCGTTCTCAGCATCCACGTTGGCCAGTACCTTATCCATGATCCTTCCGAACAAGGTGCGCTCGAAGTACGGATCATTGAACTCCACCGAATCCACTTCGAAGCCCGCGCTTTTCATCTTGATCTCATACCCATGGCTCCATTCAGCGAAGGTGGCCGTTGGTTTCCGTCCGGCACGTTCCCACGTGACCTTGCCGCCCTCGCCCTTCCATAGTTCCAATGTGGGGAGGTAGGTCCCGGATGTCGCTCTGATGACCGCGCTATCTCCTTTCGCTGTGCAGATCAGATCCGCTCTTGGGAAGATCACCTTGGGCACGCTATCGAAAACGAAGGTGAATTGACTGCTGCTGCTTCGCCATGTGGTGCTGGCGCTGGTGAACATCGTGTTGTTCTTGAACAGGTTCGCACACATGCCGATGAATGCCACTACGTTCTGTTTGCGACCACTTTGGATCAGCTTGTCCATGCCCTGCATCCACGCATCGAATTCCGCACCACTGCGCCCCCCGGTCGGGAAAGCCGCGATAGCTCCGAGATAATCGCGGAAATGCGGAAAGGCCTCGAACCGTTTCTTCATCATGAAATTGGCCACCTCCACGATGCGTGTGCGCTGTGCAGACGTGTAGTATGGACCATTCCACACCGGTGTGAAAACCTGTTCCATGAAAGGCCGGCCTTCTTTCTTATCGGCTTCGACAAGGAAGCTGGTCATCTCTTGAAGGAAGAGCGCTTGGTCGGTGGAGAAGGTCTGGGATTGGGCGCTGGCGGTCAGGTTGGTAAGAACGATCAGGCCGATAACGGCGGCAATTGCGGGTTGCATCAACCTACCCACGAAGATCCAGTAGCGTCGATCCCAACGGAGCGACCTAGGGGAAGATCGAAAGGGGGTAGCGAAGGAGGTACGAATGCGTTCGACGATCTGCCTCAGGGGACGATGAAGGCGCAAGTGGGGCGATGGATATGCCGGATCCGCGCAGCAGTTGCGTGGGGCGATAGGCGCGTTCGTAATGCTGCGTTCCATGTTCATGGTTTTCGGCAACCCAGGAGTGACCACATTCCTTCTTCAAGGTGTTCAGCAAGAACGAGGCCATGGGAGGTGGCACTTGCGGCCATCAGTTCACGATCAGCCCCAATGAAACCACTCAGCAGGAGAGCGCCTCGCGGGCGTAGCGCTGCTGCCATGATGGGCATGGCATCCAGCAGTGTGTTGCGTTCGATGTTCGCCAAAATACAGTCGTATGATCCGCCTTTGAGCGCCGTTGCCACACCCTTTTCCACAGTGACAAGATGACGATCGTTGCGCTCGATATTCTGCCGTGCGTTGAGCACGGCTTGCTCGTCGATATCGATGGCCCTTATTGCTTTTGCGCCCATGCGTTCGGCGAGAATGGCGAGCACGGCCGTGCCACAACCCAGGTCGCATACCTGCTTACCATGAAGATCCAGGCCCAACATGGCCTGCACCATCATGCGCGTGGTGGCGTGGTGGCCGGTGCCAAAGGCCATACGGGGGGTGATCACCAGATCGTGGGTGAAGCCGGGCATGGCCGGATGATGCTCGGCGCGGATGCGAACGTCGTGCCCTATTTCCACCGGCTGGAAGCTCCCCTCCCATTCCGCGTTCCAGTTGCGTTCTTCGAGTTGTGAGACCGACCAACTCACTGTTACATGCGGGTCGCGCAAGGTCAGGAGTGCGGCCAACGCACCTCGGTCGAATGCGCCGGTATCGATGTAGGCATCCAACCCACCAGTGACCTCTTCGAAGCTATCGTAGCCCAGATCCTGTAACTCGACCAACAGGATATCGCGCCAGGGATCGATGGGTGCGATGAGGAAGGAAACACGGGTGTACGGCACGATCGGAGCTGGTTGTGTGAACGTGAGAGCGAACGGATCATATCCAGCGTTAAGCGGAACCTGCTGAACGTACCAATGCAGCGAATTGACCGGCGTCCAGGGAGGCTCCTCCAATGAGTCCTCCATCAACGTCGGCGTTCGCGAAGAGTTCTTCCGCGTTATCCGGCTTGCAACTTCCGCCATAGAGGATCCTTACCGCATCGGCTGCATCGCCCACCTGGGTGCGCACGAGTTGGCGGATATGCGCATGCATATCCTGAGCCTGTTGGGCTGTGGCCGTTAGCCCAGTGCCAATGGCCCAAACCGGCTCGTAGGCTATGACCACTTGTCGCAAGGCTTGTCCGTCCGCCCACCCAAGTGCAACCTGTATCTGCTTGGCGACCACCTCGAACTGCCGATCCTCGATGCGCTCTTCTTTGCGCTCTCCACAGCAGTAGATCGGGATCAACCCATGTTGGAGTAGTGTCTTGATCTTCTCCGCCACGATCGCATCGCTCTCGCCAAAGTACTGACGACGTTCGCTATGGCCAATGATGCACGCTCCAACACCAAGGCTCCGTAACATGGCCGCGCTCACTTCACCAGTGAAGGCGCCATGGTCCTTTTCGTGGCAGTTCTGCGCTGCAACGGTGATCGAGGTCCCTTTCAACTCTTCCACAGCTATGGCCAGGAAGGGGAACGGCGGGGCCACCATCACGTCCACCTGAGAGGGAATGCTCATCTCTTTCATCGCACCGAGCAACGCCTTTGCCTCGGTGTGGTCCTTGTGCATTTTCCAATTGCCGGCTACGATCATGCGCATGAACACAAAGATGGCCTTTGGCGCGCGCAGCCTGATCAGGGCCCACCGCGCGATATCAACAACCCGTCGGGTGCAGCCCGGCCCAGGGAACTACTTGCCGGTTCCCGCCACCTTCAACGCGCGTTTGAACCGATGCATGTACCGCTCGGTGTAGGCTTGGTCCCATTGGAATTCGTGCATGGCGGGTGCCCATTTGGCTTTACCTATGGGTGTATCCAACAGATCATCTGCCAGGGCGGCGCCTGCGGTGACCAGTGACACATCGATCCGCATGTTCCATTCCCGTGAACGGTCTGCGGTCTCCATTTCTCCGTTCAGGTCCACCTCCACCACCTTGCGATGATGACCGTCCAATGAATAGACCAAGTGCTGCAACCCGTGAAGCGGCTGGAAGGTCTGGTACTTCCCTGCGGCATCGGTGAATACGGAATCGCCCGGAACAGAATCGGTATACACCCGGATGCAGACGTTCTGCAAGGCCTTTCCTGTGCGCAGGTCATCGACGATGCCGAAGAACATCATGTTATTCGCCTTTTCTGGTACCTGCGCATGAAGAACGATCGCCGAAAGCATGAGCACTGGCATGGTGAGCCAAGTCCTGAACATCCCTTGCACGTTTCGTGGGCGCATGAACATGGCTATTCCTTCAGGGTGGCAGCTGCTTCAGCGAAGTTCGGTGTATCGTTACAATGCCACAGGCCACGCACGGTGCCCTGCTGTATCACCATCAAGCCCGGATTGCTGCGTATAGCGGTCTTGATGGTCTTCTCATCACACTGGGTCATCTCGAAGGGCAATTGTTCCGTGTGGCGGAATTCTTCGCTTTTATCGAATGGACTTGCTGTTACCCCAAAGACATACCATTGGTTCTTGTACGCTTCATCGGCCAATGCCTTGATCGATGGCATGCAGCTGCGATCGGTCTTGTCCACATCGTAGATCATCACCAACAACACAGGGACCGTTTCATCCAGGATACCGATAGTAAGGTCGTTGCCTTCCACATCAACAAGATGGAAGTCCTGCACTTGCGAGGCTATTCCGGGTTCGATCTCCACCACACGGGTGCTATTCGGAACGTTCTCGAAATTCTCATCATCCCATGGGTAAGGGCCGCTGCTGTCGTACTCCTTCACTTCTCCGCTGGTCTTGTTCCGATAGCTCACGTAGGTCTTGTTCACTGGTGGTTTGGCTGTGCGCATCTGCTCACTAATGCTCTTACCAACGGCATACGGCCTGTAGTCGCGCATGGGCAAGTGGGCGTAGTTCATCCAAATGAAAACCACGCTGATCAACGCGACCCAACCTGCCGATGCCCACTCCGCCTTGGCGCTTTGCATGAACCGTTTGATGAGCAAGTAGCCAGCGAACCCGATCAAGGTGAACCAAACCGGCCCCCACCAGGTGAAGATCCAACTCCAGATGGCCACCATGACAAGAGAGATGGGCAACAGGATCAGGTCGTCCTGCTGTGTATTCCAGTTGATGCGTTTCCGCCAGAAGAAAAGGGGAATGATGAAAACCAGCAGCACCATATCCTTGCTGAAACTCTCCCACGGCGTGAGGCTTCGGCCTATGGAACCTTTCATGGCATCGCCGAAACAGCCGCAATCGGTAACGCAGGTAACGCCACGTTCCTGAGCCTGACCTTCCACCATGATCGTGTACACCCCTTGTGGGTCGCAGGTGGCTGTGTAGATGGTAAGCCAACCAAAGAAGAGCGTTAGCAGCAACAGCGCCCAGGTGGCCAGTTTCATTCGCCCACCGAACAGGACGGCGAAGCCCAACACCACTTCAGCCAGGCACGCGAGAATGGCCAGGCTTAAAGAGAAGGGTTCAAGGAACGGAAGGTTCAACGCGCTTTCGGCGAAATACTCTTCCAATTTGTACGAAAACCCAAGTGGGTCATTGGCCTTGATGAGACCACTCACAATGAACAGTGAGCCAACGAACAGACGGGAGAAGATGATCAGGATGCGCATGTTGATCGTTCCGAGCTTGGCAGTATCGATTTGACGTAGAGTTGCAGGCGAAGGTAGTGCCGCCCCCAAGGGCCAACCGGTACCTTAACACCCTGTTAGCAAATGGCGATCGTGGATATCCGGATCAGTCGTGGATCAGGATGTTGCGCATACTCGCCAAGTGGTGGTCGTCATGCTCCGCCACGTAGAGTATCGTATCCACGATCGTCATGCGCACTCCACGGCATCGGTTCAGGGCCTGATGCCTGAGCGCACCTGGATCCATGTCCTGGATGCGCCGGACGAAGTAATCGCGCTTCAACCGGAACTCTTCGATCAGGTCGCCCAACTCCTGCCGACGATGCAGATCCAATATGGATGCTTGATCTGAAAGGTCTATCTGACACAATTCGTTGCGGCGCGATACAAAATCATCCACGTGTTCCTCCGATCGATCTTGCAAATAGATCAAATGCCCGATATGATCCACCACACTCCACTGTCCATAGGGTCGCAAAAGAAGACGTTCACGGGGTACATGCGAGGTCAGGTTCCTCAAGCGCGCTGTCGTTCCCTTCACGCGCTCCAGCATGACCGGCAACTCCTCCAAGCCCTTGCCAAAGGATAGCTGACGCTCGGCCCATGGTGTAATTCGCATGGTGCAAAATGAATACCTGTTGCCATGGCAAACAAGTGGCGACAAGCAATTGACACAACCGTGACAGCGTTGCTAGAAGGAGGTCAGTGACGCTCGACCAAGGAGACCGGTCGACCGGCGCTTGCGTTGCGCACCACTTCCTTTCGCAGGCGCACCTCGGCCATCAGCCGGTCCACTTCAGGACGTATGTGATCCTCGTAACCCTTATCCCATTTCAAATAGCCAGTTGTGGGGCAAAAGCGCGCGAGGCCCATCGGCATATCGAAGAACGAAAGATCCAGGCTGGGAATTTGTTCGAAGAGCGTCATCTCCACATCCACTGGAACCTCTCGCCGATCGCCCTGCCATTCGCTGCCATGCGTATCCACCGCATAGCATTTGGTGATGAGCCCTGGCAAGCTGAACCGGATGATGTAGTCGCCTCCGCGTTCCAGGTCCACAGAATAACTACCGCTTTGTCCGGTGTAAAATGCCTGTTCCTTGACCCCATTGCGATAGACCCTCACAAGCACGTCATTGAGCGGGGTGCGCGAGTCGATATCCGTGACCGCTCCTCGCAAGCGGAGGTCCACTGCACCAGCGGGCAAGGACGCGACAAGAAGTATGGTAAAAAGTAGGGTGCGCATGGAACGAAGGGGTAAGCCAACGTGTCTTTGGGACGGCGAAACTACCCGGTTGCGACGCGGAGATCACGTGGTGGATGACGCACAAACCCATGAGTTCCCAACAGCCGATCGTTCATAGCTGTATGCCCCGCCTATCTTGGGTCTACCAGCAACAACCACAAGCGCGTCGCTTTGCTTTTTGCCTTGATCACGAGTTTACCCGGCCGGGAGCGATCACCCGAACACCGTCCCAAACCCGCCTTCTTACCATGGGCGAACGCGACTCCGCAGAAATGACTGCGCTGTTGATACCAGATGGGATATTCCATGCCGCTTTCGAAGAACAGACCAAGCCTGCGCAAGCGATCACGCTCGCCAACTACTTGAGCAGCATAGGAAGAAGTACGACCCCGATACGGGAGCGGATGTGGAACCCGGTGGTGCGGGTTGATGGGCGCATCGCCACACTCACCGCACCGTACGACTTCCATGTGAATGCTTCGCCCAGCCATTGCGGTGTGGACATTTTAACCTTCGAGCGGAACGAAGTCCAAGAATGGCGGATCAGTGTTGGGGTGTTCACCATGCGCAACACCAATTGCCCAGCAAGCGTGTTGGGATATTTAGAAGGAAAGTGATCAATGCCCTTCTTCCATCTGAATGATGGCGAAGACCGCATAGTTGACGATGTCCAGGAAGTTGGCATCTATGCCCTCGCTCACAAGGGTAGCACCCTGGTTGTCCTCGATCTGCTTGATGCGCAGCAGCTTCATGAGGATGAGATCAACGAGGGAACTCACGCGCATGCTTCGCCACGCCTCGCCGTAGTCGTGGTTCTTGCGGGTCATTAGATCCCGGGCGCGTTGCACACGTTCCAGCACTTCACGCGTGGCCTCGTCAGCAGCCATATCGGGGGAATCCACCACTCCGCGATCGATCTGCACCAGAGCCATTGCCGCGTAGTTGATGATGCCGATCAGCTCCGGACGGATCCCCTCTCCCACTTTGTTCACACCCAGCTCTTGCAAGGTCCGTATCCGTTGCGCCTTGATGAAGATCTGGTCCGTGAGGGAAGGAATACGAAGGATGCGCCAAGCCGTGCCGTAGTCCTTGGCCTTGTTGGCGAACAGGGCGATGCACTCCGCGACCACGGCATCAAATTGCAGGAGGGTCTTATCCATTGGTGGGCGAAGGTATTGGAGGCGGTGGTTCGTTGTGAACACTCCTTGACCGCGGCTGTGCGCTTGTGTTGAAGGATCGCTTCCCAACTTCGCAGCCAATGAGAACCTCGACCCGAACCACCTGGCGTCTTAAAGATCACTTGGTGCAGCCTACGTTCCCGCTGGTGATGGGTATCCTGAATGCAACGCCCGATTCGTTCCACAACGCCAGCCGTGTTGATGTGGACGCCTCATTGCATCTGGCAGAGCGTATGCTCCGTGACGGTGCAACGATACTGGATGTCGGAGGACAAAGCTCCCGGCCTGGAAGTGCGGAAGGATCCGAAGCGGAAGAGAAGCGGCGGGTACTTCCCGTGATCGCTGCGGTCCATGCGCGGTTCCCAGAAGTTTGGATCAGCGTGGATACTTGGCGCGCGAGCGTGGCACAGGATGCGGTCTTGCACGGGGCCATGCTTGTGAATGATATCGGTGCCGGGCTTTTGGATGACGCCATGCTGCCCACGGTTGCCCGACTTGGTGTGCCCTACATAGCGATGCACATGCAAGGCAACCCAACGACCATGCAACATGCACCGCACTATATGGATGTAGCTTCGGAAGTCACCCTCTTTCTTTCGCAACGGCTCGCTGCGGCACATGCTGCGGGGATCGCGGATGTGATCATCGACCCCGGTTTCGGTTTCGGGAAGACCACTGAGCACAATTTCACCTTGCTTCGCGAGCTGGGGCGACTAACAGCATTGGGTGTACCTGTACTTGTGGGCCTCTCGCGCAAGCGCATGATCAACGAGGTGCTGGGCACCAAGCCGGAAGAAGCCTTGAATGGGACAACAGCGCTCAACACGATCGCCTTGTTGAATGGGGCGTCCATCTTGAGAGTACACGATGTGCGTGAGGCGATGGATGTGATCAGACTGATCGACCGCTACTTGGCGTGATCGATGGTGTGGTCAGGAGCACTTCCTGTGCTGTCGTGGGACACCTCATACTGATCCGGGAACAACGTCCGAAGCCGTTCCATGCGCGGTGCGGTATAGACCATGTCCCATCCTATTGACCCCTTCTCCGGATAGTACCGGCATTGGCCAAGTGGCTCGTTCAAAAAGTCAACATCTATTCCTATGGGAACTTCGAATAGTCTGATATCGACGTTCACATTATAGCCACCATCATCTTTCGGAGCATCCCGCAAGTCGAGCAATACGCGTTTTGTGGTGCGTCCAGCAGAACGATATTCCATTCCATACACCCGCCCTACATCCAAGGTGATGTCATAACTACCCATGCTATCGCAGAGGAATTTCAGCATCATCGTTCCACCCGTTAGAACATGTACCTCTGCTCCGGACAAGGGTTGATCCGCTTCCCATTTGCGTACACCCCCGTAGAACCGGGCGTCCTGTGCATGGGCAGCCAAAGCCGTTACGAGCTGGAAGGAGATCATGAGCACTCGCAGCATCACGTGGGTTACGTGTTCGATCTAGATCGTTGATGGACCAAGATCAAAAGTCCACGCGCTTTCGACGCCCATGCTTGGAAAGGGCGCTCTTGGAATATTGCTTGCGATCACGCACGGCCAACTCCCGCTGGTACAGGATCATGAAGCGATCCACCTTGGGACTTACCTTTTGCGTGTAGGCAATATCCCAGTTCAGGTTCCTGACGCTGTGCTTGTATTCAGCCTTACCTACGGGAGTGATGAACAGGTCGAATCCCATGTTATCGATCCACGTGAACATGGTCATCTGGAGATCCATGTCGTAGAAGGGCACATCCGGGAACAAGGGCACATCACGCGCATCGATCAGTACATGCTTGGTCACCAGATCTGGCCGATAGAACCAGATCTGGTAATTGTAGCCCCGCTCCAGGTACAATTCGTACTTCCCATTTCCGGTGGTGATGACCGTTTCACGATCCACACTATCCTTTACCAAGCGGATCTGCACCCCTTTCATGGCCTCGCCCGTAAAGTGCTCGGTCACCGATCCGTGCAACCTGATATAGAACGCGCTGCTCGTAAGCGACGAAAGGCCGAAGGTCAGCACGAAGAAAAAAGGTCGGAAAGGCAAGCGTTCCATTGAGGGGCAAGTTACTTGGTCCATGCATCAACGTAAGGCCTGCGTGAACAACCTTTGTCCAAGCCCCATTGTTCATGATCCCATCGATCCGCTCCAGCGAGAACCTGCACATCCTGCTCTGGCTAATAAAAGACCTGTTCTGGCTTATGGAGTACCGTGCTGCAGGTCTGTTTATGGTGGCACCGACCTTGGCGATGGCATTCTACATCGCTTGGCGATCCCGAACGGACCTGCGCGACCTGTTCAATGCCTTGGCCGTTATCTGCTGGATCACAGCCAACTCGACCTGGATGATCGGAGATCTCTTTTTTGGCGAACGCGGGCATGGACCTGCGCAAGCCTTCTTCCTAGCCGGACTGGGCCTTCTAGCTCTCTACTATGTCTTTCTGGGTCCACGCCAGCGACGCCGCTCTGCCAGCTCCATGTCTTGAACCTTGCGTTCGATAGGAGACAGCTTTGCTGTATCTACCTTCGTGCCATGCAACCGCAAATGCTTGCCCGTACGCGCCTGCGTTCACAACGCGTACTGCGGATCACTTTGGCCTGGGTGATCATGGGGTGCATTGCAGCGTTGTTCGATCATGCCTCATTGCTTTATCATGGAACGGCCAGCACGCTGGAGGAAAGGCTGAACGAGCGCGTGCTTCTGGCCTTGGTCGCGGGTATCTTCGGCGGAGGGACCTATCTCTTCGTGCTGCGCGACCGCTGGCGCAGCCTCCCTTACACCAGGGCATTGGGGATCATGGCTGCGCTGATGACGGCGGTCATTTTCTGCTTTAGTGCCTTGGTGCCGGCTGCACTAAACCCCCAGCCAGCATTCGGCAGTGCGCTGGTAGAGCGCCTATTCTCCTTACACACCTTGGCCAACTACCTCTACTGGACCATGCTGATGGGTGGCACCATGCTGATGGTGCGGCTGAACGACCAATACGGCAATGGTGGCCTGAACTATCTGACGGGCTTCTATCACGAACCGAGGCAGGAGATGCGCATTTTCATGTTCCTCGATATGCGATCATCCACCACCATCGCTGAACGCATTGGCCATGTGCAGTATTTCCAACTGCTGAATGAATTGTATGCTGACATCACGGATCCCATCCTCTACTCGCGCGGAGAGATCTATCAATATGTTGGCGACGAGATCAGCGTAAGCTGGTCCCTGCGGCGCGGTGTTGGAAAACAGCGATGCATCCGATGCTTCATGGACATACGCTCCAAATTGCAAGGGCGGGCGAAACACTACGAAGATCGGTATGGCATGGCCCCTACGTTCAAGGCGGGTTTCCACTATGGGCAGGTGACCACGGGCGAGGTGGGCCTGGTGAAGAAAGAACGGATCTACAGTGGCGATGTAGTGAATACGGCTGCCCATATCCAGAACCAATGCAATACGCATGGGGTGGACAACCTGATCTCCCAAGACCTGCTGGAAGTCCTGCGTTTACCATCCTCGTACGCGGTGCGTGAGATCGGAAGCGCCGATCTGAAAGGCAAACGGAACGCTATCCGGTTGTGGACACTTGTACACGCCGATGCCCCCCCGGTGCGGGCAGAAGAGCACACGACCAGCCTTCAGAACGTATAACTACGCCCCTGTTGTACGATGACCACTGGGCCGGTGGGACTGCGATAGAGAACGGCATCGCCAAAGACCGAAAAGGACTCGATAGCAGCTTCCTTTCCAAAGCGGATCCGTTGGCCGTTACGAATGCCGCGCAATTCACGGTTGATGTCGAGGTACACGAGAAGGTCGCCTTGGACCTCCCACTTTTCGGGCACATACTCCTCTACTGCCATACTACCATCTGGTGTGTTGATCATGAGCTGCCCTTGCCATAGGTAAAGCAACACGCGGTCCTTGACCCAATACTGCGCGGGCATGCTATCGGTCAAGGTCACGATCTCCTTGCCAGACCAGCACTTCAATTTCAAGGTGCCGTCCACAAAGGCCAGTAGACCATTTCCGGCTTGTGCTGAAATGGGCTTCATTCCGGAAAGACGGACCGGCGCGGCATTTCGCTCGCCCGTGAACTCCTCGCGCATGGCATCCCAATAGCCGACGATATCGGTACCATTCACGGCGATGCCCACATCGGTACTATCGGTAAGTGTGCGTAAAGTACCCCGGTGAAAGATGAGCACTTTGCGCTTTGAGCGATCGTAGAACGTGACCGTGTTACCCCCTTGTGTCCACTGCGGCCTGTCCGATCCCTGATCCACCGTAGCGAGTGTGATCCGCTGCCCGCGCCAGAGCACCGCGAGTTCATGCGCGAGACTATCCTGCAGAACGATCAGACTATCCGAGACCTGGAAACGCTCCACCCCCGTAGCGGCTAGGACTGGGCCGTTACCGCGAAGCACGCGTAGGGAATCGTGCATCTTCCATGCCGCTCGTGCGCCACAGACCTGCAGATCCTCCACGGCGCGGCGCTCCAACACACTGATCCGCTTCTCCACCCCATCGTAGTAGATCAGCCCACCATGATCTTCTTGATACAGCACGCCATCGCCCACGGCGAAGGTGCGCTTCGGCGGCCTGCCATCCACCTCCGAAAAACGTTTGCCGTCGAAGACCATGGATCGATCCACATTGCTGACGAAGGGCACGAGCATTTGAGCCTGGATGACGCTGATAGCGACCGATCCAAGTGCCGCGAGGGACCACTGCTGCAACGATCTCATGCGACGGCCGATCGGCGTTCTACACTATGCACACGCACTTCGCGGCGTCGCCCTTTTACCGGAACAATGTGCTGAGGCCCGATCACGAACCGCTTGTGGACCTCGGGCAACCGGTCCAGCAGTTCAGCTGAGACCAGCAGATCCACCTTCATATCCTTGGCCAAACCCTGCATGCGCGATACACTGTTCATGACATCGCCGCTTAGCTCCAGTGCCCGTTTGGTATGACCGATCTGGGCGGAGATCACCCGGCCACCATGCACAGCAGCGCGGTATTGCGGCACTACGCCGAACTCCCTTTTCATGTCGTTCTGGTGTTGATGGATCCGCTCGATGATGTCGAAATACAGGTCCAAACAATGTTCGTCACGCACGCCGATGCGCATGGGCCAGGTGAAGATCACCTCGTCACCAACGTACTTGTGGATATCTGCTTCGTTGCGCAATATGGGATCGGTCATGAGCGAGTAGGTACTGTTCAGGAATCGGAAGTACCGCAAATCGCCCATTCGCTCGGCCAAAGAAGTGGAGCCAACAAGGTCCATGGTCAGCACCACCCGTTCCTCTGCCACCGGACGCTCGTAACGCCCCAACAAGAATCCGAGGAACATGCGACGGCCCATGACCTCTTCCACCTGCACCACCAAGATCGCCATGGAGGTGACCACCATGACCCGGAGCATCAACTTGTAGAGCTGGGCCATTAAGAAGATCTCCTGCACCTTGTCCGGCTGATCATCTGCGAACCAAGCGAACCGATCCGAATTGAGCGCAAAGGCCAGCACGATCAAGGCGATCGTGAGCAAGTTCACCAAGAACACCTTGCCCAGGAATTGCAAGGGCACCGCCAGCGATCGGAACCGGCGACCGAACAAGAACTCTTCCAACACCCCGGTCCACAGACCCAACATGGCCCAGGCACCGATCTGGAGGTCCAACCGCTCGCCACTGAACAAGACGAACGCAGCCGCGACCACGACCGTAACCAAGGTGTACTTGGCCACCTTGCGTAGTTTGTATCGGGATAGTGCGGTCAAAAGGATCGCGAAAGTACGGCGCATGGAACCACCTTTGTACCGTGATCGGAAAGACCCTGAGTTGGATATGGCCTGTTCCCATCGAACGGACAGAAGGTCGATCCGGTGAATTGGAAGTACGATGGGAACGCGGAAAGAAGGTACTCAACTCAGCGCACGGCAACCAGAGTTTCGGAGCCTTGCATCGGGTGTGGCAGCAAACCCTTGCGCGCTTGATGCGAACCAGTCCTCCGCCAACTTCGGTGTTGATGCTGGGCCTGGGCGGTGGCAGCGCGATCGGGATCCTACGCGATGATCTGCGGCTAGAAGCACCCATAACCGTTGTTGAATTGGACCCCGTCATGATCCGTTTGGCCCGCGCCCATTTCGCGTTGGACCGGTTCGCCGATCTGCAGGTGATCCCCGGCGACGCCATGATCCAGATCCACGCCATCCGACAGCGTTTCGATCTGGTGCTGGTGGACCTTTTTAATGACCTGGACCTGGCACGGGGTGTAGATAGCAGGACATTCTTACATGGTCTGCGAGACCGTTGTGCTGAGAACGGCTCCTTGTGTATCAATACGGTCGCCTATGACGCTGCCAGCGACAAACGCTGCGAAGTAGTTAAGAACCATGCACTTAAGGCATTTCTGAGCGTTCAAGAATGGCGCTTGGAGGAAATGAATCGGATGTTCATAGCTCGGTGAGCAACGTTCACGTTTCGTCCCGCGTCTATTTCACCGAATGGCCCGAACTTTGGGCCTTGGTTCTGCCTGTGCCAAAGCGATCGAGAATTAGACCAACGTACACGCTGATATTCAGCATGTTGACTTTTGGCCCTGTGGCCATGGGGCAACCGTGCGTTATCGACCTTGGGGCAGACCGGCCAATTTGCCAGGGCCAGACCACTACACTCACTGCCCCAGCTGGTTTCCCTAATTACCTCTGGAATACAGGTTCGGCGGGAACATCCATCGTCGTGGGTTCGGCCGGCACCTACTGGGGGCAAGTGAGCTACCCCAGCGGTCAATTGTTCGCCAACAGCGATTTCAATGGCGGGAATACCGGTTTCAATTCGCAGTTCTCGTATTCCAACGTGCTGACATCGGACGGTAACTTCTGGATCGGCACCAACGCAGCCAGCTTCCATCCCCAATTCGTGGGCACTGGAACCGGCAGTTTCATGATGGTGAATTCCGGTTGGCCATCAGCCTTGTTCAATGTCTGGTGCCAAACGGTACCGGTCTGTCCTGGTCAAACCTACACGCTCTCCTATCGGGCACGCACGCTGTCCAATTCACAACCCGCACGTTTGCAATGGTGGGTGGACGGATCGCCAACGGGGCCAGAGGTCACCCTTCCCAATTTCGGGGGCTGGCAGACCATCACGCATTCTTGGACCTCTGGTGCCGGACAAACCAATGCCTCACTCTGTCTTCGAGCCATGTCCGGTGATGGGATCGGAAATGATTTCGGGTTGGACGATATCACCATGCAAGGCACCATCGTGCTGCGCGACTTTGTTGACGTATTCGTAACCCCGCTGCCTGTTTTCGACCTAGGCCCCAATGCGAACCTCTGTGTAGGGCAAAGTCTGGTCCTGGATGCTGGTGTGGCTGGTGGAAGCTACTTGTGGCAGGATGGTTCTGCGAACTCCACCTACGTGGTCACTGGGCCCGGGAACTACAGCGTTACGGTAACCGCCAACGCCTGCTCAGCAACGGATGCCATCACAGTTAACTACAACGCATTGCCCGTTGTGGACCTGGGCTTGGATCGCACGCTTTGCACTGGTCAAACCACGACCTTGAACGCGGCCGTTCCAGGTGGATCCTACAGCTGGCAGGATGGCAGCACTAGCAGCACCTTCACCGTTAGCGCTCCAGGAACCTATGGCGTTACGGTAACGGCCAACGGCTGTCCAGCCAGCGATGCTGTGGCTATCGCCTACAACACATCCCCTACGGTGGACCTTGGTCCGGACCAAACGGTTTGCGCGGGCACCCCAGTGGTGCTGGATGCCACCACGCCCGGCGCAACCTATTTCTGGCAGGATGCATCCACTGGGCCCACTTTCACGGCAACGACCAATGGCTCCTATGCCGTGCAAGTGACCGTGAGCAACTGCATCGCTATTGATGTGGCGAACGTCAGCTTCACGACATTGCCAATTGTGGATCTGGGGCCTGACCAAACCGTTTGTCCTGGAGCTTCAGTCCTGCTGAACGCTGCAGTTCCTGGGGGTAGTTACCTATGGCAGGACGGCTCCACAGCTTCGAACTTCAACGCCACAACGCCCAGCATCTATACTGTGCAGGTCACCGCCAACGGATGCCCCCGCTCAGACTCGTTCACCCTTTCCAACTTCACCTTACAAACGGTGGATCTGGGCCCCGACATCACCTTCTGCCAGGGGCTGTCCGCAACCATAGGCACGATCGTTCCAGGTGCCACCTATCTCTGGAACAACGGCGCTGGTACGCCCACCATTAGCGTGAATACGAGCGGTACGAGGTGGGTGGATGTAACCTTGAATGGATGCACCGTACGCGACGAGATCGAGGTGTTCGTAACGCCACTGCCAGTGATCGACCTGGGTGCAGATCTTACCATTTGCCCAGGTACTAGCACCGTATTGGATGCTAGCACAGTCGGAGCTACCTACCTGTGGAATACAGGTGCGACCTCGGCCACCATTTCGCCGGGGCCAGGCGCTTATGATGTGACCGTTACGGCCAACGGATGCAGTGCGAGTGATGCGATCGTTATCAATGCGCATGCGGCCGCGACCGTGGATCTTGGCCCTGATGTCACCCTCTGTCCCGGCACTCCGCTCCCGCTCGATGTTGCCCAACCAGGTGCCAGTTATGTTTGGCAAGATGGATCCACTGGTCCCGCCTTCATCATCAACACCGACGGCACCTACAATGTGGACCTTACCGACGCCAACGGATGCTTGGCCTCGGATGCGATCACGGTCAACTATGCAGCACCAACGCCGATCGACCTGGGCCCCGATGGCACGCTCTGCCTAGGTTCGACGATCACCTTGGATGCTTCCACCCCAGGTGCCACCTATGTATGGAACACCGGTGGGACCAATGCCACAATAACGGTTAGCACAGCAGGTACTTACTCCGTGGACGTCACCCAAGGCAACTGTTTGGTGAGCGACGCGATCGACATCCAAGTGGCGGGTGTTCCTTCGGTCGACCTTGGCACGGATGTCACCTTGTGCCCGGGAGAACAGATCGTTCTTGACGCGACGGGGCCTGGTCTCAGCTATGCTTGGAATACAGGTGCCAGCACCCCAACTTTGACAGTCACCAGCGCGGGCGACTACGATGTAACGGTCACCAATTCGGCGAACTGCACGGCATCGGATGTGATCACGGTCGCCTTCGCATCTACCTCGCCGCTCGATCTTGGTCCAGATGTGATCCTCTGCGAAGGAGAGAACGTGGTGCTGGATGCCACCCTTCCTACAGCTACCTACACGTGGAGCACGGGCGCGAGCACTGCGACCGTAACGATCAATACCACCGGTCTTGTTTCTGTTGATGTAATGCAGGGGATCTGTATCGTAAGCGATGCGGTGAACGTGACCGTGAACCCAGCACCACAAGTGGATCTGGGCAACAACGTAACGCTCTGCCCTGGTGAAGATGTGACCCTGGATGCCAGCTGGCCCGGCGCCTCCTACCTCTGGAACACCACCGCCGCAACAGCGACCTTGACCGTTGCCGCCACGGGAACCTATTCTGTGGATGTGGACCTGAACGGATGCGTTGCTTCCGACGCGATCGATGTCACCTTGCTGTCTGGCACAGCGCTCGATCTGGGTGCCGATGTCACGATCTGCGATGGCGAACAAGTGGTCTTTGATGCCACAACCGCC
>Ga0209490_10002296_pt1 | contig 18154 bp, 16 predicted proteins | sample MAT06_FD_187209 | JGI IMG/M metagenome (GOLD analysis project Ga0209490, IMG submission 187209) | Freshwater microbial communities from Lake Fryxell liftoff mats and glacier meltwater in Antarctica - MAT-06 (SPAdes) (version 2) | ecosystem: Environmental > Aquatic > Freshwater > Ice > Liftoff... | reverse complement strand
CCAATGCCGCCATTTGAATGTGACATTTGGTGGCCCTGAGAAAACTTCCAGCACTTCCCAAGGAAATCCTTGGGGAAATGTTGTGTGGAAGACTTTTGCGGATGATTCAAAGCTTTCTTCTGAAGCCTTGTAGTGTTCTGAATCAGCCATAAATAAATTATAAGTACCTTGGGCTGATACATCTGCTGCTGTGTACTCGACTCCGCCATTGGTACTTACACGAAACTTGTCATTCACAATAGATAACCACTCTTGCGGGTTAGCTTTGAAGGATACCTCCATCTCGAAGGTTCGCACCAAATTTTCCACGATCGCTTCCAGTGTACCTTCAAGGTGATTATAAGTACTTTCTTGAGCGAGATTCTCTTTTGAACGGGAATAATCAGGCGGTGTCTGATAGCGCCATTCGACATCAGTGCTTTCTGCTATCACCTTATCCCGATCCTGTACCCAAAGCGGCAGGTTGTTAGACTGTGTTGCGCTCATAGAAGTTTTGCTGAAGGTTTGCTCTCAATTTCTAGATTTCGCAGTAGACAACCCCTCTTTTAAGACATAGGAGTGGAGAGTAAGAATTTTAGATTTTAAATTTTGGATTAAATTTCAATCTAAAATCTAAAATCCAAAATCTAAAATTGAATTGCGCCATTCCCTACTCCCTACTCCCTCTTATAGCTTGTTTCATCTCGCGGACTGCCCTTTCCATACCTACTAATGCTGCTCGACTGATGATAGTATGACCAATGTTCAGTTCTTCCATACCTGGAAGCGCAGCCACCGGATAGACGTTCCAGTAGGTGAGTCCATGACCAGCGTTGACTCGCAATCCAGCTTGAATCGCTTGTTCACACCCCTTAGCTAATATGGCTAATTCTCGCTGGCGATTTGTTTCATCCTTAGCCTCAGCATATTGTCCGGTGTGCAATTCAATAAATCGCGCTTGCACCTTGACAGATGCTTCTATTTGTGCTAGCTCTGCATCGATAAATAAACTAACTGGAATGTTAGCGCTTTGCAATTTATCGACTATCTCACCTATTCTAGCAATTTGCCCGATAATATCTAATCCACCTTCTGTTGTGACTTCCTCGCGCTTTTCGGGGACTAAAGTTACATAATCTGGTTTGATATCGAGAGCGATCGCTAGCATTTCATCTGTAGCGGCCATTTCTAAATTAAGATGCGATCGCACTGTTTGCCGCAATATACGCACATCCCTGTCTTGGATATGCCGCCGATCTTCCCGCAGATGCACTGTAATCCCATCTGCACCCCCTAATTCTGCCAGCACCGCCGCCGCCACGGGGTCTGGTTCCACTGTCCGCCGTGCTTGCCGGATGGTGGCGATGTGGTCAATGTTAACGCCAAGTGTAAGCACCCTAAATTTCTCCCAAATCCACAGTCCTCAGAACTTGATTTTACCGGAAATACTGGTCGTGCATAGCGAAGTAGTCAAGGAAAAATTAAATTGCGAAGTATCAAAGCAATCCTAGTTGATCTGTTCTGGTATTATTGTGATTTGACGCCAAAATCTAATTTACAAACAAATTTTGGCTAACTCTTGATTAGTTAATTACAAGTTATCCGGTAAGCGTAAAGCTCAGTCACTTTAGTGCTGAGATACAAGCGACACTTCGGCAAGCTCAGTGACCTCTCGTGCGGTTTTAACCGCATTCAATCTAACAAACCGTTAGTTTTTACGCCAACTATGGTAGTATAAGATAGGAGTTAAGAAGAATGCTTGTATTTGAGTTCAAAGCCTACGGAAAGTCAGCGCAATTATCAGCAATAGATGATGCAATTCGTACTGCAAAGTTCATTCGTAATAGCTGTATTCGGCTATGGATGGACGAAATTACCCCGAATTCATCAAAGTAAACGGAACCAGATACACCAATGGAACCTGGAAACCGGAGGTAATTAGATATGCCGATGACTTTCTAATTCTCCACCGGGACTTATCCGTTATCCAAGAATGCAAACGAATCACCGAAGAGTGGCTTAAAGATATGGGCTTAGAATTGAAGCCAAGTAAAACCCGGATAGCCCATACACTTGAAAAAGTAGAAGGCATAGCTGGATTTGAGTTCTTAGGATTCAACATCTGCCAACATAAGGCAGGAAAGCATAATTCTGCGAAAAATCCCAGGAAACAAATATTAGGCTTCAAAACTATCATCACACCTGCAAAGGAAAAGGCAAAGCTTCACTACAAGAAATTAGTAGAAATCATTGAGGCACATACAGCGTTACTTTGTCCACTGTATAAATGCTAGAATTCTCAAGTATACAGTTAGGATACTTAGATGCCAGTTGTAGCTAACTCAATCAAGTTTGGTACAGACGGCTGGCGGGGCATTATTGGTGACGAGTTCACCTTTGAAAGCCTAGCCCTGGTCGCGCCAGTTGCCGCAAAAGTATTATATAATACATATTTTTCTACGGTGGGTAGCCGGACAATAATTGTCGGTTACGATCGCCGATTCATGGCCGAAGATTTTGCTCGTGCTGTTGCTGATACTGTCACCTCTGTCGGATTTGATGTGCTACTGAGCGAAAACTTTGCCCCAACCCCAGCTTATAGTTGGGCAGCAAAACAACTCAATGCTTTAGGGGCGCTAGTCATTACAGCTAGCCATAATCCTGGTAAATATTTGGGGTTAAAAGTTAAGGGTTGTTTTGGTGGTTCGGTGCCGCCAGAAGTCACAAAAGAGATCGAAGCGCAGTTGTCGGTTGGAGTACCATTAGCAGCTACTCCAGGGAAGCAAGAGAAATTTGATCCTTGGCCCAGTTATACCCAAGCGTTAGAAGATAAAGTTGATATTGCCAAAATTCGAGAAGCGATCGCATCTGGCAAATTGACATTATTTGCCGATGTTATGCATGGCGCGGCGGCTGGCGGATTGGCGAGACTACTAGGCAATCAGGTCAAAGAAATCAACTCAGAACGCGATCCCCTATTTGGTGGTGGTGCGCCGGAACCCTTGCCTAAATACCTTTCAAAGTTATTTGAAATCATTAAAACTCACCGAGAAACAGATAAATCAGGTTTAACGGTGGGGTTGGTATTTGATGGAGACTGCGATCGCATTGCGGCTGTAGACGGGGAAGCCAACTTCTTGAGTTCTCAAGTCTTAATCCCGATATTAATCGACCATTTAACCCTACGGCGCGGCTTTAGTGGTGAAATAGTCAAAACTGTTAGTGGTTCCGACTTAATGCCCCTGGTGGCAGCACTACATAACCTGTCAGTATTTGAGACAGCAGTTGGTTATAAATACATTGCTGACAGAATGTTAGCAGCAAAAGTTTTGCTGGGCGGTGAAGAGTCGGGAGGAATTGGCTATGGTAGCCATATTCCCGAACGCGATGCCCTGCTGTCAGCATTATACGTTTTAGAGGCGATTGTAGAATCTGGTTTGGATTTAGGTGAGTATTACCGCTACTTGCAGAAACAAACAGGGTTTACCTCAGCTTATGATCGCATTGATTTACCCTTAGCAAGTATGGAAGTGCGATCGCGTCTTTTGCAACAACTGCAAACCCAACCTTTAACACAAATTGCCGGGTTAGCGGTGATTGATTGCCAAACAATCGATGGCTACAAGTATCGCCTCGCTGATAAAAGCTGGTTAATGATTCGATTTAGTGGTACTGAGCCAGTTTTACGCCTCTACTGCGAAGCCCCAACAATTGAGCAAGTGCATCAAACTCTTGCTTGGGCGAAACACTGGGCAGAGTAAAATTAGTGAGGAGTTGAGAGTTAGGAGTTAGGAATTAATTAACTCATAACTCATCACTCCTAACTCCTAACTAATAATTTGTAATTCATGACATTACTTGTAGTAGCTACAGGAAATCCAGGTAAGTTGCGGGAAATGCAAGCTTATCTGGAAAATTCTGGTTGGGAATTAACCCTCAAACCTGAAGAATTGGAAATTGAAGAGACAGGCGAAACCTTTGCTGCTAACGCTTGTCTAAAAGCGTCACAAATTGCTAAAGCTACAGGAAACTGGGCAATTGCTGATGATTCGGGCTTGCAAGTAGATGCCCTAAATGGCGCACCAGGCGTGTATTCTGCACGTTACGCTAAAACCGACTCAGAACGCATTGCTAGGCTATTGAGGGAATTAGATAACCAAGTCAATCGCCAAGCTCAATTTGTTTGTGCAGTAGCGATCGCTCGTCCTGATGGTGCGATCGCATTACAATCTGAAGGTATTTGTTGCGGCGAAATTCTCCATGCACCGCGTGGTGATGGTGGTTTCGGCTACGATCCAATTTTTTATGTGCAAGAGTTGCAATTGACCTTTGCTGAGATGACACGGGAATTGAAGGGGTCAATTAGCCATCGAGGCAAGGCTTTTACAGCTTTACTTCCGCAGCTAGAGAGAATTAGGAGTTAGGAATTAGGAGTTAGGAGTTAGGATTTATGAATTCTGCTAAATCTTCATTCATTAGTCCTGACTCATAACTCATAACTTTTAACTCTTAACTCATAACTTTTTTAAACTGCTTCTGTGTTCTTTTCGCCGGTACGAATCCGAATCACTTGCTCAACAGGCGAGATGAAAATTTTACCATCGCCGATTTCACCAGTGCGGGCAGCAGCAATAATTTTGTCCACCACCATATCAACTTGATTGTCATCAACGACGATTTCCACTTTGAGTTTTTGCAGAAACTCAACCGTGTACTCAGAACCGCGATACCGTTCAGTTTGGCCTTTCTGCCGTCCGAACCCCCGGACTTCAGAAACAGTCATGCCGACAATACCAGCATTAACCAAGGCAATTTTTACCTCATCTAGCTTAAATGGGCGGATAATAGCTTCTACTTTTTTCATCTTTTTGACTCCTGACTTCTACTAGCTTCGTTTATATATCTAACCAGATCCGTCGTCTGAAGCTGTAACTAGCAGTGCTTTTCCTAAAAGATATGTAATAATTACCACTTTTTTAAAGTGTAGATGCTTTGCCGAGGGTTTGGGACATGAAAAGCGACAAGGATTTATCGAATCGCTTTACATCCCCCGCCCTAACGTTTCGTTGAGGCGGGGGATGTAAAGCGGTTAAAAACGCAGCACTATGCAGATTAATATTGAGCGTTAGCGAAATAGAATCTGCATAGTAGCTAAGTTTTTAACAATCATAATATACTATTTATGTACCAGAGGTAGACATAAATGATCGTATTTGAGGCGAAACTTGAAGGACAGAACGAGCAGTATCAAGCGCTTGATGAAGCGATTAGAACTGCTCGTTTTGTGCGTAATAGTTGCCTGAGATACTGGATGGATAGCAAGGGCATTGGACGTTATGACCTGAATAAATTCTGCGCTGTGCTTGCTGCTAATATTGAGTTTCCTTGGGTATCGAAACTCAACTCGATGGCAAGACAAGCCAGTGCTGAAAAGGCTTGGTCAGGCATTGCTCGATTTTTTGATAACTGCAAGAAATCTTCACCAGGGAAAAAGGGATTCCCAAAGTTTAAGAAAGAGCAAACGCACGGTTCTGTTGAGTACAAAACCTGTGGGTGGCGACTTGACGATGACCGCAGATACATCACTTTCACTGATGGATTTGAGGCAGGAACCTTTAAACTTTGGGGAACCCGTGACCTGCATTTCTACCAACTCAAGCAGTTTAAAAGAGTACGGGTTGTGCGTCGTGCAGACGGGTATTATGCCCAGTTTTGCATTGACCAAGAACGAGTAGAAAGGCATGAACCAACAGGGAAAACCATTGGTATTGATGTTGGTTTGAACCACTTTTACACCGATAGTAACGGTGAAACGGTCGGCAATCCTAGACATCTTCGCAAGAGTGAAAAGTCTTTCAAACGGCTGCAACATCGTTTGTCCAAGACTAAAAAGGGTTCTCAAAACAGAGTTAAGTTTAGAAATAAACTTGCGCGTAAGCACCTCAAAGTAAGTCGCCAGCGTAAAGACTTTGCTGTAAAGACAGCAAGGTGCGTGGTGAGGTCTAACGACCTTGTGGCGTATGAAGATTTGATGGTGCGGAATATGGTCAAGAATCACGCGATTGCTAAATCTATACATGATGCTTCTTGGTCGCTGTTCCGTGAATGGGTTGAGTATTTTGGTAAGGTGTTTGGCGTGGCAACTGTTGCTGTGCCTCCTCACTATACCAGCCAAAATTGCTCTAACTGTGGTCAAACTGTTAAGAAAACTCTTAGCACTAGAACCCATGTATGCCCTCATTGTGGGCATATCCAAGACCGCGATTGGAACGCAGCACGTAACATATTAGAAAAAGGTCTGAGTACGGTGGGTCACACCGGAACTAACGCCTCTGGAGAGACTGATCAATACTTGAGTGAGGCAACTCCTTCAAGCAAATCAACTCGCGGAAAGAGGAAACCCAAAGAGCGATCTTTGGAATCCCCACCCTCTACGTAGTAGAGTGGGGAGCATGTCAAGTAGCTTTTATAACCTAAAAATAAATAAATTCCGTCATTTAGCAGATATACTCAGATATTTTAGACAGTGATTGCAGAGAAATTACTCGGTAGCTCGAAAACTGGTGCTGCTGATTGTGGGAGTGTCAACTAACGTTTCTGATGTTCAAACAAGGGACGCACAACGAAATATCCAGCACTAAACGCAGTAAGCATGATTAAAAATATGGTCATAATTAACCACCAGCCATTGAGTCCCTTGGCATCTAACTCAGTAGTGGAATAATAACTTACTTGTTGCTCTTCTATAAAAACTGGTTCTGGTATCGGGAAATTCATTTCCATTACAGGTGTAGAAAAGTCTTGGCGGCGGCTTTTTTCGGATGGTGCTTTGGGCACAACAGGTGGGCGGGAAACCTGCTGGCGTGGACGCGCTTGTGTTACTGGCATAGCGGCATTTTTAACGTCACCAGAAGCTTGCGGGACTTCGTGATAACTAGGCGTAGTATGGGAATCCACAAAATTTTGCAAGTGAGAAAAAGACTCAACGACTTTGGTAATTTCTTGGCGTAGTAGTTGATTTTCTTGTGCTAATTGCTGATTTTTGGTGGTAAGTGTATGTAGCTTCGCCTGTGCTGCTTGCAACTCTGTTGACAATTCCCTGTATACAGATAGTGGTACAGAGGGAGGGTAGGCTTGAGTAGTCGGTGTTGGCGAATTCCTGTGAACAGAACCTATGGTTGTTCGCATCGGGAGCTTGGTATTAAAAATCAAAGTAAGTAGGTCGTACAGAGATGCTAACAGAGATAGTCAGCCCTGAAACTATGCCCAAGAATAATAGAAAAATGCCGAAAGGGCAAAGATTTATTATTGGGGCATTGGGCATTGGGAATTGGGAAGAGGCAGGGGAGGCGGGAGCAGGGGGAAATTCCTCTCCTCTGCACCCTTCCCCCTCTTCCTCACAAGGTTAATTTCGTAACAATGGGAAGAAATGTCCTACAGGTCCTTGCCCTTCGCCAATATCTAGGGCGTAAGTGAGTGCAGTAGTCACATACTCCTTTGCCTCTTGTACTGCCTGCCACAAGTCTTTTCCCTTGGCCAGATTAGCAGCGATCGCAGCCGATAGTGTACAACCAGTACCGTGGGTATTTTTTGTCTCCACTTGTTGGCAAGTCAAAACTTCCAACTTGTCCCCATCAAACCAGATATCAACACCACGTAAATCTCCCTGCATACCTCCGCCCTTGACTAAAACAGCCTTCGTCCGTAAAGTCTTGTGAATAATTTCAGCCGCGGCTTGCATATCCTCCAAGGAACTAATTTGTAAACCGCTTAAAATTTGGGCTTCATAGCGATTTGGCGTGATTACAACCGCCTTGGGAATCAGGACATAGCATAGAGTCTTCACAGCATCATCATCAATCAATTGTGCCCCTGTACGTGACACCATTACTGGATCAACTACTAAATTGTCGATTTGTAAAGCTTCCACCTGCTGGGCAACAGCAAAGATAATTTCCTGATTAAGCAACATTCCCGTTTTGGCAGCTTGTACGCCAATATCCTCAACTACTGCCTGAATTTGCGCCACAACAGCCTCTGTTGGCATAGCATCAACCCTCATCACTCCTAAAGTGTTTTGTGCCGTGACGCAGGTTATAGCGCTAGTACCGTGGACACAGTGAAAAGCAAAGGTACGTAAATCAGCTTGAATTCCTGCACCGCCACCGCTATCTGAACCAGCAATGGTTAAAGCAACGGGTATTCTAGAGTTTATTTCAGTGTTCATAATTATGAAGATTAAGTAAGTTGGCACAATCAAACCAAAATATCTCAAAGATTGATGAACTAGGCTAAAACCCTCTTCTCTGGTGCTTAATTACAACAACAAAGTTACGATAACCTACTTACCGGCGAGATGCTCGTTGCTTGGCGTAGGCGTAGCCCGCCGTACCCTTCCCTACGGAATGCCATCTCAAGCTACGCATAGCAGACGCACCAGAAGGCATCACTTCTTTAAAAATTTTTAGACAAACTTCATCAAATCCTTTCAAAAAGCGCTCTCTATCCCCGTATCACTCTGGAAATTAGTAGGACTCCATCACAATATCTCCATATTTTTTGTTCTTGTTGTAATAAAAAGAACTAGATTCAGAGTATTTACTGATGAATCTTTCCTTTGTAAAGGTTAGTTTTAATACATGAGTTCACCAAGCTCAGTTAAACAGCTTACAACAGGTTCGACTAAGTTCTTACATTGGTTCCCTTAACTTAAAGGATCAACCTACTAAAGTTTCAAGCAATTTAACTTTGACCACTATAACTTTAGGTCTCCAGTTATCAGGGAGAGGTGCATTTTACCATGCCGATTTGGCAGCCTCCTGACCTAAGACAATGGACAAAGTTCAGAGGAATTACTATGCCAATTTATGATCATCGTATCGAAATATAGCAGATAGTAAAGCTGGTTTGCTCATAGTAGCGATGTCTACGACGGGCTACGCCTACGCAGCTGCTACAAATGAATATATGAGTATTTAACTCTAGTTCTGGCAATCACAGAATGTCTAACAATAAACGCAGATAAGGCAGGAAACATCCTTAGCTTTGTGCTGCCTTGTCTGCGTAAAAATCGTCCGATCAGCCTCAATAAAACACTGACGATCGACGGTATCGGCATCTCTGCTTTAACCATCAATGGTTGATAGAAGAAAAGTTTTCAATTTGACAACAGTTTTCTAAAAACGACGCAATTTAAAGTTGCGATCGCCTACGGCGGGCGGGTACGCCGTCGCACAACTGCGACTGTGCTGAAAAGTCCAGACAAATGACTCATTCAAATAACTACTTAGCAACATAGTTTATTGCTGAGAGCGTACTACCAATCCCCCTTATAAAAATTCGGAGTTAATCTCATGGCTGGCAAAACATACTACGTTTCTGGAACAGGTAATGATAAAAATGATGGCTTAAAGGAAGGAGCCGCATTTCGCACTCTCCAAAAAGCTGGGGACTTGGTACAAGCAGGTGATACCGTCTACGTCATGAATGGTACTTACACGAATATTTACCCTAATATCCTGAGTATTTCAGATAAGCACGGTACCGCTAATGCGCCGATCACATTTACTGCTTATCCTGGACACACACCTGTTATAGAAGCACACAAAAACAATTGGAATGCTATCTCAATTACAGGCTCTACTTATGTGGTAATTGATGGACTGACGCTGGTGGGAGCACGAAATGAAACTACATTAGAATATGCACTCGAGCATAAAGATAATGTGCGTAACCCAGCAACATCTGGAAATGGTATTAGCGTTACACATATAGATGGCGACGAAGATCAGCATTCGCATCACATCACAATTCGCAATAACAACGTTTCTAAGTTTCCAGGAGGCGGGATTGGAGCAACTCAAGCAGATTACATTACAATAGAAAACAATATCGTTTCTGGAAATGGTTGGTACTCTCCGCACGGCGTTCAAGGAATTGGTTTGCTTAGTTTGTGGAACTCTGATAACAATGTCACAGATTACAAAGTAATTATTCGAGGTAACACATCTTTTGATAATAAACAATTAGTTCCTTGGGTTAATGTAGGAAAGGTAACAGAGGGACATGGAATAATGCTTGACACTTCTTATATTGGAAATGTTGCATACCAGGGCAAAACATTAATCAGTAATAACTTAGCTTACAACAATGGTGGCGCAGGGATTCAGATTTTTAAAGGAGAAAACCCTGTAGACATTGTGAATAATACAACTTATAAAAACTCACAAGAAATTTCAGTTGGAGAAATTTTCCTTAACAATGCTAAAAATGTTCGGGTCTCTAACAATATTATGTATGCAAACGACGGAGATTCTACTAGTTCTATTGTTAATTCTAGTAATGTTTCCTTTGACAATAACCTTGCTTATAACGGACTTTTTAAAGGCATAGGAACAGGAAATGTTTTAAACAAAGACCCGTTATTTGTTAATGCTGCGAATCATGACTTTAGGCTCAAAGCTGGAAGTCCTGCGATCGATGCTGGTTCTAGTACCTTCAATAGCGTCACTAAGATTGTTCCCCTAGATGGCGATGGCAACGGCAGTGTATTGACTGATATTGGCGCATACGAAGCCCGCACTATTAAGACTCCTACCCCCGAAATTGAAGTTCTCGATGGCACAGTTGACATAGCAGATAACAGCACTACTGCGATTAACTTTGGTGAGGTCGTTGTTGGTAGCACCGTAACTAAAACTTTTACCATTAAGAACACAGGTATAGCTGCACTCACTCTGAGTAATCTTAAACTCCCCGACGGCTTTAGTTTGGTAGGAACTCTTCCAGCTACTGTGGCTGCTAAGACTTCGGCAAATATAACAGTGGCACTAAATACGACTATTGGCGCAACCTACACTGGCAACTTCAGTTTAACCAACAACGATAGTAACGAAAGCCCCTTTGACTTTGCTATTAGTGGTAAAGTTAACGCTCCCGAAATTCAAGTTTTCAATGGCACAGTTGACATTGTAGATGGCAGTACTAATGCTATTGACTTTGGCGAAGCCGCCTTCGGCAGCTACGTAACTAAAACTTTCACCATTAAAAATACGGGTAAAGCTGCACTCAATCTGAGTAATCTCGAACTCCCCAACGGCTTTAGTTTAGTAGGAACTCTTCCAGCTAGCTTGGCTATCAATAATTGGACGAATATAAGGGTGGCACTCGATACGAAAACACCCGGAACATATTCTGGTAGATTCAATTTGATCAACAACGATCCTAACGAAAGCCCCTTTGACTTTGCCATTAGCGGTAAAGTAAAGCCCGCTCCTACCCCCGAAATTCAAGTTCTTAATGGCACAGTTGACATTGCAGATGGCAGCACCACTCCCATTAACTTTGGCAACGTCGCTTTCGGCAGTACCGTAACCAAAACTTTCACCATCAAGAACATCGGTACAGCTACGCTCAACCTGAGTAATCTCAAACTCCCAAACGGCTTTAGTTTGGTAGGAGATTTTCCATATACCATAGCTGCCAAGGATTCAAAAAGTATAACGGTGGCACTCAATACGAACACACCTACACCTAGAACCTATGGTGGCAGCTTCAGTTTGACCACCAACGATAGTGATGAAAGCCCCTTTGACTTTGCTATCAGTGGCACAGTTAAACCCCCTCTTGCTAGCGAAATTTATCTTCTCAATGGCACTGAAAATTCTGAGTACTTAAAAGGCAATGCCCCAGCCAACAAGATTTATGGGTTTGGGGGTGCAGACACCATTACAGGTAATCTAGGAAATGACCAACTTTTTGGAGGCGACGGAAACGATATTTTCTGGGGAGGTGATGGTGATGACTTGCTCTATGGCGATAGCGGTAATGACAAGCTTTCGGGCGATAACGGTAACGATACGCTATTTGGTGGTATCGGCGATGACCAACTATTAGGGGGCACAGGCAATGACTGGCTTTATGGGGGCAATGGCAAAGATGTACTTACAGGGGGTTATGGCGCTGACACCTTTGTGTTTGCTTCTGGTGACGGCACGGACTCCATTACTGACTTTGAAATAGGTAAGGATAGAATTGCCTTGTCAGGAGGTCTCAAGTTCGGTCAATTGTTGATACAGCAACAAGGAAGTCAAACCTTCATTATGGATAGTTCTGACAATCAAGTGTTGGCGAAGTTGGATAATGTCACTGCAAGTATACTTTTGGCTCAACCTTCCACTTTTATCACTATTTAGTTGTGTCTTTTGATAAGGGAACTCCAAGAAATAAATTATCCAATCTTGTGGGGTGGGCATTTTGCCCGCCTAGTTTATATGGCGGGCACGATGCCCACCCCACAATAAATAATTGAATATTTTTTATTTGGAAGTCCTTAACCAAGTCTCTTCTCTACGAGAGGCTGCGCCAACAAAGCAGGTGTAGAGGAATAACTAGACAAAGAAGATTTAATCTTGAGCAATTAAATTCTTTGCTGGGCTTCCCTACACCCTGTCCCTGTAAGGGGTTGCGTTAAAAAACTGGCATTAGTCTGTTGACGTTCTCCCTAACCTTTAGGTGCAGGGATTCTAATCATCACTGATTAGGTTTTCTCTTTCATTGATTTCCCTTGCATGACATTTCGGATTATTAAAGCCACAGTACCCCTGTGGGTACTATTGGGAAGCAAAAAATCGAGGCGGTTTGGAGTCATGAATACGATGAAGAGTTACTCGGTTAGGAATGCTAAAGCGATCGCCTGCAATAATTCAGACTATTTTTCTTGCCTACAGTTGTGATACAACAAATCATTGCTAGTTCAGTTAAGCTGGCAACAGCAGTTTCATCCTCAAAACAATGACAGCAAGTAGTCCCACTATTTTAGCCCTAGACTTTGATGGAGTCATATGCGACGGACTAATTGAATATTTTGAGGTAGCATGGCGTACCTACTGTGAGATTTGGTCTTTTGCTAACGACACACCACCAGATGATTTAGCTTTAAGATTCTATCGCCTACGACCTGTAATTGAAACAGGTTGGGAAATGCCCGTTTTAATCAAAGCCTTGGTAGATGGAATTCTTGATGAGAAAATTCTTCATGAATGGGCAAGCATCGCCCCAAAACTTTTGTTAGATGACAAGCTGCAAGCAAGAGAAATTGGCGCGAAACTAGATAAGCAACGAGATGAATGGATTACCACAGATTTAGATGGTTGGCTAAGTCTGCATAGATTTTATCCAGGTGTAATAGAAAAAATCAAATTAACTCTTGACAGTAGAGTTAATCTATACATTGTAACAACTAAAGAAGGGCGTTTTGTCCAACAATTGTTACAACAAGAAGGAGTGAATTTACCAGTAGAATCAATTATTGGCAAAGAAGTCAAGCGTCCTAAATATGAAATTCTGCGAAATTTAAAGCAGGGAGCAGAAAATAAGGCAGTTAGTCTCTGGTTTGTAGAAGATAGACTCAAGACTTTGCAGTTAGTCCAACAGCAAGCAGACCTTGAAGATGTGAAACTCTTCCTCGCAGACTGGGGTTATAATACCCAAGCAGAACGTGAAGCTGCCCAAAATGATCCGCGAATTCATCTGTTATCACTGTCTCACTTTTCCAAAGATTTCTCTGCTTGGTTTTAAATATATAAAATACGTTGCAATAATCTCTTGATACCTTTATCGTAAAAGGGCTTGTCATTGTCCAGGTTTCTGTAATAGTCAAATTGTTGCGTTTACCGATATCCCGCCAGGAACTTAAGTTCCTGGCTCATAACCCAAGTCTACTCAAGTGGACTGAAATCATTTATTTAGTCGTCTGAAGAGAATTTTAGTTATTAGCTTCGGAATTTATTTCGAGGCGAAATGGTAACGAAGTGGGATACATAGCAAAGATTAGAAACCAAAAGCTTATGTGGTTCTACCGATCCCCTTATGAAAAAAAGTATTTTAACCGAAAAAAAAGAGCTAAGAAAAAATAAGAATATAGTACTACAACTTAAGGCTGGTAAAGGTTTATGACTTTTAAAAGTTGTTGAATATGTGAGAAAATATAACTAACCTTATTATAAATTAAATTTTTGGCGAATGCTATGAAGTTTTCTGTAGAACAAATTCTTAATTTACCAGGGATAAAAGTATTAAGTTGTCAGGATATTCAAGGCTTGGGGTTAATCATAGAAATACAATCTGACTCCAAATCTTGCATCTGTCCAAAATGTGGAAAAGATAGTTATAGTATACATCAAAATCACTGGCGCAATATTAAAGACTTGCCTTGGAGCAATCAGCAAGTAATATTAAGAATTAATCGCCGTCAGTTTAGATGCAAAAACTGCCAAAAACCGTTTAGTGAGGATTTAGATTTTGTTGATAAACAAAGAGGATACACTAAAAGGTTTGCTATTGAAACAGCCCAGCAAGTGTTAGATAGCAATATTCGTAGTGTCGCAGAGAAAAATGATTTAAGTGAGTCAGAAATTCAATCGATGTTAGATTATTTAGAGTCAGAAATAGAGATTGATTTAGGTAAAATAAAGCGTTTAGGTATAGATGAAATTTCTTTGATTAAAGGTCAAGGAAATTATTTAGGAGTAATCGTAGATTTAGACACAAGAAAATTAATTGATATTGTTGATTCGCGTCGTCAATCAGAAATGAGCAAAGCCTTACATGGCATGGGTAGTGAGGTGTTGAAGCAAATAGAAGAAGTTAGTATTGATTTGTGGAAACCCTATAAAAGTCTAGTAGGAGAATTGATGCCAAATGCAGATGTAACTATTGATAGATTTCATGTTATGAAACAGGTGAATGACGAATTAGATGCGGCACGTAAACAGCAAAAGAAATCAGCTATCGCACTCAAAAACAAGCGGGAAAAAGACCGAATACTAACAGGATTACTAAAAAGTAAATATAGCTTATTAAAAAACGAAAATTCTTTAAATGAAAAGCAAAAAGAGAAATTAAAATCTGTTCAGAATGTATCTCCAACTCTATCAAAAATGCACTCGCTTAAAGAAGACTTCAGAGACATATTTGATACTGCTGAATCATGGGGAGATGGGGTAATTAAATTATTGGATTGGATGCATGATTCTAGCTTATATTTTCCGAAAACTATTAGAACAATTTTTAGGTGGTTTGGTGACATAGTTGGCTATTTTGAGCGGAGAACAACTAGTGGTACTGTAGAAGGAATTAACAATAAATTGAAGCTGATTAAAAGGCTAGGTTATGGCTTTCGTAATTTTGCAAATTTTCGATTGCGCTGCCTATTATCTTGGCACTTTAGTGTTAAATCTCCATAAGGGGATCGGTAGAACCGCTTATGTTTTTCGATTTAGGTAAAATAATAACTCATAACTATTCACTCCTCACTTAGCACTTACTTTTATGCTTGACCTTACAAAACTGGCGCGACAAATGCAGGGTTTAAGTCAGCATCTTACTTTAGAAGCTGTTACGAGTCGTCAGCGTTTAGAATTGGCGCAACAACATCTCAAAAATGCTTACGAATCTCAACAAGATTTAATCGATCGCCAGGAAAAATGGCGCGATCGCATTCTCTTTGCTAATGCTACCCCAATTGAGCCGCTAGAAACCTGCATCGATATCCCAGTTCCCCCCAAGGTACATACTGTCATCGCTACCGATGGTTCCCAAATTGCTCCCAACCATCACGAAATTGCTTATTGTTATCTGCTGAATATCGGCAGAGTAGTTTTACACTACGGGCAAAATCGCCATCCGTTACTTGATAGTTTGCCAGAAGTATTTTATCGCCCGGAAGATTTATACATGTCTCGGCAGTGGGGAATTAGAACTGAGGAATGGATGAGTTTCCGCCGCACTGCTTCAGAAACAACGGTATTGGCAGAACTTGCATGTGCAGCTAAAGGGGAAGCACCAGCATTGGCGATGGTAGATGGTTCCCTAGTTTACTGGTTCTTAGAACAATTGCCGATAGATGCACGCGATCGCATTTTACCCCCAATCCTCGAAGCTTGGCAGCAGATGCGTGATGCTCAAATTCCCCTAATGGGCTATCTTAGCGCCTCTCGCAGCATCGAAACAATGAACTTTTTACGATTGTTAGCTTGCCCTCATCCAGTGCCAGATTGTAAAACCTATTGCCCAAATCAGCTAGAAAAAGTAGCTTGTAAAATTTTTGAACAGTTGCGAGATACTTCTGTTTGGGCAACCCGGCTCAAACCAGGACAACGCAGTACCTTATGGCGCAGTAATTCCCCCATTCTCGAACTCTACGGAGACCAAACCATTTACTTTTGCTACGTCCACGTTGGCACCGAAATCGCCCGAATCGAAGTTCCGGCATGGGTAGCAAAGAATGCAACCATGTTAGACCAAGCATTGGGGCTAATGCTAGCACAAGTCCAAAAAGGATATGGCTACCCAGTAGCGATCGCCGAAGCCCATAATCAAGCAGTAGTCAAAGGTGGCGATCGAGCGCGTTTCTTTGCCTTGCTTGAACAACAAATGATTAAAGCTGGTTTAAAAAATGTCGGAACTTCCTACAAAGAAGCCAGAAAGCGGGGGAGTATTGCGTGAAGGAGGCAGGAGGCAGAAGGTATGAATTAAGATAACAATTGAACGCTAGTTAGCGATAAGGATGGGTAATTTTAAATACTCGCTCTAGTACTTAAAATGCAGTTTTGTGTAGCAGACGTTGTTTAGTAGAGTGGCGATCGCTTTTCCCACACTGTTCTTATTTCACATCGTAATTATCTTCTAATGCCTTAAAATATGTAGAAAATTAGGGTGAGCAGTGTTCACCCCAGTAATTCAAAGTCTAGGCTTGACATTCTCGACTTTTGATATGTTTATATACTTTATATCCTCCATAAGTCAGTAATGCTCCTGCTGCTACAATCCCAGCCGCTGGTACAGAAATTGGAGCAGTCATTACTGTTGTAGTAGCTGTTGTAAAGCCTAACCAACCTGCGATACCACCAGCAGATGTACTAGTAGTCACAACTACAGGTACTGTAGCGACGGTAATTGACCCTAATGAAGAACCTGCAAGTGTGGTCATCCCTAAAATAAATTCGTCTTTCATTTTATATTTTTCTCCAGGTCAAAAATTTTTACATTATCAGATAATAATATTTTACAACTTATCTAAGTAACAATAGTAAAATTTACGTATTTTTTTCTATGTATTTATAAACTTCTACTGACATTTTGATATTAAAGCAGAATTCTCATACTTAAATCCAGCCACTTCGACTGAGTAATCGGCGCACTGCTAGAAATATAGTCAACACCCGTCTGTGCAACAGTGCGAATCGTTTCTAAAGTCACATTCCCCGAAGCTTCAATTTTCACCCGACTATCCTGCTGGCGAATCAACTGCACCGCCTGACGCATCATATCCAAAGGCATATTATCCAACATAATAATGTCAGCCTTGTACTGCAAAGCTTCTTTCACCTGTTCTAAACTTTCCGTCTCTACCTCTATAGTCAAGGGATAAGGAATTTGAGAACGAATACGGGTAACTGCTTCTCCAATTCCCCCAGCCGCCGCAATGTGATTATCCTTAATCATCACCGCATCATCCAACCCCATGCGGTGATTAATCGCCCCACCCAAAGCAGTCGCGTACTTTTCCAACAGTCTCAGCCCTGGTGTAGTTTTACGCGTATCCACCAACTGAGCAGGTAAATCGGCAATTTTCTCTACATATATATTAGTCAGCGTAGCAATCCCACTCAACCGCATAGCTAAATTTAGAGCAACACGTTCCCCCATCAGCAGCGCATCCAGCGAACCATGAATTTCAGCTACTACCTGTCCCGGCTCACACCATGCACCCTCAGCCCCAACCTTCACAAAGCTGACTTTTTCATTCAAAATCTGAAATACTCTAGCTGCAACTGGTAAGCCAGCAATTATGCCTGAAGCTTTAGCCATCCATTTAGCAGAGCCTAGCGTCATATCTTCTACTAATAGTGTATTTGTTGTGCGATCGCCCCTGCCAATATCCTCCAACAACCAGCCACGCAACAGTGGATCTAAAACCAGCCAAGGCGGCAAAACACCAGAATTCCTCACAACCTTATTGCTTCCTTACTTAGTGACTTCCAGGAATACTATAGCCTATAACCCTTACTCTCTGAGGCTTTCATAGGGAATCAGAAGCAGTCCAAAATATTTTTGGAAAAATAGTTGACATAACAAGAAGGGTTCGCTATATTGAATAAGTGCCGGAAGCGGA
>Ga0209490_10002294_pt1 | contig 18161 bp, 17 predicted proteins | sample MAT06_FD_187209 | JGI IMG/M metagenome (GOLD analysis project Ga0209490, IMG submission 187209) | Freshwater microbial communities from Lake Fryxell liftoff mats and glacier meltwater in Antarctica - MAT-06 (SPAdes) (version 2) | ecosystem: Environmental > Aquatic > Freshwater > Ice > Liftoff... | reverse complement strand
TCTCATAGCTGGGGATGAATAATTTTACAGAATACGATTCCTACAGATGCGTTCCGCCATGTTTCATCCTGATTTCATAATCCTATGCCAACCTTAAAGAGCAATATAAGCATCAACCCATGAACCATACTTACAAGGCATTACTGATGATTAATATTTTAGGAATTTCCACACCTGTGTTAGCGATCGCTTTCAATTCATCTCAAACCGCGATCGCTAAAGCTGAAACTAAAACCAGTGGACAAGTTGTGGAATCCCAAGGCTATCATTTAGAGTTCGTGCCAAAGAAAACTGACAAGGGCGCGCACTTAAACTTCTATTTTCAAAAAAGTGATACTCATGCAAGTGTAGGTAATGCTAAAGTAACAGCCCAAGTCTAGTTGCCAGATGGGAAGAGAGAAACCCTGACACTGAAATATGATCCCAAGGAAAAGCACTACACCGCATTGCTAACTACGAAGGTAACGGGTGATTTCAAAGTAACGATTCTTTGCAATATTGATGGCAAGAAAGTCAACGGACGTTTTAGCTTTAAGAGATAGATTGGTTTAGCGTCGGAACGTATACCGCAGGTAATCTCTTCCCATTTATCTATCTTTACTCTCTCTTGAACTCTTACTTCTATATCTTTTGATGCTGAGTTGCAATAAAAATTAAGGTAAAAATTAAGGACGATAGTTAAGGCTGAAGTAGAAGGCGGTGTCTTGGAGATTGGAACTGCGATCGCTCAGCTTGATAAGAGGCAACGCATATTCTAAACGGGCAGTCAGGCGTTTAATTGGCTCCCATACTATACCTATACCTGCCCCTGCTAAAAAATTCTGGGAACCTGTAGGATTGGGATTACTAGGATTATTCCAAACGATACCTGTATCGAAAAATGGCACTAACTGCAAAATGGGATCACCTGCGGCATTGCGTTGGATCGTAAAGCGATTTTCCACAGAGAAGCGAACTCCACTGTCGCCGATGCGGGCATTTTGACGAAAGCCCCGCACTGATTGCCCACCACCAATCACAAATTGCTGGGAGGGTAAAAGATTATTTGGGGTTAGTTGCAAATCTGTTTGTAAAACCAGTAAATTATCATCATTTAGCACTTGTACCCGTTGCGCCTGAAGTAACCAACTAAAAAATTGCCCCGAAGGAATAGGAGCGGGGTTATTGGTAGCATTAAATATGCCTAAACCGAAATTAAATTGCGATCGCAAGCTCCAAGCTCCCTGTGAATCACGGCTTAAATAATCTTGAGCGAAATTTAAAACACTGGTTTTAGTTGCCCCATTCGCATCGGCACCAATAGCAGGAAAAGGAAGATTATCAAAGACAAAGGATTGCCCATTGAGATAGGTAAATCCCAGAGATAGAGCAAATTCTTCCCGAGGCGATCGCAGGATGGGTTGGCGAAAATTGAATTCTAGTAAATCGGAGTTGCCACGGATATTTAAGTCAGAAAAAGCAGGATCGGTAATGCGATAGGCAGACGGGGCATAGCGAAATTGCAAAGTCCCATTCATAGCATTTATAGGAATTTGATAGCTAAAATCTAACTGGCTAGTGCCACCAGAAAAGCTACGGGTATAACCAAAACTAAGCTGATCGCCCGTGCCTTCAAATAAATTTAAGTAGGTTAATCCCAACCCAAATCTTTCACTACCAATACTAGTTGGTGAATAATTATCAATACTGAAATTGGTAATAAAAGGATTGGATTCCTTGGCTTTTACAACTAAAATACTTTGCCCTGATATGCTACTGGGTCTTAGACTTGCCTCAACATTTGTGAAAAGAGGGTTTACCCGTAGCAATTTCAACTGATCTTCTAAGCTGTCTCGATTAAATGGGCTTAAACGTGCTAGTTTGACCCGACTGATTACATAATCTGGATTTAGTCTTTCTAGTCCTTCGATTTGAATATCAGAAATACTACCTTCAACTATTTGGATTTTAATAATCCCATTGGTAATACTTTGGGGCGGAATATATGCTAGGGAATTAATAAATCCGCTACTGACATAAAGTGTGGTAATTGAGTCAGCGATCGCATTTAATTCTTCTAAAGTTAAAGTTTTATTAAGGTAAAGTTCTGTGATTTTAACAATTTCTTCGTTGAATATACTATTGCCTGAAACCTCAATACTTTTAATGGTTATAGACTGCTCTGAGGTCGCTACGTCAGGGGCAGAAAGATTATTTGGAGAATTTTGAGCGATCGCTAAATCCGACCATAAAATTGGAGAAAAGAGAAGCAATAGGGATAAATAACGATACATGGGAGTATTTCCAAAAAATATCCAGACTCAAATGAAGTTTACTACAAAATATCAATTGTGATTTTGATGGCAGTAAAAATTAATGCTTTACAAAACTTATATTAAATCTGATACGGAATTGTAAAGAAAGGCATCATTTTCTGTTGTTATAGATTAATCAGCCCTTGTATGATGGGCAAATATTAATTAACTAAGTTTTTATATACACATACTAAGTAAGGTAAATAAATGAGTGTTACAGCATCAAGCGGAGCCGTAAATGCCCGCCCCAAGTTATACCAAACAGCACTTACTTCCACTATTTCTCAGGTAGAGCAGCAAGATCGGTTTCCGGGTAAAACGGAGCTTGATGACTTGACTACTTATTTTCAGTCAGGGCTGAAGCGCATTGAAATTGCAGCGATCCTAACAGAAAAGTCTGAAGACATTGTCTCCCGTGCTGCTAGTCGGATTTTTACGGGTGGTTCACCCATGGCATTTTTTGAAAAGCCTAAAGAGTCTGTCGAATTGAAAATGGGGCAGGATGGTAGACTCATTGATACCTCCAGAGGCATGGAATTAGGTACAACTACTTACGCCGATTCCAGTGGTGGTTTCTTTGACGCAATTAAAACCTTCTTTAATGCCGCAGGTGGGGGAGCAGATCAAGCTCCTGTGAGTTTCCGCCCGATTAATATTGCCCGCTACGGTGAAGATCGGATGAAGAAGTCCCTACGGGATTTAAGCTGGTTTTTGCGCTATACCACCTATGCGATCGTGGCAGGTGATCCAAATATTTTGGCAATGAATACGCGGGGGTTACGGGAAATTATCGAAGCCGCTTGCTCCACCGATGCCACCATTGTTGCTTTGCAAGAAATGAAACGGGCAGCAATTAGCTATTTACGCAACGACAAGGAAGCTACTGATATTGTCACCACTTACATGAATGTGGCGATCGCCGAGTTTAAGGCTCCCACCCCATCCAATAAAGCTCGTCAACGTAATTCGGGAGATTTACAGGGCTTATCCTTACCTCAAAGCTACTTTAACAGTGCCGAACGCCGTCAAAAATTCGTAATGAAAGATGGGCTATCTAGCACCGAAAAAAATGATGTAGTTAAAGCTGCCTATCGACAAATCTTTGAACGGGATATTACCCGTGCCTATAGCCTCAGTATTTCCGATTTGGAGTCTAAGGTCAAAAATGGTGAAATTTCCGTAAGAGAATTTGTCCGCCGTATGGGTAAGTCTCCTTTATACCGAGATCAGTTCTTTAGCCCCTACATTAATTCCCGTGCTTTAGAGCTAGCATTCAAACATTTCCTTGGTCGGGCGCCTGAAAGCCGTGAAGAAGTCCAAAAATATTTTGCGATCGTCTCTAAAGGGGGTTTAGCAGCCTTAATTGATGCTTTGATAAACTCTACGGAATATAGCGATTACTTTGGCGAAGAAACCGTTCCCTATCAACGCGGCTTAGGACAAGAAGCTCAACCTGCCCGTAACTGGGGAGCGCAATTTGATCTTTTCAACTATGCGGCTCCATTTCGTAAGATTCCCCAATTTATTACCCTATTCGCTGCTTACAAGCAACCTTTACCCGATCAGCACGTTTACGGTTCAGGTAATGATCCTTTGGAAATTCAATTTGGCGCAATCTTCCCTAAGGAAACCAAATCTCCAAGCGCTACCCCAGCACCATTTAGCAAAGATACTCGGCGGATTTTAATTCGGTCTGGAGCGGGGATTACCAATCAACTTAGTAACCCTCAGGCTAGAGGTGAAGCACCTGGTTCTCTTGGTCCAAAGGTGTTTAAGCTAGATCAGTTACCTGCTTTTAAGGGTAAAAAGTTTAATAAGAATGCCAGTGTTAAATTCTCAGAAAGTTCGACCCAAGCTCTAATTCGGGCTACTTATCTCCAAGTAATTGGGCGTGACGTTTACGAAGGACAGCGCTTGAAGGTATCAGAAATTAAGCTAGAAAATGGTGAGATTTCGGTTAAAGAGTTTGTCCGCCAAATGGCTAAATCCAACCTATTTCGTGATCTTTACTGGACTAAGCTTTATGTAACCAAGGCGATCGAATATATTCACCGTCGTCTGCTTGGTCGTCCTACCTACGGGCGGGTCGAGATGAATAAATACTTCGATCTTTGTTCTAAAAAAGGTTTCTACGCCCTAGTCGATGCCATTCTTGATACCAAAGAATATGAAGAGGCATTTGGCGAAGATACAGTTCCCTACGAACGTTACCTCACCCCTGCGGGTGTATCTATGCGTCAAAACCGCCTAGGTGCGATCGCTGAGGATAAAGGGACTGTAGTTGTAAAAACTGAAACTCCTCAATTTGTCATTCTGGGGCAAGTTACCGAAGAACGTTCTGCTATTTCGATCCGCGATCGCATTGCCCAAGGCGTGAGCAAGAAGCGGGAACAAACTAAGGTATTCAAGCTTGAAAATCTCGTACCTACAGAAGTTAATACTTTAATCGGTGCTGCCTATCGTCAGGTATTTGAGCGAGATATTGCCCCCTATGTGGTTAATGCCCAGTTCACTCGCTATGAAAGTGGGCTTAAGAATGGTGAAATCTCCGTTAAGGAATTCATCGAAGCGATCGGAACTTCAGGACTATATATTAAAGAGTTCTATACTCCCTACCCCAACACCAAGGTAATTGAACAAGGTACGAAGCACTTCCTGGGACGGGCACCATTAGATCAAGCCGAGATTCGTAAATACAATTTGATTCTGGCAAATCAAGGGATTAAAGCCTTTGTCTCAGCCATGGTCAATTGTCAAGAATATATTGATACCTTTGGCGAAGATGTAGTTCCTTACAATCGCTTTGCTACTTTCCCTGCGGCGAACTTTAACAATTCTCAAACTCTTTACAACCGTCTCACTAAACAAGATGATGCGATCGTAGTTCCGAGCTTTGAGTCTGTGAAGCCCAGTATGGATGCCACCCAAATGCCACTATTGGCAAATGCTATGGTGGCGATGAAGGCAGCAGAACGACTACCTGATCTAACCAAGCCTCGTTTTATTGAACTTGGGCGATCGTTCTCTAATGGTAATGGTCAATCGGTAGAGGTAGGTGTAGGCACTAGTCGGCGTAAACCTGCAAGGATTTTCCGCCATACCCGTGGTACTAATTCCTCAGAAACTAATGTAGTCATTAATGCGATTTACACTCAGGTCATGGATGTGTTCACTGGACAACCGACTGATCTATTCCGAGTTACTACTCTGGAAAGTAAATTGCGTAATGGGGAAATCTCCGTCAGAGAGTTTGTTAGAGATTTAGCCTGTTCTGAGCAGTATCGTAAGCGTTTCTATACCCCTTACCCCAATACCAAAGTTCTAGAATTGCTATTCAAGCATATTCTCGGTCGAGCTCCTGCAACTCAAGCTGAAGTGCGTCAGTATAATAAGCTCTTGGCAGATAAGGGGCTAAAAGCAGCCGTTCAAGTAATGGTAGATTGCGAAGAGTACGCTCTGATATATGGTGAAGATGTCGTTCCTTACAAACGCTATCCAAATCTTCCTGCGGGCAACTACCTTGCCAGTATCAAGGTTGATAATGATTTGATTAAGCAATCTTGGTCTGATTTATCTCCTAGTTATGTTGGTGGGCGATCGCCTGTGAAAAAATAACTAAATAAACTAATCATAGAAAGAGGGGTGGATGATTAACATTCATCCTTTTTTATTTACTCAAGCTAGTTTAATTGTCCTATGGTCACTATAAATTTACAGCTGTACAATAGGTCACTAGCTAAAAACTAAATTAATTAGGCAAATTGAACCATGGAATGGCATAAAACTGATGTACAAGGGCTAGCAGTAATTGATGCAGAAATTGAGGGCTACAAACCTGCTCAGTATGAAATTATTCGCCAAGTAATTTATGCTACGGCTGATTTCGAGTATAAAGATTTAATTCAGTTTAGCGATCAAGCTTTAGAAAAAGGATCTGCAGCGATCGCCGCAAGAACTTCTATAGTCGTTGATGTCGCAAGTTTACAAATGGCAATTACCTCTACCCTGCAATCAACCTTTGCCAATGCCTCCTATATTTGCACAAGTGTAATTACTCGACCGCAAAAGCAAAAATCTCAGGCAGCTTGGGGTATGGAAACTTTAGCCCAAAGATATCCCAGTGCAATTTTTGTGATTGGCGAATCTCAATCTGCCCTTGAGGCATTAACTGATATGATTGCAGCTCAAAACATTACTCCTGCTTTAGTGATAGCAACACCAGCCGAATTTATCAATATTGGGGTAGCAAAATCTCAGCTCCAGCATTCAAATATTCCATATATTTTAATTAATGGACAGAAAGGGGGAGCAATGGTTGCCGCTAAAGTTTTAACGGCATTGATATCACTAGCATGGGAAGTATATGGCACAAAAGATGATTTCTAAATTATGACTAGTCTGAGCAAGGGAACAAATATTAATAGTACGTTTGTGGCGATCGCTCGATATTGGCAACTTTTACGGGCATTAATCGAGCGCAATCTTAAGGTACGTTATCGGGGATCATTTCTGGGGGTATATTGGTCACTGGTTAATCCTTTGATCAGTACAGGATTGTATACGGCTATTTTTGGAGCAACCTTTGCGTCCTATTTCGGTAACTCTATTCCTAACTACATCTTGGCGGCGTTTACAGGGTTAATGGTAATGACATTTTTTTCGTCTTCCACCTCCCAAGCATTGACTAGCGTTGTCCAAAATGGAGCACTATTAAATAAAATCCAACTTCCAGTCAGTATTTTCCCTGTATCAATGATTGGCTCTAATGTCTTTCAACTTAGTGTGGGAACTTTACCGTTATTAATGTTAATCACTATCTTTTCTTCTAAAAGTATTGTTAGTGTTTTAGCCCTATTTATCCCTTGCCTAAGCTTGGTGATGGCGGCAATGGGCATATCATTTTTGGTCAGTGCCCTATATGTCTTTTTTCGAGATTTGTCCTATTTCTATGAATTAGTAATTTTTGTCCTTAGTATTAGTACCCCCATTTTCTACCCTGCGGAGATCGTACCTATCCAAATTAGACCCTTTCTGCAATTAAATCCTCTAGCACCAATTATTGAAAGTATTCGCCAAATTGCCCTATCGGGTAATCCTCCTGATTTATTGCTTGCTCAACCTGCTGTTATCAGTGGATTTATATGTTTAGTTGTTGGCTGGACTTGTTTTCGTTGGTGGCGATCGCAGTTTATGGATTTGCTTTAACCATGAATATCTTTTCCAAGTTTTTAGAGCTATTACCGAAGACTATTTATTTCTGGGCTCCTATTCTAGGGATATTTGGGGGCTATGTTTATGTTGGATATTTATTTAGAGTAATTACGATCAATGGTATAAATTCGCCAGTTTTTTTACTAATTATTGCTTTAACCATCGGCAGTATTTGGGCTTTGAGTTTAGGTAATGGTGGTCTTTTAGCCACAGTAATTGCCTTGGGGCTAGTTTTTTATAATGGTGGTATTAGTTTAGGCTTTTTAGCTGTAGGTATAGCTGCAGGGACAATGGGATTGGGATTTTATCAAACCGATCAAGAACGATCGCCCGATCAGAACTTAACACTTTTAGAAATTATGGCTGTAGTCGTACTTTTAATTTGGGCAGTTTTAGTAACTTTAGCCACCTATCAAATTTTGTCTGGGGTAAATGCTGCCGTTATTACAGGAGCGATCGCAGGCAGCTATAGTGTAGTTGGCTCCCAAATCAAAGCTTCAGGGATTACTAACATAGAAACTTGGTATTTTTTAGCATTTTTGGCAGGACTGGGGCTAGCGATCGGCTGGATATATGGGTTGGTTACATATAAAGTATTTGTACTTAGTTAGCTACATAGAATAATGGTAATTAGAAATTGGGGTACTATGTGGCGGGAATGGCGAGATCTTGACATACTTTTGATCTTATTTACGATCGCTTTAACGACAATTGGGAGCATGGCGATTTTTAGTACTGAGCTAAATCCTGATTCGTCACAGTGGTGGTGGCATCTAACAATAGGTGGTATCGGCACAACTATAGCTTTGGCGATCGCTCGCACTTCCTACGATCAACTTCTTTATTACCACTGGTTTACCTATGCCCTTACAAACTTCTCGCTGATCTTAGTTTTATTCATTGGGCGCATTGAGTCGGGGGCGCAAAGCTGGATTCCGATTTTTGGCGTAAATGTGCAACCTTCAGAATTTGCCAAAGTGGGAGTAATTATTACCCTTGCGGCAATTTTGCACGATCGCCCAATCCAACAGCCCCTAGATATTGTCAAAGTTCTATCGGTAACAATTTTACCTTGGGTCTTAATTTTTATCCAACCTGACTTGGGTACAGCTTTAGTCTTCGCTGCAATTTGTCTGGGAATGCTGTATTGGGGTGGGGCAAATTTAGGCTGGTTAGTCCTCATGGGTTCTCCCTTAATTTCCATAATTTTGTTTAATATTTATATTCCCCTGTGGTTAGGATGGGTGGGATTAATGGCAGTAATCGCATGGAAAACTTTACCTTGGTTACGCTTAATTAGTGCGATCGCAGCAATAGTAATAAATCTAGTTTCAGCAGAAATCGGACATTTACTATGGGGATTACTCCAAGACTATCAAAAACTGCGGATTACGCTATTTCTTGATCCCAGTCAAGACCCTCTCGGTGGAGGCTATCACCTAATTCAATCTAGGATTGCTATTGGTTCAGGTAGTCTATGGGGGAAGGGATTTTTACAGGGTACGCAAACCCAACTGCATTTTATTCCCGAACAACATACTGACTTTATTTTTTCAGCGATCGGCGAAGAATGGGGATTTATGGGTTCTATTTTCATTTTGCTCATATTTTTAGGTATTTGCTGGCGATTATTAGCTATAGCATCCGAATCAAGGGATAATTTTGGGTCTTTGTTAGCGATCGGCGTATTTTCTATGATTTTGTTTCAAACTATAGTTAATATTGGCATGACTGTAGGGGTTGCCCCTATAACTGGCATACCTTTGCCTTGGCTGAGTTATGGGCGATCGGCACTATTAACAAACTTTATTGCGATCGGATTGGTAGAATCAGTGGCACTACATCGCCGCACCATTAAATTTTGAATAAATTTTAAACTGACAGTTTTAAACCTATAAGAAATTAATTCAGATACTTAATTCCAATTCTTGCTAAGGTTAAACAGATTTTATTGTGAATTAGAAATTATTGTGCGCATACTGATTTATGGGTTGAACTATACTCCTGAACTCACGGGCATCGGCAAATATACAGGAGAACTAGCAACATGGTTATCAGAGCGAGGAGATGACATTAGGATAGTTAGCGCCCCTCCCTACTATCCAGCTTGGCAAATTGGTCAAGGCTTCTCTAATTGGTGGAAATATCATCAAGAAAGCGATCGCCTTTCAGTTTACCGTTGTCCATTATGGGTACCGAATAAACCTTCGGGCTTAAAACGAATTTTACATTTACTATCTTTTGCTATCACTAGTTTTCCTGTGGTTTTATGGCAAGGATTAACATGGAAACCTGATTTAATATTATTAATAGCTCCAGCGATCGCCTGTAGTTTGGGCGCGACAATTACGGCTAATCTAAGTGGAGCGAAATCTTGGATTCATATTCAAGACTTTGAAGTAGATGCTGCCTTTGAAATGGGAATTTTAGCCAATAACAGTCTCAAAAAAATTATCCTCAATGGCGAGAAATGGATAATTCAACAATTCGCCCTAGTTTCCACGATCGCTGCTCCCATGCAAAAACGTCTTCTCGATAAAGGTATAAATCACGATCGTCTTATACTTTTTCCGAATTGGGTTGATACCGAATCAATCTTTCCCACAGATAGCTCAATGCGAAACGAATTAGGAATTGCTAGTGAACAAATTGTTGTACTTTATTCGGGCAACATGGGGAAAAAACAAGGGTTAGAAACTGTGGTTGAAGCCGCTAAAAATATTCGTAACCCCAAGGTTTTATTTATCCTTTGTGGTGATGGCTCTTCTAGGCTAGAGCTAGAGTTAATGGCACAGGGACTAGAAAATGTTAGATTCTTACCACTTCAACCTCTCGAAAATTTAAATAATTTACTCAATCTTGCCGATATTCATCTTTTGCCCCAGCGTGCGGATGTGGCGGATTTAGTGATGCCGTCAAAGCTAGGTGGAATTCTTGCCTGTGGTGGAGCTGTAATTGCTACTGCCCATGCCCAAACTGAGGTAGCAAATGTAGTCAATGATGCAGGCGGAATTGTCTGTGTGCCGCAAGATGTAGAACAACTTGTAGAAAAAATTGAACTTCTAGCCCAAAATTTTAGCGATCGCCAAACCATGAAAATTGCCGCCCGAAATTACGCCCTGAAAAATTTGAGTAAGCACCAAATCCTTAAAAATATGCATGAGCAGCTACTTAACTTATGCAAATAAGAATATAGAATTTAATCTATACTAAGGACTAATATTTTCTTAACTTTGAGTTAACACAATTCCATAACTTAAACCTAGAGTTAAATCCGTCATTTAGCTAGGACTTTTTCCAATCTCCTGAAAAACTAAAATAAATAATTAATTCAGATAACATAGTCAGCTAAATAATTGGCAATGAACCGCTGGAACATTCTAATCAAAAAATCTTCAATCTAAAGTCAAATCATGAAGTTCAAATAATCTTAGAAACAGGAATTAAATCTACTTATACGAGTACTTATACATCTAGAGGGTAAACGTTAATTTATAGGCTTAGAGGGGTCTCAAAATATGACTGAAACTATACCAACTGCAACCTTAACTGGTAACATGGCTACTCAGCATGTCGCACGTGATGCTAATGAATATTCTGAGCCTATGTCTGACTTGAGATCACCCAGCTTCAAAAAATTACGCCGAGGTATAGGTAATAGCTGGCTGCGAGTTTTATCCTTGATCGCCCTTGATACTTGTTTCCTATTAGTGGCGTGGAAACTAGTCGATGTTCAAATAACGGTTGGTGGACAAAATAATCTCGCACTCTTACCATTTTTAATCACCATCCAAACTAGTTTGTTAGCAATTCAGGGGCTTTATCGTTCAGGCGATCGCCGTCGTGATTATTTCCGTCTATTTAAAACCCTCTCCTTTGCTCAGCTTCTATTTCCCTTAATTGTTTTTTACTACGGCTCTATTCCCCTTGTTTCTAGGGAAACTTTTCTGTGGTCATGGTTATATAGCGTGGGCTTTGTCTGTGTAGGTAGATTATTATTAGATTTGGGTATAAATCAACTCCGCAATCAAGGAACAGCCAGAATTCCCATATTTTTCATTGGTAGATCGGAGGATAAGCTAAATTTGGTGAAGCCTATCCAAAACCAAAATCGCTATCAAGTTGTAGATTGGATTAATCTTGACATTCTCAATGCTTCTGATAACTATCCCAAGCAAGCGATCGAGCATATTATCAGTTCTGGCATAACAGAGGTATTTATTAGTTCTTGGGAATCTGTGCAAAAGCGGATGTTTTTATACTGGAAATTGCGAAATGCCGGGATTACAATCAGGCTGCTTCCCACTGAATCTGAGATTTATACCCATACCAAATTAGAGTTTGTTGGTGGCATCCCTTCAGTTAAGCTTGCGCCTCCAGTGATTACTGGCACTGATTTCGCCCTAAAACGAGCATTTGATTTTATTGGAGCTTTAAGTTTTGTCGTACTTACGTTTCCCATCTATATTTTGATTGCGATCGCCATTAAATTAGATTCTAAAGGTCCGATTTTTTATAAACAACCGAGAATAGGTTTGCATAGTCAGCCTTTTCAGTTTTGGAAATTTCGGACAATGGTTCCCAACGCTGATCAATTGATCAAAAAGCTAGAGTATTTAAATGAAAGTAAAGATGGCATTCACTTCAAACTTAAAAATGATCCTAGAATTACACCTTTAGGCAAATTTTTACGCCGCTACAGCCTTGATGAATTACCACAAATGTTTAATGTGATTTTTGGGGACATGAGTTTAGTAGGACCTCGACCACTATCAATTAGAGATTATGAAAATTGCGAAGAACACCACTTAATTCGCCATCAAGTTATACCTGGAATTACGGGATTATGGCAGGTATCTGGGCGATCGGATATTCAAAATTTTGATGATGTGGTTAAACTAGACATTGCCTATATTGAAAACTGGTCATTGCAGCTAGATTTTGAGATTTTACTAAGAACTGTAGTTGTGGTTTTAGCCAAAAAAGGTGCTTATTAGCTAATCTCTTACCCACAGCAATAGTTATAAAATTACTAAAGTTAAGCTTTTATAGCTTGCGAAAATGTTAACTTATTATAACAAGCAAGAATCAAGCGAAACTAAACCATGGCTCAATGTGTAATCAATAGACGCGCTCAATTTTCAGCGAGTCATCGTTATTGGCTAAATCATCTTTCCGAGGCTGAGAATATAGAGCAATTTGGAGCCTGTACCTCATTCCCTGGACATGGGCATAACTATGTTTTGTTTGTGTCTATGCTTGGGGAAGTCGATCAAAGCGGGATGGTGCTAAATCTTTCTGAGGTTAAGCACATTATTGCCAAGGAAGTTACCTCTCAGCTAAATTTTAGCTATTTAAATACAGCTTGGGCGGAGTTTGAAAATAGCTTGCCAACTACTGAAAACCTTGCTCGAATTATTTGGCAGAGACTAGAACCTCATCTACCATTAATCAATATTCAACTATTTGAAAGCCCTGAACTTTGGGCAGATTATCAAGGAAATAATATGGAAGCACATTTATCAATTAGTACTCACTTCTCCGCAGCCCATCGTCTGGCTAAGGATGATTTGAGCTTTGAACAAAATACGGCGATTTATGGCAAGTGTGCGCGCCCCAATGGTCATGGACATAATTATCATCTTGAGGTGACGATTAAAGGGGAAATGAATCCTCAAACTGGCATGATTGCTGATCTCGGTGAGTTTCAAAATATTGTGGATTATTATATTCTTGAACCTTTGGATCATACTTTTTTGAATAAGGATATTCCTTACTTTGCTGATGTGGTACCGACGGCGGAGAACATTGCCATCTATATTCAAAATGTTTTGACTCAGCCCTTAAATAATCTTGGGGTGCAATTGCATCGAATTAAGCTGATTGAAAGCCCGAATAATTCCTGCGAAGTTTATGGTAACGGGATTCCACTTAATCAAACTTTAGATGCATCTTTGCTTAAGGTTTTGGCTTAGATTGGTTTAAGAGCAAAATTCCGCCACCTAAGCCGATAATTCCCAAACCAGCCATAATTGGGATTAAAGGGTATGCAGTTTGATTAGGAGCGGATTTAGGTTCTTTAACTGCTGGATTAGGCGTTTGAGCGATCGCCGATGCAACTGTAATCTTAAAATTAAGCTTAAACGGCTTAAAGTCTTCGCCTCCTACGGGTTTACCTATAATTTCTAGATCATAGATCCCGATCTTGGGAAAAGTAACTGTGCTACTAGGAATATTTTTATATCCCTCGGTGGATAAGGGCTTGAGGAGTGGTTGTAAAATTGGTTTTGTATTGGGCGATCGCGGTTGGGCATAAATTGCTAACTGACAATCACATTTATCTAAGGGAATAGAAGTGCCACCTGCACGGGTCAGAGCAAACCACACTTGGGCAGGTTCTCCAGCTTTAGCAGTATCGTTGGGTTCAATGTGGAAAGTCGCTCCGACATCTTCGGAGATTTCGGTTTCATGGGCAGAAATGGGAATCGCCCAAATTATTGCGGTCAAACTAGATATAAAACTGGCTTTTAACCAAAAACTTACCATTGACTATTCCTTAATATTTTTCAATCATGCTACTTCACAACTGGGGCGGGCAATTAGTCCTTGGTAAGGTTCTGGGGCAAATTCTTGATCGGGTGATGTCAATAAATAGCGATCGCAAATATTAAAAAGCTCCAACTCAGAACTAACTCGCCGCATTTCAAATAAAAAATTACCCGCAGGATCAACGCCCTGTCCAATAAAATTTAGATATTTTTTCATAGCACTGACCCGCGATCGCTCAGGTATATTTTGATTGATATTTGAGTACAAGCGATCAACATAGTTCCGAACTTCACCGAGGGTAATTATTTGCAAGAGTTGATCGTTTAGATATTGCCGAATTTGACTAAAAATCCACGGATTACGAATGGCAGAACGTCCAATCATCACCCCTGCTGCCCCTGTTTGCGCTAAAACTTTGCCTGCACTGAATGCTGAGGTAATATTACCGTTGGCTAAAACTGGACATTTCACTATTTTTACAGCTTCGGCAATGCGATCATAATGCACTTCACTTCTATACATTTCCTTGACAGTGCGACCATGTAAACTTAATAGATTGATTTCGTGCTTATTAATTAGATTAAGAATTTGTTCAAAGTTCTCCGTATCCTCAAAGCCAATCCGCATTTTCACTGTAAATGGTAATGCTACGGTATCCCGCAATGCTCCTAATATTTGGTCAACTTTCTGGGGATCTCGTAATAATCCACCTCCGACGTTTTTACGATAAATTCTCGGTGCAGGACAGCCCATATTTAAATCAATGCCTGCGATCGCATACTGAGAGAGTTCTTTAGCTACCCGTACTAGATCGGGAATACTCTCACCAATTAATTGGGCAAAAATGGGACGATTAGTAGAGTTTTCAGTAATAGAGCGCAAAATATGTCGTTCAGGTCGGGAATCGGCATAGACTCGAAAATATTCTGTAAAAAAATAGTCTGGGCTGCCATACTCAGCGATCGCTGTCATAAAAGCTAAATCCGTCACATCCTGCATGGGCGCAAGGGCAGTTAGAGCTTGGTTAGGAGTTATAGACTGGGGAAGCGATCGCATAGGGGAAATATGATAGAAGCTCTTAAAGAGATTTAATTTATTTTGCGATTGCCGCTTGGATTTTTTCGCCAAAATTCGGATCGTCAACATTCGTGATTACGTCTCGTGGGCGATCGCTAAACCGATCTAGATAGATACGAAGTGCATTTCGATCTTCACGATGCCGAAGAAAGTATTGCTTTAGCTCCTGATCGGACATGGCAGCATAGCTAACTTGACTTATCAAAATACCTCTCCTAGAGACCTTTAAGCAATGATTCTCACCTAATTAAATTTTTAAATCAGGAGCTATTAAAGAAAGTAAGGTTTTCAGGGCTTCACTTTCTTGGGTTGTAACCTTGTCATCCATCCAAGCAATTTTTACTGCTAGAGGAAAAGCCCGTGCCGCAATATCGGGATCGATTTTTTCGACAGAACTGAGGATTTGAGGTACTTTTAAGGCGGACTGGACAGCTTGGAGCGTTATACTGTCTAAATTGAGATTACCAAGTTGTTGCTCTAAGATAGCCCAATCAGGCTTTGTTTCAGGGGAGCCAGATTGGATAATATAGGCTAAAAGTTTAGATAATTGGATTAACTTAGCCATTTCCATCTCTTCTGATTGCACCGATGGAGTCTCGATTTGGGAATTAGCTAGGTTATTGAGAATTTTTTGCCAATCCTTCTGAGCACAGGACTCGGGTTTCCCAACCGTCAGGCTGACACAAATTCGATCTGAGTTGGGAATCAATTGCGTAACTTCTGTATGTACCCCTAAATAACCCAACCAAGAAGCAATGATCTGAGCAAAAGTTTTTTTTGTTGCTTGAGAATTTGCCAGCAGACGAACTTGGGTATCAACTAGGGGACGAACGATCTGACTTAGCATAAAGTTAATTCAAAGTCATGGGAGTAGCTTTTGCTTAAAAGATTAACACAATGCCTAAGTCCTCAGTCCCTTATACTCAATAAAGATAGGAGAGTTGTATACACTGCATTAAATTAATTTAATTCCCAGATCTATGATTCCGACTCAAAGGCTGTATTTGTTGTTAATTGCAGGGATCGCGATCGCAAATAGTTGAAGAGTCGGCATAATTGAAATTGCGATCGATAGCACAAGTATCTAAATAGCCATGAATCCCACAGTCATATATCTTCCCGCGCAAACTGAACAGGTTTTAGCTGAACTTGCAGCGCAAAATGACAAAACTCCATCTGAAATCATTCAAGAAGCAATTCAACTCTATTTGATAAGCAAACCCCAAAAACGTTCTAAAAGTATTGGCATGGGTAAGAGTGAAATTTCCAATCTGTCTGAACGAGTTGATGAATTGCTCTGGAAAGAATTATGAAAGCCATAGCCGACACAGGAGTAATTATTACCCTCCTCGATCAAGATGATAAACATCATACAGAAGTTGCTAAAGCTCTAAATCTTCTAATTAACTAAATTGGCAAACGCCTTATTCTGTATCGTTCATCAGTTATAGTAACCACTGACCCAATATTTAACTCTTCCGCACAATTTTCTAAAATACTTTGTAAACGGTTGAACACAAACTGTGGTGATGTATTTTTTAATCGAAAGATAATCACACTTGGTAGATCAGCCTTACTCGCAGCCATCAAATCGCCAAAATCTAGATCAAAAGTCAGAACTACTCGCTCTTCTAACTTTGCTTTCTCAATAATCAACCGATCTGGTAAACGTTGCAGTTCCTCATCCCTAAGATGCTTCGCGTCATAACCCATTTGACACAATGCTTTCACAACCGTTTGCGAAACTCCCATATCTGCTAAAAGTTTCACGCACTAATCCCAACAAAACTGCCTACTTCCTCATTTGCCAAAAAGGCGGCATACAATAGGCTTGCTCTAATATCCTCAACCTCAAGATCAGGATACTCGCTCAGAATTTCTCTTGTCGTTAACCCATTAGCAATTAGGCTTAAAACTAGCGAAACCGTGATTCTCATTCCCCTAACACAAGCACGACCACCCATAATTTGCGGGTTGAATGTAATGCGATCAAATGTTTTTTGCATAGATTGAGTCTTTTAACTAATCATATCTATTATCATTGCGATCAATATTTTTAGACAAATTTGATTATTTCTCGATCTCTGGTTGGGATTAATGGATGAGCGATCGCATTCAGGACAAAGATAGTAACCTTAATTTATATTAGAAATTTATTAAACCTCTAAGCGATGATTCCGACTCAAAGGCTGTATTTATTGTTAATTGCAGGAATTGCGATCGCCGCAGGGGTAGCAGGTATTCTCGATCCAGAAATTAGGTTGATCGAATCCTTGAAAATTACTTTTGGGTTTGACTTTGCGGTTTTAGCGATCGCCTTTTTAGATGCCCGTCATGTTAAATCCCATCGAGCAGAGATAAGTAGAAAGCCTCTCTCTCGCCTCTCAATCAATAGAGATAATCCTATCCAAATCGTAGTTAAAACCTCAGCCAAGCCTAAAAACAACGCCATTATTACTATTTGTGATTACTATCCCCAAAGTTTTGGTATTTCCGATCGCCTTCTTTCCGCCTCTATTCCCAGCAATACCAGTCAGGAACTCACCTACTCTGTCCGTCCTTTTAGCCGTGGCGAATATAGTTGGGGCGATATCCAAGTTCGGCAATTAGGAGCATGGGGACTAGCTTGGCATGAATGGAAAGTACCTGCGGCGCAGAAAGTTGCGGTTTATCCAGATTTATTAGCACTGCGATCGCTCACCATTAAACTAACTCTGCAATCAACGGGGGCGATGCGGAATAAAAAACGGTTTGGACTCGGTACAGAGTTTTCAGAATTACGGGAATATGCCACAGGAGATGATCCTAGACTGATTGACTGGAAAGCTACTGCCCGCCGCAGCCGACCCCTAGTTCGAGTTTTGGAACCTGAACAGGAGCAAACTATGATTATCCTTTTGGATCGAGGGCGGCTCATGACCCAAAAGGTGCAAAGTATTAATCGATTTGATTATGGGTTGAATACGGCATTGTGTTTGGCATTGGCAGGTTTAAATCGTGGCGATCGCGTGGGTGTGGGCGTATTTGATC
>Ga0209490_10002293_pt1 | contig 18162 bp, 14 predicted proteins | sample MAT06_FD_187209 | JGI IMG/M metagenome (GOLD analysis project Ga0209490, IMG submission 187209) | Freshwater microbial communities from Lake Fryxell liftoff mats and glacier meltwater in Antarctica - MAT-06 (SPAdes) (version 2) | ecosystem: Environmental > Aquatic > Freshwater > Ice > Liftoff... | reverse complement strand
AGGATATAGTCGCTTGGCAAACGGACTATTTGGCGTTGCACGTATGACGCTTTGCACAATAAATAAGCCGAAAAATAGCGCGAGTACTAACATTACCAATACAGTTTCAGTCGGCGCTGTTGCTTGGCCTGAATGGGCGAGTTGTGAAGCATCAAATCCAATAATAAATAAATGATGCAACCCAAAATAAATGAGCGCCACCCCGAGGCAAGCACTAAGCATGACAAAAATATTTACTTTCGGTGAGATCACCAGTAGCGGCGTTAATGCGAGCGCCAAAATACTTGCCATGGTGATAAGCGTCAGTGAGCTTGGAATATCCACCCGCCAAATGGTGGCCGCGATCATCACAATACCCACGCCTACAAAGCCGGATAATACGCGGGCGGTTAGGCTGTGCGGTGCTGCGTGAGGTGTCATAAATTTTATTTGCGAAGTGGCAACCGCGCCACCTGCACTCAAAAATGCATAGGCCTTATAGAGCGAATGTGCCAACAAATGTAATAGCGCCAATTCATACAGCCCCAGCCCGCACTGCATCAACATAAAGCCCATCTGCGCGCAGGTAGACCACGCGAGCATGACCTTAATACTGATGCGTGTCATCATCACTAGCGCCGCAATGCACGCACTTAGCGCGCCAATCACCACTAATAGTGTCTGCGCAGCAGGCACCTCTGACACCAGACTTGCCAAGCGGATCAACACAAAGCCGCCTAAATTCACTACCCCCGCGTGAAGCAATGCCGACACCGGTGTAGGTGCCTCCATGACTTGAATCAACCAACCATGTAGAGGCAGTTGCGCACATTTAAGGAGAGCTGTTATTGCCAGCAACACCACCGCAATTGTGAGTGCGGTTGGATAGGTATTTAATGCCGCTGCGCGCGATAAAATTTCATCAATTTCTAGGGTGCCCAGTGTGACCGCAATCAGTGCAACTGCGCTAAATAAACACACGTCTGCCAAGCGGCTGGCTAAGAATTTTTTATGTGCCGCGATTTGCGCTGCCACCCTATCCGGATAAAAAGTGAGTAGCTGGTGCAGGCTAAGACTTGTACTCAACCAAGCCAGTGCCAACACCAAAAGATTGTTAGTCAAAATAACCAGCGCGACAGCTGTCAGTGTTGTCATGAGTGCGCGAATATAGCGTGGCTGCTGCTTTTCACCCGCCAGGTAGGATTGCGAATACCCCACAATGACCCAGCCAATAAAAGCGACGAGCAGCAGCACGACGGTTAAGAAATCCGCGCGAATACCGGTGCTGATAATGCTTACGCCTTCCCATGAAATGAGCGTGTAGCCTTGCGTTATCGAGAGCGGTGAGATGAAAATGAGAGCAACAGACACCAATGCAAGGATGAGCGCTAAACCTGAAGCCAGACGGGCTAAACGCCAGTGCCGCATGAGTTGCTGAAATTGCTGGATTGGGTGGCTAGCAGCGCTTTGGGTTTGAGGCAATAGCGCTATGACCAAATATAAAAGCGGGATGGCACCGAGCATCATAAATCGTATTTGTTCTGCGCCAGCGATATAACTTAACAGGGCATCGATCATTTTGTTATCTTTATTTTTGGAGTAATGCTATGCATTATGGCTAGAATAAATAATTCTGTAAAATTCATATAAGTATTAAAACCGTTCTGATTTACAGAACAATAAAAGGACTAACAATTAAACCTAAATTAGATCGGCGAAAAATATATGGCCAAGCTTAACTACCATCATCTTTATTACTTTTGGGCTGTTGCCAAAGAGGGTAATCTTACGCGGGTGGCGGCTAGCCTACATGTTTCACAATCCGCTTTATCGGCACAAATTAAAAAACTAGAAGAAAACCTTGGTCAGGCCCTATTTGTACGCGAAGCGCGCAGATTGCAATTGACCGAAGCAGGCCGGGTGGCATTGGGTTATGCAGAAACTATTTTTGCCACCGGTAATGAACTCACTGCATTACTTCGCGAAGGCATGCGGGGCGTGAGTGACAAAAATGCCCGGCAGGTATTGCGCATTGGCGGCGTATCAACGCTATCGCGTAATTTTCAAGAGAATTTTTTGCGCCCGCTATTGGCTCAGCCGGATGTGTCGCTTGTGCTTGAATCTGGCAGCTTGAGTCATTTGCTCACGCGGCTATCAGTACATCATCTCGATGTGGTGCTATCAAACCGGGTGGTGCATCGCGATGCAGACAATCCATGGCGGTGTCGTCGAATTGCGCGCCAGCCAGTGAGTTTGGTCGGACAAAAGCGTGGGCGTGGGCAAGTGAATAAAAAGGCATTTAAATTTCCGAACGATCTTGCGCATGTGTCGCTATTGCTACCTAGCCACGGCAGCGATATTCGCGCGGGCTTTGATGAGCTTTGTGATGAGCTTGATATACGCTGCAATATTGTGGCAGAGGTGGAAGATATGGCGATGCTGCGCCTGCTCGCACGCGACTTAGCCGAACGCCAAGATTGTGTGGCGCTACTACCTACGGTGGTGGTGCAAGACGAATTAAAATCCGGTCGCTTGCAGCAATATTGCGTCGTGCCGAAGCTCTATGAAAATTTTTATGCGATCACAGTTGATCGGCATTTCGCGCCGCCGCTCTTGAAATCGCTGCTAAAACAATCTGAGGCGGAGGTGTTGGGCGAAAATTTCGCCATTTAGCTGATCCACTTTCTAGGTCGAAATCACTGCCAAGAGAAGATGTCTTGTCGCTCGAAAAATTCGGCTGTAGTTCATTTGACTGCGATTATGCGGTTCAATGCGTCTAGCGAAAATGGTCGCAAGACGCCAGGTATCTTGCCACCAGTTGCCATCTCGGCGACCGCTCCCCAGATCGCTGCCGAATGCCTAAAGCCATGGCCGGAGCAAGCAGACACCACGATGGTGCCGGCGTGGCTGGGCAGCCGATCAATCAAAAAATTGACGCTTTGGGACGTGGCACTCCGTGGCGCTTTCCATGGCGCCAAGGCTGACCATTAGTACATCTGGTGTTTCTATCGTCAGCGCTTGGTGTCGGTCAGATGTCTAAATGAACAGCCTCAAGCGTCTGGATGGTCTGCTGTTGAGACTCACCTACGGGTTCCGCAGTGATTCGTGTTCGCCCACGAACAGAGTTCGCAAATCGTTTGCCTTACTACCAGTCGACGACATCTTGATTTTGGCAATCTATGTCAAGTCTGTATTTGGTGGCAAGAGCGATTGACGCATGCTTGGCTTGCCTTTGATCGCTAAGATTGTCAACGGAAACGACTCTGTTTGACTAGGATCAACACACGTGCTTCTAGGATGAATCAAATATTGATTGGTATGCGAGTGAGTATAGATGGGACAAATGATGAGGAAGCGGACTGCGCTTATCCACGGCTATCTTAATACGGCTGAAATCCGTGACGGTTATGCATTCACCTCCGCGCTCGCGCTGGTTTGGGCGGGTCACAGATGGCGGACGCCCACCGGTTAATGGTTCAGGTTGCCCTAAATGACGAGCAATGGTTCCAAGTCAAGATGCTTTGGTCTTGCGTTTTGGTTTGGCGGCGGCGACGCAGAACTGCTCATACAACACCTGCATCACGGCCAGCGCTTGTGGGCTGGCGACGGAATAGTAGATGCGTTTACCGTCACGCCTTGTGTTTACCAGACCTTCGTCGCGCAGCACACCCAGTTGCTGGGACAGCGTTGGCTGATGAATGTCCAACGCCTCCTCAAGATCGCCTACGCACTGCTCAGCTTGCGAAATCCGGCACAGCAACAACAGGCGGTCAGGATTGGACAGCGTCTTGAGCATGCTGCCAAGTGCGATCAGCGGAAGCGCGCATTGTGTCAAGGTCGATTTCCGGGGCTGAGATCATTTTGTTGAAAGGATTGGGGTTGGTGGATAACGAATCGTTAAAAACTTATTGTATATTATATTATTTTAAATATAATATAATTTAGTATATTGTTATAACTCAAGGTAGTTCACGAATTATGCTTTGTTCGCCGAAGCACATGAATAAAAAAGCAATGCTCAAGGAAGAACGTCATGCTCAAACAGACCTTAATGGTATTTGCTCTGCTAGCTATGCTCCCTTTCCTGGTTGTAGCCGCGCCGCTAGCAACGGTTCAGGTGCGTGCGGCTGGCAACACCGAAACAGTTACCGCCGACGGTGTCGTCGAGGCGGTGCGCCAGACTGTGCTCGCGGCACAGGTATCGGGTGCGATTGTCGAATTGCGCGTGAAGGTCGGCGATAGCGTAACAGCGGGCCAAGTGTTGGCACGCATCGACGCACGCGCTGCTGGACAAACCGCCGCCGCTAGCCAAGCGCAGGTGCAAGCCGCGCGCGCGGGACTTGACGTTTCTGCCAAGGATTTCAATCGACAAAAGCAATTGTTTCAAAAGGGCTTTATCAGTCAAGCGGCATTGGATCAGGCTGATGCCGTCTACAAGGCCGCTGAGGCGCAGGTTGACGCGCAGATCGCGCAGGCAGGAGCCAGCCAGACCCAGACCGACTTCTTCACGCTCCGGGCACCATACGCGGGCATTGTTTCAGAAGTAGCGGTAGTGCAAGGCGATATGGCGCTACCCGGCCGCCCTATCCTCACGTTGTATGATCCTGCGGCCATGCGCGTCACAGCCACCTTTCCCCAATCGGTTAAGGTCACGGCGGGCAACGCGCCGCTGATTCAAATCGAGCTCACCGGTTCCGGACTAGCCACGATCACCCCCACCCGCGCCACGCAACTGCCCGTGGCCGACCCGAATACCCATACGATTCAGGTGCGGCTAGATTTACCCGCAACGACCCGTTCGGCGACGCCCGGCATGTTTGCTCGTGTATCAATGCCGGTCCCAGCCGCGGCGGATACTGGCCGCGTTTTCGTTGCGAAGAGCGCGATAGTCCGCCGCACAGAGATGACCGGTGTCTATGTTGTTGACAGCGCCGGCAAAGCTTCGCTCCGGCAGGTTCGTTTGGGACGGGCCACGAATGATGTCGTCGAGTTGCTCTCAGGAGTGAGCGTAGGTGAGCGCGTCGCTACCGATCCGCAGGCTGCGGCCAAGGCGCGCTGATGTCCACTAAGCCCCCTGTCGAGAAATTCGGGTTGTCCGGCCGCATTGCCGCGGCTTTTCTGCATGCGCAGATCACCCCGCTATTGGCACTGACCGCACTGTTACTCGGCGCGTTCGCTGTGTTCGTGACGCCGCGTGAGGAAGAGCCGCAGATCAATGTGACGATGGCTAATGTCATGGTGGCCTTCCCGGGTGCCTCGGTTCGTGATGTTGAGCAGATGGTGGCAGTGCCGGCTGAACAAGTGCTTTCGCAAATCGCCGGCGTCGAACACACCATGTCGGTATCGCGCCCCGGAATGGCCATTATCACAGTGCAGTTCAAGGTAGGCCTACCTCGCACCGAGGCGTTGGTGCGCCTGCAGGATGCGGTCAGTAGCAATGCCGATTGGCTACCCAAGGGGCTCGGCGTCATGGACCCGATCGTCAAACCCAAAGGCATTGACGACGTGCCGATTGTGGCGCTGACACTGTCGAGCAAGACTGCCAGCGCTTTTGATTTGGAACGCGTTGCGCACAGCCTCGAGGCTGATTTGAAGCGGGTAGCGGGAACTCGTGAAGTGCGCACCATCGGCGGCCCAGGCCGCGCCATCATCATCGAAATTGACCCGGCGCGTATGACGGGCAGCGGCGTTACAGTAGCGGACATCCGCAGCGCACTGCAATCGGCCAATCATAGCTTGCCTGTTGGAGAGTTGCTCGCCGGAAACCGCGCGCTCAGCGTCGACGCCGGCTCTTTTTTCCAGAACGCCGATGACATCGCCGAACTCGTCGTGGCTGTGCGCTCGATGAAACCGGTTTTTTTGAGCGACATCGCCAACGTGCGCGACGGCGCCATGCCGGCCAGCCAGTATGTGTGGCTGGGTACGGCCGGCAAAGATGCCGCCGAGTATCCCGCTGTTACCGTGACGATTACAAAGAAGCCGGGCGAGAACGCGATTGATGTGGCGAATGCCGTGATGCGTCGGGTCGAGACATTGAAAAACACAGTCATTCCCACGGATGTTTCCGTCACCGAAACGCGCAACTACGGCACAACCGCCAATGACAAAGCGCAAAAGCTAATCCAAAAACTGCTATTCGCCACCGCTTCGGTGGTCGCGCTGGTGTTTCTGGCGCTGGGTCGGCGCGAGGCGGCGATCGTTGGCGCGGCGGTTATTTTGACGTTAGCAGCCACCTTGTTCGCTTCATGGGCATGGGGGTTTACGTTGAACCGCGTGTCACTGTTCGCACTCATATTCTCGATCGGTATTTTGGTCGACGATGCCATCGTCGTCGTCGAGAACATCCACCGCCACCAGCATCTCTATCCAGGCAAGTCGCTGGCTGAGCTCATTCCCGGTGCCGTTGACGAAGTCGGTGGGCCAACGATTCTTGCGACCTTCGCCGTCATCGCCGCGCTGTTGCCGATGGCGTTTGTGTCAGGCTTGATGGGTCCCTACATGAGTCCGATACCGATCAACGCCAGCATGGGCATGCTACTTTCGCTGGCGATCGCGTTCGTGGTGACGCCTTGGCTGTCGCGTCTTTGGATGAAGCCGCTGGCGATCACCGATGCATTAGGCGGTACATCGCACGGCACCTCGCCCAGCAGCGGATTGAGCGACAAGTTGGCACCGCTGTTTGAACGCGTGTTCCGACCGCTGCTAGACGATACGCGCGGACCGCGAGCGCGAAAACTGTTAGCGCTGGGTGTGGCGGGCCTGATCGGTATCTCGTTGCTGCTTCCTGCGATCGGCCTCGTACAACTAAAGATGCTGCCCTTTGATAACAAATCCGAGTTCCAGATCGTGATCGATATGCCGGTCGGCACGCCGCTCGAAAAAACCGCTGCGACGCTGCGTGATCTCGGTGCGTATCTAGCCACCGTTCCCGAGGTCGTCAACTATCAGGCTTACGTTGGCACGGCCGCACCGATTAACTTTAACGGGCTGGTCAGGCAAACTTACCTGCGCAGCGGCGGCGGAGTCGGTGAGATTCAGGTCAACCTGGTTGATAAGCACCATCGCAGCGAGCAAAGCCATGCCATCGCCATGCGCCTTCGACCAACGCTGCAAGAGATTGGCAAGCGCTTCGGTGCAAATGTGAAAATGGTTGAAGTGCCGCCCGGTCCGCCGGTGCAGGCACCAATTGTGGCCGAGATCTATGGGCCGGAGGCCGAAGGTCGTCGGGCGATCGCCAAACAAGTGCGCGCCGTATTCGAAAAATCGAATGGCGTGGTGGACGTCGATGACAGTAGTATCGTCGCTGCGCCGCGCGAGCTACTGCTGGTTGACCGCCGTAAGGCCGCCTTGCTTGGCGTCACCCAGCGCGACATCGTCGATACGCTTCGAGCGGGCCTCTCCGGTGAGGTAGCAGGCTACCTGCACGACGCCAGCCGATACCCGGTTGGCGCGACCATAAAGCTACCAGCCGATGCGCAAGGCGAACTTGGCACACTGCTGAGCCTATCGGTTCGTACCAGTGCTGGGAAGCTGGTCCCCATCAGTGAGCTCGTCACCGTTAGCGACACGCTACGTGAGCAACCGAGCTATAGAAAGGATCTACTGGCGGTGAACTACGTGGTCGGGGATATGGCCGGCAAGGTCGATAGCCCTTTATATGGCATGTTCGCTATGCGTAGCGACATCGCGGCAATCACCACACCTGGCGCATCCAAACCCAGCGAATACTTCATTCGCGTGCCACAGGATGCCTACCGCGATTACGCGATCAAATGGGATGGCGAATGGCAGATCACCTATGAAACCTTTCGCGACATGGGTGCCGCTTATGCGGTGGGTCTGATCCTGATCTACCTCTTGGTCGTTGCCCAGTTTGGTTCCTACCTCACGCCGCTCATCATCATGGCACCGATACCGCTGACTATTGTCGGCGTTATGCCGGGCCATGCATTGCTCGGCGCGCAGTACACCGCCACCAGCATGATCGGCATGATTGCGCTGGCCGGCATTATCGTGCGCAATTCGATTCTGCTCGTCGATTTCATCAACATTCAGGTCGCCGCCGGGGTTGCACTGAAGCAGGCGGTGGTGCAGTCTGCCATAACCCGCGCCCAGCCGATCATGCTGACCGGCCTTGCTGCGATGCTGGGCGCTTTCTTTATTCTTGACGACCCGATTTTCAACGGTCTTGCCATCTCGCTCATCTTCGGCATCTTTGTCTCCACTGTGCTTACGCTAGTGGTCATTCCGCTGCTCTATTTCATCGCCTATCGCGGCCGCCATGTTCACGAAGAACATTCAACCGCGCCTGGCAACCCCGCAGTTCCATCAACCTTAGGAGAAACATCATGACATCATGGCGTATGGTTCATATCGTCGCAGGCTTTTTCATTCTGCTGTCACTGGCACTCGGCATACCGGGCAGCCCGATTTTCGTCAGCCAGTGGTGGCTCGCCTTTACGGCGTTCGTTGGTGTAAATCTCTTCCAGAGCGGGTTGACCAAGTGGTGTCTCATGGAGGCCATCATGCGCAAGCTGGGTGTTGCGCCTGGCTGCTAGGCCAGATGGCTAAACCGGTTGGCTTTGCCATGCAAGTTCTGCGCTGGATCACATCCGATCGCGAGCAATTTTCTAGCCTGCTTGTATTGATCCAGTAACTCAACTGCTGCCTAAGCCAACTGAGAGGCCAACGCCACCGTTGTTGCGGTCACCATAGTGACCGTGATCGCTGTTGCCTTGACTCACTATGAGGGGCTGGTGTGGATCAATAAGCAGCTCGCGAAGGCGCGTCATGCGAAACGGCGCGTGCTGCCATACGCTGTGCTCTCACTAATTGCGCTGCACCGTCGAGATTTGGATCTTCGGCATAGCTATCATCTGCTCTTGATGTGGCCCGCAACTGGGCGCATCAGCGGCGCCATGAGTGCTAGTTTTTTTGATCATGTGTATTTCTCGGCAGCGGTATTTACCACCGTCGGCTTTGGCGACTTGTCGCCTACCGGGCTGATCCGCTTTGTCGCTGGCGCAGAGGCGCTTACCGGCTTTGTCCTCATTGGCTGGTCCGCCTCATTCGCAAATCTGGAGATGGAACATCTCTGGAAATCGCGCCGCTAGGTGTAGTTCCAGTCGATTGGAACAGCGCGCAAAACGAAACGTGCTTGGTTCAGGCGGTTCACCTCTGCAGCAAACTAGGCCGCGAATGTAGTGCACCTAAAGCCCGCGATAGGGCACATTTTTGCGCCGTCTCTTGCTTGATCACTTATTTCTAAGCGGAACGCGCCAACCAGAAACAGGCCTGACTCCGTCAGGAAACTGACGTTAAACTGAATCTCCTATTTTCCCAAAGCCGCTGGTGCTGGCGGCGTAACACGTTTGCTGCGCGGTGGTGTTGTGCCGTCTTTGGCTAGCCTATCCATCACGTTTTTTATCGCGGCGTTTAGCTGCGTATCTTCACCACGATTTACCGCGATTGGATCAAGCTCGATTTCGATATCAGGCGCAGTACCTTCGTTCTCAATGCGCCACTCTCGTTCAGGGGTGAAGAATCTAAAGAATGGCACGCTCATGCTGCCGCCATCCATTAACGGCGGATTATTCGATATGCCGATGAGCCCACCCCAAGTGCGTTTGCCGATGAGTGGGCCTAAGCCGACGCGCTTAAACGCATAAGGAAGAAAGTCGCCGCCTGAGCCTGCGTCTTGGTCGATAAGCATGGCTTTCGGGCCATAGATGCCACCGCCCGGCGTTTCAAATACCGAGCCTGCGCGGTCTTTCCAGCCGCCTAAGTGAGCACGGCTTAGTACTTCAGTGACATAGTTAGCGGCTTGCCCGCCACTGTTACGACGGTCATCCACAATCAAGGCATCGCGATCCACTTGCGCGAAGAACATGCGATTAAAGAATTTATAGCCATCGCCACCGGTGTCGGGCATGTACACATAGGCCACACGCCCATTACTGGCCTTATCGACCGCCACACGATTTTTTTCAATCCACGACCACTGTCGTAGGCTAGACTCGCTCGCAATTGGCTCCACCACGACGGTATATGAAGTGGTGATGGTATTTGCTAGCGCAGCCACCGCATTTACCACCCCACGGCTTAGGGTAATACTCACTTGTCTGCCCACCGTATTTCCTAAATAAGCATACAAATTATTATCGGCGGTGACGTTACGTCCGTTAATGGCGAGGATGGTGTCGCCCACTTTCACGCCGAGACCGGCAGCGCCCAGCGGGGCGCGCATGAGTGGATTCCACTTGTCACTTTCATAAATAGTGGCAATGCGATAACGATTATTTTCAACCGTGAAGTCCGCGCCCAGTAAACCCACCTGCGCTGGCCGTTCGCGGTTCACATCGCCGCCGCCGATATTGTTGTGTCCAACTTGTAGCTCACCGATCATGTTGCGCATTACTTCATTTAAATCTTCACGACGCTGCACATGCTTGAGTAGCGGCAAATAGCGCGCGCGAACATCATCCCAATTCAGCCCGTGCATATTGCCGTCGTAAAAAAATTCGCGCTGCATCCACCACGCTTCATCAAAAATCTGCTGCCATTCCGCTCGCACATCGACCACCATGCCAACCTGTGTGGTGTCAATTGCTTTAGCGTCAAGTTTTTCATTCGCATCAGCAATCTCTAAGCGTTGCCTCGCAACCTGTAGCAATAATTTTTTGCCGTCAGCGGACATTGAAATACTTTGCACGCCCTGACGCAATAGTTTTGTTTTGCGGTCTTCAAAATTAAATCGCGTCAGCTCGCCATTGGGTGGCGCACCGCCTTCTGGATCAGGCGCCTCGCTACTCACACCCGCGGCGCGACGCTCTAAATAAAAAAGGTTACCATCGGCAGCGACTTGCAAACTGTCGTAATTTCGCTCTGGCACAGGTAGTGCCACCACGCGCTGGCTTAACCCGTCAAAATCAATTCGTGTGGCTTTGGGTGCTGGTTTTGGCGTTGGCGATGTGCTGCCAGCTTTATCAGCTGATACGGTGTCTTCAGCGACATCTTTAGATATGGTCGGGTTTGGCTTATTGTCCTTGTTGTCCTTCTTGTTCTTATCATCTTTATCGTCTTTGTCGGCCTTACCCCCTTTTTCACCTTCATCACCCGAGCGTGGTGCCATGGGTGATTTACCGTCCGCTGTTAAGATGAGTGCATAAATACCATCGCGCACCGGCCGCTCTTGGGAAGTCATATCAAGCCCGACTGCTGCTGGCCCGGTATTAATTGACGCGGTGAAATACAAATGTCCGCTTGAGGCAAAAACAGGATTATCTGCAGAGCTTAATCCATCCGTTACCGTCGCCGATTTAGCGGATTTGAAATCATGTATCCGAATGCGCCCCATATAATTTTCGCCAGATACGCCATAGGCAAGATAGCGACTATCCGGCGAAAACGACACCACCCATCCACCACGGCGAACCCGGTTATCAATCACGCGTGATTGACCGCTTCCCACATCGATGGCATACAGATTCAATATATTGTCGGTATAAATAATCAGCTTACCGTCAGGTGAGAAAGCCTGCAATTGAAAGTAGCCGCGCTGGCCTGGCTTCTGCTCGGTGCTGGTTAAGCCCAGCGGAAATAATTTCGATGCTGATTTATCGTCACCCGATTGGTCGCGCAGCACTAGCGCATGCTTTGAGCCTTCGCCGGAAATGTAGGCAACGCGCTTACCGTCGGGGCTCCATAGGGCGTCTTTTTCACGTATGCCAGATGTTGCGGTTAAATTTCTCACCGAGCCATCTTTCACCGGCACGGTAAAAATATCCCCGCGCGCAGTCACCAGCGCACGCTTACCTGTGGGTGACAATCTGGCGGATGTAGTAAAAGCAGCCGCATCTTTATACTGCGGCCGTGCTTGGGGCGATTGTGTGGTGATGCTGATCGGCAATTCACGGATGGTATTGCTCGTTAAGTCCAACTCCTTTAGCCTGCCACCGACTTCATAGACGGCCTTATTGCCGTGAATGCCGGCGTGACTCACATCCCAGACAGTTTCTTTTGTGAGGGCTGTCACGGTTTTAGTCGAACCCGAATAGCGATAAATATTGGCGGCAATATTATCGCGATCCGAAATAAATACGATGTCGTCGCCAAACCAAAGCGGGTTGGAATCATTCGAGTTGGTGTGCGGAATTTGTTCCCATTTTTGATTCGCTGTATTGCTCAACGAATCGATCACCCAAATCGGCGGCGCACTACCACCGCGGTGTAGTCGCCAGCCAGCGTTGTTGCTATTTGCCAAGCGATACGGACGATACGCAAGGCGTTTACCGTCTGCCGAATACCTACCCTCAAATGCCTGTGCCAGCATGACTTTCTTCTCAAACCCGCCTGCAACACTGACCTCATAGAGCTGATTACTACGGCCATTAGCAACTTCGCGCGGGCTCGCAAATAACACCCGCTTACCGTCAACGCTCCAGCCGGACACCACATCATTACCCGGATGCCAAGTGAGCCGCTTTGCTTCGCCGCCTGTTATCGGCATTACATAGACATCGGTATTGCCGTCGTATCGAGCAGAGAAGGCAATTGACAGACCGTCAGGCGAAAACATCGGGCTAAGTTCATCTGCGGGGTGGGTGGTGAGTCTGGTCGGATTGTTACCGTTGCGATCACTTAACCAAATATCGCCCGCATACACAAACGCTAAATTATTTTGCGAAACTGCGGGCTGGCGAATGAGCAGTGTTTGAAGTGGCGTTTGAAGTGATGTTTGGGCCGTTACGGTTGATGTGTAAGTCACCATGCCTGTGAGTAACACGGCGATTGCTGTGACGATTTGACGCGATGTTTGATGCATGCGAGGCTCCGATTAACTTGTTTCTTGGCGGACACTTTAAAGCATAAACGCTTGAAGATGTCCGCCTCTATTAGTGCTTGCGAATTAAGGTATGACGACATTGCCAAAACATCACAATCACTTAATTACGATCCAGTGCAAGTCAACGAGATTATTGGGTCGATGGATCACACTTACATTTTTTCGCGACGCCCAAGGAATCACTTGTCGGTGTAATGGGATGACATGCACCTCATCATGCATGATTTTTACCGCTTGGTTGATTTGCTGTTGACGTTCAACGGGATTCATATTGCCTTCAATCTTGTCAATCAGTTCATCCAGCGCAATATTTTTAGCGTCGCCATAATTAGAGTCGCCCGCACCCTTCGTATCCCGGCTGTGCATGATGGGCTTTAAGGTAAACATCGCGTCAGATGCAGCACCGCCCCAACCGGCTAGAAAAGCGGTCGCATCGCGGTTTTGGACTTTCGGGAAAAAATTCGCTTTGGTCATCGTCTCCACTTTCACGTCCAAGCCAATTTTGGCCCACATACCTGCAATGGCGACACAGAGTTTTTCGTCATTCACATAGCGATCATTGGGGCACGTTAATGTGAAGCCAAAGCCATTCGGATAACCTGCCTCAGCTAATAACTTCTTCGCTTTGGCAATATCAAACGTATGCCGCACATCTTGGGTCGCAGGCACGCCAGCGCCCGGCCCAGCTGCCAGCGCGATCGCGGTCGGAATGGAGAGGCCACGCATCACAGCAGTCTTCAGCGCATTGATATCAATGGCGTGATATGCGGCGAGCCGCACGCGCTTGTCTTTAAATGGATTTTTCCCCTTGACGGTGCCATAGAGCATAGTGTCGCGCGCCTGATCGAAGCCTAAATAAATGAGCCGCTGCTCTTGTCCTTCCCAAATGCGTATGGTTGGGTCATTTTTAAGCCGCACCACATCCTGCACCGAGGGGTCGAGCACAAAATCAAGCTCGCCGGTTTTCAGCGCAGCCATGCGGGTGGCGGCGTTGGTGATGGGGCGATACTCAACGGTTTCGATATTGCCGGAGTAGAGTCCCGCCTTTATGCCCCACCAATCACGATTTTTAATGTGAGTCATTTTAATGCCCTGCTCCCACGCCACCAGCTTGTAAGGCCCCGTACCCATCGCACTGCGAGTGGCGAAAGACTCCTCTTTCTTCCCAAAATCAAGCGGCTTCACCACATTATTTTTCGTTGCCCACGCGCGGCTCATTATCATGATGCTGGCAATCGTGTCGAGCATCACGGGGTTAGGCACGGGGGTGACGAATTCCACCGTGAGATCATCAATTTTTCGAGCGACACCCGATTGGGTGGAGTACAGCCGAAACGTCACGCTGGATTCTCGTGCGCGGTTAAACGAGAACACAACATCGTCAGCCGTGAACGGCGTACCGTCATGAAATTTTACGTTTGGCCGCAGCTTAAATATCCAAACCGTAGGCGCTGTGTTGGTCCACGAGAGGGCGAGCCCCGGTAAAAACTTTGCGAATTGTTGTTTATCGCGCGTCACCAAATATTCATACACCAGATTGTTTAAGCCGTTGTTGAGCGTTTCATTTTGGCTATGCGGGTCAAGCGTGGCGGCGTCACCTTGAGAAGACCAGCGGAAGGTTTTGGCTTCGGTGTGTACAGCGAAACTTAATAGGCAAATCAATACGGCAGTGCAAACGGCAATAGGTGCGACGCGCGATATAAATAAATGAGGCGTAAACATAGTAGCTCCTGAAGTGATGTTGCCGCATTGTATTTGTTTACAAATAGTAGTCGTTAAAATTATGACTAGTCAGATGCTTTGCACGCGGGCAAGGTTTTAGTGAAAATAATATTGTGGCGTGGCAAATATAGAATGTCCAACGCTTTTTCTACTTGGGCACAAGGTGTGTTGGCAATTACCTTCATCGATCCCGAAAAAACATCTTGAGTTTCTAATTGGGCGTATCTACAATGTAGAAACATTACCGCAAGGAGATTTAATCATGGAAGCTGTTATTCGCAAGTGGGGCAATAGCCCGGCGTTACGTCTGCCGGTTGCAATCATCAAAGAAGCTAACTTCAAGTTAGAACAAAAAGTTAACATCAGTGTTGTTAAGGGACGCATTTTGATCGAGCCATCAAATATCGTTGCGTACAATCTTGATGAGCTACTTAGCGGTATCACGACAAAAAACTCTCATCGCGAGATAAGTGTTGGCAAGCCAATCGGTAAAGAAGTGCTTTGAAGGCCGGGCGCGCGATACGTGCAGTGCGCGGTTATGTGCCTGAGTCTGGTGATGTTGTTTGGTTAGAGTTTGACCCACAGGCTGGTCATGAGCAAGCCGGCCATCGACCGGCATTAGTCATCAGCCCGGCAAGTTACAACAGCAAAGCGGGCCTCATGGTGTGCTGCCCGATGAGCACTAAAATCAACGGCCACCCTTTCGAAGTGCTGACAGAGGTAGATGGCATGGCAAGTGCCGTGCTTGCAGATCAAGTCAAATCATTGGACTGGAAAATACGTCATGCAAAGAAAAAAGCCACTGTGTCCGCTGAGGTGATGAAACATGTCCGCGCCAAAATTAAGGTGTTGCTGGATATTCAATAAGTTTGGTCATCGCGGTATCGGATTGTGCGATAGGTAACGTAAAAAGGGAAAATATTTTTGAAAAGACCGTTGGCTTAGCGTAATTTTTGTCTTCTTCTTGCAACGTTCCCCATCGCAACTCATGCGCTCGCACAAGTGCCTAGCGGCAGCGTTACCGTTATCAGTATCGAAGTCGATAAGCGTGCGGCGGAGGCAACTGAGCGCGTGATGATGCGATCACCGGCTGATACAGAATTCGCATTTCGTTCCCTCAAGTTGGCTGACACCATGCCGCTTGGTACGTCTATCTTCACATCCCCAAACGTTCACCTGACGCTCAAATCGTCGAATGGCGTGCTGATACCTATTCAGCCTGAAACTGCACTTGGTATTGATGTGATGATGGCGAAGGGCGAAAAATACATCGTCGCCGCGGGCGAAGCGGAATTTTATGTGTCTGCGCCACTCTCTTTTTTTGACGTTGATGTACGGCCAAGCGTCGTGTCAACCACGCAGGGGCGTTTCAGCGTGCGAGCGCCTGCTGAGGGTGAGGCGACTGCTACCGTTATTGAAGGTGAATTATCAATTTTTAACAGCACATCGATTATCGATAATGATAAGAAGCATCGTGCCGACAACATCAAACGCACCATTGCGCGTGCAGGAACGAGAGCGCCATTAACGTACTTGCTCCATCGCGATGTTGAGGTTCGCTTTGCAAACGCCACCGCGATAGAAAAATTTTTCCGTAACGAACTTATTGCCGCTGACGCGGCTAGTTCTGCCAATAATTCCGCACGGATCAGCGATGCGCTGTTGGCGAATTCCAGCTGGTTGTTTAGCAGCGCACCGGCTGAGTCGGCTAAGTTGTTTGAACGTTATGTGAAGCTTAATCAGTAAGATTTAATGGCGCTCAGCTATGCCTATTCAGCGATGGGTAATCTCTTTTTGAACATGAAAGCCTTTGATAAAGCGTGCGACAAATTTGAAGCCGCTCTGAAAATTAGCGCCGAACTCTACCGTGATCGGCCCAACTCCACTCGAGCACGAGTGTTACGCTCACTTGCCGCCTGTCACGAAGGCCTTGGCAATAAAAAGAGCGCCGAGCAGTATAAAAACTTGACGGCGATCAAGGGTGCTAAGTTTTTTCCTATTCAGCTTGTACGCAACACCATAGCGGAAAAGCTGCAGCTGGACTATCCACGATCCTTGGAATTTCTGGCCTTGTCAGGCAATAGCATGGTGGAAATCACGCTACCGCCAACTGGACTGCCGATGAATATCGCCATGGTTCAATCCAGCCATCCAGCATTTGAAAACGCGGTAGTGAAAGCAATTGTCGGTGGCAAAGTCAAATTGAGCGACGCCACCGGCTTACCGTATAGCCAGCAAATACGCATACCTGTTGGGTTTAGCGGTAAAGAAACTCGGTTTGGTGAGAGCCGTTGGGTGTTTAATTTTTCGAAAATAGCGCCACCTTCATTGCCAGCGGCGTATCAATATGACGTTGCACCAACCTTTACCTACTTTGCGCAAGTGGTGTACCCAAAAGAAATGCTGATGACTTCAACAGGCGGTAGTGCTGAAGTTGCTGTGGTGTTGGGTGGTGCTGGTTTGCCGCTTATGGTAGAGGTCGGTAAAGCGTCCTCGCCTCAGTTCGGCGCTGCACTGCGTGCGTCGGCCTACACTTGGCAATTTAGCCCAGCCTATCAAGACGGGCGCTCCATTGCATTTTCCTTCAAGATAAGCCGCGATTTTGCGTGAGATTCACTGCAAAACAACACCACTGATTTGACGCGCACGTTGGTGAGCATGCTGCAAAAAAAATCCGGATGCTATCACCACCGTAGAACAATTAGACCGCCCACTGGTTCCGCGCTACACCCCATATCTAATCGACACCCGCCAGCCCAGTTCAGCAAAAGTAGCAAGTCTTGAAGAAATTGTCACGGTCGATTTCTACATTGACCCCGAAGGTGGCGTGCAGTTGCCCTTATTCAGTGATGCCAAAACCGAAGAGCTCGGCTGGGCAGCTGTTACCCTAGAAACGGCAGTTGACCGCTTTAGTTGCTGGAAGGTGAGCATGAAGAAACGAGTTTAGCGGTTTAGCCCGTTCACCTAGTTGGTGACGCACGCTACCGGTGCGATTGCACATTGTTCAAACTCCCTAGCCGCGTTGCTTCTCCTTTCAGGATAAGGCCTGCTGCGCCCGTGTTTGCCAAATGAGGCCTTGCTAGGAAGTCCGAAAAATGCACACTTATGTCCCCAACGGGGACGCTATCCCTGTGGGACACGCCCGTCCGACTGCCGTTTCTAGGGTTACAGCAGTGCAGCGCTGGGTATTTGAAATTCCAGTGCGCAATGGCAAGCCGACTTACGTTAAGCGCAGGCTGAAGCTTGCGTTTGGCGGTATCTCGCGTTGAAAAATAATTACTGCCAGAAGTGGCTAAATTGTAATGTAGCAAAATCGTTTATTAGCGGGCGTCTTAGCGGGCTTATGCTCGAAAGTCCACGCCAATACTGGTATCTTTAAAATTAAACACCTAACCGCATCGCTTGGAAAAGTCGCGCGTGACTGCTGACGATGCGTTCGGTTGTTAACGCGTCTGCGCTTAGGTGCGTGGCGCCGCGCTCATAGGTGCCGCCGAGGAGAATGCCGTCTTGGCATGGGAACATATACATCAGTTCGCCATTCGCCGCCCCGCCACCATGTGGTGTGTAATCCACTCGGCTATCGGCTGCGGCAAGTACCAGCTGACCACGGTTGGGTA
>Ga0209490_10002282_pt1 | contig 18188 bp, 16 predicted proteins | sample MAT06_FD_187209 | JGI IMG/M metagenome (GOLD analysis project Ga0209490, IMG submission 187209) | Freshwater microbial communities from Lake Fryxell liftoff mats and glacier meltwater in Antarctica - MAT-06 (SPAdes) (version 2) | ecosystem: Environmental > Aquatic > Freshwater > Ice > Liftoff... | reverse complement strand
ATGAGGTTGTCGAAGAGCCCGGGGTCGGTGGCCTTGTCGGCGGCGCGCTGCGCGATCCACAGGTGCGTGGGCCGGCCGGCCGCATCGGCGTTGTCAGCAACATAGCCGTTGGCGTGGGCGCCCAAGGTCAATGAGCCCCAGAAGCGCGCTGCGGCGCGTTCCATCGTCGCCAGCACTTTGAGAGTGTGCGGGTCGAAGAGCGGAAAGGTTTCGTCGCGCCAGGCACGAATCAGGCCTTGGGCACGCAGCGCGGCGTGCATTTCCGCCAGTGCAGCGTCGCGGTCGGTGGCAATGAGGGCGACGCCGCGCTCGCTGACTTCCAGCCATCTGGGCCAGGCGCCCAGTGCAGCCAGATGAGCAAGAGCCACCGTGCCCACAGCACGGCCAGCCACCCTGAAGGGCACACGAACGGCAGTCGGCACCTCGCTCATGTCCAGCATCAGCCCGCAAAGCCCGCCCGGGCTTCAGGCGCCAGGGAGCTCGGCGCCCAGCACCAGAACGTGGCCGCCGGGGGCTTGCAGCGTCATCTCGCGCAGACCCCAGGGCTTATCGGTGGGCGGGTGCAGCACCTGCGCGCCCTGGGCCAGCGCATGCGCATGCAGGCCGTCGATGTCGTGGCCCACATGCAGGCGTGTCTCGCCGCACGATCGAATGGGCTCGGCCTCGAGGGACAGGTGGATGTAGATCGGCTCGCCCCAGCCCTCGGCGCCCTGGCGGCCGGCCTTCACGCGGCCGTGCACGTGCGGCGCTTCGCCGTAGAGAAAGTCGAGCTCGAAGCCCAGCACGCGCACGAACCAGTCGGCAGCTGCCGCCACGTCGGGCACCGACAACACGGGCTGTGCGCCGTGAATCTGGTGGTGTTTGGCCAGCGTGTCCATGGCTTCACGCGGCTTGCTTCAGCTCGCCGGCACGCCAGCGCTTCATCAGCGCTTCCCACTTCGGCCGCGCTGTGGCCAGGTGGCGGGCCTTCACGTGGCCGTAGCCGCGGATGTCTTCCGGCACGCGCGCGATCTCCGCGGCCAGTGCTCGGTTGCCGGCGTTCAGCGTTTGCAGCACTTCTTCGATGCTGCTGCGGTACTCGGTGATGAGCGCACGCTCCATGCGGCGTTCTTCGCTGCGGCCGAAGACATCCAGCGCACCGCCCCGCAAACCCTTCAACTTCGCCAGCACGCCGAAGGCCGTGCGAATCCAGGGGCCGAAGGGCTGCTTCACCAGTTCACCGCGCGCGTTGGTCTTGGCAATGCCGGGCGGCGCCAGATGGTGCACCAGCTTGTAGTCGCCTTCGAACATGCCGGCGATCTTCGCCGTGAAGGCCGGGTCGGTGTGCAGACGCGCAACCTCGTACTCGTCCTTGTAAGCCATCAGCTTGAAGAGATAACGCGCCACGGCTTCGGTCAGTGCGGTGCCTGGCGCGGCATTCACGAGCGCTGTTTCCGCTGTGCGCACCTTCTCGACGAAGGCGCTGTACTGCGCGGCGTAGGCGGCATCCTGGTAGCCGGTGAGGAAGTCCACACGCGTCTTCAGCATCTCGTTGAGACCGGGCTTCTTGACGAACTGGATCACCTGTTGGGCCTTGAACAAGGCCTGCACGGTGGGCAGGTCGTGCGCGCAACGCCGGCCCCACTCGAAGGCGGCCTTGTTGTTGTCGATCTGCACGCCGTTCAGCTCCATCGCACGCATCAGCGCGGCATGGCCCAGCGGAATGCGGCCGCGCTGCCACGCATAGCCCAGCAGCAGCGGGTTGGTGTAGATGCTGTCGCCTAACAGTTGCACGGCTACCTGTTCGGCGTCGAAAGCGCCCACCAGCGCATCACCCACGCTGGCGCGCACGGCGGCTTCGCAGTTGGCGCCAGGAAACTGCCAATCGGCGTTTTTCACGAAGGCGGCGGTGGGCGTGCCGTGCGTGTTCAGCGCCACGTAGGTGCGGCCCTGCTGCATCACGGTCAGCGTGTACTTGGCCGCGCCGACGATGCTGTCGCAGGCGATCACGAGATCGGCCTTCGCGGTGTCGACCTTGGTCGTGAAGATGGCGTCGGGCCGGTTGGCAATCTGGATGTGGCTCCAGGTCGCGCCGCCCTTCTGCGCCAGGCCGCCGGCGTCTTGCGTGACCACGCCCTTGCCTTCCAGGTGCGCGGCCATGCCGAGCAGCGAACCGATGGTGATGACGCCGGTGCCGCCCACGCCGCCGACCACGATGCCCCAGGCCTCTTCAGCCAGCGGCAGCGCCGGCTCGGGCAACGGCGGCAGCGCACTCAAGTCACCACGTTTCTCCTTTTTCGCCTTCTTCAGCTGCCCACCTTCCACGGTGACGAAGCTGGGGCAGAAGCCCTTCACGCAGGAATAGTCCTTGTTGCAGCTGTTCTGGTTGATGCGGCGCTTGCGGCCGAATTCGGTTTCCACCGGCTCCACGCTCAGGCAGTTGCTCTGCACGCTGCAGTCACCACAGCCCTCGCACACCAATTCGTTGATGACGACGCGCTTTTCGGGTTCGGCCAGCTTGCCGCGCTTCCGGCGGCGGCGCTTCTCGGTGGCGCAGGTCTGGTCGTAGATGATGGTCGTGGTGCCGGCGATCTCGCGGAACTGGCGTTGGATGTCGTCGAGCTCGTCGCGGTGGTGCACGGTCACGCCGGCCTCCAACGTCACGCCTTCGTACTTGGCGGGTTCGTCGGTAACGATCACCAGCTTCTTCACGCCTTCGCTGAGCAGGCTCTTCTGAATCTGCACCACGCTGTGGCCTTCAGGCCGTTCACCGATCGGCTGGCCGCCGGTCATGGCCACGGCGTCGTTGTAAAGCACCTTGTAGGTGATGTTCACGCCCGAGGCGATGCTCTGGCGAATGGCCAGGATGCCGCTGTGGAAGTAGGTGCCGTCGCCCAGGTTGGCGAACACGTGCGCTTCGTTCGTGAAGGGCGCCTGGCCCGTCCACGCCACGCCTTCGCCGCCCATCTGGCTGAAGGTCTCGGTGCTGCGGTCCATCCAGGTGGCCATGTAGTGGCAGCCGATGCCGGCCAGTGCGCGCGAGCCTTCGGGCACGCGCGTGCTGGTGTTGTGCGGGCAGCCGCTGCAGAACCAGGGCGCGCGGTCGCCGGTGTCGACCACCATCGCGGCCAGCTGCGCTTCACGCGCGGCGATGGTGGCCAGGCGCTCGTCCATGCGCGCGAAGATGTCGGCAGGAATGCTGCCATCGCGGCCCAGTTTCTTCAGCCGCTTGGCAATCGCCTTGGCGATGATGGCCGGCGTGAGGTCGGCCTTGGCGCGCAGCAGCCAGTTGTCGCTGGGGTTCGAGCGGCTCCATTCGCCGCCGGTGGCGTCACCCGAGCTTGTGGCTTCGGGTTCGTCGAACTTGCCCAGCACGTTGGGGCGCACGTCGGGGCGCCAGTTGTAAAGCTCTTCCTTGAGCTGGTATTCGATGACCTGGCGCTTTTCTTCGACGACCAGGATTTCCTGCAAGCCAGTGGCGAAGTCGCGCGTGATGCTGGCCTCCAGCGGCCACACCACGTTCACCTTGTGCAGCCGCAGGCCGATGGCCCGGCACGTGGCGTCGTCCAGGCCGAGATCGGCGAGTGCCTGGCGCGTGTCGTTGAAGGCCTTGCCGCTGGCGATGACGCCGAAGCGGTCGTTCGCCGTCGCGATGACGTTGTGGTTCAGCTTGTTGGCACGCACGTAGGCCAGGGCCGCGTACCACTTGTAGTCCATCAGCCGCGCTTCCTGCTCCAGCGGCGCGTCGGGCCAGCGCACGTGCAGGCCGCCAGACGGCATGACGAAGTCTTCGGGCAGCACGATCTTCACGCGGTCGGGGTCGACCAGCACCGAAGACGATGACTCCACCACTTCCTGGATGGTCTTCATGCCGCTCCACACGCCGCTGAAGCGGCTCATGGCGATGGCGTGCAGGCCCATGTCGAGAATGCCCTGCACATCGGACGGGAAAAACACCGGCAAACCGCAGGCCTTGAAGATGTGGTCGCTTTGATGCGGGGCGGTGCTGCTCTTGCTCACGTGGTCGTCGGCGGCAATGGCAATCACGCCGCCGTGTTTGGATGTGCCGGCCATGTTGGCGTGCTTGAAGACATCGCTGCAGCGGTCGACCCCGGGGCCCTTGCCGTACCAGATGCCGAAGACGCCGTCGTACTTGTTGGCCTTGGGCCAGAGGTCGAGTTGCTGCGTGCCCCAGACGGCGGTGGCGCCGAGTTCTTCGTTCACGCCGGGCTGGAACACGATGTGGTTTTCGGCCAGGTGTTTCTTGGCCGCCCACAGGGCCTGGTCGTAGCCGCCCAGCGGGCTGCCGCGGTAACCGCTGATGAAGCCGGCGGTGTTCAGGCCGGCGTGCACATCACGCGCGCGCTGCAGCATCGGCAGACGAACCAATGCCTGCACGCCGCTCATGAATGCGCGGCCGCTGGCCAGGCTGTACTTGTCATCCAGCGTGACGGTTTCCAGCGCTTTGCGGATGTGCTCGGGCAACGGGGCGTTCATGCGGCATTTCTCCTCGGCGCGGCAGGTGCAGATGCGATTGCAACAACGACCAGCAAGACGCGTGCCGCAGTGTAGGGAAAGCAGCGCGGCATGTCTTTTCTTTTGATGCCCGTTCAGGCATGCTTCAAGAAAGGAACATGCGCAAATATGGCCCCAAAAAACAAAATCTTGCCAGTCAAGACCCGATCAGGGAAAACCTCAGTCACGTCTGCTGATGCCGACGACCCGACAGAGCCGGCTGTTGCCAGCGGCGCCCGCCCGCTGGACCGCTACGACGTCGCCATCCTGCGTGAATTGCAAGCCGAAGCGCGTTTGTCCAACACCGAACTCGCCGCGCGCATCGGCCTGAGCGCTGCACCCACCTGGCGGCGCGTGAAGTGGCTGGAAGAGCAGGGCTTCATCACGGGCTATCGGGCCGAGATCGACCGCCGCAAGATCGGCCTGGGGGTGCTGGCCTTCGTGCGTGTGGACGCCGAGCGCCACAACGCGCAGGCCACGCAAGCGCTGGAAGCCGCCATTCGCGACCTGCCCGAGGTCGTGGCCTGTCATTACATCAGCGGTACAGGTACCTTCGAGCTGCACGTGATGGCCACCGACCTCGACGCCTTCTCGCGCTGGGTCAAGCAGACCCTCTTCAAGCTGCCGCATGTGAAAGACCTGCAGACCAGCTTCAGCCTGGGCGAGGTGAAGGCTGGCGCCGCGCTGCCCCTGGCGCACCTGGAGCGCGTGCGCTAGGTGCGGCAGCGCGGCAGCACCGCCGATTGCGCTACGCTCAGCGCTTGTTTCCAGCACCAAACCCGACCTTCCGCCCTGCATGAGCCGCTTGCTCGACCTGCTGCTCACCACCGACCCCGCACAGCGCACGCGCCTGGCGCAGAGCGGGTTGGCCCTGCTGCTGCTGGGTGCAGGCGTGGCGGCCATGCATTACTTCGTCTGGGCAGGCGTGGCGCCGCTGCTGCCTGTGCTGTGGTGGTCGGTGCTTACCGCGGCGGGCATGGTGGTGTTTTATGCCCTCATCCGCAGCGGCTGGTCGCGGCGCCTGCCCGAGCCTTCGCTGACCGTGCAGCAGATGATCTTTGCGCTGACCAGCGGTGCCGTGGCCTACACCCTGCTGGGCGCTGGCCGTGGCGCGGTCTTCCCGATGGTGATGGTGGTGCTGATGTTCGGCATGTTCATCGCCTCGCCGCGCCAGATGCGCTGGATCAGTGCCTGCGCAGTATTGTTGTTCGGCACCGCCATGGCGGTGATGACCGTGCTGCAACCGGCGGCCTTCCCGTGGCGCATCGAGCTCGGCCACTTCCTGCTGGTGGCCACGATGATGCCGGGCATTTCGCTGCTTGCGGCGCGCCTCTCGCGGCTGCGCGCGCGGGCTCGCCAGCAGCGCGCCGAGCTCGCGCAGGCCCTGTCACGCCTGCGCGAACACACCGTGCGTGACGAGCTCACGGGCCTCATCAACCGCCGTCACATGCAGGCCTTGATCGACCAGGAGCATCAGCGCTGCATCCGCAGCGGCCAGAGCTTTTGCCTGGCCGTGCTGGACATCGACAACTTCAAGCCTGTCAATGAAACCCACGGCTACGCGGTGGGCGACGCGGTGATGCGCGCCATCGCCCAGGAGGCGCAGCGCCACGTGCGCGTCTCGGACAAGCTGGCGCGCTGGGAAAGCGACGATTTCGTCCTGATGTTGGGCGACACCCGCGCCGCTCTGGCCCGCGGCGGGCTGGAGCGGCTGCGCCAGAAGGTGGGCGCTCTGCGTATCCTGCACGGCAGCACTGCGGTGGCGGTGACGCTGTCTTGCGGGCTGGCCGAACACCACGCCGGCGAGGCCGTGGCGCAGACGCTAGCGCGTGCCAACCGCGCGCTGCAGGATGCCAAATCACAAGGGCGCGACTGCATCGCGGTGGCTGCCTAGCGGCTTGGCTGCCTGATGCCGGCACTTTCAACAACGGGTTCTTGCGATGTGGCTATTGATCCTGGAAGCCCTGGCGGCGCTGGCGCTGCTGCTGTTCATCGTCTGGTGGACGATGTTTTCCGGCCGCCGTCCGGAGCCGAAGGCCGGGGATGAAGAGCGCGGTGAGGGGCGCGGTGACGGGCGCGGTGACGGGCGCAATGAAGGGCGCGAAATCGAGCGCCCCATCGAAAGCGACAACGAACAGCCGCCGCAGCGCTGAAGCTGCGCGAGTGTTTCGCCCTATGGCCCCGCGCGGGGTGGCAGCAGAAAGCTCATCGGCTCGGTGCGCAGGCGCAGCCACAGTGCGCGGCCGATGCGGCGGCGATCTTGCACGCGCACACCGCGTGAACGCAGGGCCACGCGAAAGGCCAGCGTGAAGCTGACGGTCAGGTTCAAGAAGCCGGTGATGGCAATGCCCGCCACGCACCACCAGAACGCCGACTGGGCAAGCAGGCCGAAGCCTAAAGCGCCCGTTGCAGCACCCAGTTGCCCGGTGCTTAAAGTGACGTGGCGCACGTCCAGCGGTATGCCGAAGAATCCCGCCAGCGCCGGCGCCATGCCGAGCATCATTCCCAGGCTGATGTTGGCGGCCAGCCCCGATACATTGGCACGCCACCAGCGCGCCCAGCGCTTCGCGCGTGCAGCGCCAAGCCGCGCGATGATGCGCGGGTTCCAGGCGATGGCGCTGTCCAGCCGGTGCAGCACAAACCAGTTTTCAGTCCAGCCCGCCACCAGGCTGCTGGCAAAAAGCAGCACCCCTGTGAAGGCCGCGAACAAGGCCGTGGGGCCCAGCAGTGTGATGCTGTCGAGCACGTGGTTCGCGTCGGCTGTGCCGACGAGCGGCGCACCGAACACCGCCTTGGCCAGCAGCTGCGCCGTCAGCACCAGCGGAAAACACATCGCCAGGTTGCCCACGATGCCGGCAAACTGCGACCTGATGAGTTGTGCCACACGGTCGACGAAGCCCTCCAGCTCTTCGTCGCTGGCGCTGCCGCCACGCGGCAGTGAAGCGGCCATCGCCGGCGCTGTCATGGCCGGTTGTTTGGTGGCCACTGTCCAGTGCAGCAGCATCACCAGCACGAAGCTGGCGGCGTAGTTCACTCCGGCAAAGAAGCCGCCCCAAAAGGCCGAAAGGCCGAGGGCCACGATGGCGAACTTCAAGAAGGTGGTGCCCGCAATAACGGCGCCGCCCCCAGCGGCTCTTCGCAGCATGTCGCGGTATTCCGCGCGGCTGCGCGTGATGTAGTGCTGGCCGGTTTCGGCGCTGCGTTCGGCCACCTGGCGTGCCAGCAGCGAGTAATGGCGAGCAAACAGCGCACGCACGCCGCGTTGGTCCTCCAGCACACGCAGCAGCTCCAGCAGCAGGCTTCGCGTCTCGGGCAGCGGCTCGGGGGTCAACACGCAGTTCACCAGTTGCTCGATGCGCTTCACACGGCCGCGCAGCTGATCGAGGTCGAAGACGATGTTCACGGAAATGCCGAACTGCTCCAGGTGCGGCATCACGCTGGCCGCAGCCAGGCGGCAGGCCTCCAGCAGTGCACGCAGATAGCCGGCGGCCTTCAGTGCGTCTTCTTCGTGGCCTTGCAGCACGGCTTCGCGCAGCTGCCTGGCCGCATGGGTGAGCTGGCGAAACGGCTCATCCTGCAGCACCGCGACATCCATGCGCTGGCGCAGCGAAGGCTTGTAGCCCGCCGAATGCACGGCACTCACCAGAATGTTGATGGCGTTCAGCAAAACCACGCGCATCGCGGCCGCGTCGCCCGGGCCCAGCAGCGCCATCGCACGTTGCAGCGTCGTTGCATCCAGCCCGGTCACCCAGGCGGCGTCGGCCGGTTCGAACAGCAGGCTGAACAGGCCGGCCAGGTCACGCGTTTCAGGCGTGCCCGGCAGCACCCGCTGATGCAGACGTGACAGCAGTTCGCTGGCAAAGGACATGCGCGCGCTGAAGCCGAGATCGGCGAAGAGCGAGGCCGCATCGATGTCGCGCCAGAAGGCTTCGACCAGCCCGCGCACACGGGCGCGAAGCGCGTCGTTCTTGTCCACCTGGTTCAGCAGGTGGCGCAGGCGCACTACCGGCAGTGGCGTGCGCGCTCCATCGGCGGCGGCGCTTCCGGGTGGAGCCGCTGACTGAGGTCGCGGAGCATGGCGCAGCCATTCCATCAGGCGCACGAGCCACAGGTGCCGCTCTGGCTGGCTCGACTTGGGGTCGGCGGCGTTGATCAGCGCTGTGAGGTCCCAGCTCTGCGCCGGGACGCCTTTGCCCCTCAATGCAGGGCGCCGGGGTAGACCAGCGCGAACTCGGGCACGTCAGCCTCGAAGGCGTGCGCATCCTCGGTCATGCAGTAGAAAGTGCCGCGCATGGCGCCATGCGCCGTGTCGATGCGCGTCCAGCTCGTGTATTCGAAATGTTCGCCGGGCTTGAGCACCGGCTGCTGGCCCACCACGGCCAGGCCGCGCACGTCTTCGCGGTGGCCGTCGCCATTGGTCACTGCCCAATGCCGCGCCACCAGCTGTGCCGTCACCGCGCCGGTATTGCGGATGACCACCGTGTAGGCGAAGGCATAAGGCCCCTCGGGCGGTTGTGACTGCTCGGGCAGGTATTGCACACGCACTTCGCAGGTGAACTCGGGCTTGGCCATGGCCGGCATTCTAGGAGTCGGCACCGCTGAATGCCGGCGAATGCCAGTGAGCGGAAACCTAGAATCGGGTCATGACCACTTACCGCATCGCCCCCAGCATCCTCTCGGCCGACTTCGCCTGCCTGGGTGATGAAGTGAAGAACGTCATTGCCGCCGGCGCCGACTGGATCCATTTCGACGTGATGGACAACCATTACGTGCCGAATCTGAGCTTCGGGCCCATGGTCTGCCAGGCGCTGCGCAAGCACAGCACGGTGCCCATCGACGTGCATCTGATGGTGCAGCCTGTGGACGCGTTGGCGCAGGCCTTCTGCGAGGCCGGTGCCGACCTGGTGAGCTTTCACCCCGAAGCCAGCGTGCATGTCGACCGCACGCTGCAGCTGATCAAGGCCGAGGGCAAGCAGGCCGGTCTGGTCTTCAACCCGGCAACCACGCTGGATGTCCTTGAATACGTCATCGACAAGGTCGACCTCGTGCTCATCATGAGCGTCAACCCGGGCTTCGGCGGCCAGAGTTTCATCGACAGCGCGCTGCGCAAATTGGAGAAGGCGCGCAAGCTCATCGACCAGACCGGACGCGACATTCGCCTGGAGGTGGATGGCGGCATCAAGGTCGACAACATCCGCCGCGCCGCGGATGCCGGCGCCGACACCTTCGTGGCGGGCAGCGCCATCTTCAACCAGCCCGACTACAAAGCAGTGATCACCGCGATGCGCGCTGAGTTGGCGCAATGATCCGGCGCGCCGATCAGGTTCTGTCGATGCGCCGCGCCAGCACCACCGAGGTGTTGGTTCTGGTCACGCCCTCGATGGCGCCTATCTCGTCGAGCAGCTGGTCCAGGCGTGCAGTCGATTCGGCCCGCAGCAGCGCCAGGTAGTCCGAAACCCCGCTGACGCTGCAGAGCTGGCGCAATTCCGGCAGTGCTGCCAGCCGTTGCGTCACCAGCGCACCGGCCTTGGGTTCGGTGGTGATGCCGACATAGGCCTCGACGCCGCCGTCGCCCTCTTCCTGGCCCAGGCGCACGGTGTAGCCGACGATGACGCCGCCGCGCTCAAGCCGTGTCAGGCGTGAAAGCACCGTGGTGCGCGCCACGCTCAAGCGGCGTGCCAAGTCGGCCGTGCTGGTGCGGGCATCGGTCTGCAGCAGCGCCAGGAGGCGACGGTCCAGGCTATCGAGGGTTACAGCGTGCGCCATCAGTGCATTGTGCCGGCCTGTTGCGGCGCGTCGGAACAGCCCTCGGCTCTCAGGTTCAGGCGCAAGATTCCGATATGGCAGGCAGAGCACGCAGGTGTTCGGCTTGCCTGCCGCAACGACAAAGACGACAGGAGTGACGCAGCGCTTCGTACCGAGGGTTCATCATGAAAGTCCGCCAGATCATCATCTTCAGCGGTGAGCAGTTCGAGGTGCCGCAAGGCGTTCAGCGCATCGACCACCGCGCCACCCACGGCTGGCAGTTGCGGTATGGCGGCACCAAGCTGTTTTCCGACCACACGCCTGACGGCAGCGGCGCGGCAGCCTCGCTGCAGCTGGCCACCAAAGAACTGCTGAAGCGCATTGCCAAGCTGCCGGCGCCTTCGCTGCTGCAGCGTGCGCCCAGCGCCAACAAGAGCAACCAGTTGCCGCCGGGCATCACCGGCCCGGTGGTGCGCATGCGCAGCAACAGCCAGACGCGAGACTGCAGCCTGATGGTGCTGATCCCGCGTTTTGGCGACAAGCCGCGCCGCCGCACCATCTACATTGGCACAGAGAACACGTACACCATCCAGCGCTACGAGAAGGCGCTGGAGCGGGCCATCGAGATGCGCCAGGCCGCTGAAGAGGCCTACCAGAAGGCCAGCACGCGAGCCAAGCGCGCCGCCGCGCGTGAGATGAAAGACCAGCTCTTGGCCGCCTGAGAACTGCAGCACAGACCCGAGTTAGCCGTATTGGCAGATTAGTTCGTCAAATCGACGGAAGAAGAATCTATTTCGACGCATTGAGCCTTTCTTCCGTCCATGGGCTTGCCTAGACTGCCAGGCAGTTCAGCCCTCCGACGGAATTCACCTCATGCGTATCACCTTGCTTGGCGCCGGCCACATCGGCCACACCATCGCCCACCTGCTGTCCCACAGCGGCGATTACGAAGTTACCGTGGTCGACCGCAGCCCCGAGGCGCTGGCCGAGTTGAAAGGCATGCCGCTCGCCACCCGCGTGGTGGAAACCGCCGACGCGCAGGCCCTGCTGGCCGTCTTGCGCGGCCAGCAAGCCGTCATCAACGCGCTGCCCTACCACCTGGCCACGATGGCCGCCACCGCCGCGCGTGAAGCCGGCTGCCATTACTTCGACTTGACGGAAGACGTGGCCGCCACCCGTGCCATCCAAGAGATGGCCAAGGGTGCCAGCACCGCATTCATGCCGCAATGCGGCCTGGCGCCGGGTTTCATCGGCATCGTGGCGCACCACCTGGCGCAGGGTTTCGACAGCCTGCAGGAAGTGAAGATGCGTGTCGGCGCGCTGCCGGCCTTCCCGACCAACAGCCTAAAATACAACCTGACCTGGAGCGTGGATGGTCTCATCAACGAGTACTGCCACCCCTGCGAGGCGATACGCGGCGGCAAGAGCATCGAAGTGCTGCCTCTCGAAGGCCTGGAGCACTTCAGCCTGGACGGCACCGAATACGAGGCCTTCAACACCAGCGGCGGCCTGGGCACACTGTGCGAAACCCTGGCCGGCAAAGTGCAGACGCTCGACTACAAAAGCGTGCGCTACCCCGGCCACCAGGCGCTGATGAAGATGCTGCTTGAAGACTTGCAGCTCAACGAGGACACCGAGACCCTCAAGGCCATCATGCGCAAGAGCATCCCCAGCACCATGCAAGACGTGGTGCTGGTGTTCGTCACCGTCAGCGGAATGAAAAGTGGCGCGTTGGTGCAAGAGGTTTTTGCGCGCAAGATATTTGCCGAGCGCAGCGATACGCATCCCTTGAGCGCCATCCAGATCACCACCGCCGCCGGCATCTGCGCCGCGGTAGATCTGTTCCGCGAGGGCCAACTGCCGCAGCGCGGCTTCATCCGCCAGGAACAGGTGGGCCTGCCCGCCTTCCTGGCCAACCGCTTCGGCAGCGCCTACCAGCAAAGCCGCCAGGTCGAGAGCATCGGCTGAGCGGGCGCGCTTGAAATGGCGCGGCGGCTGCGGCGACACTTGCGGCCATGAAAACCACCGCCAAGACGTCGCAACGCGGCAAGAACCGCGCCCTGGATGTCGACACCCTGTGGCAGCTGCAGCGCCTGTCTGGCCTGACGCTGGCACCCGACGGCCGCGCTGCCGTCGTTTCGGTGACGACACCGTCGATGGAGCAAAACCACACGCGCACGCGGCTGTGGCTGCTGCCCACAGACCGCTGCGCACCGCGCCCCCTGACGAGCTGCGGCGAGCGTGACGGCCAGGCCGCGTGGTCGCCATCGGGCGACCGTATCGCCTTCGTGGCGCGGCGTGAGCAGGAAGGCAGCAAGGACAGCACGCCGCAGCTCTACACCATCGCGGCCGATGGTGGCGAGGCGCAGCGTCACAGCAGCTTCGGCCCCGGCATCGAATCCTTCAAATGGATGCCGGACGGCAAGCGAGTGGTCTTCAGTGCCTGGGTGTGGCCGGGTCTGAAGGGTGCGGCGGCGCAGAACAAGGCGCACAAGGCCTTCACCGAACGCAAGGAAAGCGGCTACGCCACCAGCCAGGCCTACTACCGCCACTGGGACCACAACGTGCCAATGGGGCGAGTGCTGCACCTGCTGCTGCTGGACCTGGCCAGCGGCCGCGTGACCGACCTCTTCGAAGGCAGCACGCTGGAGCTGCCGCGCGACGGCGGCGGCAACGACGTGTACGACGTGCACCCCGAGGGTCGCCATGTCGCCTTCGTGCACGACCCCGCACCCGAGGCGATGCAGGCCAACCGCGCGGCCTTGTCCGAGATCGAGCTGCGCACGCGCCGCGTGAGGGCGTTGGTGGACGACGCGGCCTGGGACATCGCCGGCCCGGCCTACAGCCCCGACGGCCGGCAGCTGGCCGTGGTGGCCGCACACGTGGGGCTGAAGCACACCGCGCTGGCGCAGCCGGCGGTGGTGAGCCGGGCCGCAGAAGGCAAAGGCAAAGGCGGCCTGCGCGTGCTGGTGCCCGACTGGGACCGCTCCATCAACACCCCGTTGCGCTGGTCCGAAGGTGGCGCGGCGTTGCTGTTCACGGCCGAGGACCGCGGCCGCTGCCACCTGTGGCGCTGCGCTCTCGACACCGACACCGTGTCCTTGCTTCGCGAAGGGGGCTGGGTGCAGGACTTCGACCTCGCCGGCGATACCGTGGTGATGTTGGCCGACAGCGCCACTCACCCAGCGCGAGTTTCCACGCGAGACCTGGCGCGCCACGGCAGCGCCGAAGCACTGCGTCTGGAAAGCTTCAACGACGAGCTGCTGGCGGGCGTGGCCTTCGGCGAAGTGCGCGAGACCCACGTCACCGGCGCCCTCGGTGAGCCGGTGCAGATGTGGCTCGTCTTCCCGCCTGGTTTCGATGCGAAGAAGAAGCACCCCGTCACCCACGTCATCCACGGCGGGCCTTTCGCTGCAGCCGGCGACACCTTCAGCTGGCGCTGGAACCCGCACATCTTTGCCGCCCCCGGGCATGTCATCGCCCAGGTGAACTACCACGGCAGCAGTGGCTTCGGCTTCAAGTTCCGCGACAGCCTCATCGGCCGGCAGGGTGAACTGGAACTGCAGGACATCGAGGCCGCCACCGACTGGCTGCTGCAGCAGCGCTGGGCCGATGCTCGACGCGTTTTCGCCACTGGCGGCAGCTATGGCGGCTTCCTGGTGGCGTGGATGAACGGCCACGTGGCACCTGGGCGTTACCGCGCCTACGTCTGCCATGCCGGTGTGTTCGACCGCATTGCCACCTTCAGCGCCGACAGCTACAGCACCCGCCCCAAGGACCTGAGCGCCAAGTACTGGGAAGACCCGGCACGGGTGGCCGCGCAAAGCCCGCACAACTTCGCCGTCAGCATGGACACGCCCACGTTGGTAAGCCATGGCGCGCAAGACTTTCGCGTGCCCGACTGCAATGGCCTGGCCTACTACAACACCCTGAAGGCCAGAGGCGTGGACGCACGCCTGCTGTGGTTCCCCGACGAAAACCACTGGGTGCTGAAGCCCCGCAACTCGAAGCTCTGGTATGCCGAGTTCGCAGCTTGGCTGGCCCGCCATGGTGGCCCGATCAGGAAGAGCCGCGCATGAGTCTGCACGCGACGCTCTTCGAAGCGGCCATCATCGACCTGGACGGCACCATGGTCGACACCGTCGGCGACTTTGAAGTCGCCCTGGCGCGCGCACTGACTGAACTTGGCCAGCCGACAGCAAGCCGCGCCTTCATCGCGCGCACGGTAGGCAAAGGCAGTGAACACCTGATCACGCGCACGCTGGCCGAAGTGGGCGCGCCGGCCTCGTTGTTCGATGAAGCCTGGCAGCGCTACCAGCACCACTACCTGGCCATCAACGGGCAGTATTCGGCCGTCTACCCCGGGGTGGTCGAAGGCTTGCAGATGCTGCGAGACCTGGGCCTGCGCCTGGCCTGCATCACCAACAAGCCGAACGCCTTTGCGCGGCCGTTACTGGCAGACAAGGGCCTCGGCGGCTATTTCGACCACGCTTTCGGCGGGGATGCTTTCGCCCACAAGAAGCCCCACCCGATGCCGCTGCTGAAGGCCTGCGAGGCGCTGGGCAGCACGCCAGCGCGCACGCTCGTGGTGGGCGACTCCAGCAACGACGCCGAAGCCGCGCGCGCTGCCGGTTGCCCGGTGGTGCTGGTGAGTTATGGCTACAACCACGGCGAGCCCGTGGCCAGCGCCCGGCCCGATGCCATCGTCGACCGCATCGACCAGATTCCCGCGTTGCTGCGCAGTGCGTGAACTCAGCGGTTGCGCCCGCCCCGGGGTGCCGCCGGTTCCTGGCCCAGCAGCGCGGCCTTCAGGCCGTCGTCGGGCGGGTTCGGGCCCAGCCAGATGCTCAGCAATGCGGTGAAGAATTCGGGCTCGCGCGCGGGCTCGCCCTGAGCCTTGCCGTTCACCAGCACCGTGGTGCCCACGCCAGGCACGTAGTCGACCGAGAAACTTTCGCCGGCCAGCAGTCTTTTCTTGGCCGAGAAGATGTCGGCCATGCGCAGCGTGCCGGCGATGGACTTGCTGAACGTTTCGCGAGGTGCGTTGTCTCGCATGCCGCGCGTGAAAAGCTTGCCCAGTTCGTTGGCGTCGATGTCGCGCAGCATCACCACGTGCAAACGCTTCGAGCCCGGCGCGGCGAACGCGGCCTCGGGCGTGGTGGCCTTCGCGCCGAGGTAGAGGCCGGCGGTGTAGACCCGCACCACGAACTTGAAGCGCGTGCCGGCGCCATTCAGCGGCAGCGTGCTGCCTGCCACTGTCGCCGTCGGGGCATAGCGCACGCCCGAGACCTCTATGGTGCCGGGCACCAGCGCGGCAGGCAGAGAGCTCGGAGAAGCTACTGATGTCTGGGCGCGCAGCACGTGGGGTGCGGCCAGGGCGGCAAGCGCACATGTGGCAAGCAGAAGGCGGCGTTGCATGATGAGATATTCGACTTGGGTTCAAAGGGGGCGGCAGTCTGCCACGTGCACCGCTGGTGTAGAGGGCGGGCTGCTAAACTCGGCCGATGACGTTCATGGCATTGCCCACTAATGCCGCACGCCGGCCTGGTTCCTGCGACCAGGGAGCCTGGCCCTGGCGTCGCTCGCACCGCTTCTGCTGCTAGTTGGTTCGCCGGCAGGCGCTTCGTTGAGGGCCAGACCCTGGCGTCCGGCCCGAAACCCCAACACCGCCATGCCCCGCCTGCCCAGCAGGCCTGAGGCCTCCGCGTGAACAGGTGCTAGAAGTGATCACAGAACTTGAGTTCCAGAGCCTGGCCAGCCAAGGCTACAACCGCATTCCGTTGATCCAGGAAGCCTTCGCTGACCTGGAGACACCGCTTTCGCTTTACCTGAAGCTCGCTGGCGGAGCCAAACACAGCTTCCTGCTGGAAAGCGTGGTCGGCGGCGAACGCTTCGGCCGCTATTCCTTCATCGGCCTGCCGGCACGCACGCTGGTGCGGGCCACCGGCTTCATTACCGAGATCGTCACAGACGGCTGCGTCGTGGAGACGCATGAAGGCAACCCGCTCGACTTCATCGAGAGCTATCAGCGGCGTTTCCGCCCTGCGCTGCGCCCCGGCCTGCCGCGCTTCTGTGGCGGCCTGGCCGGCTACTTCGGCTACGACGCAGTGCGCTTCATCGAGCCCCGCCTGGCGCGGACGCAAAAGCCTGGCGGCATCGGCACGCCCGACATCCAGCTGCTGCAGACCGAGGAATTGGCCGTCATCGACAACCTTTCGGGGCGCCTCTACCTCATCGTCTGGGCAGACCCCGGCCGCGCCGAGGCTTACTTCAGCGGCAAACGCCGCTTGAACGAACTGGCCGACAAGCTGCGCTACAGCGTCACCGCGCCACCCGTGAAGCGCGGGCCCAGCCATCCGGTCGAGCGCGATTGCAAGCAGGCCGACATGGAAGCCATGGTGCTGCGCGCCAAGGACTACATCGCCGCGGGCGACTGCATGCAGGTGGTGCTGGGCCAGCGCCTGAAAAAGCGCTACACCGAAAGCCCGCTGAGCCTTTACCGCGCGCTGCGCAGCCTGAACCCGTCGCCCTACATGTACTTCTACGACATGGGCGACTTCCAGATCGTCGGCGCCAGCCCCGAGATCCTGGTGCGGCAAGAGCAGACAGCAGAAGGCGCCAAGGTCACCATCCGCCCGCTGGCCGGCACGCGCCCGCGCGGCTGCACGCCCGACAGCGACAACGCCATCGAGGCGGAGCTGCTGGCCGACCCCAAGGAGCGGGCCGAGCACCTGATGCTCATCGACCTGGCGCGCAACGACATCGGCCGCATCGCGCGCACGGGCAGCGTGAAGGTGACGGAGGCCTTCGCGGTGGAGCGCTACTCGCACGTGATGCACATCGTGAGCAACGTCGAAGGCCTGCTGAAGGAAGGCATCGGCAACATGGACGTGCTGAAAGCCACCTTCCCGGCGGGCACCCTGAGCGGCGCACCGAAAGTGCGGGCCATGGAAATCATCGACGAACTCGAGCCCGTGCAGCGCGGCATCTACGGCGGCGCTTGCGGCTACCTCAGTTTTGCGGGCGACATGGACGTGGCCATCGCCATCCGCACCGGCATCGTGAAGGACCAGACGCTCTACGTGCAGGCCGCCGCCGGCGTCGTGGCCGACAGCGTGCCCGAGATGGAGTGGAAGGAAACCGAGCACAAGGCGCGGGCGCTCATTCGGGCAGCAGAACTCGTCGAAGAAGGGTTCTGAGCATGCTGCTGATGATCGACAACTACGACAGCTTCACCTTCAACCTGGTGCAGTACTTCGGCGAGCTCGGCCAGGAGGTGCGGGTGTTTCGCAACGACGAGATCACCGTCGAAGGCATCGCCGAGCTGAACCCCGAGCGCCTGGTGCTGTCACCCGGGCCTTGCAGCCCGGCCGAGGCCGGCATCTGCATCGAGGCCATCCGCCACTTCGCCGGCAAGCTGCCTCTGCTGGGTGTGTGCCTGGGCCACCAGGCCATGGGCGCGGCGCTGGGCGGCAAGGTGGTGCGCGCGCAGGTGCAGATGCACGGCAAGGCCAGCACCATCAGCACCGACCAGCAAGGTGTCTTTTACGCCCTGCCGGCGCGGTTCAGCGTCATCCGTTATCACTCGTTGGCGGTGGAACGGGCCAGCTTGCCTGCAGACCTGCTGGTCACCGCCACCAGCGAAGACGGCGAGATCATGGGCCTGCGCCACCGCGGCCTGCCGCTGGAAGGCGTGCAGTTCCACCCCGAGTCCATCCTCAGTGAACATGGCCATGCGATGCTGAAGAACTTTCTGGAGCAAGTGCGGTGACGACGTCTATCGCCCCCATAGACCTGCGCAGCGACACCGTCACGCTGCCCACCGCCGCCATGCGCGCGGCCATGAACGCCGCAGAACTCGGCGACGACGTGTTTGCCGACGACCCCAGTGTCAATGCGCTGCAGGCCAAGGTCGCCGCGCTGCTGGGCAAGGAAGCCGCGCTCTTCGT
>Ga0209490_10002279_pt1 | contig 18197 bp, 14 predicted proteins | sample MAT06_FD_187209 | JGI IMG/M metagenome (GOLD analysis project Ga0209490, IMG submission 187209) | Freshwater microbial communities from Lake Fryxell liftoff mats and glacier meltwater in Antarctica - MAT-06 (SPAdes) (version 2) | ecosystem: Environmental > Aquatic > Freshwater > Ice > Liftoff... | reverse complement strand
TGGCAAGCTTTCTAGGCTTGACCCTCACCCCCAACCCCTCTCCCAAAATTGGTAGAGGGGAGCAAATTCTCCAGTTCCCCTTCTCCCAAGTTGGGAGAAAGGGTTAGGGGATGAGGGCAAAACGTCTTCTCAAAGCAGATTTTTTCTTAAGTTTACACCTATGGGCACTGCCGTGCCCTTACACTTCGCTTAATATTTATTTTCTTCAAAAAAATATTACATATTTCTGAAAATCGCTTTTTGATTGCTAGTAGTTACATGGTAATTTGTATTAGATGTTAATAGCTTGATATTAGCTGCATAAGATAATCATAATTAGCTTTGACAAGTACAGAAATTATTGGAGCTTAATAAAATGATGTTATCTGATCATGACTCAGTATTTATATCAAGCAAGAAGTCAAAATAGTTAGATATTGTTTATGATAAGATAATGAATTTTAGATGAGTTGATACTCATAACCAAAACATGAACCTTAGCAAACAGGTTATTGTAATATGTTCGTCCGCAAAATCCTAGTTGTTGAGGATGAAAAAATCCTAACCTCAAATATTAGAAAAAGTTTAGAAAAATTAGGCTATTCTGTTTCAAGAATAACTAAGTCTGGAGAAGAGGCAATAAAAAAGGTAGCAGAAACTCATCCAAATTTAGTGTTAATTGATATCTGCCTAGCTAGGGAAATTGACGGTGTAAGCGTAGCGGATATTATCCAGAATGATTTCCATATCCCTGTAGTATATTTAACAGAGAGTTCTGAATATAAAACATTACAAAAAAATCAGCTAAGTGAGCCTTTTAGTTACATAGTTAAACCATTTATTGAAAGTGATTTACATTTAGCAATTGAAATGGCTCTGTACAAACATCAAACCAAGAAGATATTAAACGAAGAGCAACAGAGGCTGGCGGCAATTATTAACAGCATCGGTTGTGCAGTGATTGTGACTTATGCAAATGGTTGTATTCAAATGATGAATCCCATAGCAGAACTAATCACTGGCTGGAAGCAAAGTGAAGCATTGGGAAAAGATTTAATAGAAGTCCTTAGCTTAGTTGACAAAGATTTAGGAGAAAGAATTGAAAATTTAGCTACATACGTAATCGAATCAGGCGAAATTTTCAACCTACCAGAAAACTGTACATTGATTACCAAAGATGGTATAGAAATAGCGATTGGGGATAATGTTGCACCCATCCGCGATCAAAATGGCAATATTACTGGCGCAGTTTTAGTTTTTCAAGATATTACCAAACGCAAGCAGACAGAGGCGCAACTGATGCGTAATGCGTTTTATGATGGGCTGACAGAATTACCGAATCGGGTTTTATTTTTAGATCGGCTCAGACAAACAATTGAACGTAGCAAACGCAGAAACGATTATTATTTTGCAGTTTTATTTTTGGATTTAGATGGCTTCAAGGAGATTAACGATCGCTTTGGGCATGGAATAGGGGATGATTTTTTAGTAGCGATCGCTAGACGTTTAGAGTCGTGCTTACGCGGTGGTGATAGTGTAGCACGATTTGGTGGTGATGAGTTTACTGTTCTTTTGGACGATATTAAAGGCATTGCCGACGCTACCAATGTTGCCAAACGAATGCAAGACTCGTTGCGATCGCCAGTTAACCTGAATGGATATCAGTTATCTACTACAGCTAGCATTGGTATTACTTGGAATTTTATTAATTATGAGGAGCCTGCAACTCTCCTACGGGATGCTGATATTGCTATGTATCGAGCTAAACGCCAGGGAAAAGCTACTTATGCCATATTTAGTTAAAAATAGAATATGCTACTCTAGCCGCTACTAAGGTATCATACACAACCGAGAAGCCCCATAAATCTGTCATGGAAAAAACCGAAAAACAGAAAATGCTTGCAGGCGAATTATATCTGGCGGATGATCCAGAATTGGCTGCCGAAAATAAGCGAGCTAGTCGTCTGTTGCGAAGGTACAATTCTACAACTGAAGAACAGCAAGAGCAACGGCAGCAAATTTTGCAAGAATTATTTGGAAAGCTTGGTGACAAAGCGTTAATTGTGCCACCATTTCACTGTGATTATGGCAGTAATATTTTCGCTGGCGACAGATTGTATATGAACTATGGCTGTGTAATTTTAGACTGCAATACAGTTCATATTGGTGAAAATGTCTTGTGCGCTCCTTATGTGCAAATTTATACTGCTTATCACCCAACAGAGCCAGAAATTCGTCTTTCTGGGAGAGAATTAGCTGCCCCAATTAACATTGGTAACAATGTCTGGATTGGTGGCAGTGCAATTATTTGTCCAGGTGTAACTATTGGTGATAACACAACCATTGGTGCTGGCAGTGTAGTTGTCAAAGATATACCTGAGAATGTTGTTGCTGCTGGCAATCCCTGCCGCATCATTCGATATTTATCCTAGAATTTAAAATTTATACCCTCTGGCAATCCAATAGAGCCAGTCTGCGATCGCTTCTTGAGTTTCCGTGTCAGCATCAATGGCTGCTATTTCAGATAATTTTGCAGAATATACATCATCATCCTTACCATTAATATAAGCCACTTCTACAAGCATATCTTTTAAGCATTCTTCATCTGGGGCCATTCCCAGCACTTCCACTTGTTTTTCCTCGACAGAAGCTGATTTTCGTCCCTTCTTACTCCATTTAGCCAGAAAAGGAAAATTCAGAGTCTCTTCGAGGTAATAGTACCAACCCATTGCCCGATCTTCTTTATCTTCAGCATCTACAATGATCTCTGTTTTAATGCGATGCTCTCGGTTTTCGTCGGCTTCAACACTAGGCATAAGATAACACTTTGCGTATAATGCATTTTGATAATACTACCAAAGTCTTGGCTAGGAATAATTTTTCTAAAATATATAGGACTTACGCATAAAAGATACCCCAACACCCTTAAAAAGGCGGCTTTTAGGGTTCTTTCATTTTTAAGGGGGATCTAGGTTTTAGTTTTCAGTGCGTAAGTTTTGCTATATCTAAGTTATACAAAAAACCGCTTGTCATTGACAAACGGTTTTCTAGTTATTGCCCTCAAAGAGTACCTTATATCAGGTTCGCTTGATTGCTTATTAAACTCGAAGAACCCCACCCCGCCAAAGCGATGCTTTGTCTCCCCTCCCGAAGAGCGGGGAGGGGTTGGGGGTGGGGTTCTTTGATTATGGGTAATTTGGCGGACATGATATTATTTGTAGCGCCAAGATGCCAAGTTCTTTATTAGCACTAAAGCGCAAAATATTAAACAAGTCTCAAATCAGGATAATTTGCCAGTACATCATCAGATGTCAAGGTATCATTTTCAGCTTGCGGAGTCCAAAGAACTTCAATTGCTAGAAGTTTTTCGCTAGGGATACTACCAATTTGGCGCAAAGCTTGACGCAAATCATCAGCACTGTTAATCGCTGTGGGGATTTCAAACTTGCCTAATGTCGCCGCCAGCAAGGTGACGATAATATATTCACCAGGGCCTTCGGTAAATAGGCGAGTGGGGTTGTCGAGTTCACCAGCCGGAGGTAAAGCATCTTTGGCAAGGGCTGCTTTTAGCTGGTTGTTGACGTTAGAAATAGTTTCTTCGCTAAACTTGCTGCGTTCTGCCAGTGACAGCCGATTAAACTGACTTTCAGCTGAATTTAAACTGGCTTGTTGAGTGCCACCACCTGCATATACAAAGTATTCGGGATGGCGGAGTAAAGCTAGGCTGGCTTCTTGTAGAACTTCTGCTCTCCCCTCTGGGGTGTTAGTATCAGCAGTTTCAGCAATATGGTTGAGTTCATTTTGCAATTCACGGGCTTGAGCTAACAAACCTACTTGCAAACGAGTTACAGAAACAGGAGAGTTACTGCTGTAATCTGCTTCTCCATTTTCACCGCCAGAGACGCGGCGGAAAGTTTGCAATAAGAAATTAGCGATCGCAAAGAAGATTAAGATGCCAAATAGACCACCAAATCCTCCCCCAATACCCCAGAGAGGAAGTAGGAAGGGAAAGCCAAAACCACCACCAAAACCACCACCAAAACCACTACCAGGATAGTATCCGCCCCCCCCAGGAGGTGCATAAGTGCGGGGTGTATAGGTGCGGCTGGAAGGTACTCTAAAGGAACCACCACCGATTCGCCCCCCACTGCGGGCCGCTAATGCTCCATCGGCGTGGCTAAGAGCCAAAGTTAACACCAGTCCTAGCGCTAACAAGCTTTTTAACAGTGGTTTGATGGTTTGTTGTAGTTTTTTACGCATAATACAATCGCTTGGAAAACTTAATTATTTATGATTTCTCCCCATGCTGGTAGGAGTGTTTCAATCTGTCGCTAACGCCAGCCCGTAACAAACAAGCTTTGTAGCATTCACGTAGCATTCACGAGTAAAGGCTACATATTCAATCTACCGCGTCTTCTCTTCGATAGGCAGCGATCGCAGGGGGGATTTCTCGACTGGGGAACCGTACCTTAAGATATGTTCACAATTACAGAAAGTATTGTTGCTAGGTTTTGGACTAGCGCTTTCAGGCTAAAGTCTTGAATTATACAAATGGTTTTAATTTTTAATGGGTATTTTAACTAATTTTTTAATACTTAACCCTACTTATTTTGTCATCAGGTAGGAGGATATTTTTAAATTACGATAAGCATTTACTACATTTCTTGGCTTTAAATTTACGTATACGCGGCAGGGGAGAAAGTGTCTGTAATGCCCATAATTAAACGCAGACAGACACTACATAACTATCAACTACTCATCCAGTTTTTTGGCATTTTGGCACAACAGCCTAAAGGATTCAGGATATTCTATTGAACGTAGCTAGATTTCGTAATTTTCGCAACATTTGTTTACTGATCAACTTGGCTACATATAAGTATTAGCTTTTATTTATTGTTCATCATGCACAGAAATTCTCAAGTATTGAGAAATTTAGAGCAAAAATAAAATCAACACAATAAAAAAACAATCTTCTTGGCTAATTTTGTAAAATCGGCTTCAAATTTGTCTACCACATTCGTTTTAAAAGAAATAAAATAAGAATTATGGCTTTGAAAATAATCCTAATTATAAAGAAATTAAAAATTATTTGAAGTAAAGTTATCAGCTTTATTATGGAACATATTTCTCAACTAACAGCCGAAATCAGAGACAAAGCTGCATACCCAGATATCCTAGTCATATCCCGGATCTTCCTGCCGAAAGAAGCTGTAATTGGGGAATATATCTATAATCGCTGTCTCCAAGATCCAGAACGAGTGATTGTGCTGGCGGCTAGTTGCTCAGGAGATAAAGTATTTGATGAAGGTCAACAGTTTCCGGTGTATCGCTGGTTTTATCCTAGATACTGGCGTAGTGGCTTTGTGGAAAGTATCCTGAAGCCTTGGGTGAATATCGTCTGCTCATTTGTCCTAGCAATCAGACTTTATTTTCGTTATCACTACCGTTATATAGAGTGGGGCCACGGCTATGATTTCCCTTCGCTGTTGCTATTGAGCTATTTCTTACCGATTCGCTTTTTTATCTATCTGCACGGTGATGATTTTCTTTGTACTTTACACAATCCCGTGCTGCGATCGCTATTTAAATTAACACTCAAACGAGCCGAAGGTATTGTTTGTAACAGTTCTTATACACAAGACTATCTCAGAACTGCTTTCCGATTAGATACTCCTACCCACGTCATTAACCCAGTCATCAGGCCGGAAAAATTTGGTAATAATGTAGCAAGCCCTAGTAGCCTTGATGATTTACGTGTTCGCGTGCGTCAAGCGTACAATATTCCCGAAACAGCAATAGTTATTCTCTCCATCGGAAGGCTAGTAAAACATAAAGGTTTCGACAGAGTAATTGATAACATCCCGCTATTGCTAACTTTTGGGGTCGATGTCCACTATATAATCTGCGGTCAAGGGTCAAGTGAATCAAAACTGAAATCTTTGGCGCATCGTTTGCGGGTAGATAAGCGCGTCCACTTTGCCGGATATGTGCCTGAGCGAGAATTAGCAGGTTATTATGCTGCTTGCGACATATTTGCAATGCTGACTTTATTGGATACTAAAGCTAATAGTATGGAAGGTTTTGGTATGGTTTATTTAGAAGCAAGTTACTTCGGTAAGCCTATAATTGCCCCTCGCTTAGGCGGTGTTCTAGACACAGTTCAGCATGAAGAGAATGGGATACTGGTTAATCCCAATTCTGGTTGTGAAGTGTTTCAAGCTTTCAATCGGTTGTGCAAAGACCAGCAACTACGTGAGCAACTCGGCCGCAAAGGTAAAGAATTAGCCAAGCGGAGAACCCTTCATCGGTCGCTTTACAAATCAGAGGGGTGAAACGCGGTTTTGTAAGATGAATTCACGTTGAGCGAACGCTAAAAGCTAATGCCAGTAAAGCACGGCATAAATCCAGCTACCATCTCAATTAACCAGACAAGACAATTTGCTCAAGCAAATTTAGGACTTACGCGCAGGTAACGGAAAATCGTAGACGCGGAGCGGCTTGCCGCAGGCTACCACAGAGACACAGCATTTCGACTTACTTCGACTACGCTCAGTACAAGTCGCTCAATAACCGAACACGGAGGAATAAGAGTTTGAGAGGTATTTTGCGTAAGTCCTAAAATTGTTAAAGATAGGCAAACTTCTGCCACAGTAATAGGACTTACGCAAAAGTACACGCAGTAGGGGCAATTCATGAATTGCCCCTACTTGAAAATCTTTCTGACTATTGTTTGCGTAAGTCCTAAGTAATATAGCGTTTCTCATTTACGTGAGGTACACCCGCAGGGGCACGGCAGTGCCCATACGTGTCAACTTAACGTGAAAGTCATGTCCCGCAAGGAACTGAAGTTCCTTGCTAATAGCGGAAGTCATCTGAAGATGACTATGATATCGCCCAAAATCTTGAGTCTACTTTAGTAGACTTTCGCTATTAGCCTTGGAATTCATTCCAAGGTGGGTGAGGAGGCCTAGCGTAAAGCTATTTTTAGCTTAAGTTGACACGCATGGGCAGTGCCGTGCCCTTACGGGTGTACCTCACGCTTGTCGGGAAACGCTATATTTCCGGCTCCCCTTCTCCCAAATTTGGGAGAAGGGGCTGGGGGATGAGGGTTTTTTCTTTTCATACGGAAAGAACTACTGTTTTCAAGGTGGACGCGGTTTAGATGAGGTTTAGTCTTTAAAATCAAAGGATCTCCAGGTAATCTCGTGAATAAAATTGTTAGCGATCGCTTGCCAATCAAACTTTTGTTCGACATATCGTCTAGCAGACTCAACACGCATCTGCCTTGTTGATAAATCTTCACACTTTATGTGAGCGATCGCTTCCGAAAATTTTTCTAGATCCACAACTACACAGTGTTTGCCATCCTCAATTCCTAGCCCTCTTGCACCAATTGGTGTAGAAATAACAGGAATTCCAGATGCAAAGTACTCTAACATTTTTAAATTAGTCCCTGAACCAAAAGTGACTGGGTTAAGTGCTACATCTACTAATTCAAAAGCAGTATCTTTTGTTTTTTCATCTACTGCTCCCATAAAGCCAACATTTGCAGGTCGTTGCTCATTCCTAAATGCTAAACCTACACTACCAATCACCAGGAAATTAACATTGGGAAGTTCTTGAGCCATTTTAAAAATGTGCCGTACCGCCTCTAAATTAGGACTATGCCAACTGCCTAGAAATATTGCAGTAAAACTTCCAGCTAAACCTAACTTTTGCTTATTTAAATACCGCTTCTCTATCTCGACATAATTAACTATTTCTAAATCTACGCCGTTAGGAACTTCAATAATTTTGCTTAAATCTACACCATACATTTGATGGAGCGCCTTAGCATCGTCGATAGAGCAAACCATGATTAGTTGACTCAGACGGCAACATTCATCTTCAACCTTGCGAGTCATCTCCAATAACTCATGACCTATGGCATTATTTGGCAGGATAGCTTTTTTTAGTTCTACTTCTACATCCTGAGCTTCATACCAAATTGGCTTGTTAGTTACTGCTTGAATTGCAGGCAAAAGGTAAGGATGGCAAGCAACCACAAAGTCGGAAGATTCTACAGATGCTTTTAAAGCTTCCATATATGCAGGAGTTAAATGGTACAGTCGTGGCATAATTACATCTGTAATTGGTACTCCTACCTTTTGTTCAATTAGGCACTCTTGCTCTTGATGTTTCTTTGACTTGGGAATTCGCGTTTCATATAAGTTAGGAGCAATTTCAGCTTTGAATACATCTTGATCGGCATTTGTAAATGTTACTAGTTCAACATCAAACTGAGTAGCTAGATGCTGATACAAATAAAACACTCTGCTTTGTCCACCTCCTCTGGGAGGAAAAACAGGAAATGTCAAAGCAACTGTAATTTTTTTGCGTCTTTTGACAACTGAACTAGATACAGATGTAGATATCAATGACTTAGTTTCTCCCAACAACTGAGCAACTGTATTTTGCCAGTTAATTTCTGCGACTAGCTTCCGACCTGTCACACCCATCCGTTGTGCTTCATCTTGATGTTCACACAGATAGTCAATCCGTTCAGCCAGTGCTTGTGGGTCAGGTAAGACTGAATATCCTGTCTCACCATTGATGACAAACTCATTAGGGCCGCCAGCATCTGTTGTAGTCAGCACTGGTTTACCGCTCATCATAGCTTCTATGGTCACTAGCCCATAATCTTCATCGTAGGGAACGTAAGGGACAGCTAGAGCATCAGCATAAATATTTGTTATTTCTTGGTCATTGACAAACCCTAGAAAAACAATTCTTTTGTCTTCTCCTGCCAATTTTTTCAGAGAGTCAGCGTCAGGGCCTGTTCCAGCAATCTTCAATTGAATATTTGTTTTCACATATTTCATTGCTTCGATTAACAAGCTGATACGTTTCGCACTATCTAAACGACCAACGGTGAATAAATAGTCACTACTACCTTTACTAAAAGATGGGATATTTGAGGGTGGGTATATAACTTCTACAGCGCTTCCTAAAGGAAAATAATTTTGGCGATTGACGACATTACCAGAAATTGCAGCATACTTCTTAATTGCATCAGTTGCTAAACCTATCCCATCGAGAAAATGAACCAACTCTCGGATTAAAGGCCCAGGAAACTGAAACGCATCTTCTGGGCAATTTGAGCTAAAGCGCAGCCGTTCTAATCTTTCAAAAAATTCTTTTAAGGCATTCCTATTTCTCTGATTGCTTCTGATAAACTGCTGTAAATTAGTAATTTCTCGATTTTTTGAACTATAAATTTCAGGGTATTTAGTGAAATGATATGTATCATATAAGCCGCGTAAACGATGCAGCATATAACAAATATGATTGGGATGTTGTACCATCCATCCCGGATATTTACCAGATATTACTAAATCAAAGTGAGTCAAATCTAAGTTAGAAAAACTTCTGTAGCTATCTATGAGTTCCCAGAAATTCATTTCTGGACTTGGCAATTTAATTAAATCTGCCTGATGAGGAGTATCTTGGTTTATAGATTTTAACAGTCCCCACCAAAGATTTTCAGCCCCACCAATGCAAAATGGAACAGGACTAGGAGCAATAATGGCTATTTGCATAAGCTATAAACGTGTGGCAGTAAAAGCAAAACGTACATACACGGATGGATCTATTATTTCAGCATTTTTTAAATAATAAAAATCAAATTTAAACTTTTCTTTTACTGGATTTATAATCCGATTAACAAAAGATTGGGGACTGTAAAATCTTCCGTGACGGTTTGCCCAACCTTGAGCGCAATAAACTGTTGTGTTTCTATCAAAAACAACACCACATGGAACGCTAATAGTTGGATCTGTTTGCGTTGCTTCTTCTAGAAAAATATAAAAAGGTATGACACATACTATACCACCAGGTTTGAGAATTCGAGATAATTCTTGATATAGTTCTGTATCAGACTTGCCTTCAAAATGCTCTAAAGAACAAGTTAAGGCTGCCTTCGATGCAAACCCGTCTGGGATAGGCATAGAACATGCATTCCCACCAATTTGATTACCATTTACTCCTGCCGGATACATAATATCCTGACTAAAAGTTGTTGCTCCCGTCAACCGAGAATAAATTTCTGGCACTGGTGAGTTTTCACTAGCAATATCAATAAATATATCTTCATTAATTAAGTTTAAAAGTTGAAGAGCTAAATAATGTTCAAGAGACTTTTCTACTTGATTACCGCGATAATAATCAGGATATTTTTTTAAATATTCAGCCTGTTCAAAATAGGTTTTATATTTATCTAATTCAATTTCATAATATTTAAAATCAATTTCTGATTTTGCAGCAATGTCAATAATTTCTGAAACTACACGGGGAGAATTGTTATCTATGGCTGATTCTACAACTTTATATCCAGAATTCTTAATTTTTAAACTGCTTTCGGAAAAATCCATAACCACAACTTCTGGCTGGTATACGTATGGCTCGACTGGCCTACTATCACTTGGTTTTTCATTGAATTTATTCCTGACATTGAACAGATTATTAATATATTTCATCTTATTGACTCCCCCGTTTTTTACTTGTAATTTATCTACCACAAAATTTGTTGAATAACATTATTCCAGGAAATATTTAATGATTTGTATCTTTCCAGTCCTGCTATGCCCATTGCAACAGCCCTTTGTTGATGAAAGTATAAATCATCAATGGCTTGTGCGATCGCTTCTGGTTCTGGGTTAACAACAAAACCTGTTTCTTGGTCAATTACAAACTCTACTGCTTCTCCTGAATCATTGCAAGTGATTACTGGTTTAGCAGCCAACATTGCCTCTAACGTGACATAACCATAATCCTCATCATAAGAACCAAAAAAAACACCCAGACAATGAGCATAGAAGCCGATCATTTCTGCGTCTGAAAGCCTTCCTATCAAACGCACTCGGTGATTGATATCTAGTTGCTCAATCAGATTTTGTAAAGCCATCTTCTGTCCCCCTTCTCCAGCCAGCAAGGCTACAACTGGAGATTTGACATACTTCATGGCTTTGATTAATAAATCTTGTCTTTTCAGTCGTTCTAACCTACTTGGAAAAAAAATGTACGGTTCTGCTGGGGCATTATAAAAATGACTATCCAGCTTTGGTGGATGATAAAGAGTAATTGAACTAATTTGATTAAAATACTGAAGACGCTTTGAAACTGTTTTTCCGATAGTAAAAAGCTTATGAAAACTTTTTAATGCTTGCGTATCACGTTGAATAATATCTTGTCTAAGCGCTTTACCGTCAGATGTCGTTGATAAACCTTCAGTAAAAGCAGTATCCCAAAGGTCATATACAGCGCGATGTTGATGAATAATCCAAGCAACTTTATTAGGGTGCTGCAAGTAAAAGGTGGGAAACTTGAGACAAATGACCAAATCCATAGTGTAGCCATTCATATACTCAAAGTTCTCACTAGCCCAAATATCCATGCTACGCTTAACTTCACTTACTGGAGCGAAACGAAAAGGCATGGATATTTCTTCCACTTCATGACCTGCTTCACGAATGGCTTTTACCAGACCATCTGTTAATATTTCTGCACCACCACGGATGAAAGGTACTTGAACTGTAATAACTCCTATTCTCATCTTTAAAAGTTGTAACTCTTAGTTTTCATGCTTTATAAGCTATTAGTACCATGTCGCGGGAAACCTTAACATATTCATTTAAATCATCAAATTTTATTTCTAATGAATTAACAAGATGCACTATTCCATCAATTTCTTCAAAAAAATATGATTTACTATTAATTAGCCCTCTTGACTCAGCTATAAAACTAATTGTATCAGGATGAATCGGGTTTTTATGTGTGGGATCTCTGTAAAAATCTCCTGAGCCTACTAATATATTTCTAGGATTTGGCGTCTCAAAAACTACTAATCCACCTGGCTTCAGTACTCTGACTGTTTCATCAAATAACTGAACTAGCGTTTCAAATGGGAGATGTTCAATAATATGAAACCCCGTTACAGCACCCAAACTGTCATCAGGTAAAGCTCGTAAATAGGCAATAACATCTGCTTCTATCACCTCAAGTCCTCTAGAGCGACACTGCTCCAGCATTACTCTGTTGATGTCTATACCCCTTGCTGTGTATCCAGACTCTCGCAGCAACTCTAACCATTCACCCCGTCCACAACCCACATCTACAATTGGGGATTCCGGTGTACCAATCTTAGCTTCCTCAATCAAAGGCAGATATACTTTTAAACTATTGAAGATATCCGCACGACTACCTCGAAACTTATCTTCAAAAGCGACATAAAAGGCATCTAAAAAATGTTGGTTTTCATTGACAAAGGTTTGCAAATGCTCTTGAGTAAAAGGTTCTGGCAAACATTTACGCGCTTCTTCTAGAAACATTGTTATTAGACGCTTCTGCTGAATTAGGTCATTTTTAAGGTAACTATCGTTTCTGATGTAAAGTTCATCTCTTGTTTGGATACGAGTATCTGTAGTAATAAGACGCTGATTTATTCCTTGCATTTGAGTATCTACAACACCCAAATGCTCATTTATTCCTTGCATTTGAGTACCTACAACACCCAAATGCTCATTTATTCCTTGCATTTGAGTATCTACAATACCCACATACTCATTTATTTCTTGCATCTGAGTATCTACAATACCCAGGCGCTCATTTATTCCTTGCATTTGAGTATCTACAATACCCAGGCGCTCATCCATTTGCACCTTTAAAGTTGTGATTTGCTCTATTAACTGGCGATTCAGTGCTACAGACTCTTTTAAAGAATTGATTAAATTTAAATTGACTTCTCGTTGGTCTTTAAAAAGAAAATTAATTGCTCTCAAAATAAATTTTTGTAATTTAGCGTTAAATTTAAAAGGAAAGTGATTAAGTTTATCAGGCCACTTTGTCCTGACTCCTGATCGAGACTCTGCATTTTTAAGTAAAGCTTCAATATAGTTAATATTTAATCTCATTTTTGATGTCTCGAAATTAGAATTTGAGTCTACTGGCTGAGAGTCAACTTGACGTTTAGCCACTTCGTTACAAATCTTTTGTATTAATTCATCAACGTTAATTTCTGGATTGTTTGCTTCAATCATTTTATTGGTTTACCTAACTGGTTCTTATTTATTAAATGTTAGCTACAAATCACATTGATGCTTTTAATTGGTTATATAATTTTGATAGAGATATCTTTCATTAAATTAGTTGGCGCTGTATCAAACCAACGCACGCCTTCTTGTACCAGCGTCACTCTCAAGATATAATTACCTATCTGTGGAAGGGTTTTAACTTTAACTTTGTATTTTTTTCTCTGTATTTTCGGAGATACAGGTAGCAATAATCTACTTTTTTCTCTATTCAAGTGTGGCAATAACTTTGTTCTCTCTCCATCAAAAATAATGTAATCAGTGGCGTTTGCATTCATCCAGTGGTATGAAATGCTCACCGGGTTAGAACTACAGCTATTTAATATAAAATCGCTACGATTTTCAATTTCTAAGTTAATTTCAAATTCACAATTGACATCTACTAGTTGTGGATATTGTGTCACGCATAGTTTGATTTCTCCAGCACGTATAGGTGCTAAAGGATGCATTTGTAAGTGATTTTTTAAATGTTTATGATCTATTGGTTCATGAGATGCGATCGCAAACAGGCTAGGAGCAGCACATATATCTTTAATTGAGAATTTTTCAACTATACTCCCGCCTGGATTTTGGGGATCACCAAACCATAAACATATATGCTTAAAATATTTACCTAATTGCTTTTTTATAACCCGTGGAGATTGTTCATTAATATGCATGAGTAACTCATATCTTGAACGAGGCTGCACTGGTAAATAAGCACCAACAGAAGCTGCTATCTTTCTTTTGAGTGGATAGTTATACTTGTAATACCAAAGATTAGGAAAGGTATGCACAATGAATAATCCCTCTGTATTTAGATGTTGTGCAACTCTCTGATACAGTACCTCTAGTTCTTCAAAAGCTAAGTGTTCGATCACATCAGATGCTACTGCTAAATCATACTTTCCTTGCAATACCACATTGCAGACATTACCACAAATGAATTGGACATTTTCTGCTAGGGTTTCTTCTCCATTGAAACAGTTTTTTGCTAACTCAATGGCACTCGGTGAATAATCAACAGCCGTAACTGAAAAGCCTTGGTTAGCAAAATAATAACTCAGTTCACCCCGACCACATCCTAAATCAAGTACGTGTCCTGATTGTTTCAAACTTGAGATTGTTGCTATAGCTTGTAATCTCGGATCTTCTAACTTTTTTCCTTGATTTTTTTTATAAGACTCAAAGCCACCACAGTCCTGAGTATAGTAGTGATTTGTGTAAGTTTCACGAATGTCTAGACTAGAATTAACTGTCCCGTAATATTCTGTTTCACGTTGTTTTAAATAATCATCGGAAACTTTTATTAGTAACTCTCCTGCATAACCTGGTATTACACCATACCAATCAAGTGAATCAGCATACCGAAATAAAAAATCACTGACTGCCATAAAATTCTGTCGTGTCCACAAGTATCCATCTACTAGTACATAGCGGGATTGCTTAATGGCAAGTTCCAAATCATGAAAAGAACCATCTCCATCTTGCTGTCCATCAACATGAATGAGATCGTAGACATCACCAGGCAAGCGTTTCATTGCTTGTGTATCAGCAACAATAAATTCTGTATTAAATTGCTTCGTAATTTCTTTTGCCCAATTAATTGCCCCTTTTACACCTCCAAAAGTATCTACATCTAAATCAATACCAATATATTTAGCATTTGAATATCCATCTAAAAAAGCAGCAGCAGAATAACCAAAACGTACTCCTATTTCTAGGATAGAGGCAGGTTTAATAACATAAGTAATAGCAGATTTTAATTTGTAATAATCAACCCAGTCCCGAAAAAGATGTATCAGTGGATCATCTGGATTAGCAGTATTTCTGAAATCATATTCTGTCTGTTTTGACTGCTGAATAATAGAATCAAACATAATTATATTTTTTAATCGAAATAGAGGGGCAAAGATTTACTATCCCTGACCAAAGTATAGAGTCTTTGTTTTTTAAAACTTTTAGCACTGCAACGTTATGGGCATAAAGTAATGTTCTTTTAAAAGAACTTTCTCCAATTACACCATCAGCTATGCCAAGTGTAATGGTGTATTCGCCCTCAACTAAAGGCACCTTAAATTTAAAGCAAATTTCTAATAAAGTATCACTTTCCACTCGTCCCAATTCTTGTCCCATACAGTATGTATTAGTTTCAAAAATTACCTCGCCAGTCCGCTCTCGGATTTTAAAGCCAATATGTGGATCGTCAAAAGACTGCAAAAATAATACGCCGATAGATATCTGTAAAAACTGCTCACTAATGACAACCTCTATCTGTTGATCTGCTTCATCTAAAAATTTAATAAACTTTATAACAACTTCAGGAGCGTTAATAACAACTTCTTTTTCTTTTGTTTCTAAATTAACACCTAAATAATCTTTATTTTCCTGGAATGTAAGATTGTGATTACTAGACACAACTTGAATTCTTACTGCATCAGGTTGGACATCTTTTTTTTGCAACAACTTGGCTTCATAAAAATCAATTACTTGCCTTGGCTTGGCATCCAGAACTAATGCGCCTGTTTCCATTAACAAGGCTCTATTGCATAGTCTGTGTACGGCAGCAGAATCATGGGAAACAAATAAAAGTGTTGTTCCGCAGTGTTTAAGACTTCTGATTCGCTCAAAACATTTTTGCTGAAAATAAATATCGCCAACTGCTAGCGCTTCATCTACAATGAAAATGTCAGGATTAACACTTACTGCGACCGCAAATGCTAATCGCACAAACATACCGCTTGAATATGTCTTAACAGGCTGGTCAATAAAATCTCCGATATCAGCAAAAGAAGTTATTTCATCATATTTAGCTTGTATTTCTTCTTTGCTTAAGCCTAAAATTTGCCCATTAAAAAATACATTTTGCCGTCCGGTAAACTCAGGATTAAAACCACTACCTAGTTCGAGCAAAGCTGAAACTCGCCCATTCACATATACTTGACCTGTAGTAGGTGTAAGCGTTCCCGCAATAATTTGTAGTAGTGTGCTTTTACCAGAACCGTTTTGACCAATAATCCCTAATGTTTCACCTTTAGGAATCTCCAGACTAATATCTCTTAATGCCCAAAAATCCTGTGCATGGCTCTTACTTGGTAGCAAAATTTCCTTGAGTCGATCTACCGGACGAGCGTACCGTTTGTAGCATTTCGAGATATTTTTCAGCGAAATTGCAATTTCCTCACCCATACCACTGCACACTCACCAATAGCATATCATTAAAAATGTACGGTATATTTCACATTACCATTGGCTGACTTAAGAGCCATGAATTTAGTGAAAATAACTACAATACATCGGCAAAAGCTGGACGCAACCGCTTATAGACTGATAATCCCAAACAAAATACGATCGCTGCGATCGCAGAAGCAACACCCCATTCACCCCAATGCTTTACTTCCCCAACTAAGACTAGATCGCGATAAACTTCTGCGATCGCTGCTATTGGATTTAACCAGAATACCCATCCCCGCCATTCCTCTGGAATTGCTGATGCTGGATAGACAAGCGGTGTCGCATAAAACCAAATATTTAAAATCACTCCTAAAGTCTGGGGTATATCTCGCAAAAACACTGTTAGTCCTGCTGCTAAATAGCCTAACCCTGCCGTTAGCAATAACTGCGTTAACCATACCAAGGGTAATAGTGCCAAGGTAGTATGTAAAGTATGTGAAGTTACCGCCACAAAAAAAATCAACGCCATTAAACCCAAGGAACTCTCAATAAACGTTGATAAGATTGGGACTAGGGGTAACAAAGCTAGAGGAAACACCACCTTTTTGACTAAATTCGGTTGTCCTAGTACTGAACCAGCAGACTGCGTTAGACCACCCATAAAAGCAATCCAAGGAAGTAACCCTGCAAATAGCCACAAACCAAAGGTGAAGTCATTTGCAGGTAAACCCTTGAGAGTAGTCAGCTTTACCTTCAGCACAGTGGAAAACACATAAGTGTAAATCAGTAACTGTGATAGTTGATTTAGCAAAGGCCACAAGTTGCCCAAAACAGAACCCTTGTAACGCGCCTCTAAGTCCCGGCGTACTAGAGTTCTCAGTAAGTCGAACTTCACCCACAATTGTTCATCTATGGGCAAGATGCGCCTCCATCTCCCTACCTTACGTACAACTCCTCGCATTGTCGGCAACAATTTCTGCTTCCTCGCTCACTACTCACTACCCACTCACCTAATTGCTCTCACTGAAGTATTATATTTATGAAAGTTCCCTTTTTAGGGACTTTCAAATAAAAAATATCCAACTACTTCTTGTGAGGTGAGCGTCTCGTCCGCCTTGGGCTGTCGGTGAGCAGGATACCCCACAAGATTGGATAATTTTATTTGTTGGAAATTCCTTTAGTGCTTTTAGAATTTATCATCACGAGAAAATTGTATCCAAATTATCTTGGCGATTTTACAATAAATCTGCTATTGCTAAGTATATTTTTATTACAAATCTAAATTCTTTCGGCAACGCTGCTTTTTTTGTTAATGACGCAAGTTTTTGCTTAACTCAGGCTATCTGGATCAACTCCCTGCGATCGCAAATACTCTGCCAATCGCTCTGCCCGTTGATGCTCTTGTTCAGCTTGTTCTTTTCGCGTCGGCACCCAACCTGCTGCATTATACCAACGCAACCACAAACCTGTTGTCTGTTGATAAGAACCTTGCCAAAGACCTAATCCGAGTTCTAACTCTTCCAACCATAAGCGGTTCTCTGGTAAAGATATTGTTTCATAGCGAGTGCCTGTGAGTTTAAAGGCACGCAAATGATTTTCATAGCGATCGTAGACAACGTAGTAGGGAACCCGCAAAATGCGTTCATATACTTCCCACTTTGTTGGGGGTCGGTTTACTTCCCGCAGTGTTTTTCCTAAGTCTTCTTGTTCTGTACCTGGTGAAAGTAATTCAACTAGTGACATACCTACACTGATGCAAGCATACAGTGTAGGCTTCTCAGTGACTCTTCTATGAAGACATTGACTGAGCTTTCTTTTGAATCCACGTCATGCCCTGCCGCAGATTTGAACAAGTACCAAAAAGGATGTTCTACCTTAGTACCGCTAGAATTTTACCCATTCACGGAGACGACACAAAAATGTCTATTCTTGAATGGAACC
>Ga0209490_10002278_pt1 | contig 18203 bp, 12 predicted proteins | sample MAT06_FD_187209 | JGI IMG/M metagenome (GOLD analysis project Ga0209490, IMG submission 187209) | Freshwater microbial communities from Lake Fryxell liftoff mats and glacier meltwater in Antarctica - MAT-06 (SPAdes) (version 2) | ecosystem: Environmental > Aquatic > Freshwater > Ice > Liftoff... | reverse complement strand
CACCGGCGGGTCGGAATAATTTTTTTCCAAGATATTCATTGTCCAGCTTAGCTGTCATCGGAAAGCAAGACTTTAGTGAATAGGCTTTTTGAATGACACAATAAGTTCGTGGCCCTTCCTTTTTCTTTCTATGAAATATTGTTTACTCTTCGCACTTTCTTTTATAGGACCTTCGGCATTTTCACAGAAAAATTTCGCCGAACGCCTGTCGGATGCTGCCCTAGAACTCACCACCAGCAACGTAACTTATGATGGGTCTTACAAAGTGCTCAAGTATCCCGGAGGAGATGTGGCTTCTGATCGTGGAGTGTGCACGGACGTGATTATTCGCGCATATCGAACGCTCGGAATCGATTTGCAGGTGCTGGTGCATGAAGATATGAAGCGGGCATTTTCAGTGTATCCTCAATCGTGGAGAATGAAGAAGCCCGACAGGAATATTGATCACAGAAGGGTGCCCAATCTGATGGCTTTTTTTACCCGTAATGGGCGAAAGCTTAGCGATTCAACTCAGGCGAAAGACTACGCACCAGGGGACATCGTGTGCTGGAATTTGGGCGGAGCCATTACACACATTGGAATTGTAGTAAACCGCATGTCATCCGATGGAAAAAGGCCGCTTATCGTTCACAATATTGGCGGAGGACAGGTGGTGGAAGATTGTGTATTTAACTTCACCATTATCGGACATTATAGATTCAATCCGCAAGAATAATTTGAGAGGTGCTGTTTAGAGAAGTTTTGCTCGCACTAGCTCGAGATTGCGCAGTTTGCCCGATGCGCGGAGGCGAATTGCTGTATTGCTGAAGTACTCATGTTTTTCTAAGAAACGAACCTGCAAACTATTCCATTCAAATTCAGTTTCCAGAACGCCCTGGTAGATTAATTCCTGAAACAGGAGATCACCAATTCGAAAGAAATCATCTCGTCCCAAATAGTCCAGATCAGCGTCGCATAAAATTTTGCCCAGATGACTTGCAGGCATTTGCGGTAAACGCGTTGCCATGATCATCTCACAGATTCTCTCAATTTCTTCTGCGGTGTAGTCATAGTCAGGTAAATGTTTTCTTGCCAACTCGCACGAGTGCAGCTCGTGTTCTTTTAAACTGACCAAAAAACCTGAATCGTGAAAGAGAACTGCGGTGAGGAGCAATTGCAATTCGTACTCCGTAATTCCTTCGGCATGACCAATATTCTGTGCCGCCTGAAACACATCTTCAATGTGGCCCACACTATGATACGTCAGTTGCTTCGGCAAGGAAACACTGAGTATAGAGCGTATATTTTCGCAAGCTTCTTCGAAGCGCATAGGTCATTCTATTTTACACACACGTTACAGTACATTCGGTCATGTATCCCGAAATGCAGCACGGCAGGCTTGGTAGGTTTAATCTGTCCTTCATACACCAAAAGTTGAGAGGGCGCAAGTAGTGATTTCAACTTCAGTTCCCGCATTTCTCGTTCATCTTTCTTCTTTTGCGAAAGTATAGGTACCAAACGTGAAATGGAAGCCTCGTCTTCACCGTACTGCTGAAGCTTCGCAATTTCTGTATCCAAACTATCCAATCTGACCTGAACTCCTTCGTACAACGCCAGAATGTGAAGGGCTTGATCCTCTGAAAGACTGAGCTTGCTTGTTAACTCCAATAGGAAACGTTCATCCTGTCCGGGCAATTGAGCCCGAATGGGGAAACTGACGATTGCAGCCAATAGGGTCAAGAGTGTTACCAATCTCATGCAACTACAAAGTTAAGCCAACTTATTGCTTCGAACCTTTTGGAGACTTCGTATTGTGAAAATAATTCTCACAGTGAAATGCAATCGTGAAGCATGGTTTTTTGGAGCAATCAGTCAGGTTCATTTAGACCTCACGTTTCATGTCGAATCTGTCTAATGCGGTCATGCCCTATATTCGCCTCGCTTTCGGTTTCAGCCTCCTCACGGATGCGCTGAATGAAAATGGGAATCACGCGAGAATCGTGAACTGTACCCGCAGCTGTAAGCCCTGCGCGACTTAGGTCCGCAATTTTCGGTCTACCTCACAGCCACTGTTTCTTTCGAGAAATGGGAAGGCCGGCCGGAAAGGGGCGAGTCAGAAGACCTGCCGATAGCAACTCACCTATTATCTGCCCGGGAAGAGGCAGCGCAGGTTATGAAAAATTGCATCGGGCTGATATGCCTTTCCATCCTTTTTGTTCGGAGCTATGCTCAGGACACCCTCCGCTCAGTTGATCTGCGTGAAGTAGAAATCGTGCACCCATTCGATCGCCCGAATAATTTCGCGCAACAGCCCGACAGCCTCCTCTGGCGAAGGGAACAGTCCGCGGACATCGGGCGCTTACTCAATGCCGCTGGTCTCACGCACACCATGTCCTATGGTCCAACAGGCACTGCTGCGCTGATGCGGATTCATGGCACAGCCCCTGATCATACCAATTTGCTTTGGAACGGAATTTCCTTGCAAAGTGTGAGCTTGGGAATGGCTGACTTTTCTATGGTGCCCGCTTCTTTTTTTGATGGAGTGAGCGTGCAGTCCATAAGCAGACAAGAAGGAGCCATCCAATCAGGTTTTGGAGGCGATGTGTCGCTCCTGCATACTGCGAATCAGCAGGTAGGTTGGAGCATTGCAGCATCTTCTGAAATGAACTCCATGCACAATCAGTTTTACTCCGCGAAAGTTCTTTTCAGAAAGCGAGGATGGTATTCTGACACGCGCATTGTCCATCAATTTTTGAGAAACGATTTCTCATATAATGACACGTATCGGATCGATCATCCGGAAATAATTCAAACGCGAAATGATGGTACTTCTTCAGGTGTCATGCAACGCGTTCATTACGCTCGCAAGCAAAATCAATGGAAAGCAGAAGGATGGTATCTCAAGCGGGACATGCAAATCCCGGCTTCAATGGGCAGTTATAATGCGCGCTTGAAAGATCAGTTCGATGAGCAATTCAGAGGTATGGTTTCGCATCAGTTCACTTCGTCAGCAGGTGATTTACAATGGCACAATAGCGCCGCATGGTTGAGGGATAGTCAAATCTATAGTGATCGCACCCAATCCGCTGGCACCTCAATTTTTTCAAGCACGGAAGGTCAGCAAATTCAACTTGTCACACGTGTCATTCAGCGATTCAATGCACACTGGCAAGGTGATCTTTCAGCCCAGTTTCAACAATTGGAAGTGCGCTATGACAACCTGCGCAGAAAGTCGGTAATGGCGCCAGTGGCATTGATGCGACTCAAAAGAAGTGGTACGCGGCATGCGGTAACCGCAGAGTTGCGAGAGGAGTGGCGAACCAATCGAGCTCCCGTCTTTTCTGGAAGACTCATGTGGAACGGAACACTTTCGGGATGGAAAGGCTTTCTCTCCGAATTTGAACTTGCGCGCAAAGTGCGTATTCCCGATTTCAATGAATTGTACTGGACTCCCGGGGGTAATCCAAATCTACGGTGTGAGGAAAGTATAGGAGTGAAAGGTGCTGTTTCTTTCGGAGAAAAGGAGTCAACGCATTCGCTTCGCATCGAAGGCTATTACAACCAGATCACGGATTGGATTCAATGGATTCCAGGAACCGACGGGGTGTGGTCGCCGCAGAACTTTAAAGAAGTGCATACCACAGGTGTCGAAAGTTCTTGGCGTCAATCCTACAAATGGAGAGGCGTGCAATGGATTCATTCTACTCGATACGAATGGAATCGCACCAGAGGATTTAATCGCGAAGAGCGAAATCCAGCTCAGTCATTCGTCATGGTGTATTCTCCAGAACATCGTCTACGAAGTGCCTTAGACGCTGTCGCAGGCAATTGGACTTTTTCGTTCGCATGGCGATTTCAATCGATGCGATTCACGGATGAAGCAAATGATCTGCGAATGGCTCTTGACCCATTTCATGTGTGCGATGTATCCGTGTATCGTCAGATAAAAATGAACTCTTGGAGCGGCGATTTGGGAATACGTGCCGACAATTTGCTCAATCATCAGTATGAGTTGGTGCGCACCTATGCCATTCCTGGACGCGTCATACACGCAGTGTTATCTATTTACTTCAAAAACAAATGAACCTATGCGTTATTTCCATTCAACTATTTCATTCGCACTTATTGCGTCCCTTCTTTTTTCCTGTAAAAAGGATACTCCTCCAGATGGACAAACCGTAAACCCTGCGACAGGAGCCTACGTGACTAATGAGGGAAGTTTCCTCAATGTGAATGCTTCGGTATCTTACATTTCGTCATCGGGTAATGTGCTGGTAGATCCGTATTTTGACAAAAACAATGTTCCCCTCGGCGATGTGTTGCAATCACTCTTGCTGAAGTCTAATCGCGGATTCGCGGTGCTTAACAACAGTTCACGGATAGAAGTATTCAATAGTGCTGATTTCAGCAATATCGCTACCGTCGAGGGATTGGACTATCCGCGTTCAATTATTGCCGTATCCGATCAGAAAGCCTATATCACTAGTGGAGCAATAGACGGTACAGTGTTTATTTTGGATATGACAACTTACGCATTGACGGGAGCGGTGGCGGTAGGGATGGGGCCGGAAAAAATGACGATTTCGGGCGATCATGTATTTGTCACCAATAGTGGCGGCTTTTCGGAAGATCACACGGTGAGTGTGATCAATTCAAGTTTGGATGCAGTAGTCACCACGATTGATGTAGGCGACCGTCCAGTGGATGCGATCACTGATGCTTTGGGACGAGTTTGGGTGCTTAGCGCTGGTGCGATTGAATACGATGATAATTGGGTTGAGATTGGCCATACTGCAGCAATGCTTCATTGCATTGATCCGACAGACTTCAGTATTATATGGTCCGCTGAGCTAGGCGTTTTAGGAAATCATCCAGATGATCTGGCAGTGTCGTCAGATGGTACAAAGGTGTATTTCAACCTCGATGGGGTGCGCGAATTGAACGCGAATTCACCCACGCTTCCGGGCGAAATGATTATTCCCGGTGCCTTCAGTAGTTTGGATGTCCATCCCTCAAACGGTGAAATCTGGACCACCTCCATTTCGAACTTCGTGAGCAACAGCAGCGTATATCGCTACTCCTCATCAGGCGTATTGAAGGGAACCTTTGAGGCCGGTATCGGCTCAAACGGAGTGTATTGGAAGTAAGTTTGGTCAATGAAGCAATTCGTTTTTCGTGGGCTACTTGCGTGTGTGATGATGTCGCTCATCTTTTCACTGCATGCGCAGGAGCCTGTCCGTACCTTAATGTATAAGGTGAAATCACCGCAAGGCGGCAAAACGAGTTATTTGTTTGGTACCATCCATTACTCGGATCCCGCGCTGGTTTCATGGGATAAAAACGTCCGTCGCGCATTCAAAAAATGCCATACAGTAGCGGGTGAAATCAGTTTGGTTAGTCTAGCTGATCAGATGCGAATGATTCCATTGATGTTGATGGTGGATTCGACGCTCAATGACTTGATCAGCGGCGAGGATTCGATCAAGGTTTGGGCGGCAATCAAATCCACCCTGGATTCGTCTTTATGGGATTTAGCGGCACAGATGAAACCCTTTTTTCTCATGGGAGCTATGGCTCAATCTCTGGGTGGAACGAATATGCAGAATATACCTGACATGCGGTTTCAAACAATGGCGGTGGAAGCCGGAAAGCCAGTGGTAGCGCTGGAGGAACTGAAGGATCATTTTGCAGTGGCTGATTACCTCAGTTACCGGGAACAGACCGTTTGGCTGATGGATTTTATTGACAATAATGAAGAGAACTCTACTCAGTTGGACAAGACTCGCGAATATTATTTGCAAGGAGAGATAGTCCGCATTCTCGAATCGGATGAGAGCGGACTAGTGGACCTGGAGTTTGAAGAAAATCTGTTGCACAAGCGCAATCGGATGATGACCGATAACCTGATTACACTGATGGAGCAAAATTCGGTTTTCTGCGCGGTTGGAGCTGCCCATCTTATTTTTGAAACAGGGCTTGTAGCGGCGTTGCGAGCCAAGGGATATATCGTTAAGGCGGTTCCGTTTCGATTTCTTCCGGTAAACTAATCTGCCGCATTCAAAAACCAGCAAATGGATTCTGCTTAAATGCCTCCCCACGTTTCGGATTTTCCGCATGGTGTAATTTTAGACACAACTAGAGGTACCCTAGAAAAACTCAGCCGGAAGACTTGGCAATAGGAATGAGGATAGTGAACGAAGTTCCTTTTGAAGGGCCCGACAGAATATCAATCGTCGCATTGAGGTATGCAGAGCGCGCCTGAATGGATCGCAGTCCGTTACCTTGACCCGCCTGTTCTTTCGACAAGCCAATTCCATTGTCTTCCACAAGAAGGGTCAATTCTTTCGGTGTAAACGTGAGCGAAACAAGGACACGGCTGGCCCTTGAGTGCTTCACTGAATTGTGAAGTAATTCCTGCGCAATTCTGAGGATATGCAGTTGTTCCATCTTACCGAACGCTCGCTCAGTCCCATTCAATTCCCATTCGATTTGGATTTGAGAAGTCGATAATTTACGGCATAAACTCTGAAGGCTCGCCACAATTCCATTGGCTTCTAGTCCTTCGGCTTCGAGGTTTTGGCTGATCTCTAGAAGGTCCTGTGAGGATCGTGTAAGTAGGTTTCTCACCTGTAGAAAGAGATCAACCGGAATGGAATTTCCAGCTTCGCGACCAATCTCATCAAGCCCACTGCGGGCTGCAGTCAACCCTTCTCCAAGTCCGGCATTGAGTGCGCTTGCCACTTTTCGCTGTTCATCTTCTTGAACCCGCAGGATAGCTCTCAAATTTTTAACTTCTTGGTCTTTGCGTTGCGATTCACTTTTGTACCGAAGCGCTTCTTGTTCCTTCTCCACAGCCATTGCCTGCACCCGCTTTACCTCAGCTTCCTGATTAGCCAACTTTTTGCGCTGACGTATCGAGCGAATGACCGTGAATGTGATTAGAGCTAGAACGATCAACAAAATACTTCCTGTGATGAGATACGCCCAGCGCTGCTCAATCACCCATTTCTTCTCTCCTCTTATTTTCTTTGCGTCTAACGCACGTTTATCTTTTTCAACTAATTCATACACATTGCGCATTGCGCTGATGAAACTAGATTTCTCCGCGATATGCAGAGAGTCATTCAGGTCTTTCCATTGTCTTTGGCAAGAAAACGCATCTTCAAATTTTCCGAGGAATCCGTTTAATTCAATCAGACGCTGCAATACGGATGCTTGCTGCTCATGGCTTCCATTGGCCTTAGCCAAATTCAAGGCTTCTTCATAAGCGTCGAGCGACGCTTTATATTTCTTGCTTGCTTCAAGGCCCTTGCCCTGAAGCATTAGCGCTTGGAGAATCCCATCTGCACGGCCAAATTGCCGAGCAATGAGGAGTAGGCTATCCGATTTAATGAGCACTTCTTTGGTCAGACCAAGCTTTAGATCCAACTCACACAGATCATGAAGTGCGGAGAGAATCAACGTGGTATCACGTTGGTTGAGTCCAGTGCGATAGGCCTCTTGCACATAGTATTTGGCTGAATCGGGTTGGCCGTTGAGTGAAAGTGCTTCTCCCATCCGGAGGGCAGCTTTTCCTGATTCAATCGGCCGTCCCATTGGAAGAGCCAACTCATACAGTTTGAGGTGTTGATCCAACATTGCCGCGTACTCGCCCAATTCCCGGTAGCACTCCCCCAGATTCGTGTAAATGGCAGTTAGAGCAGCTGACTCATTATTTTTCTCCAACGCTGGAATAGCTCTTGAATAGGCCTGTACGGCATCACGATACATACCAAGGTTCAAATAGATAGTGCCCAGATCATTCCATGCATTTGCTTCTTCTCTGATATTCTTCTCTTTCTTAAATAAGCGAATGGCTTCTTCGAAAGCGAAAAGCGCCTCGGTATTTCGCCCGGACGTTGCTAACACCTTTCCTCGGAGTTGGCGTGCTTTTGCTTTTCCTGCACTATTGTGCTGTCGAGCGTACAAGCGATAGGCGCCATCATATGCCGCCATAGCAGAATCTGGTAAGATGAGTTGATAGGAGTTTCCCAATTCGAGTAAGAGCACAATACGCAAACTGTCGTCAGTGGCCGACTGAAGTTTCGTGCGTATGGATTCTGCCGCCGTTTGACTGGCCATTTCGATGACTAACCCCAAGGAGAAAATCAAGAGAAGAAATCCTCTCATGGTTGGTGCTGTTTGATGAATTCCAACATCGGTTTCAAATAAGTATCCTCGCCCAGAGAAAGCGTTTGCTGATTGAGAGGCAGCGCTACATCGGGTTTCAGAGGCTGAAGAATGTATTCAAATGAATTGTCGTAGTTGTATCGAATGGTGGAGATGTACACCGGGATTTTTGATAGCGGAAGAAGATAGCGCGCTGGATTCCCCCAAGTTCCACTCGACGGTCCAAAGCATGATTCCCCCAAGGTAGTGCCCCGTTTTTTACGAATGAACTGATTCGAAAAATCAACACTTGCAGAGGCTGTCATTCCATTCATAAGGAGGTAGCAATTTCCGGAAAACACAATGTCTTTTCGTTGCACCGATGGGTTGTGGAAGTAAATGGTATCATTAACTCCATCGGCCCGGTTGAACATGGTCAGAAAACCTTGAATATCCTCATTGCGTGGATAAAAGAGCTTGAGAAAAAAGCGATTCCACCTACGTTGCAGATGAAACGATCGGTTGCGGGCAAGGTCGCTGTTTTTTCCAATGATATTATGCGGGGTATTGTATCCATTGACGTCGATAAACGAATAGAGATATTCCACCCATGAACTGCTTCCTCCGCCATTGTCGCGAAGGTCAATGATCAATGATTCAGGATTTGCTTCACGGATTTCTTGAAACGCATTTCGGATTTCTTTGCTGTACTTGAATGAATTTCTCGGGGCAAATGTGTTGACAGAAAGAAGTGCCACATCTTCAGTGGGAAAGGAGAATTTCACTGCCTGATCTGGTTCAACCCGCGCCAAGGCTTTCTGTCGGGCCTTCCAGCGTTTGAGATCGTATGTGCGGTATGTATACCTGAAAATATCTACCGAGTCAAAAGGGGTTACGTCCACAATAGCCTTTTCCTCAGGAGGCATGTGCAATCCCAATATGATGGGAAAAATTGCATCCGCTACTCTTCGTTTTCCCACGATGGCATTTCCTTCGATGCACGAATAACGATAAGCGAGGTTCCAAATTGAATCCACGGGATACCCATCGATCGAGAGAATTTTGGATCCCTTCGGTAAAATTTGGTCGCGATCTTGGGCTACGTAAATGCCGCTTTCATCCGACACTATGCGCACAGGAAGCAGATAGCCTTCGTTGTGCATCACATATTCGTGCAGCGCGGAATAGTCGAGGCAACTGTGCGAGTCACGCATCACATTAATAAAGTCCGCTATTACTAGACTAAACCCGCTGACGCTACTGGAATCGGCCAGTGTTGCACACGCTGAATCAAAAGCCGTTTCAAATTCTTCTGGTGAACAAAATCCAAAAGGATCTTCATGACTGCTGAGAATAGTAGCTTTAAGGCTGCCCAAATCCTGGAGCATTTCCTTTCTACTGAAATAGTCAGCTTCATAAAGTTGAGCCTTCAAGGCCGGCGAAATCAGCGCGCACCACATCAAAGCGAATGCAAGTATGAAATGGCTTATTACAGACTTAGGTGCGTTCAACAAAAGGTGGGGACGACTCAATTTATTCTTGATTTCTTTTTTTGACCATTGTAAGAATAGTAGCAAGCGCTACCGTTTCACCAGTCTCATCGTATACGTCGACTAAAAATTTCACAATGCCCTTTGCGATGTCTTCCGGAGTGCGTTTTTCCTGATCTACTTTTTCTTTCACTGTAAAACGCACGCCGATGGTCATTCCCGGATACACTGGCTTTGTAAATCGTGCTTCTTCCAATCCGTAGTTCAGGAGCACGGGCCCTTTCTTCGGATCCACAAACAACCCGGCCGCTTTGCTCAATACAAAGTAACCGTGAGCTACCCGCCGCTCGAAAATTGTACCATCGAGTGAAGTAGCATCCATGTGCGCATAGAAATTGTCGCCGCTCACATTGGCGAAGTTTACGATGTCAGTTTCCGAAACAGTGTGTTTGTGCGTGAATACCGTGTCGCCGATCTGCAAATCTTCAAAATGTTGACGGAATAAATGTGGGTTTGCCTCGGGCTGTTTTGCGCCGTATTGATACACTCCGGTAATGGAAGTGAGCGTGGTAGGCGAACCTTGGATAGCCGTGCGCTGCAAGTAGTGCATCACTCCTCGTTTTCCACCCATTTCTTCACCTCCACCTGCACGTCCCGGACCGCCGTGAACGAGCATTGGCATCGGCGAGCCATGGCCTGTGCTCTCTTTTGCACATTCGCGATTCAGTACCAAAATCCGTCCGTGATGCGAGGCGCTTCCAAGCACGAATTCACGGGCTGTATGATCATCGTGAGTGGTAATGCTGCATACCAAAGATCCTTTGCCCATCTTCGTTAGGGCGATGGCATCGTCGAGATTTTGATAAGGCATGAGTGTGGCAATCGGACCAAATGCTTCTATTTCATGACTGGCTGTGTTGGTAAACGGATGAGTATTAAGTAAGAGCATTGGCGAAATAAAAGCTCCTTTAGTCGCATCAGCTCCAAGCACCTCTACGTTGCCGGGATCACCATACACGAGTTCAGAGTCTGCTCGAAGCAGATTAAGCTTTTCAAGCACGTCTGTGCGCTGACTTATTGCAGCCAACGAGCCCATTCGCACCTTGTCTTCCCGCGGATTTCCAATCACGGTCTGACTGAAGGCCTTGCCTAGCGCGATTTGCACGTCTTCAAGGAAATTCTCAGGCACAATTACCCGACGAATTGCGGTACACTTTTGACCACATTTTACAGTGACTTCTTTTCTGACTTCCTTGATAAAAAGATCAAACTCTTGCGTGCCGGGAGCGGCGTCTGTTCCGAGCACTGCGGCGTTCAGAGAGTCGGCCTCCATATTGAACGGCACTGATTCATTGATGATTCGCGGATGAGCCTTCAGCATGCGTCCTACAGCAGCGGAACCGGTGAAAGTGACAATGTCCTGCGAGTGTACATGATCCAAAATTCCCTCAGCGCTTCCACAAATGAGCTGAAGCGAACCTTCGGGAAGTATTCCTGATGCAATAATGTCGCGGGTAACTACTTCGGTGAGGTAGGAGGTGAGCGTGGCGGGTTTCACCACAGCAGGAACGCCAGCCAGCAGATTGACTGCTATTTTTTCCAGCATTCCCCACACCGGGAAATTAAATGCGTTGATATGAATAGCCACTCCTTCGCGAGGCACCATGATGTGGTGACCGATGAATGTATTTTGCTTGGAAAGTCGGGCGAGTTCTCCATCTATGTAGAATCGCTCGTTGGGAAACTGCCTACGAAGACTCGAGTAAGCAAAAAGATTTCCGATGCCTCCGTCAATGTCAATCCATGAGTCCACCCGTGTAGCGCCAGTGCGGTAGCTCATTTCATAATAACTGTCTTTTCGATCGGTGAGATACAACGCCAGCGCTTTGAGCATTCGTCCCCGCTCGTGAAAGGTCATTTTACGTAAAACAGGACCCGCTTTGGTGCGTGCATAATTCAACATTTCACCAAAGTTCAGTCCGCCCGAGCTAGCTGTGAAAAGAACTTCGCCACTGATGGCATCGTACAGAGGCTTGCCTGTTCCCGTGCCAGAAACCCATTCACCAAGGGCATAATTCTGCAAATTCATACTCATGGCACGAAGGTAATTGGGAAATCCACAAGCCGCGTTCAGGCTGGCTCAAACTACCAACGCGAAATTCACGGGTTTTGCCGTTTGCTGCATGACGGATTGAGGAGGATGAAACCATTGGGCATTCTGCACTAAGGAAAGAATTGACTTGACCAACATTGATCGGGTCTTGTCCTGATGTTAGGCAGGGATATTTTTTATCACTTAGGTTTGTTCCATGATGATTCGTGGGCTTCGGTTTCAGCAAATGCTTATGCGCAAATTCCGCATTAATGGCAAGCGAATCCTTGGTGCCAAGGGCAGTGGGATCGTCATTCCTATTCGATCCGGAGTTGGCATGGAACATTTTATTGATCCCGGAGAAATGTGGATGTCGGCTTTGCTCGGGCGCTTGACCGCTAATTCGCATCCCGATGATCTTTTTGTTGATGTAGGGGCGAATCTGGGGCAAACCCTAATCCGTCTCAAGTTGGTGCGCCCAGAACTGAACTATATAGGTTTCGAGCCAAATCCTTTGTGCGCGGACTATTTGCACCAATTGGTAAAGGCTAATGAATGGAGCAATGTGCGGATTTGCGCTCTCGGACTGGGCTCGCGCAGCGAGTTGGGGGTGTTAGCGCTCTACGACGGATCCTCTACGGACAGTTCGGCCTCCTTGATTCCTGATTTCCGGGCTGCTGTCCCTACCAGCCAGGTGACTGTCCAAATTACAAGTTGGAATGAGCTGGATTCTATTCCCGATGGCCGAATAGCTGTGTTGAAAATAGACGTGGAAGGGGCGGAATGGGAGGTCATTCAGGGCATTGAAGAAGCTGTTCGGCGAGATTTCCCTGTGATTTTGATTGAAATTCTGCCCGTTTACAGCCAACAAGAGCATCCTCAGCGGTTGATGCGGCAATTGGAAATGGAGCAATGGAGTCGGGAACATGGATACCATTGGTACCGCATTCGGCACGACGAACAGGATCGGCTGGAGGAGATCCTTGAAGTCGGAATTCACTCCCGTCTCGATTGGTGCGATTATGTTATGATGCCTTCGGGCAATAGGTGACGTACTTTCGCGCCATGAGTTTTACTGTAGCTATAGTCGGCCGTCCCAATGTGGGTAAGTCGACTCTTTTCAATCGCCTTACCGAGACTTCGGAGGCCATTGTGGATCCCACAGCAGGGGTCACACGTGATCGCAAGTATGGCATTACGGAGTGGAAAAGAAAGGAATTTATTGTCATTGATACGGGCGGTGTGGTAGCCAATTCTGCAGACGAATTTGAGCAAGATATCAACGCTCAGGTCAAACTGGCCATCCAAGAGTCGGATTTGATTCTCTTTCTCGTCGACGGCCGAGAAGGTCTTACTGAGTGGGATGAGGAAGTTGGACTCATTTTGCGCAAGCTGAACAAGCCTATCATACTTGTATGCAACAAAGTGGACACGGGTGATAAAGAAAATTTGGTCAACGATTTTTATTCGTTGGGGCTTACCGATAAAATCTTTCCTCTGAGTGCAAACAATGGTTACGGCACCGGCGAATTATTGGATGATATCGCAGATATGATTCCGGAGGACGCTCCTGATGAACATCCGGAGCTCCCCAAAATAGCCATCGTGGGAAAGCCTAATGTGGGCAAATCGACTCTACTAAATACGCTGATCGGGCAGGAAAGGAGCATCGTGTCGGATGTATCCGGCACCACTCGCGATGCTGTACACACCCATTTCAAATCCTTTGGAAAGGAATTGGTGTTAGTAGATACTGCGGGTATGCGCCGCCGAAAGCAAATTGAAAACGACATTGAATATTACTCGACCATTCGCACGATCAAAGCCATTCGTCAGTCTGACGTGTGTATGCTTCTGATTGATGCCGTGGATGGGGTAACCAATCAGGATCTTGCCATCTTTCACGAGATATCCGAAGCCAATCGGGGTGTGGTTATTTTGGTCAATAAATGGGATCTGGTGGAGAAAGACCACAAAAGCGCGCAGTCATACACAGAAGAAGTGAAGCGCAGAATTGCACCATTTTCAGATGTGCCTATTTTCTTCACATCGAATGTGACTAAGCAGCGATTGCTGAAAGCGCTTGAAAAGGCCGTGGAGATTTCAGAGAATCGACACATGAAGATTCCGACGTCGAAACTCAATGACATCATGTTGCCTTTGATTCAGGCCTATCCGCCGCCAGTTTATAAGGGCAAAGAAGTGAAGATCAAATTTGTGACTCAACTTCCGACACGATCTCCGGCTATTGCATTTTTCTGCAATACTCCGCAGTATGTGAAAGAGCCTTATCAGCGCTTCTTAGAAAATAAGTTGCGGGAACACTTTAATTTTTCTGGTATTCCGGTGCGACTCTATTTCCGTCAGAAATAAGACAGTTGTCTTCGCTTTACGAAAGTGCTCCTATGATTCAGTCCTGATCATTTTACAGAAAAAAAAGAGCCCCTGCATTTGAGTGCAGGGGCTTCTTTTTAGAGTTTAGCTCTGCTAGTTCGTAAGAATAATGCGGTAACTTGAATGCCCATTTTCACTGGACAAATCAAGCATGTAAATACCCGCTGCAAATGAAGCAGTGTTTACTGTCAGTTTATTTCCACTGCGTCTTGGAGCGTCGATTTGAATCGTTCGGCCCGCGGCATCAAGGATTCGAATCACGATATCCGCAGGAATTTGATTCATTCCGATAATGAGATCATCGCCAGCACGAACGGGGTTTGGATAAATTTCCAGGCCTTCAAACGGACCGTTCACTTCGTTCACACCGACAATGGTGTGGATGTCGAAGAAGTCTTCTTCAAGCATCGAAACCACCTCGTTACCCTGAGCATCCAATGCACCTTCAATCAACACATCCACATTTGGAATGGTCTGAAATACATCAAGCACATCAAATGAGAAAAGATAGGTTGTTGAATTGATCCACTCAGAACCATCAGAATTGGCAGTGATGACTGGAGATGGATCCTCTGAAGAGAAAGTCAAAACCGGGGCAGTCGACTCATCCATGGCTTCGTCAAAGAGCACGAGGATAGTGAATCCATTAGAGCCATTGAATGAAGATGTGATGTTGTACGTATTGGCCGAAGCGAGCGTGATCAATGGATTTCGAGTATCCACAATAAACACATTGGTTGCGCTGAAAATAGTGGTTTGTGGATTTCCGGTTGCATCCGAGGCGCCAGTGGCTGTCACCGTTATGTTGCCCAACTCCTCATTTGCATCCGTCACAGTGTAGAGCACTTCGTAGGTGTTCGCATCGATCCAATCGCTGTTGTCAGTATCCAAAGTGAGTGTATTCACAGTAGGATCTCCCTCAGGAAAATTGATTGCCGGTGCGATAAGTTGATCCATCGCATCATCAAACTGGAACGTCAAAGAAATTTGACCATCTACCGCAACTTCATCGTTGATCAGCGTAGCCGTTTCCAACAACAGAACAGAAGGGTTTTGAGTGTCGATATTCAGAATGCCTTCGAGTGTCTCAGCAACTTGCAGGTTACCTACAACATCGCGTGCGCTGATGCTTTCAAACGTGACACCGCTAATGGTTGTGTTCGCGTCGGTGAGATCATAAACCGCATGGTATTCGCCGTTTGAAACCCATTCGCTGAGGGATTCATTCAGAACAAGTCCGGCCGCGGCAACATCTTCGGAGAACGCTATTTGTGCGGGTACTTCGGTGTCCATGGCCTCACTGAATTCCAGCACGATAGTAAAGGCTTCAGTACCGAAATTACTTTCATCCAATGACGATTCCCCCACGTTGGAAGCGATCACCATCGGGTTGCTGGTGTCAATAGCGAAGAGGTTGGAAGAGGGAGCTGCGATCTGAGTATTGCCCGAGGCATCGCGCGCACCAGTCACAGTGAGGTTGAAGGTATTTACCTGAACATTGGCATCAGCTACGGTATATGCTGCACGGAATTGAGTGCTTGTAGTCCACAAACTCGCACCAGAACTCAAGGCTAAAGTACCCGCAGGATTGTTGCCGGTGAAAGTGATGGTGGGGTTCTGTGCACCCATTGCTTCGGTGTAATTCACATAGATATAGAATGTGCCGTTAGCAACGGTTTCGTCGGTTACAATGCTTTCATCTACGGTCACACTTAACACACTTGGACGCATCAGATCAAAGGTGATCGAATTACCTAATGCAGGAGTGATTTTATATCCGGCGAGATCGCGGGCCTCTGCCACTTTCACGCGAGTATTAAGCGCCTGACTATTTTGGTCTGTGATAATGTAAGTTACACGGTATGTGGTAGAATTTATCCAGAACATATCGAGAGCCACGAGAATAGGACCAACTGGATTGGTGCCGACAAAAGAAATGACGGGCTCTATAGCAGTGTTCATTGGCTCATTGAACGTGAATTGATAAAAGAACTGCTGTCCGACATTTACGGCGCCGACCGCGGTGTGAGAAGAGGTAATCTGGGTAACACTAGGAATTCCGGCGTCCATATATTCCTCGGCTTTCTCAAAGGCTTGCGGACCAACGATCAATCCGACCTTGCGACCAGGAATATCATCCTGCGGAGGATGAAGTCCACCATAAATACGTGAAAGGCTGCATTGATCCGACGCATCAGAATACTTCGCCCATTGCAAATGAATGTCCATTGATGGACCCGTGGTAGCGCCTAAGTAAGCATTCTGAGGGGCTATAAATTCGCCCATTCCACCAGGGAAATATTCGTCACCTGTGATTCGGGTGAGAATTTCAGCACCAGTGCGAGAGTAGGTGGAGTGACCTGAATAATACCCTGCAAAAGGGGGTGTCACAAAGGTGTGACGCTGAAATGTCCACCAATTTTCTCCCAGAATCCAGCCTACACCGTCCAGCCCCGTTGAAGCAACAGGCCCCCTCCAAGTGTACAATTTGACTTTGCCTACATGCTCATTAGCTGTTCCAGCCAGAGGATCGCCGATTTCAACTTGTTCGATGAAACCAGGAATCAACGGCATGCCTCCCGGGTGATAGTTTGGCGCTTCGGTATCGGTGGATTGACCGATGACACACATGTGGCGAATGGCGAATATAGGACGTGTGTAATCGTAATATCCTTTGGTGCCCCAACACGCAATGGCTGCGTCGTGAATGCCGCCGCCTAAGGCCAGATAAGCGCGCACATCCCATTCGAGATTATCCAAAATTGGTCCTTGACCGCCCCACTGCTTCTCAAGGAGTGGATGCTGGGCAACCTCATTCAATATCTTATACCAATGGCCGGGAGGAGTTTCAGAGCTGGGGCCATCGGCCCAGTATTCCGAAAGTACCCGGGTATAGTCACCGCGAGGCACAAGCTGCTCTTCATACGGTAATCCAGTGGTTGGATTCATAGAGTATCCAGTGCTTGGGTCACCCCCATTGAATTCATCGTAAAACGCTTTGTAATCTTCAAATGTGGTAGGGAGATTTTGTACATCCACGTTACCAATCGAGTTGGGTGAAATATCCATCATCACCCCATCGGCAGTATCATGAAAGGAATGCCAAATGGAGTTGATGCAAAATCCCCATTTGAAAAAGCTATCATCAAATCCAGTCTGCACGGATTCATCAATTAAAGGAGGAGTTCCTTGGTCTAGGTAGACCTTCCAGTCGTGACCATCACGCTGATAAACGGTGAGTTGATCAGCGGTGAGTGCAAATGGATTGAGATTGCCCCACTCGTGGCTGAGGGCCGGAAGGCCATTGGGAACAGGAAATCCATTCTGATCAAGTTGAAGAGTCAGACTGATTGACTGCCAGCGATTGGGATCCGAGCAATTTGGATTTCCGGAAAGCTGAGGATGCAGTATGCCATTGACAGGTTCGTAATACATGTTGGCATAATTATTCTGCTGGTTGGATCCATCGCCTTGCGCATAGATATGCATTTGCTGAGCAATGAAATTACCCAGTTTTGCAGGGTCACCGTCGGTATAGGCAGTTGAAGTGTTGCTTGTATCGTATCCCAATTCGGCCATCAGCGTGTTGCAATAGCCGATCAAGAATAGATTCCAATTGTCGCTGGGTGCCGCATTGTACCGATCAAATAAGAAGCGATACATCGCGTAGCTGATCGTTTGTTCCTGAGCGGCTTGTATGTCAGCCGGAATAGGAATACCAGCGAACGGACAGTTGAATCCTCCAACGGTTTTCCCGAGAAAATAGGTGCTGGCATCATCGTCATAAATCGCCCACGAATCGTACATCACCACCGAAGCATGAAAAAGATTCCTCGCCTGCACAGTGGGACGTGCAGCATCTTTTCGGATGCACTCAAGCATGACCTCATTCCATTGCATAGCGACGGATTGTTGCTGTGCTATCGAAACAAAGGAAATATGAACAACACAAATCGTGAGTGTTCTTTTCAAAAGGGTAGAAAACACCATAAAGAGATTGTTTTTAGTGGGCGTTCAATTTTTTTAGAAGAGGAAAGAAAAGTATCCAAAGAGCATTGAGTGCTACAAAAGTAGCAGAAACCATTTGCTTCGTGATAATT
>Ga0209490_10002275_pt1 | contig 18210 bp, 16 predicted proteins | sample MAT06_FD_187209 | JGI IMG/M metagenome (GOLD analysis project Ga0209490, IMG submission 187209) | Freshwater microbial communities from Lake Fryxell liftoff mats and glacier meltwater in Antarctica - MAT-06 (SPAdes) (version 2) | ecosystem: Environmental > Aquatic > Freshwater > Ice > Liftoff... | reverse complement strand
CGCTGCCAGGTCCACGATAAGCATGGCATGTCCAGGGCTTCCACCTTGAATGTAGACATCACCGATCCGGGGCTTCGCTGGGTCGCTCACGCTCAACTCCTTTTCCAACGATCGTGTGCCGGCGTAAGTGAAAACCACCTCCAGGTAGCGCAAGAGTTCGGCGTGGTCCGTATGTGTGGATCCCGTCTTCACCCAATTGCAGGTGTTACCGTCAATACGAATACGCTCGCCCTTGCGCCATCTGTCCCATTCAGCAAGGAACCCATTGGTGAAGTGGAACTTGATGCGTTGGTGGACTCCTGCTTCGAAGCCATATTCCGCTCGCAGCCGGATCACCGCATCGGCGCATTGCTGCAAGTCTTTATGGCCAACGGAAAGGTCCAGTACGCCAGCGTGAACGTCCTGCCGATGCTTGGGCAGACCGTTGAAGAGGTGTACCGGGCTTCCTTCAGCAAGCAGGGGGCGCTCCCGCAGCCACTGTCCAAAACTGCCGGGTTCCACTGCAACGCGATGGAAACCGGAGGGTTCTTGGAAGCGTTCAGCAATGGTTCTGGGAGTGGGTGATGCACTCGTTGCCAGTGACAGAAGTTCAATGAGCGCTAGAAGGAGGTGGAGCGGGACGACCATGCACATACAATGCACGAACAGTCGCGTTGTAACCCCAGTGCCTTGGTGCCAGAACAGGTCCAAGATCCTGAACTGGCTCTCAGGCTTTCACCTGTGTTTGCGGAGCAGGTGCATACCCGAAGAGGCGATTATCCTTGATCATATTGTCCACATATGGCGGCACAAGGTCTTCCCAACCTGTCTTTCCGGCCCTGATCAGGTCCAAAACATGTTTGCTGAAAATGTGTAGCACGTTCGGGTCGTACGTATTGATATCCACGAGCCGCTTGTTGAAGAGAAGGTAGTCGTACAGAGGCCGTAGCCGTGGATGCACGGGCATGCTGGTGGTGGTCATGATCTCCGCATCGGCGGATGCACGGCTGGGATAAACGTAGATCTTCAGATCGCGGGTGAACAAAATACCGAAGGCTTCCAACATCCCACCGTTCAGATGACGGTAATACTTCTCGTCGAATACGTCGATCAGATTGTTCACACCCATGATCACGCCCATGCGGGCCTTGGTGTAACGGCTGAAGTACTCGACTAATTTGTAGTACTCCTGGTAGTTGCTGATCAACACGGTTTGCCCCAAGGAGCACAGGATGTCCGCACGATCGATGAAGTCCTTTTCGTCCACATCGCCGGTATCGGAGCGCAAATTGTTCAAGGTGATCTCGAACAGCACCTGCAAGTTCTGCCGGTCTACACGCTGTTCTTTGATGAACATGTTATAGCCGTTCATGATCATGTCGATGTTCACCTTGGTCACCGGACGGAAGCTGCCTCGTATGGCCAGGATGTTCTTCTTGTACAGCGCCTCACTGGCTTGTAAATTCTGCCCGTCTGGACCGAAAAGCACCGCATCCGTGTAACCACGCTTGACCAACTGGAGGCTCAACAACCTATTATCCACTTGCGAAAAGGCTGGGCCGTTCATCTGTATCATGTCGATCTCCAGCACGTGGCGACTGACATTGTCATACAAACCGGTCATGATCGCATCTGGATCCGCATGGTTGAACAGGCAGCCATGCAAGAGATTCACACCCATAACACCGATGCTCTCCTGTTGCAAGCTGATGTCCGGATCGTGCAGCCTGACGTGGATGATCACATCGTTGGTGGCTTCATCTGGCGAGGTTTGGAACCGTACTCCGATCCAGCCATGACCACTGTGTGGTTTCTCGAAGCTACTTCCTGCTACCGTGTTGGCAAAGGAGAAGAATTTCTTGGTGGGATGATCCTTGCGTGAAAGGCGATCAGTGATCAGGCCATACTCGTGTTTGAGCATGTTCTTCAACCGGCTTTCGCAAACGAACCTGTTACCCGGTTCAGGACCATAAATGGCGTTACTGAAGTCCTTGTCGTAGGCGCTCATGGCCTTCGCGATCGTCTGCGAGGCACCTCCAACCCGGAAGAAGTGCCTTACCGTCTCCTGGCCTACACCAATTTCTGCGAATGTCCCGTACAGGTCCGGGTTCATGTTGATCCGACGCGCCTTCTGTGCAGGGCTCAGGGGTACGTGCTGGGGGTCTTGTTGGATCATGGGCGGTTCCGCAACGGTTCCGTGGGTGCAAAGGTAGCTGAACGACCATGCCTTGTGGTCAGGCGGTGGCCTCTTTTAAGTGATCGAAGCGGGGGGGGCAGCACTAGGGTCAGCCGATGAAACCGAGCTTTCGATGGCTTCCATCGCAATAGGGTTTGTTCACGGAGGCACCGCACCTACAAAATGCCGTGACCTTTTCACGTAGCTCGATGCGACCATCGGCGTGGATCACTTCGCAGGTTCCGTTGATCAACAATGGTCCGTTCCCAGCGATCTCCACCCGGACCTTCTCTGATCCCGTCGCTTCGACAGGCTGAGCACCATCGTTCATGCGGTAGCTGAGCGCCCCGCTAGGGCATTGCTTCACCTGCGCGATGATCCGGTCTGTTTCGACCCCATCCGGCTGTATCCATGGGCGTTCTCCGGGGCGAAAGACCTCGCCCAGCCCCGTCCAGCATTTCTTGCTGTGGATGCAGAGCTCACTTTTCCAAACGATAGTGACCTCGCCGTTGGTATAGGTGTGTTCCTTGCTCATGGTTTCAACTGGGCGCTTAGGTGGATCGGGTTCTCCAAGGTGCGATGGACAGGACAGGCCTTGGCGATCTGCAACAGGCGTTCGCGTTGTTCCGCCGGAAGGTCCGTTGGCAGGTCTACTTCAACGGCAAGGCGCGTATCCACTTTGGCGCCGTCCTGATCGCGCTCCATACTCACCGTGACGCCGATGGAAGGCACGTTCCATTGTTTTCGGTCCGCGTACATGCGCAAGGTGATCGCCGTACAGCTGGCCAAGGCGCTCAAGAACAACTCATGGGGCCTGTAACCCTGATCGGTGCCGCCATGGTCCAACGGTTCATCCGCGATCAAGGTCTTGCCCCGCGAAACGATGCGTGTGGCGTACGGCGCGCCATCCAAGGTGGCGGTGACTGCGTGGGTCGTGGTGTTGAGCATGGTACGAAGGTCGGGGTACGCTTTGGGAATTTCGGGTATCTCGTCCAGAGGGCGTGGTAGCCACCCCCCTTGTTCGGTCAATCGATCATGGAGGTGAAGCCAACGCTTCACAACACCCCCCGCGCCTTGATCTGCAAGTACCGGTTGATCACACTCACCGTCAGATCCTCCGGCTTGCACAGGATAGCGGGCAGGCCACTGCGTTCCAATTCGCGCGCGATCAAGCGCTTTTCGTGGACAGCGCGTTCCGTCAGCGTGTGGATGTAGAGGTCCTCGGTGTTCGTGGGGCGCTGGCGCAGGTCTTTGTCCAGTTCGGTGTTGAGGAAGAAAATGGGGACAACTAGGTGTTGCCGGGCCAAGCGTTGCAGGTAGGGGAGTTGCCGCTTCAAGGCGTTCACGCTCTCGTAGTTAGAGAACAGGAGGAGCAAGCTGCGCTGGTGGATAGTCCTGCGTACCGCACCGAACAGGGCTTCCATGTCGGTCTCGCGGTGGTCGGTGCCTTGTCCGTAGAGCACTTGCATGATCTTCTGCATCTGGCCGCGCTGGCGGCTTGCAGGAAGCACATCGTGGACCTTGTCGGAGAAGGTGATCAAGCCGGCGCGGTCCTCTTTGCGCATGGCGATGCTGCTGATCACTAAGCTGGCGTTGATGGCATAGTCCAGCAAGCTCAGTCCTTCAAAGGGCATCTTCATCACGCGTCCGGTGTCGATCAGTGCGAAGACTTGTTGCGCGCGTTCGTCCTGGTACTGGTTCACCATCATGCGGCCCCGGCGCGCCGTGGCTTTCCAGTTCACCGTTCGGCGGTCATCACCGGGGACGTATTCCTTGATACGCTCGAATTCGGCATGCTGCGCGACACGCCGCACACGCTTGATCCCAGCCAGCGTTAGCCGGTCGCTGATGGCGAGGAGTTCGTACTTCCGCAGTTGCAAATAGCTCGGATACACGGCCACTTCCTTCGCAGCATCCAAACTGAAGCGGCGCTCCACGAAGCCAAGGTCACTGCTCACGTAGGCTTGGATCGCGCCGTAGCGATAGACACCGCGTTGCACGGGCCGGACGGTGTAGTCCAGGTCCCGTCGGCCCCATGCGGGAATGTTTCCGCGAAAGACCAGATCCCGCTTCTGAAATTGGATAGGCAATTCATCCAGCACGCGCACATGGATATCGGTGCCGTATTCGCTCTTCAGTTGAAGTGTGACCGCATTGACATCGCCATTGCTCCAGCGCTCCAGCGTGCGGCGCGAAGCGGTCATTCCTGTGCGGCGGCCATAGAGGATGTAGCCATCTGCGATCACGGCTATCACCAAAGCCAGCACGGCCAACTTGCCAGCGATCAGCGCAGGCGCCCAGAACCAGCCAGCGATCAGCAACAGCACGACCGACCAACCGGCCAGAAAGGCCCGCTGGGTCAGGAAGATCGTGCGCAGGCGGAACATCAGCGCGGCACCTCGAGTTGTTTCACCAGCAGGCCGATCACCTGGTCCGGCGTGAGACCTTCCATCTCCCTTTCCGGAGTAAGCTGTACGCGGTGGCGCAACACGTGTGGTGCGATGGCTTGGATATCCTCCGGTGTCACGAAATCACGCCCGGCGATGGCGGCATGTGCCTTTGCACCGGTGAAGATCGCAAGCGAAGCGCGGGGCGAGGCACCGAGCATCAAGGCGCCGTCATGGCGCGTACGATCCACGATCGCGGCGATGTATCGTACCAGTTTCGCATCGCAGATCACCTGTTGTACAAGGGCACGCGAATGCTCCAGTTGTTCCACGTTCATGACCGGTTGCACACCTTCCACGCTTAGATATTGCCGACCATGGTTTGCACGGTCCAATATCGCGACCTCTTCCTCCAGGGTCGGGTAACCGACAGTTAGCTTGAAGAAGAAGCGGTCCAGTTGGGCTTCGGGCAGGCGATAGGTGCCTTCCTGCTCGATCGGGTTCTGCGTGGCCACGATCATGAACGGGCGGCCGAGCGGATAGGTCTTGCCATCCACGGTGATCTGCCGTTCCTCCATGGCTTCGAACAAGGCGCTTTGCGTCTTGGCCGGTGCCCGGTTGATCTCGTCCACCAGCACGATGTTGCTGAAGAGAGGCCCCGGACGGAACTCGAATGCGGTGGTGCGTGGATCGAACACGCTGGTGCCGATCAGGTCACTCGGCATCAGGTCCGGAGTGAACTGGATGCGTGAAAAGCCGGTGTAGATGCAGCGCGCGAGCAGCTTTGCTGTGAGCGTTTTCGCCAAGCCGGGCGCGCCTTCAATGAGCACGTGCCCATCGCTGAGCAAGGCGATCAACAGCAGGTCCACCATTTTCTCTTGGCCCACGATCACCTTGCGCACCTCGGTCCGCAGGCGATCGACGGCGAGTTGCAGTTCGCTCAGCGGCGGGGTGGGGTAGTAGCCGGTTTCGGGTACGGCGCCGCTGGTCGGGTAGGGGTTCAGGTCCTCGCTCATGGTCATCGGATCAAGTGTCGGAATTCGTGTAGTTCGTTGCTCAACTTCAAGAGGTCGTTCTCGCTTATGCGCTTTGCGTTCTCGCGTTGTGCAATGGCGTTCAACCTTTGTGTGGTCTCTTCCTTCGTCAGTCCGGTCTTTGCGGACAGGTGTTGGATCGTTGCATCGGTGTAAGCGAAGGAACCCATGTAGGTGCGCTGGCGAACGTCCTCCTTGAAATGGGTGATCATCTTATGCGCTAGATCGGTGTGGTCGCCTTTGTGCCAATAGAGGCGGCCGACGGTGTGCATGAGATCACGCGTGGCGTTGCGCGGTGGAGCAACGATCGGGATGGCGCGCTGCTGTCGCCTAGCATGCACGAGAATGTACAGGACCACCAGCGTGAGCGACAGGAACCACGCCCAGCGTAGCGGTGTTTGAGAAAGGATGTAGCGGATCGGCGTTTGCGCTTCCATGCGGCCCACCTTGTACGCTTCGTCCCAGATCACGGAGCGTGGCGGCAATACACTAAGGGCACCAGCGATGAAGATGGCATTGTTCGCCTTCAATAGATGATAATTTGTCAAAGCCATGGGTGCGCTGCACAGCACGATACGGCCTTTTCCCCACGTGCATTCGAGAAGGACCGGATGCGAGCTGCCATCCACCGCAAGGGAACGCGTTCTGCTGCTGTCATAGCGCGTGAAGTAGGCTCCGGGGAAACCATCGGCATAATGGAATACGCCAGCTGCTATCCGAGGGTCGCCGATGAAACGAATGTCCGAAACCGTATCCGTTCCATCAAAGGGCTTCACATCCATCTCCACATGCAAACTGTCTGCAAGTGGCCCTTGGATATCATCTGCTGCGATGAATACGTGATCACCCCAGGCCGCCAGGTCCAATAGGCGTTCTGTGCTGATCACATCCGGTACGAATCGTGTGTTGATGAATACATGGTTGACCGGCTCAGCTTCGACTTGGTGCTCGTAGCGTTCGCGAGCTGTGGAATAGAGTGGATCGCTCACCGACCGCACTTCTGGAAAGATGTCCTTTAGTCGCTCGTAGACCAACTGATCACCGTAGGGCTTACGGTGGAACCGCGAGTAGGACGGAACCCTATCCGTGGGCTGCGGTGCCATGGCCTCGAGCACAGCGAAGACAAGGATCAACAGACCCAGGCCGACGAGCATCCGTTTTTCGAAACGGGTCACGATACAGGGACGGTTCCGAATTCGATGAACGGCCTGCTCAGATCCGCGTATTGATCCGATCCCACTTCGGCATGACCATACCAGACCCGTTGGAACACCAAGGCGATGTGCGTGAAGCGTGCGCGCGATCCGGGATCCTTGATCTGTGCCATGTAGTCCCGGTCAGTATGGTCAGGGCTCCAGTGCAGCACGTTCTGGTCCACGAGTTTCCGCAGCACCAATAAGTAGTGCAGGCGTATCGCTCTTCGCAGGTCGCCATTCCGTTCCGCTTCAATGATCAGGGCACCCAGATCCAGTGCGCGGATATCCTCTGTCACTACGCCCACTTCCGCAAGGGAACGGGGGGCACCGTGGAATACCCTGCGCAGACCGCCCCTGCTTAGGATCACCAGCGCAAAGATCAGGATCACCACTACCAGTGCATATAACAGGTTGCGCGAAATAAAACCAGCTGCTCTGCTGCCGAGTAGGTCATCCAAGAGCTCCCACAACCATGCTTTGAGGCGTTCCCAGGGCGATGGAATTCGCCGCAGGTCCTTATCATAGTCCAGCGTGGGGTCCGATCGAAGGTCCTGGATCCGTTCACCATCGAATGGGCGGAGCAAGATCGCACCAGTTGGTGCCGATAGACTATCCACCGTGTGCCCGTGGGCGAACAGTGCCAAGGAGAAGAATAGCAGCAAGCAAAGCTTACGGACCATGGCTTAGGCTTGGCCAAAGTCTTCCATCTTCTTGCGCAAGCCCTGTGCTTCTGTTTCTTCTACCCGGCTGAAGTACTTCAACGCCATGCAAACTGCAGCTATGGGGTACAGCAGCATTTGACCGCACCATTGAATGGCTGTTGAGATCGACATGAAGAGAACATACCAGGTGGGGAAAGACGCCTCACGCCCTTGGGTCAATTCCATACCTGTATTGAAGCCAATTACACCCGCTGCAATGGTGAACGGAAGCTGAACGATGAAGTTGAGGATGCCAGCGATGAGGCTGATCACGATGAATACACCCAGAGTGCCCCAGAAGTCGCCTTTGGCCAGCTGGTTGGAACGGCTCAACGAACCCGTACTGCCTGTTCGCTCTATCGCATGGGCGGTCATCGCGAGCGACAGCACCGTGATCACATAGATGCCTGGTAGGACGCATAAGGCCAGGCCCACGAGTGCCAGCAAGCCTGTTAGGAACCCGGCTCCGAAATAAGACCCCAACTGCGACCAAGCCCGCTTGAACAATTCACTGGTGGTAAGGAAGTGATGCTCGCCCAAATGATAAGCCCTGATGTATTCGTGTACCATGGATACAAGCATCAAATAGCCCAGGATAAGGACGATGAATCCTGGTAGGGCGGCGATCATACCTTGGCCCAGTATCGAAAGGGTGGCGAAAGGATCTTGGGAGTTGGTGAATTGGAGCTGTTGGATGCTCGCCATGGTGCTGCCGCTCAAGAAGCCCCCGATCACCGCCGCCGGGAGGCATACCACTGCGATACCTCTGGCCAGCGGTTTCCAGTTCTCTCGAAGGAATTGAAAGGTCGTGGAGATGAGTTCACCAAAGTCACGAACCTTGTTCAACTGTACGGGGGCGATGTTCTGCATGGTAGGGAAGGATGAGGAAATAGTACACAACGAAGATGAGGGAAATGAGGATGATGCCCAGCGAGGCATACCACGGGATGCGCAGAGCGTGGCGGGTAACGAACGATTCCAAAAAGCCCGCTACGATGAATATGGGTACCAGGCCGATAACCACCTTCAACCCCCGTCGCGCCCCATTGCGGAAGCTCACCATCCGCGTATACGTTCCAGGGAAAAGAAAACCGTTGCCCAATGCAAAGCCGGCAGCCCCAGCAATGACGATCGCGGATATCTCCAAGGTCCCGTGTACCCAGATCGTCAACAGACTTTCCCGAAGTACGCCTTGCTGGTGGAAGAAATACTGGAACGCACCTACCATGATCCCATTATACAGCAGCAGCAAACCGGTGCCGAAAGAGGCAAAGAGACCGGCTGCGAAACACAGCATGGCAACGCGAACATTGTTCACCGTAATGCCCAGGAACATCACCCCTTCATCATTTCCGCCATAAACAGCCATTGGCGTGCCCTTGCGAATATTCTCCAGGGTCATGTCCACATAGCCATCTCCCAGGATCAGGCGAACGAAACTCTCGTCATGCTTGGCAGAGAGCGCTCCGATCAGCATGGCCAATGCGAACACGCCGAATGAGAGAATAAGCTGCTTGCGGGTTGCCGCCATGGCCAGCGGCACCTCTTCGCGCCAAAATGTGAGGAACCTGCCGCGCGAGGTGCGTTGGTTGCGGTAGATGTGTTGATGCAACCGGGAGGCCAGCCCATTCAGGTAGATCGGAATATTGCTTTTCGGGTAGAAGGTCCGTGCGTACGAGAGGTCGTCGTTGAGTTCGACATACAAGCTACTTGTCTCATCGCCACTTAGGCCATCAAGCCCTTGCACGACCTGTTCCAGGCGCTGCCATTTGGCTTGATTGCGTTGGATGAAGGCCGCTTCGCGCATGGTGGTCAAACATACGGAGATCTGTATTGCGAATTGGTATTAGTTGTCAGTTGTTGGTTCTCAGTTGGGCAGACTCCTTGGGGGTAGGGCTGCCGAAGGCAAGGACAGACCCCGTCAAGGAGCAGCGCGTGCGAGGTATTCCTAACAACTAACAACCAACAACTGACAACCAATTATCTTCCCGCCATGGAGACCGTCGGTATAGAAACCGCCCAGAATGTGGTGCTGCACCAGGAGGTGGCCAGTCTGGGTGATCGCATGGTAGCCTATCTGATCGATTCACTGGTCAAGATCGCCTGGTTCCTTTTCTTGGGGGTCATCGCTTTCGGGGCTATGAGTGTGATCGATAATAGCTCCGGACTCCTGATCGTATTGGTAATACTCGCCCTCATTCCTTACCTGTTCTATCACTTGGTATCGGAGCTGTTGATGGATGGACAGAGCATTGGTAAACGGGCAAGGAAGATCCGTGTGGCGCGGGTTGATGGTTTACAACCCACACTGGGGCAATACGTGTTGCGTTGGGTGTTGCGCCCGATCGATGGGTTCTATTATTTCGGGTTGGTGGTGATCTTGATCAACGGAAAAGGCCAGCGCTTGGGCGACCTTGCAGCGGGTACAACGGTGATCAGCTTGAAAACTCGCCTTCGTGCGGAGGATACGCTGATGACCGCAGTGCCGCCTGCACATCAGGTGCGTTTCCCGGAAGTGGTGCGCCTGAACGATGCCCAAGCCGCGCTCATCAAGGAGGTGCTCAATAATGTCAAGGTGGGCAACCGTGCTGAATTGCTGCGTGAGATGGCCGAGAAAGTGAGCCTGGTGCTGGGGGTTACCGGGGCGGGAATGGGAGCGGAGGAATTCTTGCAGGCCGTTCTTCAAGACTACGTATACATCACAGGTCAGCCCGGGCGATCTTCTGCCAGCCAGTAAGGGCCGCCGCTCTTCCTATTCCAGAGGTGGCAAAGGACTCTTGTGTACGCTCCGTTTCAATGGCAGTTCGGTGATGGTCTGTATCACCAACGGCACTTGTTCCACCAAGGTGATGTTCGGGTCCAGACCGAAGGCCTCTCTGTCGCTCAAGGCTAGACTCTTCAACCCGAAATAAGCGTCGAGGATGAGGTCGTCGCGTAGTTTGAATTCGTTCTCTACCGAAAGGAAGCGCTCGATCAGCACGTAGCAGATGTCCGTGTGGAAATCACCCTTCTGGATGGATTCGTACTTGTTCTTGAACGATAGTTCGTTGTTAGCGTCCATCTCTTCCAACACCCGTTTGAAGAGCATATTGATCCGGGGTTGTACCCTGAACCCCAGATCGAAATCCACGCGGATCACCTTGTCGTCCACCAACTCCATAACCCGGTATTGCATCGTGTAGGGTTCATCGGTGTAGTTCACGTGAAGGAACCAGTAGATGTCCGCCCGCTTCACCTTCTTGCTAAGGATCGAATCGATCACCTGCTTCTCTACGTTAACAGGTCTATCCGCTTTGGTGAGGTAGACCAGGTGCGTCGCATACTTGGGCAATTCCATGTCGTTGCTAAGGTCCTTTAGCGCCAGGGCATAGTCCGGCAGGTTCGCGAATTCGATGAAGCGGTTGGTGATCTTGCGCGCTCGGTACCAGATATACATAACACCCAGCAAAGCAGCTACGAAGACCACGAGCCACGGCAGGCGGATCACTTTCACCACGTTCGCGACGAAATTGGCCAATTCCAAGCTGAAGAAAATACCCATGACCAGCATGACCAACAAGATCGGCCATTTACGCACATAGCGGAGGTAGCCGAACATGAGCGTGGTGGTCATGAGCATGGCTACGACGATGAAGAAACCATAGGCCGCTTCCATTTTTCCGCTTTCACGGAAGAAGAGCATAACGGCCGCACACCCGCTGAAAAGTAGCCAGTTCACGCTAGGGATGTAGATCTGCCCTCGTATGTCGGTAGGGAATTTCACCTTGACCCGGGGCCAGAAATTGAGGGTGATAGCTTCATTGATCAGGGTGAATGATCCGCTTATCACAGCTTGGCAGGCAACAACAGCCGCAACGGTCGCAACGCTTACGCCGATCAGTAAAAAGCCCTGCGGCATCATGGCGTAGAATGGATTGCGGTCGCCTAGCATCTGTCCTTCTTCTTGCATCAGCCATGCGCCTTGTCCGGCATAGTTCATGACCAGCGCCGTTTTTACGAAGATCCAACCGAACTGGATGTTGCGCCTACCTACATGGCCCAGATCGTTGTACAGTCCTTCTGCACCTGTGGTGCATAAGAAGACCGCGCCAAGCAACCAGAAGCCGCCGGGGTACCGCGTCAACAGATCGAAGGCGTAGTACGGATTCAAGCTTTGTAGAATGGAAGGGTAGGCCAGCACTTGCATTAGACCCACGATCAAGATCATGCTGAACCAGACCAACATGATAGGGCCGAAAGCCGTTCCCACGATCTTGGTGCCGAACCGTTGGAAGATGAATAGACCTGCAATGATCCCGATCACGAGACCCACCGTAACGTTATTGCCAGGTGCGATCGTGCCCTTGAACGCCGGCACCCCGCCCAGGCCTTCTATGGCCGAGGCTACTGAAATAGGGGGGGTGAGGATGCCATCGGCCAACAAGGAAGCTGCACCGATGATCGCGGGAAGGTATACCCACTTGCCGTAGCGCCGCACCAAGGCATAAAGCGAGAATACACCGCCTTCACCGCGGTTATCGGCATGCAGGGTGATCAGGATGTACTTGAAGGTGGTCTGTAGGGTCAGTGTCCAGAACACACAGCTCACAGCCCCGAAAACCAGCTGACGCGTTATGGGTGTGTGCTCCCCCACGATCGCCTTGAACACGTACAAAGGCGAGGTGCCGATGTCGCCGTAGATGATCCCTAGCGCGACCAGCAGCGTTCCTACGGTGACCTTGCTCAAATGAGCCTGTCCGCTGTTACCCATCGATGGTCATGATGTGAAGAGGTGAGCGCTGTGACCGCATGCTCCAAAGTGGCAATGTCTCCGACACCGGATGCTGGCAAAGGCCATGGGGCAAATGGAATGGAGGCGGTTGGGCTGCAACCAGACGAGGTGCTTATGCGGGTCTAAATAACGGAAAAGCCGCCATCTCGGCGGCTTTTCACAGATCTTCCCGTGGTCAGCGCATGTCGTTCACCTCTACACCAGGGAATTTCTCTTTATCGAAAACGAAGAGCCCATCGGTCAGTTCTGGGTTCGCGGTGAATTTCTTCAGGTTGTAGGTAACGATGTTGCCATCCTTGTACAGCACCTGTATGCTCTTGGGCTCCACCTTCGCTTTATCCATGGTGATAACCACCGTATGGAACGCTTTCTTGGTAGGGTCTATGGGAAAGAGTTTGATGGTCTGTGTCATTACTCCTGCCGCATCGGCTTTCTCTTCCACGAAGCTGCTCTTGAAGCCCTTATCGTATTGGGTGAAGAGTTTGCTCGGGTCCAGCTCCTGATCCATTTCTGCTGGATCGCTCAAGTTCACTTCGTTGCTCTCCTTATTGTAGGTGTGCAGGGTGGTGCCGTCGTTGATGATGGTGTTCTTGTCCAAGACCAACCGGAATTTCTTCCCCTTCACTTTCATGTTGCCTTCCTGCTTCACATCCAGCTTGTCCTTGGTGTTCTGCAAACGGCTGCTGAAATCGGCCTCGAAGCTGGTCCACCCTTTGGCCTTGGCGATCAACTTGTCCACAATGGCTTTGCTGCGGGCATCGTCTTGCGCCGAACCTGAAGCGCTAAGTAAAAGCAGACCGAAGAGGAGAAGAATGGACTTTTTCATGGGTGCAAAACTAGTGCGTGTCGGGGCAGGCAAAGGGCGTGCCACGGCTAGCAAGGGAACAGGGGCAAGTGATCGTTCCTGATCTTGCCCTCGCTCTTTGAGTTCCTTCAGCTACTTGTTCCAGTTCGGGTTCGCCTTTACAAAAGCCTTGTACTTCTTGCCACCGAGCATGGTGCCCTTGCACTTTTTGGAGCCGCATCTGCACGCCCAGGTCTTCAGCAGCTTCTTGGTGTATGGCACTTCGAATTCGAAACCATAGTCGTAGGTGATCTCTTCGCCGGTCTTGATCGAGCGTAGCGCTTCAATGATCACGCGGTCCTTCTTAGGGTCCGGCTTCTTTTTCTCCTCGGAATGGATGAAGGCAATGGCGTTGGGCTCGCAGCTGGTGTTGATCCATCGAGCCACTGTACCGCGTACGTTGGCATCCACGATCCAGTCGTCGTTAAGGGTGAACAAGAAGGTGTGGCCCGATCCAACATCGCCGTGGTACACCTTGTCCGCCTCGTCGTGGCTGATGATACGGCCTTTGTATTCGACAATGAACTCGCCTTTGCGTATGGGAGCAATGGAAACGACACCGTTACCGTGGATCTTGGAGCGCCGCTTGGCGATCTTGAGTGTTGTAGGAAGCTTGGGCATGGGGTGCGAAGATGGCGAATGCGGCGGGATGATGGTTTGTGATGGAATACGTCCACAGATGTCATAGATGGTCCCCATGGCGGCGTCCCGTTCATGCCAAGTTCTTTGCTACGCAATGAAGATGGCTGGCAAGCCATCTATCTGTGACCTCTGTGGATGAATTGCGCCGATGGTCCTAGAAATACAACTGGCACACGAACACCGCAGTGATCACGCACGCTAGATCCGCCAGCAGCATGATGCCAAGTGTATAGCGACTGTCCTTCACGTTCACGCTGCCGAAGTAGAGCGCCACAACATAAAAGGTCGTTTCCGCAGCACCTTGGAATAGGCAGCTTAGTCGGCCTGTAAGACTGTCGGGTCCATAGGTCTTCATGGCATCCAGCATGAAGCCACGTGATCCGCCTGCGCTGAAGGGCCGCATCAGCGCTACCGGAATAGCATCGATCACCTCCTTGTTCACGCCAACCAGACCCAGCGTCCACGAAAGACCATCCATTACAATGCCCATCAGGCCACTGTTGCGAAAAATGCTCAAGGCCGCCAGCATGGCCAGCATATACGGCAGCACGCGCAGGCCCGTAGTGAAACCATCCTTGGCACCGTGTACGAAGCTGTCGAACATGTTGGTGCCTTTTTCAGTGAAGTACTTCTCCACCACGAATGCATAACCGACGATCAGCCCAATGATGGCGAGCAATGCACCGTTGCTCAGGTTGTCCGTGAAGTGGAATTTCGAAACCCCGGTAAGACCCGAGATGTAGGCCATCAGACCCCCGATGATCACACTGATGCCCAGCACCGCCACCATCACGGGCAGGTTGAACAGGTTGATCCGCTGCTTGGCCGCCACCAGGAACAAGGCTACCAAGGTGCCCACGAAACTGGTGATGATGCACGGGATCATGATATCGGCCGGGTTCGCAGCGCCCTGTGCCGCGCGGTAACCGATGATGCTCGTGGGCAGTAAGGTCAATCCCGCTGCATGCAGACAGAGGAACATGATCTGGCTATTGGTGGCCCGCTCCTTCGTCGGATTGTCGTCCTGCATGCTCTCCATCGCCTTCAGGCCGAAGGGTGTTGCGGCACTATCGAGGCCAAGGAAATTCGCGGCGAAGTTGAGCGTCATGAATCCGTAGGCGGGGTGATCCTTCCGCAGTTCGGGGAATACGCGGTGGAACACCGGCGAAAGAAAACGCGCGACCTTATCCATGGCACGTGAATCGATCAAGAGATTGAGCAGGCCGCAGAAGAAGGTGAGGTAGCCTATCAGCGGCAGCCACAGTTCGGTGATCGTATTTCGGCAGGTGGCAAAGAGCCCGTCGGCGGCTTGTTTACCCATGGTCGTGCTTACCACGCCACTTTTACTGATCCGGTACGTGATCGTGTCGCCTTGGCTTAGACCATCTTCTCCGGCTGCTTTTATGGCGGCCAATAGCGCTGTTCCATGCAGTGCTGTGCTATCCACTTCCGCTACCACCAACGGTTCGCCCTGCTTGCCGTTTATGAGCGAACCCAGTGTGTATTGTTTGCCAAGCCCCAGCATCACCAGCACGTAGCCGATGCTGAGGATGAGCATGAATGTCCAGAAGCGACTTAGCGCCATGCTGCGAAGTAGGGGAGTGACCGGTAACGAACAGCACCGTCGAGGTCAACTTGGTGAACAGCGCGGTGTTCACGGGTGCTCTCTCGAAGCGCTCAACCCATAGACCATCGGCAGTTTCCCTTCCATCCCTTTGATACGGTACATCCCGTCCGTGCCCTGCACCGTGTTGGCGAAGCTATCATGTGGCGATCCATCCAATTCGATGAACCGATCCACCCGCAGACCTTCATCGAGCAGTGCCGTCAGTACCTCGCCAAGGTCGTGGTTCCAGCCATAGGAGGTCAGCTTGACCGGGGCCTCTCGGTCCGCATAGGTGCCTTGCTCTTCCTCCACGATGGTTTCCCGGTTGAAATAGGAATACTGCACGTGCGTGAAGTCGTTGTCGAACATCCAAACCGCTGGGTGGAATTCCACAAAGACCAACTTGCCACCCGGCTTTAGGTAGCGCCGGATGTTCGCTGCCCATGGTGCCAGGTCCGGTAGCCAACCAATGGTACCATAACTGGTGTACACGATATCGAATTGCCCATCCAGTTCAGACCGGTGATCGATCACATTGCTTTCCACCCACGTAGCGGCCAGGCCACAGCGTTCGGCAAGCTTCTGGGCTTCCATAAGCGCGACATCCGAAATATCGAGACCGGTCACCAAGGCGCCCAGCCGTGCCAAGCTCAAGGTGTCTTGTCCAAAGTGGCATTGTAGATGGAGTATCCTTTTCCCATGCACATCGCCCAGCAGCTCCAATTCAACGGCCGTTAGTGAGTGGTTGCCGGCAACAAAGCCATCCACGTCGTACATCCGTGAGCTAAGGTGGTGGGGCACTCGCGTGTTCCAGAGGATCTTATTGGCTTCGAATTGATCCATGATCGCCATGGAGCGAAATTACTAAGGCGGCAATAGGATCCTTATTTTGATGCTCCGTTCGGCGAATGGTAAACGAGTGAAGGCGTGTGCGAGGGCGCTGCGTTCTCGTGTAACTCGCTCACCCTTTTGCACCCTGTTCGGTCGTTTCTTCTTCATCGGCCCAGAGCGTATATGGCTCTCCAGTTAAGCGTTGGTCTTCACGCCAGTGCCGGTTCGTACAGGCTCCGCCAAACCTACATTTGGCCACTCGCATTCACTCGTCAACGCACAAGTATGACCCCATTGGATCACCTTTTAGGGCGCTTGGAAGAGAGGGTCGGTAGGTTCTGGTGTGCCTTGCTGATCGGTTGCATGTGGGCCATTGCCGCAGCGCTCTTCGTGGGCCCTGGACTAGTGCCTAAGTTCCACGGCGAAGAGTATTCGGATCTTTCGCAGGCTCCATTCGATCTTACGATCAGCAGCCGTTTGCGTTATCGGATCTTGGGTCCGCTGATCGGCTATCTCCTGGGCTTGCGGGGAGCGTGGTTCTTGGTTGTCCCGTGGATCTTTCTGGTCTTGTTCCTGGGCACCATTTACAACGAGACCAGGCGAACGGATCTCTCGCCCACACTTGCACTGCTGGCTTCCGGTAGCATGGCCTTTTCGTGTGTCACCTTCATCCCATTGGTCGCTCCCGGCTATACGGATCCCATTACCTACTTCTTCGTGCTCCTTGCCTTCGCCAGGATCGGTCACATTGGTCTCTCTGCCGGTTGCCTGGCCTTGGCCATAGCGAACCACGAAGCGGTGCTGTTCCTGCTGCCCGGCTTCCTCTGCTGGTGGTGGATACGAACACCGGATGTCATGCGAATGGCCCGCTACGGGTTCGTCCTAGGGCTGGCTCTGGTGCCGTATCTGGCTTATCGTTATTGGGTTTCTGTGCATCATTCCACCGCGTTGGATGTGGCGTACTACTTCAGCGAAGCGAATAGGACCAACAGCATGCGCGAGATAACACCCACTGCATTGTGGGGCATTTTTGCAGCGTTCCGCCTGTTCTGGATCTTTCCTATTGTGGCCGTTCTTTTGCACCTGCGCCGTAGGCGATGGATCCACGTAGCATTCTATGTGGTCACCCTGTTCGGTGTGTTGTTCCAACTCCTGATCGCCTTCGATACCACACGCATGCTTTGCCTTGGCTTCCCCCTGGTACTTGTTGGCATTTGGGAGGTGGCCCATCGGCGAGGTTGGCCCTTTGCGACACGCTTGGCCTTGGCCTGCCTCCTGTTGGACCTGTTCGTGCCCGCCACCATGGTGGGCAGCAACCAGATCGTTCATCTACGACACTAGTTGGAACAACTGGGTCAGCGTGTTGGAGCCTTGCGCGACCCCATCGTTCGCTTGTGGCTTGCGGTAACCGCCATACTGTTAGATGATGCCCAGAATATAGGCTTCCGCCGGATGAAGCGCGACAGCCGTTCGCGGCGATCGACGTATCCTTGCACTGTACTACACCTACTACTCGATCACCCTTCCATACCATGAACCGTCGCATACTTTTCGCCCTGGGCCTGCTTGTTCTTTTAGGCTCTTGCGTTTCCAAGAAGAAATATGCCTCCATCCAGGCATCCAACGAAACGTTGAAGACCAAATTGGATGAAGCGAACCGCTCGCTCGGTGATTGCAACGGTCAGAAGTCCGTCATGGATGCCCGCCTTGCTGAGATGGCGAATAGCAACCAGCATCTGAAGGACCAGGTGAAGGAGATGAGCAACACGAACTCCGCACTCCTGAACAATGTGGGGCAAATGGCCACCTTGTCCGCCAAGGAAGCGTCCAATCTGGAGAATTCGTTGCAGCAGATCCGTGAACAGGACCTACGCATTCGCACCCTGCACGATGCACTGACAAAGAAGGATTCCGTAACGCTCGCTTTGGTGGTCAACCTCAAGAGTTCCTTGGGTAACCTCAACGATACCGATGTGGTGGTGAATGTGGAAAAGAGCGTCGTCTTCATCTCCTTGAGCGACAAGATGGTCTTTACCAGTGGCA
>Ga0209490_10002268_pt1 | contig 18240 bp, 14 predicted proteins | sample MAT06_FD_187209 | JGI IMG/M metagenome (GOLD analysis project Ga0209490, IMG submission 187209) | Freshwater microbial communities from Lake Fryxell liftoff mats and glacier meltwater in Antarctica - MAT-06 (SPAdes) (version 2) | ecosystem: Environmental > Aquatic > Freshwater > Ice > Liftoff... | reverse complement strand
GGCCGAGGAGTTTTATGGCGTTCACCGCGAACGGCCGTTCTTCAAGGATCTGGTCTCGTTCATGATTTCGGGCCCGGTGATGATTCAGGTGCTCGAAGGCGACAATGCCATTGCCAAGAACCGCGACTTGATGGGCGCCACCGATCCGAAGAAAGCTGCGCCTGGCACTATCCGCGCCGACTTTGCTGATTCGATTGACGCCAACGCGGTTCACGGTTCGGACGGCCAGGATACGGCCAACCATGAAATCGCGTTTTTCTTCCCTGCAATGGACGTGCTGTCGCGCTAGGCAGCGACTGACACAAAACACGGATCATGGCAGTCCCCCAGCACGCCGTCGGCGACAAACCCAATCTGCTTGGCATGACCTTGCCGGAGATGACGGCGTTTTTTGCCGCGATGGGGGAAAAACCGTTTCGCGCCAAGCAGGTGTTTCGCTGGATACACCAAGGTGGCGTCGATAACTTCGATGCGATGACCGATCTGGCGAAGTCGCTGCGCGAGAAACTGCCTTCGGTGGCGGTCATCGCGGCGCCGAAACTGATGACCGAGCAGGCCTCGAAGGACGGCACCCGCAAATGGCTGCTCGATGTCGGTGCCGGCAATGGCATCGAGGTGGTGTTCATTCCCGAGAGCGATCGCGGCACGCTGTGTGTGTCTTCGCAGGTCGGTTGCGCGCTTGACTGCACGTTTTGCGCAACCGGCAAGCAGGGCTTCAATCGTAACCTGACGGCTGGCGAGATCGTCGGGCAGCTTTGGTGGGCCAACCGGGCGCTTGCGACCGGTTCCCCGACGAAGGCGATGGGGCCGGGGTTGGCAAACATGCCGAACGGTGAGCGCATCGTCTCCAACGTGGTCATGATGGGCATGGGTGAGCCGCTCGCCAATTTTGATAACGTGACCAACGCGATGGACATCATGCTAGACGATCACGGCTACGGCCTGTCACGCCGTCGCGTCACGCTTTCCACCTCGGGCGTGGTGCCGAATCTAAAGCGCTTGAAAGAACGTTGTCCCGTCGCATTGGCGGTTTCCCTGCACGCGCCCAACGACGCGCTACGCGACGTACTGGTGCCGATCAACCAGAAATATCCGCTCGCGGAGTTGCTGGCAACGATCAAGGATTATCTTGAAGCCGCCCCGCGCGACTTTGTCACCTTCGAGTACGTGATGCTCGACGGTGTCAACGACAGCGTGCAGCACGCGCACGAATTGGTGAAACTGGTGGCGGACATTGAATGCAAGTTCAATCTGATTCCATGGAATCCGTTCCCCGGTGCGCCCTATGCGCGATCGAGCAACAATGCCATCCATCGCTTTCGCGATGTGCTGCAGCAAGCCGGTCTCATTGTGACCATACGCAAAACGCGCGGTGACGATATCGACGCGGCGTGCGGCCAACTGGCCGGGCAGGTGGTTGATAAATCGCAACGCACGCTGCAAAGTAAACTAGAACCCGGTCAGCCGCATCGCACCATCAGCATTCGTGCGACGGTGTGATGTTTCGCACCATTTCGTACCATTTCGCACCATTGTTGCTCAGATGTTTCGCCCGCTTTTCCTAGTCGCTCTCCCTAGTGCAAGGATGTGTCGCATGAATCGTTTCGCACAAATCGTCTGTTCGCGGTTGTCCCTACTGGTGGTCGCAGTCGGGCTCGCCGCTTGCAGCACCACCACGACCACCGAGCAGAAACAGGCGAACATGGCCGGTAAGACCGATCCGACCCAGCGCGCGCAGATTCACACCGAGCGGGCGGCTGAATACTACCGACTCGGCATCATGGCGGTGGCGCTCGAAGCCGCCAAGCAGGCGATCTCTGCCAATAACAACTACGCTCCTGCCCACAACATGCTCGCGCTGATTTACATGCGGCTCAACGAGGACGCCAAGGCGCAGGCGGCGTTCGAGCAGGCGATCCGCATCGCGCCCAACGATTCCGATACGTTGAATAATTTTGGCTGGTTCCTGTGTCAGGGCAAGTCCCCGCAGCGCTCACTGCCTTACTTCGCGCAGGCGCTGCGAAACCCGCTCTACACCACGCCGCACTTGGCACATTACAACGCCGGTGTATGCGCGCGGAGAGCGGGCGACACCACTGCAGCTGAAAACAGCTTGCGTGCGTCGTTGCAGAGGGCACCGGAATTCGCCGTGGCACTCTATGAACTGGCCGACCTGCTGTTCGCCCAGGCGCGCATCAAGGACGCCGACGCCATGTTTTCCCGCTACAACAAATCGGTGCGGGACCCGGACGCCAACGCACTGTTGCTCGGTACGCGTATCGCACGCGCCACGGGCGACCGCAACGCCGAGGCTGGCTACATTGCCCAATTGCGCCGCCGCTATCCCGATTCACCGCAAACACAAGATGCTGTTGCGGCATTGTCGCGATAGCAATAGCGTAAGCGCGAGCCAACACCAGCCAACGCAAGCCAAAACGAACTAACGCAAGCCAATGCACACTGAACCCATTTCGCCGCCAGAATCACCCGCAGCAACAATTGCAATACCATCGGGTGGTTTTGTCCTGACCAATCCCGAACCGCAGCCGCATGAGCCGGCGCACGTTGGCGAGCTGCTGTCTGAGGGCCGTGAGCACGCCGGCATGTCGATTGGTGACGTCGCCAATCGCCTCAGGATGAGTGTCAAACAGATCGAGGCCATAGAACGCGCCGACTATGCGGTGCTCCCGGCTGGCACGTTCTTACGCGGGTTTGTGCGCAACTATGCCAAGGCGGTCGGGCTCAATGTCGAGGATGTGCTAACGCTGCTCGAGCGTACCCACCCCAGCGGCGTTGCGCTCAAGGCCACCGGTGTGGTGGCACCGATGATCGCCGCTGAGCCGGTGGCATTTCAATCACGATCGGATGCGCTCGCCACGCCAAAAGCGCGGGCGATTTTTGCCGCGCTGCTGGTCGCTTGTCTCATGGCGGTGGTCTGGTATTGGTGGGAGTTCGTCCGGCCGCACCGTGCCGATGGTGGTCGTCCGCGCGAAGCCCAGACCGTCGTGGTGCAGCCGACCGTGGTTGCGCCGCTACCGGTGCCCGCGGCTGGGGCCGAACCCGCTGCGGAATCATCGCCGCCGTTGGCTGCCCCCGCTGCGGCGACGCTGCCGTCGGTGCCAGCCGCCGTCGCCCCCGCTGCGGCGCTATCGGGCAACACACCAGCAGGCAGCACACCACCAGCCAGCAGCCCAGCAACGAATGTCACCGCGCAGCCCAAGCCGGCACCGTCGTTAGTGGTCGCCAAAGCCGCTGAAACCGGCACACCAGAAAAACTGCCTGCGGTCGGCGAGCCGAGTAGTCGCGCCAAGAAGGCCGGCGACACTGGCGTGATTGGCTTTACGTTTTCCGGTGAATCATGGGTAGAGGTTGTCGACGGCAGCGGCCGCACGGTGATGTCGCGGCGCTATAAGGCCGGTGACGTCGATGAAGTGTCCGGCCGCGGCCCGTTCTCGATTGTGGTTGGCAATGCCCAGTCCACGCGCATGGCCTATAACGGCCGTGAATTTGATCTGGCGCCGCACACCAAGTCAACGGTGGCGCGCGTCAACGTGAAATAATTTGTTGTTCCTCCGTCAGGTTTAGCTCGCATGTTCAATCACCTCCCGCGCCGCAAGTCCCGGCAAGTCAAAGTCGGCCACGTGTTGGTCGGTGGCGGGGCCCCGATCATGGTGCAGTCGATGACCAACACCGATACTGAGGATGTCGCCGCCACCGTCAAGCAAGTTGCAGAGTTGGCCCGTGCCGGCTCGGAGGTGGTGCGTATCACTGTCAACACGCTGGCGGCAGCCCGCGCCGTGCCCAAGATTCGCGCGCAACTTGATGCCATGGGCGTCAACGTTCCGTTGGTGGGGGATTTTCATTTCAACGGTCACAAGTTGTTGACCGAAGTGCCGGCGTGTGCCGAGGCGCTCGCCAAGCTACGCATTAATCCGGGCAACGTCGGGCATGGTGCGAAACGCGACGACCAGTTTGCCGCCATGATTCAAACCGCCATCAAGTTCGACAAGCCGGTGCGCATCGGCGTGAACTGGGGTTCGCTCGATCCCGAATTGATCGCGCGCATGATGGATGAGAACGGCAGATCAGCCGAACCAAAGGACGCCGATGAAGTGATGCGCGAGGCGCTTATTGTCTCGGCGCTCGAGAGCGCTGCCAAAGCGGAACAATTGGGATTGGCGGGTGACAAGATTTGCCTCTCGTGCAAGGTCAGTTCGGTACAGGATTTGATTGCGGTATATCGTGATCTTGCGCGCCGCTGTGACTATCCGCTGCACCTCGGCCTGACCGAAGCCGGCATGGGGTCGAAAGGCATTGTCGCTTCGACCGCAGCGCTCGCTGTGTTGCTGCAAGAGGGCATTGGCGACACCATTCGTATCTCGCTCACGCCGGAGCCGGGCGGCGATCGCACCAAAGAAGTGATCGTCGCTCAGGAAATCCTGCAAACCATGGGCCTGCGTTCCTTTACGCCGATGGTCGCGGCTTGTCCGGGTTGCGGACGAACGACAAGTACCTATTTTCAGGAGCTCGCCGAGAGTATTCAGTCCTATCTGCGTAACCAAATGCCGATCTGGCAGACGCAGTATCCGGGCGTCGAGGAGATGCACGTCGCCGTCATGGGCTGTGTGGTCAACGGGCCGGGCGAATCGAAGCTCGCCAACATCGGCATCTCGCTGCCGGGCTCGGGCGAGCGGCCGGTGGCGCCGGTGTACATCGACGGCGAAAAGGCGGTGACATTAAAGGGCGAGCGCATTGCCGAAGAATTCCAAGCGCTGGTCGACAACTATGTCGCGACAACCTATGCGCCGGGTGCGGTGCGCAAATCAAAGTTGCGCCGCAAGGAAATTCCCATCAAGCAGGTCGCTTGATCGGTCGCTTGATCGGCTGGTGAATTCCACCGTTCAGGATTAGTCGGACGGCCAAGCACCGTCCATTCCTACGTAGTTGGCGGCTCCGGCAGATGGTTCTAGCGCGATCGCTTGTGCAGCATTGGGAACTTCTGGAAACCTAAAAATTAGGTCGCCCCAGCCCTCGAATGATCGAATCGGGGCCGGTACGAGAGGGTTTTTTTAGAAGTTTCCCATTGGCAAAAATGAGGCGGGGCGGGGGTTCCCAGGCTTTTTTGCCTGAAAACCCCCGCCCCGCTTAGACTTTCTAGATCGTGTTTCCGCTTACTGCAACGGGAACGGCGTGAAATTGGCTGGGGCTGAGCCCGCGTTGAAGACCGTCGGTGCCGCGCCGTTGGCATTCATCTGCCATAGGGTCAGGGTGCGGTCGGGCTGCATGAAGACAATATCGAAAATGCCGTCACCGTTGAAGTCGCCGGTGGCAAAAATCGTCCAGCTCGGGGTTGAGTTGAAGGCGTAGGTTGCCGTTTGCGTCACTGAAAGGCTGCTTGAGGTGCACGACGCGTTTGGATCGTCGGGAAGGCCGGTATAGGCTGGCAACGTCAGCCCGGTCGCATTCAACACCACAATCTGCACTTCGCCCGTTGTGGCGTTTCGCGTCAAGATATCGCCGCGACGATTACCGGTGAAATCCGCCATCTTGATCGCCGTGGAGCCCGCCGCGAGGGTGCCGCCTGACAAGTTCGCGCAGGTGCGAGCCGGGGTTGCCATCAACACGCGCACCGCGTTGGCGGGGCTCACATACACCATATCCGCTGCATTGTCGCCGTTTAGATCGGCCGCGCCCAGTAGCTTCCACGTCAACGGCGCGCCGCCACGTTTGCGTACTTGGTTTACGCCGGTGCCATCGGTGAACCAGATGTAGGACACGCCTTGATCGTCGAAGTTGGGCGTTATACCAAGGAAGCGCCACACCAGATCACCAAATCCGTCGCCGTCGAGGTCACCCACTACTTGCACGTCCCACGTGGGTTTGACCAGACGCAATGAGGTGCCGCCGCTGGCAATATTGAAGTTGCGGTAAAGCCGCGCGTCGCCCTGCCCGAGGCCGTTCAATGCGCTCGTCTCGAGTACCGCGAGGTCGGACCTACCGGTGCCCGCAAAGTCGACCGCGCCGAGAGAGCGATAGTTCTGGCCGGGGTTGAGGCTGGTCGAGCTTGACCACTGAAACACGTTGTTCACCAGTCGCCCAGCTTGCGTGAGGCCAGCGGTGGAGCTGATCAGCAACACGCTCCTGTTGTTGCCGTCGAGGTCGATGCCGCCGCGCCTTGACAGCGGGAGAAGTGTCGTCGGCGTTGGGTCGAGCCACTGCTTCAAGATCGGATACGCCAAATCAAAGCGCGAGTAATAGTCGCGGTTTAATGGATTGGTGATGTCACCTGCCGTCGCACAAGTAGATGGGCCGCCGAGCAACCCGCCGCGCAGGAAATAGTTACCGTTGGATATTGAGAATACGCCGCTGCCCGAACTGCCAGGTTCTGTGACGCCGCTTGTGTAAGTGGGCGTAATGTAGCTGGAGTTGCCCATGTCCGATAGCACCGTGAACGGGTTGGCGAGGGTCTGCCCAAGCGTGACTTTCTTCGGGTCGCCCTGCGGGTGGTGGATGATCGTCACGGCCGTGGATCCGGCGATCGTCGTCAGATCCCAGCCGCTGAAGAAGGCGGTTACGGGTACTGCGGTGCCGGGACTTGGCGTAAGTTGCAGCAACAGCACATCGGTCGGCTCGTTGGCGTATAGCAAGGTCGCGCCACCACGGAGGACGTTGGACTGGCTGCGCGCGATGTCCGCACCTCTGCACACCGGATTGTCGTAATTCCAGTAGGTCTCGAGCGTAAATGCCTGTGTTTGTGTGCTCAGGCAGTGACTTGCGCTGTAGAAATAGGGAATCTGGGTGGCGGTGACGGTGTCATTGAGCAAGGTGCCGGTACAAATACACGACCCGAGCGCGCCACCGACGCCACAGCTGGCCTGATACACCATGTGCGCAACGGCGTTCTTTGCACCCACGTAACCTGCGGTTTGGGTTGGACAAATGGCATCAACGTTACAGGCACCTGAATGGCCCTTCAATTGTGTCGCCGCCTTGAAGCCATTGCTGACTGAGGCGAACATATGCGAGATGGCTTCAATCGACACACCGATTCCGCGCGTGGACTCGCCGAGTGGCAGGTGTACCTCAATGAGCTGCGTGTCGCCGTCGGTCATCGGCGTCCAGTAGCGTCCCGCATCGTCGAGCAGCGTGGTGAATTCGTTTGGTGTGGCGACATGGACGACGCGAAACGGCGCATCGGAACCGGCAAATCGAAGTTCCGAACCAGCCGGCAAGCCGGAGGTAACCAGCGCCACGCGGGTGGCAAGTGCGCCGGGCGACCTGGCCTTGAAGTGTGCGACCAACGTGCCCGCCGATGACGACTTCCAATTGAGCGCAACGCTCGGCGCATCAAACGCTTCATCCCGAATCGATTGCGTAATGCCGATTTGCGTGGCCTTGCGAAACTTGGACACGTTCGAGATCTTGGCCTGTTCGATGCGGTCGGGATCCATCGCGAAGAAACTGACGGTTGGTGCCGTCGCTTCAAAGTTGCGAACGAATGACTCGTCAGACGCGATTTTCGTTTTGAACGCGCTGGCTTTGGCGGGCTCACCCAGGACACGGACCGGTGCGTCTGCGTTGGCCGCATTGGCAAAGAGCGAGAACGCCAGCAGCAGGGCCGAAATCGTTAACTGCCGGGAAAGGTTCGAAAACGTGCTGCGCGAGTCGGTAAACGGATGGTTGTTCATGTCGGGTCGAGACCTTTGTGGTTACCCACGTCACCGTGTTGGGCGCAGGTTTTAGAGTGCGTGGGCTACGCGATCAGGGTAACGGTAAACGAGTTTGAGAGATTGTAGAACGATTCAGGTGCTAAACGATTACAGCCGATGTCTGGCTGACGGGTGGTGTGTAACGAATTGCGATAACCGAGTTGACGTACAGCGACGACAGCAACGAATTGCGATATCGTGGCGAAGTGCTGAACAAACGCGAAGAAATGCTAAAAGCCCTGTAAAATCACGGGTTTGCGGATTGGCAGGCTGTTGGCAACACCATTCAGGCGGTTGCAGCGTATGAAATCTGCCCCTGTTGTCTTGTGCCGTTGTCACCCGCCAGCGACGCTTTCGCTTCTTAGACGTTGCCTGACCAACGCTTGGGTGCGATTTGATCGGCTGCTGACGACCGCCGTCGCGCATCACTCCCCGGATTCTTACTCGTTCCAATTTCAATGAATACCCTCCAAGCCATTCGTGGCATGAACGATTTGCTGCCTCAGGATTCGCCGCGTTGGCAGTTTCTGGAAGACGCCGTACGCGAAACATTCGAGCAGTACGGCTATCGACTCATGCGCACGCCGATCGTTGAGCCGACTGCGTTGTTTGTGCGCTCGATTGGCGAAGTAACGGACATCGTCGAAAAGGAAATGTACTCCTTCGAAGACGGCATGAACGGCGATAAATTGACGCTGCGTCCGGAAGCGACTGCCGGCCTAGTGCGCGCGACCATCGAACACAACTTGCTCTACGACGGTCCCAAGCGCGTGTGGACGTGGGGCCCGATGTTCCGCCACGAGCGCCCGCAAAAAGGGCGATATCGCCAGTTTCATCAGTTCGACGTTGAGGCGCTCGGCTTCGCCGGCCCGGACGTTGACGCCGAGCAGATTGTTCTGCTGAAGCGTTTGTGGGATCGGCTCGGATTCAAGAACGTGCGCTTGGCCATCAATTCGATCGGCGACGCCCCTGCCCGTGCCGCCCATCGTGACGCGCTGGTGAAATACTTTGAGGCCAACCTCGAAAAACTCGATGCCGACGCGACCCGGCGTCTCTACACCAACCCGCTGCGCACGTTGGACAGCAAGAACCCGGCGATGCGCGATCTTGTTGATGCTGCCCCGCGTCTGGTCGATTTTCTTGGCGACGCCGAGCAGGCTCACTTTGCCGGGGTGTGTGCGCTGCTCGACGCGGCTAAGGTTGAATACACGGTCGACCCGCGCCTCGTTCGCGGGTTTGACTATTACAACCGCACCGTGTTCGAGTGGATCGCCAAGACCGAGGAATGGGAGTTGACCATCGCCGGTGGCGGCCGTTACGATGGTCTTATCGAACAACTGGGCGGTAAGCCAGCGCCTGCCTGCGGCTTCGGCATGGGCGTTGAGCGCGTCATGATGCTGCTCGAACAAACCCCGGGGACGCCAATTGTGTCCGGGCTTGACGTTTATGTTGTCTATGGCGCTGCCGAGCGCGACCATGCGTGGCGCGCGGCCGAGTCACTACGCGATGCCGGTTTATCGGTCGCCGTACACGGTGGCGCTGAATCCAGCGTGGCGAGTTTCAAGTCGCAGATGAAGAAGGCGGATGTTAGCGGCGCGCGCTTTGCTATCATCTTGGGTTCCGACGAAATTGCGCAGCAGAAGTTGACCGTCAAGGATTTGCAAGGCGGCGGGCAGGTATTGCTGTCGATGGATGATGCGGTCGCCCACATCGCGATGGCGTTGACCGCCGCGCGTCAATGACGCCGACTTGAATATTGAACAGTAACCAAAGAAGGTAGTCACGAAATGTCCGTATATGATGCAGAAGAGCAGCAACGAATCGACGCGCTGAAAGACTGGTGGGCGCAGTGGGGTACTCTGGTGTTTGTGGGTTTGATTGTGTTCCTGCTGGGCATTGCCGGCGCACAGGGCTGGCGGTATTACCAGAAGCAGCGGGTGGTCGAAGCTGAAACGCTGTTCGTCAGCGTGCAAAAGGTCGCCCAAGAGACGGCCGCGACCAAGGACTGGAAGAAGTTGTCAGCGGCCGCAACGGCGCTGGCTGATAAGTATCCGTCCACCTTTTACGCAACCGACGTGCAACTGATGGCCGCCAAGGCGGCGTTTGACGGCAACGATCTGGCGGAAGCTAAAAAACACCTGCAATGGGTGGTCGACAAAGGTACATCTTCCCACCAGCCGATCGCCCGTGTACGACTGGCAGCGGTGTTGCTGGATGAGAAAAAATATGACGACGCGCTGAAGATGTTAGATGGTGTCAAAAGCGAGGGGTTTGTGTCGCTGGTGGCAGATTTGAAGGGCGATATTTTTGCCGCACAGGGACGCCGCGACGAAGCGCGCGCCGCTTATGAAGTGGCGGTCGACAAGGCCGATCAGCGCAGTCCGTTAAAGCCAATTTCCCAAGTCAAACTCGACGCCTTTGGAGGTGCCAGCGAGAAGCCTGCCGACAAGGCCGCTGACGCCAAGGGTGATAAGGCTGAAAAAGGTGCAAAAGGTGAAAAGGGCAACGACAAGAAAGCCGACGTGAAGACGGACGCCAGCGGAGCCAAAAAGTGAGCGTGACCAATCGGGGCCACCAAGTGGGCAAATTTCTTCGTACGTCGACGGCTGGCATCGCCGTGCTTGCGTTGCTGACAGGTTGCGCCTCCATGCCCAACTTGTGGCCACCGTTTGGCTGGTTCGGCGGCGACAAGCGCCTGGCGCAATTGGCTGAGATTCGGAATTCGACGATTTCGTTGCAGTGGTCGGCGACCGCGGGCAAACCAAAGTCGTTCCTGTTTACGCCATCCGTTGCCGACAAAGTCGTGTTCGCGGCGGCGAACGACGGCACCATCAACGCCATCGATGAACAGGGTGGCAAGAGCGTCTCGCGAATCGACGCCAAAGCAAAGCTGACGGCTGGTGTCGGTGCTGCGGACAATATCTTGGTGGTGGCGGACGCGACCGGTCACGTACTCGCCTTCGATGCGGCTGGACGCTCGCTTTGGAAAACACCACTCGATGGTGAAATTCTGGCCTCGCCCACGGTGGCGCAATCAAGCGTGATTGTGCGGACGGCGGATGGTCGCATGTTTGCGCTCAATCGTGCCGACGGTAAACGCAAATGGGTGTACTCACGTGCCGCACCGGCGTTGACGCTGCGCACCGGTGCAGGTGTCGCGATTAGTCGCGGTGTGATCTACGCCGGCTATCCAGCCGGAAAAGTTGTGGCGATCGAATTGGAAGGTGGTCGCCCGGTTTGGGAAGCGACCATCTCATTGCCGCGAGGTTCGACCGAACTCGAGCGGGTGGCCGATATTGCCGGTGTGCCGGCGCTCGACGATAGCCGCGTCTGTGCTGCGGTTTATCAGGGGCGGACCGGTTGCGTGGAGACGTTGAACGGCAACGCGTTGTGGACGCGCGACATTTCCAGCTCGGATGGCGTCGCTGTGGACGCAAAAAACCTCTATGTGTCGGACACCGACGGCAACGTCAACGCGCTGGACAAGACTTCTGGCGCCACCGTGTGGAAACAGGACAAGCTCGTCAAACGTGACCTCGGTACACCGATTGTTGTCAAGGGCAGGATTCTGGTGGCTGATCGCCTCGGCGTGGTTCATGCCATCGCTGCCGATACCGGTGAGCTGACTGGCCGCGTGAGCACCGACGGCAGCCGCGTGGTGTCGTTGATCGTCAACGGCGATCGCGCCATTGCACAGACAGAACGAGGTGGCGTTCACGCGATCTCGGTACGCTAAATGAATCCCGCTGTCGGCGTTGCCGGCAGCGGGACACGATAGCTGCACTGTTAACGGTCCCGACGGCGCCGTGTTCTTGCCGTCGCCAGAAAATCTGCATTTATAGGCGCCTCAGCGGGCGCTCGGATCGCGCGCATCGTTGACCCTGTCAACGGCGTACGGACGACGGCCGCGCAGTGTTATTCAATTATGAAACCCACCATTGTTATTGTCGGCCGGCCCAACGTCGGCAAATCCATGTTGTTCAACCGGCTCACCAAGTCGAGGGACGCATTGGTAGCCGATTTGCCCGGCTTGACCCGCGACCGCCATTATGGTCACGGGCGCGGCGCATCGAAACCATTTTTGGTGGTCGATACGGGCGGCTTTGAACCCAAAGTCACCGAAGGCATCTTGCATGAGATGGCCAAGCAAACGCTGCAGGCGGTGGCTGAGGCCGACGCGTTGTTGTTCGTCGTCGACGGGCGGCAGGGGCTGACGCCGCAGGACAAGATCATCGCCGAAAAGCTGCGCCAAACGATGCGAAACGACGGTGCGGACGGTGGTAAGCGTGTGCCGGTGATCGTCGCGGTAAACAAAGCCGAAGGCATGGACGAACAGATCGTCATCGCCGAGTTTCACGAGCTCGGACTCGGCGCGCCGGTTGCCATTTCCGCCGCGCACGGCGAGGGTGTGCGGCAACTGATCGAGGACATGCTCGTCCAGTTTCCGGAGTCTGAAGAAGAAGTCGACCCAAAACATCCGAAGATCGCCATCATCGGCCGCCCCAACGTCGGCAAGTCAACACTGGTCAATAAGCTGCTCGGCGAAGAGCGCGTGATTGCCTTTGACGAGCCGGGAACCACGCGCGATTCGATCTTTGTTCCGCTGAACCGCAATGGCAAGGAATACACGCTGATTGATACGGCCGGTATCCGGCGGCGCGGCAAAGTCTTCGAGGCGGTTGAAAAATTCTCTGTAATCAAGACCTTGCAAGCAATTGCGGATTGCCATGTGGTGGTCTTGGTGCTTGATGCCCGGCAAGAAGTCTCGGAACAGGATGCCCACATTGCCGGTTTTATTCTGGAGTCGGGTCGTGCGCTGGTGGTGGGTATCAATAAATGGGACAACCTAGACGACTACACGCGCGAGCGGGTCAAGGCCGATTTTGACCGCAAGCTGCACTTCCTGAGTTTCGCCCATATGCACACCATCTCGGCCAAGGATGGCATGGGATTGAACCCGCTGTTCGCCTCGGTCGACGCCGCATTCGCGGCGGCCATGGCCAAACTTTCGACGCCAAAGCTGACACGCGCCCTGATGGCGGCGACCGCCGCCCACCAGCCGCCGATGAACGGACCGCACCGGCCCAAGATGCGCTATGCCCACCAAGGCGGCCATAACCCCCCGCTCGTCATTGTCCACGGCAGTGGCTTGTCCGGCGTCCACGAGAGCTACATCCGCTACCTTGAGGGCCGTTTTATGGAAACCTTCAAGCTGCGCGGAACGCCGTTGCGGGTGGAACTCAAGTCTGCGCTGAATCCGTACCGCGACAAAAGGCCGCCACCGCTCACCAAGGGTCAAGAAGACAAGCGCCGCCGCGGTCGCATGCGCATGAAGCGCAAATACGGCTAACCGGCGCCACGCGGGCACACCGCCGCCCTTGCATTCAACCTTGTCACGCCCATGTAATCAAACGGCGTGACTCTGGTGGCAGACTTATCCGCGTCCACGAGGAACAAAAGCCCGCAAGTGCGTGTCTTTACACGGCAGTTGCAACGCGAGCAGCGTTTTTCGTTAAAGTACATAATCAGGAAGGATCGTTTTTTGACCTCGTTGTCGGCATTTCGCCGTCGTTTTACGAGGCGATTCGGCCATAACCCCAGCTGGAGAATAAGAACATGAGTGCAAAAGGGCAACTGTTACAAGACCCGTTCCTGAATATCTTGCGCAAGGAACACGTCCCCGTATCAATCTATCTTGTCAACGGCATCAAGTTGCAAGGTCAAATCGAGTCTTTCGACCAGTACGTCGTGTTGCTGAAGAACACGGTGACACAGATGGTCTACAAGCACGCGATTTCAACGGTGGTCCCGGCGCGTGCCGTGTCGATTCCGTTCGATGCTCCCGCAGGCGATAGCTAATATTATTGAACGCGCGGTAGGCCGTCTCATTGCGGTGCCCGAAGCTGGCGGCCGACGGTCGAAGCATGTACTGCGCGCACCCGTTTGCGTCGCAGTCAGCTGTCGCGACCTGACGCTTGGTCGGACAGGGATTCGCTGCGCCGCGACAGAACAATTCCGGAATATGTCTTGAAGCCGCCATTCCCCGCGACCACGCCGCGCCGCACGTCAGCCGTGGCGCTATTGCTCGATTTTGGCGACGGTCAGGTTGATTCGCGATTGGTTGAGGCGCGCGAACTCATCAACACCGCGGGTGCGGATTTGGTCGGTAGTCTTACCGGGAAACGCCAGAAACCCGACGCGGCGACCTTCGCCGGCAGCGGCAAGGTGGAAGAGCTCAAGCAAATGGTTGAAGACACCGGGGCGACGTTAGTGGTGGTCGATCACCAACTGTCACCGATCCAGATCCGCAATCTTGAAGCCGCGTTGGGCGCGGATCAGGTGCGTGTGATGGACCGCACCGATCTCATCCTAGACATTTTTGCTCGACGCGCACGATCGGCGGAGGGCAAACTGCAGGTTGAACTCGCGCAGATGCAGCATCTGCTGACACGACTCGTCAAAGGCTGGACTCACCTTGAGCGCCAGCGAGGCGGCATTGGCGTGCGCGGCGGTCCGGGTGAAACACAGCTCGAAATCGACCGCCGCCTGGTTGGTGATCGAATCAAGAAGCTGAAGGATCGGCTCGTCAAGCTGGAACGACAGCGCGCCACGCAGCGATCCAGCCGCCGTCGCGCGGGCGCCTTCACGGTATCGATCGTGGGCTACACCAACGCCGGTAAATCGACACTCTTCAATCGCCTCACCCGCGCAGAAACTTACGTTGCCGACCAGTTGTTCGCCACACTCGACACCACCACCCGGCGGATTTTCCTGGCACCGTCGTACAACGTCGCGTTGTCCGATACCGTCGGCTTCATCCGCGAATTGCCGCACGGCCTGGTCGCCGCCTTTCACGCGACGCTGACGGAAGCCCTTGAAGCCGACGTGTTGCTGCACGTCGTTGATGCATCCAATCCGGCCTGCGAGCAGCAGATTGCCGACGTTGAAACGGTCCTTGCCGAGATCGGCGCATCACATATTGCGCAAATTCGCGTGCTTAACAAGATCGACCGTCTTGAGACCAGCGCACCGCCATCGGTGCTGCGGGATGAGGATGGTAAAATTTGCGAAGTCAAAGTCAGTGCGGCAACAGGCGCGGGGTTTGAGCTGCTGCGAGGTGCGCTGGCCGAGTATGCGGCTCAGGCGATTGCAGTAGCGGCGGCGACGCGCGCAATGGAACACCCCGGTCCGGGGAGTGAAACAACATCGGCGGAACCTTTCGTCGAGTCGGACACCCAAGCTCACAGGTCGACAGCGGCATTGCAGGATCTGCCAGTCGGATCGTCTCTTTATCATTGATTCAAGTCTCGGAGTAATCGTATGCGGTCGATTCCACGATCGTTGTTGATCGAAGCTGTAGCTGTTGCGCTCGCATTGTTGAGCTTTCCGTACTACCGCGCGCGGCACGCGCTCGCCCTGAGGCGCGCGCGCCTGTTCGGTGGCGCCGCCGACGGCTTAAGCGAAATGTCACTCAATGACCCGCAATGGGGCAAGCGCAGTGGCGGTGGCGGTAGCGGCGGAGGCGGCAACGATGGCCCGCCAGATCTTGATCAAATTATCAAGAAGTTCAACCAAAAACTCGCGGGCTTGTTCGGCAAGATGCCAGGCAACTCCGGTAATGGCGGGGATGGCGGTTCACCCAGGCCTTCAAACGCCGCGATGGGTGGTGGTTTCGCGTTAGCGGCCAGCCTCGCGCTGGCGGTGTGGCTTGCTACCGGCTTCTATATCGTCGAAGAGGGTAGCCGCGGCGTGGAACTACGTTTGGGCAAGTATTCGCAAACGACATCGCCCGGTCCGCGGTGGCATTGGCCCTATCCCGTGGAGACGGTTGAAGTCGTGAACATCAGCCAGGTACGTTCGGTCGAAGTTGGTCATCGCAACAGCCAGAAAACCAAGGTCAAGGAAGAGGCTTTGATGTTGACGCAGGATCAAAATATCGTTGATGTCCAATTCGCCGTGCAATACACACTGAAGAGCCCGGAGGAGTACCTGTTCAACAACCGCGCGCCGGATGAAGCGGTGCGTCAAGTGGCCGAAACCGCGATGCGCGAGATTGTCGGTCGCAGCAAGATGGATTATGTGTTGTACGAGGGGCGCGGCGAGATTGCGGCGCGCGCCAAGGTGCTGATGCAAAAAATCCTCGATCGTTATACGACTGGTATCGCGGTCTCGACCGTTAATCTACAAAACGCACAACCGCCCGAGCAGGTGCAGGGCAGCTTTGATGACGCGGTACGCGCCAAGCAGGACAAGGAGCGTTTGAAGAACGAAGGCGAAGCCTACGCCAACGATATCTTGCCAAAGGCGCGCGGGCTTGCCGCACGTTTGCTGGAGGAGGCGAGCGGACACAAGCAGCGCGTGGTCGCCAACGCGCAGGGCGATGCGTCGCGCTTCACGGCGGTGGTTGCCGAATACGAAAAAGCACCGCAGGTCACCCGTGAACGTATGTACCTCGACACGATTCAGCAGGTCATGCAGAACACCAGCAAGGTGCTGGTGGACCAGAAGGGCGGCCAGAACCTGTTGTACCTGCCGCTCGACAAGATCATGCAGATGTCCGGCCCGTCGGCTTCGATGAACGCCGACCCGGTTGCCAAGTCGGTCACGTTGTCCGACCCGCCGGCGACCGCCGCGCCGGACCCCACTGCCGCGCGACGCGATTTGCGTTCGCGCGACGCCCGCTAGACGAGGAGCACGAATATGAAAAAGAATCTTCCTCTGATTATGATCATCGCACTGGTGGTGTTGGTGACGTTGGTCTTGACCGCCTTTACCGTCGACCAGCGGCAGGCCGCTATTCGTTTCCGGCTGGGTGAGGTCGTCGCGTTGCACACGACGCCGGGGCTTTACTTCAAGATCCCGTTTATCGAGAACATCCGCGTCTACGATACGCGCATCCAGACGCTCGATACCAAGGACGCCGAGCGTATCCAGACCAGCGAAAAGAATAACGTGCTGGTGGACTCGTTCGCCAAGTACCGCATCATCGACGTCAAACAATTTTTTGTTTCCACTCGCGGCGATTTGAATGCGGCAGAAATACGTTTGGCGCAGTCTATCAATAACGATTTGCGTGACGAATTCAGCCAGCGCACGCTGGCCGAAGTGATTTCGGGCGAGCGCGACAACATCATGGAAAGTCTGCGTACCAAGGCCGACAAAGATGCCCGCAGTATCGGTATCGAAGTGTTGGACGTACGCTTGAAGCGCGTCGATCTGGTGCCGGAGATTTCAGCCGACGTCTACAAGCGTATGGAGTCGGAGCGCAAGCGTGTTGCGAATGAACTTCGTGCCACCGGTGCCGGTGACGCGGACAAGATTAAGGCTGACGCCGAACGTCAGCGTACCGGAATCCTCGCAGAGGCCTACCGTGACGCGCAAAAGACCAAAGGCGAGGGCGACGCCCAAGCAGCGCGCATATATGCCCAAGCGTTTGGTCGCAACGCCGAGTTTTATTCTTTCTATCGCAGCATGGAGGCTTACCGCGAAAGCTTCCGCAGTAAGTCGGATGTCATGGTGCTCGATCCAAGTTCGGATTTTTTCAAGTACATGCGCAATCCCGGCAAGGGCAAGTAAGTCGCCCTCCCGACGCTATGATCCGGGCGGCTTTCAAAATATGACGCCAGCATAGTCCGACCGAAGTGCGTATAATTTCCCAACGGCGCGTTCTGAAAAGAGCGCGCCGTTTTTGTTGGGCGCTTTTTACGTAAAAGCCGCGGGAGTTTGTTGTTGGCGGCCTTTAGGTAAAAGCCGCGGGAGTTTGTTGTTGGCGGCCTTTAGGTAAAAGCCGCGGGAGTTTGTTGTTAGCCACCGTTTAGGTATCTGCGCAGTTTTTCATGTGGTCGGCGTTTAATTGAATCGGCATCGCGAAATGAATCTTTGGGACGTACTGCTGGCTGGTGGCGCGCTGGTGCTGATATTTGAAGGTGTCATGCCATTTGTCGCCCCCGAAGTTTGGAAAAAAACCATGTTGCAGGCGATCGCACTGTCCAGCGGCCAACTGCGTTTTCTTGGCTTGCTGGCGATATTGGCGGGTCTGTTTCTGCTTTCCTTGTTGAACTGAAAATTCGTCATGACCACCTGGGCACTCCCGGAAAACATCGAAGACATACTGCCTGCCGACGCGGCCAAGCTGGAGCGGATGCGACGCATCGCCCTCGATACGTTCGCTGGCCATGGCTATGAGCTGGTGGTGCCGCCGTTGCTTGAGTACGTCGAGTCGCTGCTGTCCGGCGTCGGCAACGATATGGATCTGGCGACCTTCAAGCTGGTCGACCAGTTGTCGGGCCGCATGATGGGGCTGCGCGCCGACACCACGCCGCAGGTCGCGCGCATCGACGCGCATGTGCTGAACCGCCCTGGCGTTACGCGTCTTTGCTATGCCGGCAGCGTTTTGCATACTCGTCCCAGCGGGCTCGGCAAATCGCGCCAGCCGTTCCAAGCAGGTGCCGAGTTGTACGGTCACGCCGGCCTCGATGCCGATATTGAAATCCAACAATTGATGCTCGACACATTGGCCGCACTCGGTGTG
>Ga0209490_10002266_pt1 | contig 18241 bp, 13 predicted proteins | sample MAT06_FD_187209 | JGI IMG/M metagenome (GOLD analysis project Ga0209490, IMG submission 187209) | Freshwater microbial communities from Lake Fryxell liftoff mats and glacier meltwater in Antarctica - MAT-06 (SPAdes) (version 2) | ecosystem: Environmental > Aquatic > Freshwater > Ice > Liftoff... | reverse complement strand
TCAGTTCTCTTGAAATACTGCGCTTGGAGCGTTTCATCGGGATGGCAATCATACTCATCGATAATTTCTCAGTGTTACGCAGTTGATACAGCGTCAAGCGCTCTGAAGAACTAAAATGGCTGTAACTCATAGGGTTGTCTTTTTGTTGTGGTAAACATCAGACTACCTCTATGAGTCCCTCAGGAAAAGACTTCTAGGTGTTGCACTTCAAATTTGAATCGGCGCAGCTTTGGGGCAATTTCTGAAATATCGGCTGGCATTAGAGGAAGAGCAATGCGATCGCATTTTGTATCTAGCAATTCCGTTCGATGTGTACCAATCGTTTTTCAGTTTAGAATTACCGCGACGGTTGATTGAGCGGTATCAAGTTTATTTGCTTGTTTACGAACCAGAAGATGAGGTGATTGTGAAATAGCAACGATAGATGAGTATCGAGAAATGATCCAAATGGTGTTGCAATCCTACAGCGAAATCCGCGGGAGTAACGAAGATGTGGAGGCACAGCTTATTTTTGATCAGGAGCGCGATCGCTACCAGTTGGTTCATGTTGGTTGGTCGAATAAGCGGCGAGTCTACGGTTGTGTGGTGCAAATGGATCTTCAGCATGGCAAGATCTGGATTCAGCATGATGGCACTGATATTGGGATTGCCAATGAGCTACTCAATCGGGGCATACCCAAGTCGGACATTGTGTTGGCGTTTCAATCTCCGTTTAAGCGGCAGTTTACCGAGTTTACCGTAGGGTAGCTGGAGAAGGTAAGGAGTGCATAACCTCCGATCGCCCAGAGTGATAGATTACTTGGTAAGCTTCTCTACTCCCGGAGGATTGTTCAATGCGCCCTGTTTTGAAGTCGGTTGGTTTAACACTGCTGCTGGTTTGCTCGACTACTATGGCTCTCTGCGTTCCTGCCACCTTGCGATCGCCCGTCTTGGCACAATCTACCACAACGCAAGATCGCAAGGTGGAGGGCGATCGCTTGAATAAGCAAGGGATTCAGCAATATCAGACGAGCCAGTTTGGAGCAGCACTTCAGTCCTGGCAACAGACTCTAGACATTTATCAGAAAATCAACGATCGCAAAGGTGAAGGAGAAGCGCTGGGCAATCTGGGAATTGCTTACCAAGCGCTGGGTAACTACGCCAAAGCAATTAAGTATCACGAGCAAAGTTTAGCGATCGCACGACAGACCAACAACCCTAAAGGGCAAGGAGCCGCACTGGGTAATTTGGGAGTTGCTTATTATTCCCTCGGCAACTACGTCAAAGCGATCGAGTATTACGAGAAGAGTTTAGCAGTCGCACGAGAGATTAAAGACCGCAAGGGTGAAGGCAATGCCTTGGGTAATCTGGGAAATACTTACTCCTCTTTAGGCAATGAATCCAGAGCAATTGAATATTATGAAAAAAGTTTAGCAATCGCGCGGGAAATCAAAGACCGCAAGGGCGAAGGAATATCACTGGGCAATCTGGGACTTGCTTACCATGCCTTGGACAACTATATCAAAGCCATTGAGTATCATCAGCAGAGATTAGCAATCGCGCGGGAAATCAAAGACCGCAAGGGCAAAGGCGATTCTTTGGGCGGACTGGGAAATGCTTACGACTCCCTGGGCAACTATATCAGAGCCATTGAGTATCATCAGCAGAGATTAGCAATCGCGCGGGAAATCAAAGACCGCAAGGGCGAAGGTGCTGCCTTAAACGGTTTAGGAAGTGCTTACTTATCTGTGGGCAACTATGCTAGAACGATTGAGTATCTTGAGCAGAGTCTAGCAATTTTGCGGGAAATTAAAGACCGTCAGGGCGAAGGCGCTGCACTGGGTTAATTTGGGAAATACTTACTCCTCCCTGAGCAATGAAGGTAGAGCGATTGAGTATTACAAGCAACATTTAGCAATCGCGCGCGCGATCAAAGACCGCAAAGGTGAAGGTAATGCCCTGGGTAATCTGGGAAGTAGCTACTCCTCCCAAGGCAACTATACCAAAGGCATTGAGTATCACGAGCAAAGTTTAGCGATCGCTCGAGAGATTAAAGACCGCCATGGCGAAGGACGATCTTTAGGCAATCTGGGCAATGTTTACAGATCCCAGGGTAAATATGCTAAAGCGACTGAGTCTTACCAGCAGCATTTAGCAATCGCACGAGAGATTAAAGACCGTCAGGGTGAAGGTAATGCTTTAAGTGGTCTGGGAAGCACTGACTTATCCCAGGGCAATTATGCCAGGGCGATTGATTACTATGAGCAGAGTTTAGCGATCAAGCGCGAGATTAAAGACCGCCAAGGTGAAGGCGCTGCACTAGGCAATTTGGGAATTGCTTATGACTTCTTGGGCAAATATGCTAAAGCCATTGGTTATTATGAGCAACATTTAGCAATCGCGCGCGCGATCAAAGACCGTCAGGGAGAAGGCAACGCCTTGGGCAATTTGGAAATTGTCTATAAATCACTGGGTAACTATGCCAAAGCGATTGAGTATCACCAGCAGAGTTTAGCAGTCGCGCGGGAAATCAAAGACCGCAAGGGCGAAGGACGATCTTTAGGCAATCTGGGCAATGCTTACGACTCCTTGGAAAACTACGCTAAAGCTATTGAGTCCCACGAGCAGAGTTTAGCAATTTTGCGGGAAATCAAAGACCGTCAGGGCGAAGGCGCTGCCTTGGGTAATCTGGGACTTGTTTACGCTTCCCTGGGAGACTATGCCAAAGCCACTGAGTATTACGAGCAGTATTTATTGATCGCGCGGACAATCGAAGACCGGGAAGGGGAAGGTATTGCTCTGGGCAACCTGGGTTATGCCCTCAACCAGCGACAGCAACCAGAACTGGCAATTCTCTTTTACAAACAATCGGTCAATGTGCGTGAAAGCATTCGCCAAGATCTTCGCAAGTTGCCCCGCGAATCGCAGGAAGCCTATACCCAGTCTGTGGCGGATACCTATCGTTCTCTTACCAACCTGCTAATTGAACAAGGTCGCTTGCCTGAAGCACAAGCGGTTCTGGAACTATTGAAACTGCGGGAACTGCGGGACTTTACCCGCGATGCAGGCATCAATAGTACTGGCATCAGCCTCGCCAAAGTCGAAGAAGCCGCATTCCAGGAAATTCTGAAGCGGTTTACTACTGTGGGCAACTTCAGTCAGAGAATTGCGGAGTGTGAGCAAAAAGCCTGTAGTGATGATGTTCAGCAACTCAAAGCGCAACGCGATCAATTAAATACTGCCATCAATCAAGAACTCAACCAACAGCGATCGATCCTGGCAAAATACTTTGCGACCGAAGGCTCTACCCTCACCCCCGAAAAACTCAATGCTGAAGCTCGTCGCATTGTCAACGCTGAACCGGGCACGGTGTTGATCTATCCCCTCATTCTGAAAGATAAAATTCAATTCTTGCTGGCGCTCAAAGCGGGAGATGGAGCCGTCACCTTTCGCCCCTTTGAAACCCGCAACGTCAGTGCCACTCAACTCTTCAACACGATTCAAACTTTCCGCAACCAACTCAAAAATCCTGGCGACCTCAAAGCCTTGCAAGCCACCAGTAAACAGCTTTATGACTGGCTGATCAAACCACTGGAACCGGAACTCAACAATCCCACGATTAAACATCTTGTCTTTGCGCCCGATAGTACGACTCGCTACATTCCCCTCGCAGCGCTGTTTGACGGCAAGCACTATCTGATTGAGCGCTACACAATCACGACGATCACGGCTGCGAGTCAAACCAATACGACCGATCGCCTGCCCAAACCCATTGCCAACCAACCATTTCTGCTAGCAATGGGCGCATCGGTCTTTGCCAACGCCTCCCCGCTGGATAATGTCCCCGCTGAACTGGATGCCATCACCCAAACTGCTAACGGTAAAGATAGCCAGGGCATTTATCCTGGCACCGAATTACTCAATACAGCGTTTGACTATGCCGCGCTCAAGCAGCATCTCCCCGGTACGCGCATCCTTCACATCGCCACCCACGGCAAATTTGTCCCCGGTCGCCCGGAGGACTCGTTCCTGCTGCCCGGTCGCGGCGAAAACATTACCACCACGCTGATTGACCAACTGGGCAACTATGGCATCGGTGATGTGCATTTAGTCGTATTGTCTGCTTGTGAAACGGCTGTGGGCGATCGTGCCAGCGACGGCATCGAAATCCCTGGCATTAGCTACTTTTTCCTGAAAAACGATGTGAAAGCCGTGTTAGCGTCCCTCTGGTCGGTCAACGATGCCAGCACCAGTTTGATCATGCAGCAATTTTACAAAAACCTGTCCACTCGCTCTAAAGCCGAGGCATTGCGTGAAGTGCAGCAGCAATTCATCACAGGTCAACTCACCGCCAAAGATGCGCCGAGTCGAGCCACCCTGATTGTCAAAGGTAGTCCACAAACGCGCCAAAACGCCAGCAGTGACTTTACCCATCCCTTTTACTGGGCACCGTTTATTCTCATTGGCAATGGCTTGTAACGGCAACGTGGCAGCGGATGGAAAACGGATGAAACGGATGCAGACGTACAGAGTTAGAGGCTAATGAGCGATCGCTACAAATAGCCTCTCATGCAATTGGCAAGTGATCAGGCTGGAGCTGTGGAGGGCAGCAGCGTTGTCTAACGCTACGATCATTCCGGTTCAAAGTGCGAGCGTTTTAACCTAAAGCGCGATCGTTCCCATTCAAAATGCGATCGTTCCCATTCAAAGCATGATCGTTTCAATCTGAAGCATGATCGTTTTTGTTTAGAACATGATTCAGTTCAGCTTAGAGTGTGACTGATGGCATTCTGAACACCAAACTTCGAGTTTCAGGCTCAATTGTCCGCGTTCTGAGCTGCCACATTGCTCTTTAAAATGGAAAAGTTTCAGCTTTGAACACAACTGCTGAAACTTTGAAGCTCATCCACAAGGTTGGAAACCAGCTTGATCGCGTGTGCGACTCGAATGAAGTCGTTTCGAGCCGCACACAATCAGATTCATCGCACCTGTTTTACTGCCTGCACCGCCGCATCCGCATTCACCAAACCACTGCCGAAGTAATACTGTTGCGCCGATACCACATGGGGCTGACCAAACACCCCAGAGGGTCGAATGAAGGGAAAATCGATCGCTGTGCCAAAGCCGATCGCGGCTTGGAGACGATAGCGATTGGCATCTGCCTGCGAAACCGCAAGGTTATCGTAACTCGCCGTTTGCTTCAACAGCGTCACCAGGCGATCGCGCTTGAGCCGATGTCCCTTATTCTCACCTTGCATCAATGCCAACACACCTGCCACGTTGGGCGATGAGAAGGACGTGCCCTGCACCTGCACATAGTTACCCAGAGGGTCGAGCGCCATGCTCCAGGGGCGATCGGGTGCAGCAATGCCCTCCCAGAAACCAGCAGCACCTGTGCCCCCGGTCGTGAGAATGCCATCTTTGGCCTTGAGGGTTGTCTCACCACCGGGAGCGACGACATCCAACCGTCCACCAAAGCTGCTGTAGAACGATCGATTCCCATTTAGATTAGTCGCCCCGACCGAAACCACACCGGGAATCGCGGCTGGAAAGGCGGTACCATCCAGGCTCTCATTGCCAGCCGACGCGACGATCAGCAGGTTAGGGTGGGTATCCAACACATGAAACAGTTGATCGGTCAGGTCTTCATCCGGCAGCAATCCGCCCAAACTCATATTGACGACATCAGCTCCCCGTTCTGCTGCATAGCCGATCGCTTCAATCAGGCTATCCGAAGCAATTTTGCCGCCCAGACCAAACACCCGGACGGGCAGAAGCTTCGTGTTGGGTGCGACTCCCACTGCACCGAGATCGCCTTGCGGATGGGCAGCAATCACTCCCGAAACCCAGGTGCCGTGAAATTCAGCGGCGATCGTACCGCGAATGTAATTCCGTATCGCGGCGGCAACTTGGCTCGACGCATAATCGGGGCGCTTTGCCTTGACATGCTTGGCAAGTCCGTCGTACTGCTTGAGCAAGTCCGCATCCGACAGTTGAAACGTGTTCTGAAAATCGGGGCGCAGTTCTGCTAGTTCAGTGGCGCTGAGACGGGTATCGGGGTCGCCGCCGTTGTCGCCGGAAAAATCCCAGCCGTGAGTTTCACCCGCTAGCTTGTCACGGACATTCCCGACGGTGTAGACATTCGCTACCAGGTCGGGATGATCCCACTGGATGACGCTATCAAGGACGGCGACTGTAACACCACGTCCGCCACTGCTGTGCTGCCATGCCTCCACCGCATGAAGGTCGGTACGTGGAAACCTGCCACGCGCTGGGCGGCTGTCGAGATGCCATTGTAAAGGTAAGAGAGACTTTGGGAAAGGACTGCTGGAGGCAGACGAGAGGCTTGCTAGACGCTGGTTCAAAGCTGTGTTTTCAGGCACAGCAGCCGTCAGTCCCTGCATCTGCTCCTGAATGCCAAAGGGCAGAGATTGAATAAAATTCGGTGTTGCAGATTGCACCCCTGGCAAGCCGTGCAGCCCATTGGCGATCGCCAGAAGCCCCACGCCTGCTGACGTGCGGGACTTGACGATGTAACGATTCTGGGTAAAGCGAAGCGGACGCACAACTTCCAAATTATCGCGAGCAAGCAAGCTTTGGATCTGACCCTTGGACAGCCCGCGATCGAAGCTGACCAGGATTTCATTGGGTAGGACGATCGTTTCATCGCGCATCTGATTCCCCTCCTTACGTGCCAGCACGGGCAGCGTACTTTCCACATAGGGCTGCTGCTCGACACGCTGCATCACGCCAGAGTCGAGACTGCGCGTTCCTGATGGAAGTTTGACGAGGGCATAATCGTCTCCCAAGGGTTTAACTTCAACGACTTGTGATGGGTTCGCGTTGAGGCTGCGACTCGTGCTGCTCTGCAAGTCCTGCTGAAGCTGCTGATAGAGCGGTCGAAACAGACCACGGGTTTTGGGCTGCGGTTTAAAGGCAACGGCGATCGTGTCTTGCCTAAGCACAAGCGGAATACGTTGACCATAGAAGGTGTAGTACAGATCGCCAGACGCAGGGGCTGGCTGGGTGAGTTGAATGCGTCGGGGTGAGGTGGGTTTGCTGGTTTGGGCGTAGGTGAGGCTGGCAGTCGCCAACAGATAGCCCGTCAAACAAACACTGGAAAGAAACCGCTTCATGCTCTGAACTCCTTGACTTGGGTTGTTCAGTCATCTCTCTCGTAGCATTGAGGTTATGCAAGTTGGGAGCCATCAGCCATTAGCTATCAGCTATCAAGACAAGATTCACTGCTGACCGCTGATTGCTGACTGCTGCCCTCAAAGCCCCATCAACGCTAAACTAAACCTATCGTTTGCTACCCCGGACTGATGTCCTTCGTCCAAGACACCTTTTGGGGTGATGTTGTCATCCCACCCAGTGACCTTTACAGTGATGAGCCGCCCTTGGAAACCGATCTCCACTTGCGGCAAATGTTGCTGCTGATTCAATGCTTGGACTGGTGGTGGCGCGAGGGAGGACCTTCGGTGCGCCAATCCTTCTATGTCGCTGGCAATCTGACCATCTATTACAGCCCTCGACAGCGCAAATCTGAGCAATTTCGTGGACCCGATTTCTTTGTCGTGCTCGAAACAGAACGCAAAGCCCGGAAAAGTTGGGTAGTCTGGGAAGAGGACGGCAAGTATCCCAATGTCATTGTGGAGTTGCTGTCTACCTCCACCGCTGATATAGACCGGGGACTAAAAAAACAAATCTATCAAGATATTTTTCGCACACCAGAGTACTTCTGGTTTGACCCAGAGAGCCTGGAATTTCAAGGCTTTGAACTGCTGCGAGGAGCCTATCAACCGCTTCAACCCAACGCTCAAGGCTGTCTGTGGAGTCAGCAGCTTCAACTCTTTTTGGGCGTTCACGATAGCAAACTGCGCTTCTTCACCCCTGAAGGGCAGCTTGTGCCGACTCCTGAAGAATCAGCGTTAGCAGAACAACAGCAACGAACTGAAGCAGAACAACGAGCACTCACAGCGGAAGCGTTACTGGCTCAATATCGAGAGCGGTTTGGTGAGTTGCCAGAGGCATGAAAACGCGATCGCTCACTTCAACTTCCTGCGGTTAAGACCGTTGCGGCTGTGAGATTGAAGGATGGAAATAAGGTGGATGAGATCGCCTCACTGCCCTGGTAACCACGCTCTTCATACAAACCATCTACCCATTCCAGAATGGTTACTTTTTGGGCGATCGGGTCAACAATCCAATATTCTGCAATATGCCGTCCAGCATACTCAGTGCGCTTGTAGCGGTAGTCACGGTTCTCCTGCTTCGGACTGACAATTTCTACCACCAACAGCGGTGGCGGCATATCGTAAGTAATCAGGGATTGTTTTGCTCCTTCGAGGGCGATCGCAGCTTCTTCTGACAGCACCATCAAATCCGGTTCTCGTGCGGTCGCTCGTGACCCACTGACGGCAACCTGTGTTTTCAGAGCAATCTGGGCTTCAGGAATGCCAAACTGGACGAATTGGGTCAGTAGGAAGATGGCGATTTTGATGTTGAGTCAGCTCTCTGTCGGCAGGGCGATCAGTTCCCCGTTGACCAACTCGTAACGAGTATCTGTACCGTCGTCATAGTGCAGATACTCCTCAAGGGTCATGGGCTTAGTGGCAATGTACATATCGCGCCCTCCTGCCTGGACACTTTCATCATACAGCCATAGTCATAGGGGTTATGAGGACGAGGTGTAGGAATAGAATCCTTGGCTGGAGGCAACGCCCCACCTCCTTCGCTCTCAATGCCCTAACCTCTATAGAACCATTGAAGTGACCCGATCAAGACCGGACTGGTGTTCGTGATAGCACAACGACTCTTCTGCATAACCTCTGACAGGGGAGAGTGATAGATTACTGATGAGCTTTCTGCCGCCGGAGAATGATTTGATGCGCCCGACTCTGAAATCGTTTGGTTTGACACTGCTGTTAGTTTGCTCAACCCCGCTTTGCTTGCAGAAAGGCTACGCCAACGCCGTTCCTGCTCCTGCCAATAGTGGAAAATCGACCATTCTGGCACAAGCCACCCCACCGCAAGACCGCAAAGCGGAGGGCGATCGACTGAACAATGAGGGTGAACAGTTGCGGCAACGAGGACAATTTCGAGCGGCACTAGAAAAGTATCAGCAGGCATTGGCAATCGTTAAAGCGATTGGTGAACAAGAAGTAGAAGGAGTGATCCTTAACAATATTGGGTTGACGTATCACGGTCTAGAAAAGTACTCGGAAGCATTAGAGCTTTACCAATAAGCCTTGGCAATCCATAAAGCAGTGGGTGTTCAAGCAAGGCAAGGCAGAACGCTTTATAACATCGGATTAACGTACCAAGAGCAAAGACAGTACCCAAAAGCATCAGAGTTCTACCAACAGTCCTTGGCAATCGCTAAGCAGGTCGGCGATCAAGTGCTTGAAGGTAGGGTTCTCAATAATCTTGGGTTTGTATACAAAATATTGGGACAGTACCCAAAGGCGTTGGAGTTCTATCAACGAGCCTTGGCAGTTACCAGGGAAGTAGATGATCAAACAAAAGCTGCAACGCTTAACAACATTGGGAATATATATCAAAGCCAGGGACAGTACCCGAAAGCGTTAGAGTTTTACCAACAAGCCTTAACAATTTCTAAGGCTGCGGGTAATCGATCAATGGAGAGCATACAGCTCAAAAATATTGGGTTTGTATACCAAAGTCAGGGACAGTACCCAAAAGCATTGGAATTGTACCAGCAAGCCTTAGCCATTCTTGGGGAAGTAAGTGATCCAGTAACGGAAGGCATAACCATCAGTAATATTGGTCTAGTATACCAAAGTCAAGGACAGTACCCAAAAGCGTTAGAGTTCTATCAACAAGCTTTAGTAATCTTCAGAAAAGTGGGTGCTCATACAGAAGAAGGTACAACACTCAATAACATCGGAGGTCTCTATAGCAGTCAGGGACAGTACCCGAAAGCTTTAGAATTCTATCAACAAGCCTTAAACTTTCTTAAAGGAAGGGGGGATCAAGAAGGCGAAGGTTTTACTCTTAACAACATTGGGGCTGTTTACGACGATTTAGGACAGTATTGGAAAGCTTTGGAGGTTTACCAACGAGCCTTAACTATCTTTAGAGAAGTGGATAATTCAGTCGGGAAAGCCACGACCCTTAACAATTTTGGATTAGTGTATCGAAACCAGAGACAGTACCCAAAAGCGTTGGAATTTTACCAACAAGCTCTAGCTATCGCCAAGAAAGTTGGCAATCGAGCAATGGAAGGAAGGGCGCTCGGTAACATTGGGTTGGTATGCGATGACCAAGAGCAGTACTCAAGAGCACTAGAGTTTTACCAACAAGCCTTAGTGATCTCTAAGGAAGTAGGTGATAGGGAAGGGGAAGGAAGGGCGATCAACAACATTGGGTTCGCACACCACAATCAGGGACAGTACTCAAGAGTGGTAGAGTTTTACCAACAAGCCTTAGCAATTTCTAAGGAAATTGGCGATCGTAAGAGTGAAGGCATTGCTCTCAATAACATTGGTTTAACACTCACCAAACAGAAGCAGCCAGCGCTGGCGATCGTCTTTCTCAAACGATCCGTTAGTACCTATGAAGCCATTCGGGAAGAGTTGCGAACCTTACCCAAAGCGCAGCAGCAGTCTTATGCCGATACCGTTGCCCATACCTATCGTCGTTTAGCCGATGTGTTGCTGCAACAGGATCGGGTGTTGGAAGCGCAGCAGGTGTTGGATTTGCTCAAAGTACAGGAGTTGGAAGGCTATCTCCGCAATGTACGGGGTAGTAAGCAACCCCTGATCGTTCTGCGTCCCGAAGCGGAAATCTTGAAGCGGTATGGCGAACTACAAAAGAGCGCCATTCAGGTCGGCTCTGAACTGGCGCAACTGCGTCAAGCGGCGATTCAGCGGACACTCACGACGGCTGAAGAGAAACGTTTGGAACGTCTGGACAAACTTCAGGAGGCGCTCAACGAGCAGTTCAATCAATTCACCCAAACAGCAGAAATTGTGTCTCTGGTTGGTGAACTGCAACGCAACCAGGAACCCGTCAAACTGGAGCAATTTGATGATTTGCGGCGCAATCTCGCCCAACTGGGCAATGCCGTCCTGCTCTATCCGCTCACCCTGGACGATCGCATTGAACTGATCCTCACCCTACCCAACACCGCACCTCTGCGTCGCACCGTCTATGTTAAACGCACTGAACTCAACCAAACCATTCTGGAATTCCGGCAGGCGTTGCAAAATCCCAACCGTGATGCTAAAGTCCCCGCGCAAAAGCTTTACACCTGGCTGATTCAACCGTTGGAAGCTGATTTGAAACAGGTCAACGCTCAAACCATCATCTATGCTCCCGATGGACAATTGCGCTACATTCCCCTGTCAGCGCTATACGATGGCAAGCAATGGCTAGTGCAGCGCTTCCGCACCAACAACATCACCGCCAGTTCTCTCACCAAGTTTGGCACTCACGCTCAACCCCAATTGCGGATTCTGGCAGGTGCCTTTGCTAACCAAGCCCTCACTTATGCGGTGCCCAGCGGCGATCGCAGCCTGAGTTTTGTCGGCTTACCGTTTGCAGGTAAGGAAGTAGAAACCCTGCAAGCGGCAATTCCTAACACCGTCAAATATATTGATGCTGCCTTTAGCCTCCAAACCTTCAAACCTCGGATGAATGGGTTTAGCGTGGTGCATCTGGCAACTCACGCAGCCTTCGTTCCTGGTGCACCCGAAGACTCCTTCATCTTGTTTGGTGATGGTAAGATTGCCAACCTGCAAGATATCGGCAAATGGGATTTGGAAAATGTTGATTTAGTCGTGTTGAGTGCCTGCGAAACAGGCGTGGGCATTCAGGCAATGGGTGCCAAAGCATTGGGTGATGGAAAAGAAGTGCTTGGCTTGGGCTACCAGTTCCAAAATCGTGGTGCCAGAGCCACGATCGCCTCTCTCTGGCAGGTGGATGATGTTGGTACTCAGGCGCTGATGACTGCCTTCTATCAGGCGTTGCAAAAAGGCATGACGAAAGCAGAGGCTCTGCGACAGGCACAGATTGCCTTGATTACGTCTCAAGACAAGGAGTCGGGTGATAGTCAGCGGGCAGGCTTACGGCTCTCGCCTCAGATTCAAACTGCTTTATCTCAACGGGTAAAGGATCAGCTCAGTCATCCCTACTACTGGGCACCGTTTATTTTGATTGGTAATGGGCTGTAGCGATCGCGTTTCACCTGCACAAAAAGGCGGTAGGTGAAACATCCACCGCCGCCGTTGATGGAGCGATCGCGACGCTAGAGTGGCAACCGAATCAAGATCATCTCATCGGCTGGCTGAGACCGTTGGCTGAGGTCAGCGTTAATTGACTTCGCAATGTCTAGAAGCCTGTCGCGACTGGTTTGCGGGTCAATGGCAACGGGACGTAGCGCGATCGGGCTTTGTACAGGTTGTAGTTTTGCGGCTGATCCAGTCACCCGTTTGTCAGCAGCGAAGTTACCCGAAGCACCCGTCTGCGGCTGGACTAGCAACGTGGAACTCTGGCTAAAGTTGGCAGCAACGGTAGCAGTGGTTTCTTGAGCGGTAGCAGTGTTGCTCACTAACGCCGCACCTGCAATTGACATGAGCGCGATGAATAAAGGTTTCATGGTGTGCCTCCTTGGCTTGCTGTTGCTATGTACCTCTCACTGGCTTGCGGTTATGCAGCAAAAGCTAACGATTGTGAAAGCCTTGACAGCAAGTGATGAACAGCAGGCTGTGGATGCCATCACTTTGAACCATGACTGACTTGCAGACGCAGGGATGCCACTCTGAACGAGACAGGCTATGCGCGGCTGAATCTCACTGGTGCCAGGGCGATTGAGATAAACCAATGTCGCTATCCAAAGCAGTACTTGCTTTGCCAGAATGTATGGCTCTTTGCAGGACGACCAGCGGCGATCGCCTCAAACCTTTTTCCCGCCATGCTTTTCTTTGCATAGGCGTTTGCGATGGAGAGGGATACAGTGTTGAGTAGCCGCTTTTCTACTGATGGAAACTAACCCATGCCGCTTCGCCTCCGGTCGTTAAGTCTGTTCACCCTTGCCTCACTTTCCTTTGTGCTTCCCCTCTATCTCACCCTTGGCGCTCTCCCTATGGCTGCACAATCCCCTGACTCCCGCAGAACGCAAGCAGACCAACTGCCGAAACAAGGCAATGAGCAATTGACGGCAAATCAACCAGAGGCGGCGTTGCAAACCTTGCAAGCGGCGCTGAAGCTTTATCGAGACCTGAAAGACCGTGCGGCAGAAGGGCAAACGCTTAAGAGCATAGGCAATGCTTACCAGGCGCTGAAGCAGTATGATCAGGCGATCGCATACCAGCAGAAGGCACTCGAAATTGCACGAGAACTCAAAGATAAAAACTTGGAGGCGAGAGCGCTTCACAATATAGGACTGGCTTATGAAAAGCTTGAAAAGCCTGCAAAAGCGATTGAGTCTTACGAACAGAGTTTGACCGTCTCACAGAGTAGTCAAAACATTGAAATGGAGGATAAGTCTCTCGCAAATTTAGGGCTTGTATATAAATCCCTGCGAAACTTTTCTAAAGCGACTAACTACTTCAAAAAGCGATTAGCCCTTGCTGAAAGAGGGCAGAGTATAACTGACCGGGCGGATGCTTTAGATGATATGTGCAGTAATTATTGGCAGCAGGGCGACTTTGAAAATTCAATACAGACTTGCCAACAGGCTTTAACGCTTTATCGTGAGCTGAAAAATCAGAAAGTCGAGGAGGCTCTCCTAGCTCGTCTTGGACTTTCTTATCAAAGCCAGGGGAAATATGCTGCTGCTATTCATTATTTTCAGGAGGCGCTTGCGGTTAACCAAGAAACGAAAGATCTACCTATGCAAGTGAGACACCTTGCTGCTCTAGGTACAACATATCAAAGAGTTGGTAAATATAGTGAAGGAATTGATTCTTTGAAGAAAGGTTTAAACATTGCCAGAGAAATTAACTATTTGGATCTAGAAAAAGACTATCTTAATTTACTGTCGGGTCTCCTGTTGGGGCTTGGAGAATACGCTGAATCAACTAAGTATGCTGAGCAATATTTAGAGAATGCAAAACAGACACAAGATATCTCAGCACAAGTTACAGCGATCGAAGTGCTATTGATAAATTACGGCAACATGGGAAATGTGGATAAAGTACTTAATTACTCTAAAGAGATTAAGATTATTGAACAAAGAATCGGTTCTTCCGAACTAAAAGCTAAAGCATTACTTTTGCTGGGAAAAACGTATAATTATTTAGCAGATCGCAAAGTAGAAAATGGGCTTTATGCTGCTATGCGTACAGAATTATCTGGACAGTTTACAAAATCAAGACTGAATAGTTTTGTTGACTATTATAGAGCTTATGCGGCAACAGAAGTCAAGCAAGCAATTCAATCTCTTGATCAAGCTCTCTCTGTTGTTCGAGAAATTCATCAGGACACACGCTTCTTGGATTCTCCAACTTCATTAAAACGGTTAGAGGTCAATATTTTAACAGAAATAGCACAGTCCTATGGTTACTTTCAAGACCTCAAGGCAATTGGTTATGGGAAGCAGGCTCTTCAGATAGTTCAACAGGATTCTAGACTTCGGATTTTTGAAGCTATCAAATTAGCACAAATAGGAATTGCCTATTCGATGAATCTAGACAATACTCAAGCCATCCAGTTTTTTCAGCAAAGTCTAATTGCTGCCCGGAGAGATAAAATAATACCTCAAGAAGGTGCAGCTTTAAATAGCTTAGGTAGCCTCTTTCAATCATCTGGCGATTTAGTACAGGCAGAAAAAGCCTTGTTTGAAGCAGCTAGAATTTCTGAGACTCTTCGCACCAACCTAGAATCAAAAGATAATCTCAAAGTTTCGCTTTTTGAAGGGCAGCAAACGATTTATCGAACGTTGGAAGAGGTGCTAATTGCCCAAAACAAACCAGAAGCAGCATTGGAGGTTTCTGAAAGAGGGCGTGCTCGTATTTTTATCGAACAGTTAAGAAGACAGACTGAACAGATCAATACTACCGGAGTTACCTTTCCATCCATCCAAGAAATCAAGCAGACCGCCCAACAGCACAATGCAACGCTAGTTGTCTACTCTATTGGCACCGATCCATTACCTGGAATAAATAAGAACCAGTCGAGAAACCTGTTTGCCTGGATTGTTCAACCCACAGGTAAGATTGAATTTCGCACAGTCGATCTGAGCCTGCAACCGTCTTCTCTGGTCGCCCTGGTTAATCTCACCCGTCAAGCCATTGGTGCTAGAGGTCGCCGCGCCACGCTGATTGTCAAGTCGTCTCCAGAAGCAGAGCGAATTAGCCGTAACCAACAAACCCAGCAACTTCAGCAACTCCACAAGCTACTCATTGAACCGATCGCCTCACTCCTCCCCACTGATCCTAATCAGCGCGTCATCTTCATTCCTCAGGGCGAACTTTTCCTCGTCCCCTTTTCCGCGCTGCAAGATGCCAACGGCATCGCTCTGATTGAAAAACACACCATCCTAACCGCACCTTCCATTCAAGTCCTGGATCTGACGCGACAGGCAGCGGCGGAAAAAAGTAGAGGCGCAGGCACTCAACAGCAGGCTGCATTAGTCGTCGGTAATCCCACCATGCCCAAAGTGCGGGTTCAGGTCGGTGGAGACCTGGAACAGTTGTCCAATTTAGTAGGCGCTGAAACGGAAGCTGAAGCGATCGCTACCTTGCTCAAAGCTAAGCCCATCATCGGCAAGCAAGCTACAAAATCATCGATTGTGAAACAAATGGCAAATGCCAGACTGATCCATTTAGCAACTCACGGCTTACTCGATGACTTCAAAGGGTTGGGTGTCCCCGGCGCGATCGCCCTTGCCCCTGATGGTACTGGAGCAGACAACGATGGTTTACTCACCGCTGATGAAATTCTGGATCTAAAACTGAACGCTGAATTGGTGGTGCTGAGTGCTTGCGATACAGGGCGCGGAAGGATTACTGGCGATGGCGTGATTGGACTATCGCGATCGCTCATCACCGCAGGCGTACCCAGCATCATTGTCTCCTTGTGGAAAGTGCCTGATGCCTCCACAGCCTTCTTGATGACTGAGTTTTATCGCAATCTGCAACAGCAGCCTGACAAAGCGATCGCTTTGCGACAGGCAATGCTCACGACCAAAGACAAGTATCCCGATCCATTAGATTGGGCAGCCTTTACGCTGATTGGCGAAGCCGAATAAAGCGACTACTGACGTGTACCAAATACGTCTTCTACTGCTAAAAATAGATCGGGAAATGCAGGGGAGATGATGCGTTCTCCTACCCGAAACCGTTGCACCTCATACTCACCATCTATCAATGTGTAGATGGAAAATGTCGGTTGCTTGGGATAGCCAATATGTAAGCGTCCGCCTAGACCCAAATAATCTGCTACCCAATACTCCCCAATGCCCAGCGCTTCGTAGTCTCGTAGCTTGGTGAGATAGTCATCTTGCCAATTAGTGCTGACAACCTCAACAATCAGGCGCACAGAGGCACCCAATGCAATGATTGATTCTCGTTCCCAACGCGGTTCCTGGCTAAGCGCTTGCTTGTCCAGAACAATGACATCTGGCTCATAGCCTGACTCACCATCAGCAGATTTGACAATACACTCTCTGGGAATCAAATAGGGCAGCTTTAGCCGGGTAAGATCAGTAAACAAGGAACCACCCAGAAAACCGGCGATCTCAGAATGCTTTCCTCTCGGTTTGGGCATTTCAACGATCGCTCCTTCATGCAGTTCATACCGATGTTCTGAGTGCTCTGGATACCACTCGATAAACTCATCAAAGCTAACCCGCTGCGAAACGGCTTGCACCATCACACTTGCCCTCGCTACTTCCGGCTACGACCTAGTTTAACGCACCCTTGATCAGACAATTTCTGAGGCTTGAGAAGGGACGCGGGCGATCGTTCCTGAGCTTTCGCTGTTCCTTTGCATATGTTCTTTTGTCTGGGAGTGGTAGATGGGTAAGCAGCCACACTCTCCTACCCACCATGAGTCAAACTAATTTCACCCCACAAGCGCCCCCTACTGCCAAGCCCCGTAAACTGGCGCTATTAATCGGCATCAACGCCTATTCTCAAATGCCACTAAGAGGCTGTCTGACGGATGTGGCGTTGCAACGCGAGCTACTGGTGCATCGCTTTGGCTTCCATCCGAGTGATGTTTTGTGTCTTCAGGATGAGCAAGCCACGCGACAGGGCATTCTCACCGCTTTTGAAGAGCATCTCATCCACCAGGCAAAACCGGGCGATGTGGTGGTGTTTCACTTCTCTGGGCATGGCTCCAGGGTGGTTGACCCCGATCCGGTGGCTGACTGGGTGGAAGATGGCATCGGCTTTAACGGTACCCTGGTGCCCTACGATCGTACCATCGAAAACTCCCATCAAGTCCGCGACATCATGGGCAAGACGCTGTTTCTGCTGCTGTCGGCACTGCAAACGGAAGCCGTGACCATGGTGCTGGATTGTTGCTTTTCTGGCGGGACGCTGCGGGGCAATTATCAAGTGCGATCGCTGGAGTCTCGTTTGGGCAATCACTTTGCTGAGGTAAGCGCAGAAGAATTTGCTTACCAGGAACAATGGTTGTCGCGCTTGCATTGGACACCCGAAAGCTGGCGATCGCGGCGCAACCAGGGCATTGCGAAGGGCGTGGCAATGGGTGCCGCTCGACCGGATCAATTGGCTCTGGATGTGCCGTTTGCGGGGTTTCATGCGGGAGCGTTCACCTACCTGCTGACGCGGTATCTCTGGCAGCAGCCGTTGAGCCAATCGCTCGACACCACCTTTGCCCATCTGGGCCTTAGCACCAAAACGCTGGCGGGTGCCCATCCACAAGAGCCAGCGTATGCGGTGCAACCAGGCAGTTTGCATGGCAAAGCTCCGGTCTATTTCCTATCACCCACGCAAACCGCTGCCGAAGCCATTGTGCAGGAGGCTGTGGACGCAGAACACATTCGCTTTTGGCTGGGCGGCGTGTCACCCCAAAGTTTGCTTTCCCATCAGCAGGGTGCCCGGTTTACGCTATGGGATGCTCAAGGCAATGGAGTCGGTGAGGTTGAACAGACTGGATGCACAGGTCTGGTGGGGTATGGCAAGCTGCACACTGAAAAACCAGCAATTCTAAATTCAAATTTTGACAGCAGGAGCAAGTGAGGAGAGGATGGCGGTCTGTGAGCGAGAGCAGCAAGATGGAAACCCTCCCCCTCAGTTTTGCAGTGTTGCTGAGCTATCTTTATCAA
>Ga0209490_10002264_pt1 | contig 18252 bp, 7 predicted proteins | sample MAT06_FD_187209 | JGI IMG/M metagenome (GOLD analysis project Ga0209490, IMG submission 187209) | Freshwater microbial communities from Lake Fryxell liftoff mats and glacier meltwater in Antarctica - MAT-06 (SPAdes) (version 2) | ecosystem: Environmental > Aquatic > Freshwater > Ice > Liftoff... | reverse complement strand
GTCAACTTTACAGCTGCCAATAATTACCTGGCTGCATTTGATTTTCAGCCTCCGATATTTGATAGCGATGTGGTATTGATGTATATCCGATGGGAAACAGCGAATGGAAATACCATTTGGAGGGCATTGCCACAGACAGTCTTTTTTGACGAAGGCACATTGGTTTACAATTATGATTTCAGCAGAGTAGATTTCAGTGTGTTTTTAGAGACTACATTTGAAGCAACGCTATTGGGTGCAGATTGGACAGCAAATCAAAGATTCAGAGTCGTGGTCGTACCTGCAGATCTCAGTTCAAGGATTGACTACAACGATTATGAAGGAGTAGTCAATATGCTCGGATTGTCAGAGAGTGATTTTGTGAAACTCGAAGCAAGAAAATAAATCAAAAAAAAGCCTCCAAAATGGAGGCTTTTTTTTTGATTTTTGAAATCCAACTTTAGCAGGAGGCCGCAAATATTGGAGTAAGGCACCTGATTTAGAATATGCGCCATGTTTTTCCAAGTGCAATTTGAAAATCATTTCTCAGCTAAAGTCAAATAGAAGTTTTCCATCCTTACCTCCTAATTCAAATTGGGATTCTATATTTGCAACATGCAATTGAAGAATGATTTATTGATCCGTGCCGCAAAAGGCGAAAAAGTGGAAAGAACACCGGTGTGGCTAATGCGTCAGGCAGGAAGGATTCTTCCAGAATATCGGGCTGTCCGTGAAAGTGTGAGCGGATTTATTGAATTGGCCCAAACACCGGAACTGGCAGCAGAAGTAACACTCCAGCCTGTGGATATTTTGGATGTCGATGCGGCAATTATTTTTTCAGACATTTTGGTTATCCCCGAGGCAATGGGCCTGCCTTATGAAATGCAGGAAAAACGGGGACCATGGTTTCCGGATACCGTGAAAGATGTCTCCGATTTAAAGAAATTGAGAATAGCTGACGGCGTGGATGACCTCAGTTACGTGATTGAAGCGATCAAAATCACCAAGAAAGCACTGAACGGACGCGTTCCTCTGATCGGCTTTGCAGGCGCACCATGGACGATTTTTGCCTATATGGTAGAGGGATCCGGAAGCAAAACTTTTTCCAAATCAAGGGCCATGCTTTATACGCGGCCGGATTTTTCCCACAAGCTACTGCAAATGATTACTGACAGTACCATCAATTACCTGAAAGCACAAGTTGCAGCAGGTGCCAATTTGGTTCAGGTATTTGACAGCTGGGCAGGGATACTGCCTCCAAACCATTACCTCGAATTTTCACTTCCTTATATCTCCCAAATCTGCGATGCCATCAAGGATGTCCCTGTAACGGTTTTTGCGAAAGGTGCATTTTTTGCAAGAAAAGAAATGGCTTTGCTCAATTGTGAGACCATTGGTTTGGATTGGAATATGGGCATTGCTGAATCGAGGAACCTGATTGGCCCCAACAAAACCCTTCAGGGAAATCTTGATCCCGCTGCCTTATATGGCAGTGCTAAGGAAGTGGAAGCGGCCACTAAGCGGATGATGGACCAATTCAAAGACACAAGACACATCGCCAACCTTGGCCATGGTGTCTATCCGGACATCAATCCCGAGATGGTTAAGGTGTTTGTTCAGACGGTGAAGAGTTATTCATAATCGAAAAGGAGCCATAGTATTGGCTTCACTGACAAAAATTTAAAAAAAGCCAACAATCTACGATGACCGCCTTTGTCTTCAAACTGACAATAATTTAAAAAGTCAGTGGCGACACAGACTTTGGCGGGGCATATCGCCAACCTTAACCATCATTGCGCATAATCCGATCTTCTATTTCAAAAAAGGCGTCAACCCATCCCCCACCCTGATTTTTGTTCCTTTGAGCAAAAGCATATTTTGGCCAAACATCACTTTGTGGTCAAAAGTCCTGTAAGTAGCCAAGGTTTTCAATGGTTCTTTGCCTTTTTCCGCAGTTTCCTGATTGACTGTAGTCATCACACAGCGTGCGCAGGGTTTGGTGATTTTAAATACTGCGGCTCCAACTTGGATTTTGTCCCAAGCATCATCTTCAAAAGGACTTCCTCCCGAAAAAACCAGATTTGGTCTGAACCTGTCCATCGGTACTCCAGAATCTAATTTGGCATTGAGGTCATCCAAAGAAGCCTGACCGATCAACAAATAGGGCATGGCATCTGCAAAGCCTACGGATTCATCGTTGACCGCATATTTTGGGTAAAGTTTTCTCTCCGTTGATTCGGGCATGATGACCAAGTCACAATCCATTCCCAAAATTTCAGAAAACCATTTACTTATTTTTTCATCCACAATCTGACCAACGACCGCATCATCCCAAATGATAACAGACTTGAAAATCTTGGTTTGGGCCAAAAAAGGGATTTCAATCCTGAGGCTGTTATCTTGTTTATGATAAACCAAAAGACCTCCTTCCCCGACCTCCACCTGCAAGAGAGACATTTTCGGAAAAGTCCTTTGAGTCAAAAACATCCCCTCCGTATCTACAAGCATCCATCTCCGGTCAAATTTTAGCCCTCTTTCCTCAAGAACCGATTCCTCTAGCCTGATACCTCCGAGGGATTTGATGGGATAAATATAAATGTCCTGTAAATACATCCTGCTTAAATTTGAATGGTGAAATCGGGTTTTCGGGATTTTTACAGTTGAAATGTAACAATATCCTCATACTTCAGAAAAGAAAGTTCCCGAATTGAAACTTCTATCCATTTCTCCTACTACATCAATTCTTTGAGTCTATCAGGGATTTGCTGAGGGATAAATTTGGTAAGAACATTCCGTATTGGATTTCCCTCTCCGTTACTCCAAGTATAAAAAGGATTGAAAAATTGGTAAGCAAAAGTGTTTTTGGAGGATTGTTGAGCGTAAAAAAAGGTTGTCCCAATACATATCAGGAAAACGATGGCCCATTTTTTCCGTTCTTGGTCTCTATTTCTTTTGTCAAAAACCTTCATTCGGCTAAGGTATTGAATCTGATAAAGATTTGCATCAATTAAAGGAAAAATAACAATCACAGTATAAAATCCGGAATCAGATTTGTGTAGACAAAAAAGTGAAGTTAAAGAGTGGTGAACAAAACAGTCCTTTTTTCTATTTTTGATTGTTCAAAAAGTTACAAAGGGACCAAAGGATTCTATAAGGTTATCCACAAATAAAAATTTTGACCTGACAGGATTTAAAAAAATTGTCGCCTACTTTGGGTATTTAGACGAAACCTATTTTTGGCATTTAAGAACCCCTTTCAATGAAGTGTTTCCTTAATAAAACAGCCTGATTCTATTCTTTTTTTAGCTTAAAAAAAGATGGAAACCCTCAGGTAAATTCCTGATATTTGACACTTTAAACCCGCTTTATCGAAAAGACAAAGATAAGTTTACTCATTGGTAATTTGGTATGGTTTCCGATTTAGCCAACAAAAGGTTTAATTTTTTCATCAATTTTCACATTTTTAATAAAATCGAAAAATTTTAAGTATTCGAAAAATTCAAACGTTTTCGGTTGCCGATTCAATCAGTAAAAATGATTTTTATTAACGATTAATAAAAAATAACATTATTCTGTTAACGCCAACTTTACCAAAAGACTAAGAAGGCAAATGTTAAAAATTGCAAAATATAAATTAAACATTCACTTTAGATTTGGAATCAACTACATAAACAATTTCGTTTTTTTCAAAACAACAAACCCTATGAGAAATTATTTACAAAAACTAAAAGCGCTTGCCCTGATGTCTGTACTGATGCTAGTCGGTATCGCCTCGGCATTTGCTCAAGGCAGGGAAGTGACAGGAACCATCCTGGATGCTACCCTTAAAGATCCCCTTCCGGGAGTTACGGTCCTCGTCAAAGGTACTACGCGTGGTACCACTACTGACTTGGACGGGAAATTCAGACTTGAAGTACAGCCCGGAGACGGAACATTGGTTTTCTCCTTCGTTGGTTTTACCCCACAGGAAGTAGCTATTGGAAATCAAAGTGTTTTCAACATGGAATTGGCTGAAGATATCCAAAGCTTACAGGAAGCCATAGTAATCGGTTACGGAACGCAAGACAAAAAGGAAATCACTTCCGCTGTCACAAACGTCGGATCAGAACAGTTCAACCGTGGTAACTTTACTAACCCCACCCAATTGCTTCAAGGCAAGGTAGCAGGTCTCTCCGTAACGCGTGCAGGCGGTAACCCCAACTCACAGCCGACTTTGAGATTGAGGGGTATTTCCTCATTCGGTGCCAACCAATCTCCATTGATTGTATTGGACGGCGTCATTGGTGCTTCCATTGATGCAGTCGATCCAAACGACATTGAGTCATTTGACGTATTGAAAGACGCCTCTGCTGCTGCCATCTACGGTACAAGAGGTGCTGCCGGTGTGATCTTGATCACTACCAAAAAAGGCTCTTCCAAAAAAGGTGTTTCGAATGTAACCATCAATACCTTCGGTGCGGCTGAAATGGCTACCAACCTGATTCCAATCCTTTCTCCATCAGAATTTGTGGCAAGAGGCGGAACGGATTTTGGTTCAAGTACCGATTGGAGAAAGGAAGTCACCCAAACAGCTTTGAACGGAACAGTCAATGCATCTGTAACAGGCGGTTTTGAAAACACCAACTACCTTGCTTCTGTTAACTACCGTAACAATGACGGTATCGTCAAAGGAACAAATAGAGAAACGCTTAACACCCGTTTCAACCTCAACCATGGTGCCCTGCAAAACAGGTTAAGAATGAATTTGGGATTGGCATTTACCCAGACCAATACAAAGGACGTAAACGGAGAGGCAGTAAGGTATGCTACCATCTATAACCCCACTGCTCCGATCTTTGAAAGGGATTTCGTCGGAACAGGTGAATCAGCCGGAGATAGAGACATCCGAATAGCAAATGCTGACAGGACCTTTGGAGGTTATTTCCAGAGACCTTTGTTTGATTATTTCAACCCTGTTGCCATGATCAATCAGCAACAGTTCACAAATGACATCAAAAGTGCTATTTACTCATACAGGTTGGAATATGACCTGAGCGACAAGTTCACTATTGCTACCCAGTTTTCGGAGGACAGGTTGAATGTAAATTCCACAGAGTTTTTCTCATGGCAGGATTTTAATTCCGGATTTGGTAGAAGCGGTTCAGCAGGTCAAAACCTGTTTAACCGAACTACAAGTATCTTGAACGGTACAATCAGATTTGAAGATGAGATATTTGACCGTATGAATTTCACTTTCTTGGGAGGTGCCGAATCGCAGAATTTCAAAGAAAACGGGTTCAGTGCGTCTTCATCAAGATATTTATTTGATCAGGGTGCAAACAACCTTGGTGCAGGTGGGTTGAGATTCGGTCCGGGTACAGGAATGGGGTCTTTCGCAACAAAAGCGGTATTGAATTCACTGTTTGGAAGAGCAAACTTCAACTATAACAATACCTATTTCTTCTCTGCTTCCGTGAGGTCTGAAACTTATTCCGGATTTGGTAAAGAAAACCAAACCGGTGTATTCCCTGCCGTCACAGCAGGTGCTGATTTGACTCAGGTTTTGGATATGGGTCCTTTTAGCCAATTTAAGCCAAGGGCTTCATTTGGAATTGTTGGTCAGTTGCCTCCATCTCCAACATTGGCATTGGGTATCTTCGGAAACGGAAACAGAATTCCTCTGAATCTGGCAGAACCTATCAACTCGGTATTTGTGGGTGTCAACCAATTATCAAATCCTAACCCTCAATTGAAATGGGAAACTCTTCAAGAATTGAACTTCGGTTTGGATTATGCCTTGTTGAATGGAAAAATCACCGGTACCATGGACTATTGGAGAAGAGACATTTCTGACTTATTGTTCAATACTCAGGTTCCCGTAGGTGCTCCCAACGAATTCCTTCCTGGCAACTTCTACACTGCCAATACCATTTGGGCAAACATTGCTGATTTGTCAAGTGCAGGTTTTGAATTCTTGTTGAATGTTAACAATGTAAAATTGGGTGCAGTTACTTGGAATCCTTCGGTGAACTTCACGATTTACAAAAGGACTACCATTGACAGAATCGGCGTAGGTTCTATCAGCCTACCTGAAATCCGTCAGGCAACTCCGGGATCTCCGGGACAAAACAACAATGAAATTGTCTGGAACAGAGTAGGTGAAGAAATAGGTAACTTTTACGGACCAAAATTCTTAGGCTTGACTGAAAACGGAGAATACATCTTGAGCACTGAAAGACCTGAAGAATTTGAAAAATTAGGAAACGGTCTTCCCACAGGTGACTTTGGATTTTCCAACTCCTTCACTTACAAAAACTGGGATTTGAACTTCTTGCTAAGAGGCAGCTGGGGACATATGATTTACAACTCATTCAGAGGATTCTATGAAAATGCCGACGGAGCTTCCAATACTTGGAACTCGGTGGTAACAAAAAATACCCCGACCAATCCACTTGTGACTTCTACGCCTACTTTCTCTGATCTTTATCTGGAAAAAGGTGACTTCATAAGATTAGACAACCTACAGTTGGGATACAACCTTCCTGTCAAATCTGCAAGTATCAGTAACTTTAGGTTATATGCGGGAGTTCAAAACCTTTTTACGATCACACAGTTTTCAGGTGTGGATCCTGAGGTAAGATGGACGGATGGCGGAAACCCATTGGCTCCGGGAATCGAAAGAAGAAATACCTATTTCGTACCAAGAACTTGGACTGCAGGTTTAACATTTACATTAAAATAACATAAACTCAAATTAAATATGTTACGATCAATTAAATCATTATTTGTTGGAGGTCTCCTGGCAGTTACCATGGGATCATGCTGGGAGTTAGAACAGGAAGTTCTTACCGGGGTAACCCAAGACGATTTGGCAAATAGCCAGCGTCCTGAGTTAATTGAAGTGCTGAAGCAATCTGCCTATGCTGCCGTAGTCGGCAACTGGGGAGGTCACGGAGGTATGTGGAGTATCAACGAAGTTTCTTCTGACCAATTGGCAATCCCTCAAAAAGGAGCTGACTGGGAAGATGGAGGCATTTGGCTGAGAAATCACAGACATACTTGGGCTGTCGGTGACGGAGCTTACAACGGCGCTTGGCAATATTGCTTTAGAATCGTAGGTGAAACCAACCTATTGTTGCAGCAATACCCTGACGTGGAAGCTTTGGGTGCTGAACTGAGGATTTTGAGGGCTTTGTCTTACCTGTGGTTGATTGACAATTTCGGTAATGTGCCAATCATCGTTGAAACAGACAGAGGTGGAAGTCCTGCACAAAGCACAAGAGCTGAAGTTTTCGCTTTCATTGAAAGAAGTATTAAAGACAATGTGGCATTACTGCCGAAGACAAATGTGAAGACCAATTTGAACTTCTGGACTGCTCACATGATTTTAGCTAAGCTTTATTTGAATGCTGAAGTGTATTTGAGTACCACAACAGGTGTCCCAGATCCTTCCAAGGCAAGATGGGCAGATGCTGAAGCAGCTTTGAATGTAATTATCAATGAAGGTCCTTACAGCTTGGCCCCGGCATTCTTCCAAAACTTCTCTGCGACGAATGCGAATTCACCTGAGAATATGTTTACACTTCCTTATGATGCCAACAATGCCGGTGGTTTCAACATCCACCAAATGACATTCCATTACAGCAACCAAGCCACATTCAATTTGGTAGATCAGCCTTGGAATGGTTACACAGCTTTGGAAGAATTTTACAATAGCTTTGAAACAACAGATATCAGGAAAGGAAGTTTAAGAGAAGGGATTCAATTTCGTTCTGATGGAGTAACACCTGTAACTGATCTATCTGCAGAAGCAGGAGATCCTGACGGACAAGTATTGAACTTTACGCCCCGAATCAACCAATTGGCACCAAATGCATTCAGACAAGCAGGAACAAGAATCAATAAATTCGAAATTCCATTGGGTTCTGCCCCTAGCTTGAACAATGACTTCCCAATCTTTAGATATGGTGACGTCATCCTGATGAAAGCAGAATGTGCTTTCAGACTTGGCAGAACTGCAGATGCAATTTCTTTGGTCAACCAAATCAGGTCTAGATCTTCTGCTCCTGCTTTGACTACCATCACTGCTGATCTATTATTGGCAGAAAGAGGCAAAGAATTCTTTGCGGAAGGCCAAAGAAGATCCGACTTGATCAGGTTCGGAAAATATACAGGTACATGGTGGGAGAAGCCAGCTTCTCAGAACTTTAGAACCTTGTTCCCGATTCCTCTAAACCAGCTTCAGGCAAATCCTAACCTGACACAAAATCCCGGATATTAATCCAAACATTTTGATATCATATTGAGAAAAGAAGTGCACTTAGGTGCACTTCTTTTTGATTTAATGGATACCTTCGATTTGAATAAATAGACTGTATCCCAAATTAATCCTTTCCAGATGTCTTTGCTGAAAAGCCGGTATTTCCTCATCCTTCCTTTCTTGGTTTTGTTAATTTCCTGTTCCAAAAAAGAGGAAGAACAAAAGAAACTTTTTGAATTGATGGATAAAAAATGGACCGGAATCGAATTCAGAAATGATTTGGAATATAACGAAAAATTCAACCCCTACCTTTTTCGTAATTTTTACAACGGCGCAGGAGTGGCTTTGGGAGACATCAACAACGACGGTTTGGTGGATATTTTTTTGGCAGGAAATCAGAAAGAAAACAAACTATACCTTAACAAAGGTGATTTCCGATTTGAAGATATTACGGGCAATGCCGGATTGGCTGTGCCGGGAATCTGGTCTACAGGCGTCAGCATGGCCGATATCAATGGGGACGGATGGCTTGACATCTACGTCTGCAAATCAGGACCTTTGGGGGGAGAACAGCGGTACAATGAACTTTTCATCAATAATGGTGACCTGACTTTCACCGAAAAAGCAAAAGACTACGGAATCGCCGATGAGGGACTGTCGCAGCATGCGGTATTTTTTGACTATGACAAAGACGGTGACCTTGACATGTACCTGCTCAACAATTCGGCAAGGTCTATCGGCACCAACGACCTTCGGATCGGACAGCGGGTTATCCGTGATCCTTTTGGGGGGAACAAGCTCTATCGAAATGACAGTGGAAAATATTCCGATGTAAGTGAATCAGCCGGAATATATGGGTCGGCCATCGGCTATGGGTTGGGAGTGACTGTAGCTGACCTCAACAAAGACGGTTGGCCGGACTTGTATGTCTCCAATGATTTTTTTGAAAAAGATTACCTTTATATCAACAATGGGGATGGTACTTTCACAGAATCTTTGGAAGATATGATGACTGAAATCAGCATGGGTTCCATGGGTGCAGACATTGCAGACTTAGACAATGATGGCTGGCAGGATATTTTTGTCACCGAAATGCTTCCCGCTACTATGGCGAGGGTAAAAACCAAAACACCTTTTGAGGAATGGGATAAATACCAAGCGAATCTTGACGGGGGATATTTCCATCAGTTTACCAGAAATACCCTTCAAAGAAATCTGGGATACCAACCCAACAGTACACAAATCCATTTTTCAGAAGTTGCCAGACAATCCGGCGTGCATGCCACCGACTGGAGTTGGGGAGCATTGATTTTTGATACAGACAATGATGGCCTCAAAGATATTTTCGTAGCCAATGGGATTGTAAAAGACCTCACGGATTTTGATTATGTCGATTATTATGTCAATAATCAGGACCTGATCGCCCAGTTTAAGCGGGACAGTATCCTATTGACAAAGATGATTAATGAGTTTCCTTCCAATCCTCAGATGAACTTCCTTTTTCGTAACCAAGGTGATTTCAATTTCAAAAACGAAGCCGCTGAATCAGGCATGGAGCAATTGACATTTTCTACCGGCGCAGCTTATGCAGACTTGGATAATGACGGTGACTTAGATCTAGTCGTCAACAACTTGAAGGGCGAAGTGTCTGTTTTCAAAAATAACAGCAGGGAAATCAATAAAAACAATTACCTCCAATTAGATCTGAAAGGACAATTCGGAACACAGGTTTCGGTTTTTGTAGGAGGACAATTAATTTTCGCTGAGCATAATCCAGTCAAAGGCTATATGTCTTCTGTAGACCATAGGCTTCATTTTGGACTTGGTCAGGTAGCAAAAATAGATTCCATACTTGTACTTTGGCCAAATGGAAAAACAACAAAATTAACCGATGTTTCCCCGAACCAATTACTGGTATTGAATCCATCGGCGGCAACTGAAGATCGGAAAACGATCAAACCGGAATTCGAAACCTTCCTCCTTCCTTCCTCCATCAAATTACCCTGGAAACATCAGGAAAGTAATTTCATAGATTTTGACAGAGACAGGTTGCGGTTTCATATGATTTCTAATGAAGGTCCAAAAATCGCTGTTGGAGATATCAATGCAGATGGACTCGATGACCTGTTTCTTCCCGGTGCCAAAGGGCAAGCCTCTTATATTTACATCCAGAAGGCCTCAGGTGACTTTCAAATCAACCAGACTTTCGAGGCCGATTCTTTGGCTGAGGATGTCGATGGCTTATTTTTCGACGGGGATGGGGATGGGGACCTGGACTTATATGTGGTGAGTGGAAGTCTGGAATTCAGTGCTTTCAATATGAATTACCTTGATCGTCTTTACCTCAATGATGGCAGGGGAAATTTCACCAAAACGAAAGAAAACCTTCCAATGGTGTTTCAGAGTTCCTCTTTCGCTAAGGCCTTTGACCATAATGGAGACGGGAAAATGGATCTCCTCATCGGCACTAGGACAATTCCTTTTGCATATGGCGTACCGGGAGATGTGACGCTATTGGAAAATCAGGGTAATGCCGTTTTTGTGGATAAAACCGCCGAAATCGCGCCTGAATTAAAGAATATTGGAATGACAAGAGATGCTTGGGTTGGTGATCTCGATGGAGATGCAATAGCAGAAATCCTGATCGCAGGGGAATGGATGCCCATCAAGGTCTTTAAAAAAGCCAATGGAAAATATATCGACGTTTCTTCCGCTTTTGGATTTGACAATACCGGAGGACTCTGGAATACCCTCCATGTCACAGACATCAACGGTGATGGATTGCCGGATATTCTGGCAGGAAATACGGGATTGAATACAAGGCTTCGGGCAGCGGCTGAGAAACCCCTGCAACTTCAAATCAATGATTTTGACCAAAATGGAAGCATAGAGCAGATCCTGACACAATACCAAGGGGACAGCACTTATCCTTTGGCATTGAAATCAACTCTTATCAAACAATTGCCTGCGCTGCGGAAGCAATTGTTGACTTACGATGCCTACAAAAACAAAAGAATGGAGGATTTATTTCCACCGGAAATTTTGTCAAGAAATTTGGTATCGAATGTACACACTTTAGGAACAAGCCTGTATATCAATCAGGGAAATGGTACCTTTGCCAAGGTAAAACTACCCTATACCATCCAAAGCAGCCCTGTCTACGCCATCCATTCCTTCAAAGACGATTTGGGCAAAATCCATCTTTTGTTTGGGGGAAACCATAGCCGGATCAAACCTGAATTGGGTATCAACATGGGCAGTTTTGGTTGGCACTTGATCGGAACAAATGAAAAAGACCTCAAGGTAATTCCTGCCAACCAATCAGGATTCTTCGTCAGAGGAGAAATCAGGGATATCAAAAACATCAAAACCGCTAAAGGAAACAGGATTGTGGTGAGTAGGAATAATGATGCGGTGATTGTTTGGGAAATGGTGAAGTAGGAAGTACGAAGCGGTCACGTCATCCTGAGGAAGGTACGACCGAAGGACTTAATTAGAGAAGTTTGAAGTACGAAGTACGAGGTGGGAAGTACGAAGCGGTCACGTCATCCTGAGGGAGGTACGACCGAAGGATCTCATTTTGGGAAGTATGAAGTACGAAGTGGGAAGTACGAAGTTTGATGTGAGAGGTAAAAAGTATGAAGTGGGATGTGGAAGGTTAAAGGTTTGAAAACAAGTAAAAAAATATTACAACTAGAATTAAATTAAAAATGATCAGAATAATCACGATCCTATTCGCCATCAGTATGGCTTTTTCATGCAAACCAAAGTCTGACTATGATTTGGTAAAAGAAAGAGAACTTGCTTCCGGAAAGGTAGTAGAAGACCTTTTTCTAGATATCAGATTTGGTATGGGACGCAAAGAGTTCTTTGGAACCTGTTCGGAACACAACAAAAACGGAATTTTGACAAATGGAAACCATGCCTTGCAAATCCAATATAATGCATCCATGCCTTCGGGCAAAAGCGCAGAAATGAACTTCTACCCTCGTTTTGAGGGAGACAAACTTTTTTTTATGCCAATGGAGTTTCTTTACCCCCAATGGTTTCCAGGAAATGAGGATTTCTCCAATGAAAAATTGATCGTCGATGTGGTCGGCTTATTGGAAACCTGGTATGGCGATGGTTTTTTTGAGGTCAACAACAAAGACAAATCCGTCAGCGCCATGGTCAAAATAGATGGCAACAGACTTATCCGGGTTTATAAAAAAAATATCAATACAGTTCGGGTTGAAATCCTTGACCTGCGCGTAAAGGACATCACCGAAATGACAAAAAAAGTTGAAGATGCATCTTAAAAAATCCCTCTTTGTTTACGTTTTGATCATCGTGGCCAATGCTTCATGCAAGTCGCCTGAACCTGAAAAAAAGGACACTTTGTTTCAAAAAATAGATTCTTCCTCCTCAGGCGTAACGTTTCGGAATGACCTTCCCTTTGATGAAAAGTTCAATATTTTTACTTACCGCAACTTCTATAACGGCGGTGGTGTCGCTATGGGTGACATCAACAACGACGGTCTCATCGATTTGTACCTTACTTCCAATCTGGGAGAAAACAAACTCTATCTGAATGAAGGTGACTTCAAGTTCAAGGATGTCACTGCTACTGCGGGAGTTGCAGGCACCCGGGCATGGAGTACAGGTGTAGCGATGGCCGATGTGAATGGAGATGGATTTGTCGATATTTATGTCTGCAATTCAGGCGACATTGCCGGTGACAACAAACAGAATGAGCTTTTTATCAATAACAGAGATGGGACTTTTACTGAAAAAGCCGAAGCATACGGATTGGCAGACCAAGGCTATTCTACCCATGCTGTCTTTTTTGACTATGACAATGACGGGGATTTGGATGTGTATCTCTTGAACAACAGCTACCAATCTATCGGCAGCTTCAACAAGATGCAAAATGAACGCCCGAAGAGGGATCCAATTGGCGGCGATAAATTATTCAGAAATGACGGGGAACAATTCGCAGATGTGTCTGAGGAAGCAGGTATATACGGAAGTACAATCGGATTTGGCTTGGGTATCACCATTGGCGATGTCAATCAGGACGGATGGATGGATATTTTCATTTCCAATGATTTCTTCGAAAGGGACTATTTATATATCAACAATCAGGATGGAACTTTTACCGAAAGCCTGACAACTTACATGCGGGCGATCTCTGCCGCCTCCATGGGTGCTGACATTGCGGACATCAACAACGACGGCTTCTTGGACATATTTGTGACCGAGATGCTTCCTGAGGCTTCAGAAAGACTCAAACAGATCACGACTTTTGAAAGCTATGACAAGTTTCAGTTCAACGTAGCGCACGATTACCATTACCAATACACCCGCAACATGTTCCATATCAACAATGGAGATGGCTCATTCACGGATATGGGAAGATTGTCTAATGTAGAAGCCACGGACTGGAGTTGGGCGGCTTTGATGTTTGACATGGACAATGACGGCTTGAAGGACATCTTCGTAGCCAACGGCATCTACAAGGACCTGACCGATCTGGATTACCTCAATTTCATCGACAATGATGAAACCAAACGAAAAATCATAAGCAAAGCAGGTGTGGATTACAAAGCCTTGGTAGATCCGATGCCCATCAATCCGGTATCCAATTATGCTTTCAAAAACAAAGGTGACCTGGTCTTCGAAAACGTGATACACGAATGGGGCATGGGCGATCCCATTCATTCCAATGGTTCAGCATACGGCGACCTTGACAATGACGGCACCATGGACTTGGTCATCAACAATGTCAACAATGAGGTCTTGATTTATAAAAACAGAACCAAAGAACTGGAACCTAAGAATCATTTTCTCAAAATCCAACTCACCGGAAAGGATAAAAACACAGCTGCCATAGGCACCCAAGTGAGGTTGGTTGCCGGAGGGCAGATTTTTTACCAAGAGCAGATGCCAAACCGGGGCTTTCAATCTTCGGTGGATCCAAGGCTGAATTTTGGTTTGGGTGCAATAAACAAGCTGGATGAGGTACAGGTCAGGTGGCCGGACGGCAAAGTGACTTTGCTCAAAGAGGTGGCCTCGGATACTACCTTAGTTTTGAAATGGGAAGAAGCAAAAGATGCTGAGGCAGGATTTGTATTTTTTGAAAAACCAGGTAGTCAGATTTTCTCGAAGATTGATCCCAATACCATTTTGGATTACAAACACCAGGAAAACCTGATGGTGGATTTTGACCGTGACAGATTGACCTACCATATGATCTCTACAGAAGGGCCAAAAGCAATTTGGGGAGACGTCAACGGCGATGGTTTGGAGGATGTATTTATCGGTGGCGCCAAAGGTTTTGTGGGACAGATTTTTACACAAAATGCCAATGGAAGTTTCAGGCCGACGGATCAAAAAGGGTTTGAGGGGGACAGATTTTCTGAAGATAGAAACGGGGTTTTCTTCGATGCCAATGGCGACGGAAGTCTGGATTTGGTGGTTGCTTCCGGAGGCAATGAATCCGGATTTGGTTCACCGGATCTTGCTGACAGGCTTTACCTGAACGATGGAAAAGGGAATTTCACCAAATCCGAAAACAGCGGCCTTCAGTTTCTGACCAACAGCACTGCTGTCATTCGGACTTTGGATATCAACGGAGACGGGGCGATGGATATTTTTGCGGGGTCAAGGTTAATACCATTCGTCTACGGAGTCAACCCAAATAGTGCTATTTTGATCAGTGACGGCAAGGGAACCTTTACAGATGGAACTGCGCAATATGCGCCTCAATTGAAAGAAATAGGAATGGTGACTGATGCCGCTGTCGTCGATTACGACGGAGATGGGAAATTGGACTTGGTGGTGGTGGGAGAATGGATGGCACCGACTTTTTTCAGAAATACCGGCATCAAACTGGAGAAAATAGAAATGCCTGAAATGAACAGGTATAAAGGTTGGTATCAGGCAATTGTGGTAGGGGATTTTAACAATGACGCCAAACCGGATTTTGCTTTGGCCAATCATGGGTTGAACACCCGTTTTAAAGCTTCTGAAGAAAGCCCGATCCGCATGTATGTCAATGACTTCGACCAAAACGGATCTGTAGAACATGTCTATGTCAAAAAACGGGGAGAAAAGCATGTCCCATTTACCCTTAAGCATCAACTTGAAGGGCAATTACCTGCTATCAAAAAAAGATACCTCAAATACAGCGCTTACAACAATCAGGCTTTGGAAGATATCTTTACTCCCGAAGAAATCAACAAAGCGGTCATGAAAGAGGTGAATTTCCTTTCTTCAGCAGTCTTGATGAACCTTGGCAAAGGAAAATTTGAAATGAAAGCTTTACCGAGATTTGCGCAGCGATCTTGGATGCATTCGGTCTTGGTGACGGATATCAACGGCGACGGCAATCAGGATCTGATCATGGGCGGAAACCTGAGAGGCGCAAAACCTGAGGTAGGGCAATACGATGGAAGCTATGGAGAGGTCCTGATCGGCAAGGGTGACGGTACATTTGATTATTGGCAAAACAGAGACCACGGTCTGAAATTGGATGGGGAAATCAGGGATTTGAAAATTCTCGAACTGAAAGGCAAAAAGGTCTTGATGGTAGTCAAAAACAGTGAGGCTGTGGAATTTTGGGAAATGGAGAAATGAAAGTCAATCCCGCAAAGGCGCAAGGACGCAAAGCTTTTAAAATTGAAAAACCTGTTCACAAATTATTTTCATTTTTTAGAATAGGTTTGATTTTACCCCTTTTTTGTGGGATTTCTTCTTGCTCCAAACCCAAAGAAGATACCCTTTTCAAACTTTTGGCACCATCCGAAACAGGAATTGATTTTAGAAATGACCTCGTTTCCACAGCGGAAATGAATATCCTCGAATACCTCTATTTCTATAACGGAGGCGGTGTGGCTACAGGTGATGTCAACAACGATGGCTTGGTAGACATTTATTTCACTTCCAACCAAGGTGAAAATAAATTATACCTTAACAAAGGCAATTTGAAATTTGAGGACATTACCACAAAATCCGGAGTAAGCGGGAGTGGTGGCTGGTCTACAGGGGCAACAATGGCAGATGTCAACGGGGACGGCTTGCTAGATATATATGTCGCTCAGGTTGGGGATTACAAAGGGTTGACAGGCAAAAACAGACTCTATATCAACAATGGGGATTTGACTTTTTCTGAAAGGGCAGCTGAATACGGAATTGATTTTATCGGTTTTTCTACCCATTCGGTGTTTTTTGACTACGACCAAGATGGAGATTTGGATCTCTACCTGCTCAACCATTCCATCAAAAAACCAGAAGTCTTTGCACATGCAGACACCAAATTCGCCAATCAGGATGAAAAAGGGGGAGACAAACTTTTCAAAAATCTGTCGTCAGAGGGAGAAGATAGGATGGTTGAGGTCACGGCAGAAGCCGGAATATTGTCCAGCAGTTTGGGTTTCGGATTGGGTGTCGGCATCGCTGACATCAATGGGGACGGATGGTTGGACATTTATGTTTCCAATGATTTTACTGAGGATGATTACCTCTATATCAATCAGGCGGACGGGACTTTTAGAGAATTGTTAAAAGAATACATCTCCAATACAAGCAGGTACAGCATGGGGAACGACCTTGGAGACATCAACAATGATGGTTTGCCTGATATTTTCACCACTGACATGCTTCCTTCCGATCCCAAAATCTGGATGAAGTCAATCGGGGAAGACAAACAGGAAGTTTTTGATGTCAAAAAACGGCTCGGCTACGGCGACCAATATGTCCGTAACCACCTTCAGCTCAACCGGGGTGGTGGAAGATTCAGCGAAATCGGACTTTTGACCGATACCTATGCCACAGATTGGAGCTGGTCACCGCTTATTTTTGATATGGACAATGATGGCCAAAAAGACATCCATATCACCAATGGCATCGTCAAACGGCCAAATGACCTAGACTTTGTCCAGTACAGTCAGGAACCAAGTCCGGGACTGAGTGAAAAAGAAATCCAAAAGAAACAGATTGACATGCTGCCTACAGTAAAGCTTTCCAATTTTTCTTTCCAAAATGAAGGGAATCTGAAATTTACGAACAGGTCAAAAGAGTGGGGTTTGGACCAACTCTCTTACTCCAACGGTTCTGCCTATGCCGATTTGGACAATGATGGTGACCTTGACCTGGTTGTCAATAATATAGATCAGGAAGCTTTTGTCTATCAAAACCAAACCTCTGAGAAGCTACAAAACCATTTCATCCAATTTGACTTGAAAGATGGAAACCTCAATCCATTCGGGATCGGGGCGCAGGTTTTTGTCCACAGTGGGAATGAAATCAAGCACCAAACATTGAGCACATCTCGGGGATTCCAATCAGGAACTTCCACGACATTGACTTTTGGTTTGGGCAAAACAGCAATTATCGATTCTGTTGTAGTTGTTTGGAATGCCTCGGACACTGAAGTTTTCAAAACTATTCTGGTTGACCAAAAGCAGCTTTTGGAAAAAGGAAAGGGGATAAAAACTTTAAATCCAGCCATCGTCTCTACTCCGATTCTGGAAATAGCAGATGTTGGAATAGACTGGACCCACGAAGAAAATGTGGATTTTGATGACTTCAGAAGGGAATACCTGATTCCTAGGAAGTATTCGACAGAAGGTCCTGCATTGGCTGTCGGCGATGTAAACGGAGACGGGTTGGAGGACATTTTCTTTGGCGGTGCCAAAGGTCAGGCCGGCGTATTCTATTTTCAACAATCAGATGGAAAGTTTGAAAAGAGAATTCAACCAGTCTTCGAGCAACTGAAAACGGCGGAAGATGTGGTTGCGGTTTTGGAAGATTTCAACCAAGACGGCACACTTGATCTTTATGTGGGCAGTGGTGGAAACGAATCCACAAGAAAGGAGTTTTTCAACTTTGACAGGCTTTTCTTGAATGATGGCAAAGGGAATTTCTTGTTTTCCATGAATTCCCTTCCTCCTATCGCTGAAAACACTGCAACCGTTGCAGTACACGATGTCAATGGAGACGGCGCTCCGGATATTTTTGTAGGATCGACCATTGTAACAGGAAATTATGGCGAA